>ERZ650310.237-NODE-237-length-16715-cov-7.234994_pt1 | contig 16715 bp, 19 predicted proteins | sample MGYA00376246_ERZ650310 | MGnify/ENA primary metagenome ERZ650310 (study PRJEB26733, sample SAMN07839286) | wastewater metagenome | biome: small river; feature: stream; material: water | place: USA: North Carolina | collected 2016-03-01 ...
AGCTGAGTAAAATCTTTATCTTCATCGCCATCGGGAACATCGATCCAAGGAAGTGCGCAGGTATAAATGTCTTCTGCTGTTTGATAGAGAGTGGCGACTTTATTTTTTGCGAGAAGCGCGGCTTGTTTTCCTTTGGGACCTGTTTCTTGGAAAGCACCTTTGCCAGAACTGCCTCAGTTCGACAGCGTAGATGCCATTACCGCTTCCCATTGGTTAAAAACTGACAGCAATACAATAGCGATTGATTTCAGCACACATGCCAACTATGTCAAAGGACATATTCCTGGAAGCTGGTACGCCTTACGCTCTCAACTTACCCAGGCGATGAAAAATATTCCCGAGGTAGATCGTTATATTGTCACCAGCTCACCAAGCGAACTCAGTCTATTTGCCGCCCAAGAATTGAAAACGCTCACTGATGCTGAGGTGCTCGTTTTAGAGGGTGGAAATGCTGCCTGGGTCAATGCCGGACTAGAACTAGAGAAAGGCCCAAGTCATTTGGCCTCCCCTCCACTGGATCGCTACAAGCGCCCCTATGAAGGAACTAACGTAGACCCAGCAGCTATGCAGGCATATTTAGACTGGGAATTTGGACTGGTAGAACAGCTTGGCAAGGACGGAACCCATCACTTCTGGGTTCTATAGAGCCTTAAGTCGCCCTCGCCACCTATCTAATTGCAGCTTAGTTGCTGCAATTAGGCGATCTTGTTACGAATAATGCCAACACCAGTAATTTCTGTTTCCATAGTGTCACCTGGTTTCAAAAATTCTGGTGGCTTTCTGCTGTAACCAACACCAGCAGGCGTACCTGTAGCGATGATGTCGCCAGGCATGAGCGTCAAGCTACGTGACAGCTCTGCAATCACCACAGGAATCTTGAAATACATTTGCTTGTAGCTAGCATTCTGCTTTTCAACGCCATTCACGCGACAGATAATACGAGTGTCATCTAGGTTAACGCCCCCGGCAGTCACAATCCATGGGCCCATTGGGCCGTGACCATCCAAACTCTTGCCTTTGAACCACTGACCTGAGTGACGCTTCTGTTGCACATCGCGAGCAGTTGTGTCGTTATAGGCAGCATAGCCAAAAACATAGTCCATGGCATTTTCTTCAGAAATATTCTTCCCTTTTTTGCCAATCACTACCGCTAACTCAGCTTCCCAGTCGATCGCAGTGGAATAGCTACCATCATAAGGAATGGAGTCAAAAGGGCCATTCATGGTTTGTACACCTTTGGTAAAGAGTACGGGCACCTTTGGGTATTCCTTAACACCCTGATCAGCACGTCTATCCTTACCCTCATCAAAGTGATCCAAGTAATTCCAGCCAACACAATAAATATTGCTTTGTGGTTTAGGGATGGGGGATAACAAAATCACTTGATTTACATTCTGCAAATTAGATCCGCGACCCTTAAATAAAGCCGCCAATTCAGAGAGCCCCTTATTACCTGAAGCCGCCAATGAAATTGTGGATGTTGGATCGAATGAAAGCTGTACTTTTTGGCGCGCTGCCTCAGCAGGAATATCTACGATCATGCCATCATTAGTTACCAAACCCAATCTTGAAGTGGCACCCATTTTTGGCAAGTAGTTAGCAATACGAAATCCTGCTTTACCCGTCATTGGCTCAACCACAATAGGTTGACGACCATCAGGCGCAGCAATTGCATTTGAAATAAACATACCACTCATGGCAGCGGATGCACCCAATTTAAGCGCATCTCTCCGATTTGTATCCACGGCTTCTCCTTTAATCTTTTATTAGTGTTTTTATAAATACTGATACGTTCTTTAAACGATCTGCAGTAAATATTAATACCAAACCCTGCTCTTGGGCAGAATATTGAAAAAATCACTATTCTTGAGAAATGCACCCCTTTTCCCGCTTATTCCCCGTCCGCTGCCTTGCCTGCATATTGCTTCTGCTTAGTCTTTGCGCCTGCGAACGAGAAACCTATACAAGTTGGAGCTGCAAGTCTCAAGCGGAAACCAAGATCCCTATGGTGCTACGAAAAGCCCAAATGGAACTCCAGGGGAATACATTTGACTATTGCGGCAGCCTTGGAAATCAAAGTTATTTTGATCAAAAATGCTCAGCCCAGACCAATCAATCCAGCATTACATTTACACCCTCTACTGGGCAGCTGCTAAATAAAGATCAGGAGCTGCAATGTGCAGCACTGTAAAGGCAATCGCCCACAATTTTCATGAACCGTCTTAGCCCCAAGAAACTACTCCTCACTAAATGGACGGCCGTAAAGCCGATTGCCAAACAAAAACACTTTTTAGTCAGCAAGGTGATTCTCCCCGAGCCTCCAAGCGAAAAGATTGAGTTTGTTGAAATTGAGGCGGTCTATTCCAAGAAAACAACCCTCATTGCATGGCGCGATCTCACTAATAGCGAGCTGTGGTTGCAGGGCTGGCAATAAAAAACCGCCTCGGGGAATGAGGCGGTTTGTAGTGCGCTAGTAGAGATGATTGTTAATCAGACTACTTTTTGCCTCCGGACTTTTTAACCAAGTCATCGATATTCTTTTCAGCAGCATCAGCTACTTGATTCACGATACGACGACCCTCTTTAAACATCTTCTGTCCTGTTGTAGACATTTCATTTACAACCTTAGATAGCTTATCTGCATGACTTGGTATTTTATTTTCCGCATCTTCCAACCAATTGACTAATGAGCTGCGAACTTTCTCAAGATGCTTCTCAGTTTCATCAGCTGCACTCTCGCCAATATCCTTAAGAACTGATTTCACTTTCTTTTGATAAACCGTAGCACGCTTAGCAGCCTCTTTTGCGGCCTCTTCTTGCAGGTCCTTTAACTTAGCCAAATCATTTTTTGCAGCTGACTTAGCGCTATCGAGGGCATTTTTCATGCCCCACTCCATTTCAGCAATGTGATGCTCGCTTAATTGCTTGGCAGCATCCAATAACTTGTGTGAGTAGTCAAACAATTCCTTCGCTTTTTCTTGTTGCCACTTTTGCAGATCTTTTGCATCCATTTTGTCGCTCCTATGAATAAGGGTTAATAAGGCTTTGATACTTAACTCTATACCGAATTAGGTGAGCTGCCAATTCCCCTGATTCCAAGCATTAAAATACGGGAATGACCGAAAGAAAATCCGTTTATGACAGCATTGGTGGAATCGACAAAATCGATGAATTAGTAGATCGTTTTTACGATTTAATGGCCTTAGAGCCAGTTTTTCATGATTTACGAGCGATGCATCCCCAAGATCTTTCGACCTCACGAGAAAAGCTTAAATTCTTCCTAACCGGCTGGATGGGTGGCCCGGATATCTATTCACCCAAATACGGACACCCCATGCTCAGAGCCCGTCATCTGCCATTTAAGATCGGCCTTAAAGAACGCAATCAATGGTTGGCATGTATGTATAAAGCCATGGAAGAGTGTGGCATTGAAGGCAACGTTGCAAAACAACTAGAAGAATCATTTTTCAACACCGCAGACTGGATGAGAAATCAACCAAACTGATTAATCAATCTTCGCACCTGCTTGCTTCACTGCTTTTGCCCAGCGTGGCATTTCATTCGCAAGAAACTTAGTGAACTGATCAGCATTTAAGTAAGCAGGATCAGCGCCTTGATCGATCATTTTTTTCTGCACATCAGGCGATTCCAAAGCTTCCTTAAAAGCTTGACTCAATTTATTGATAGCTTCAGGTGGCGTACCTTTTGGCGCCAAAATTCCATAAAATCCCACCACATCTAAGTTAGCCACACCAGTTTCAATAACAGTTGGAGTATTCGGCAAGGCGGAGTTCCGTTTGGCGCTAGTAACAGCCAAGGCCTTAACCTTTCCCTGCTTGGCGTAATTGGCGGCCTGCGGAACAGACTCTGCCATAAATTGAACATGGCCTGCAATCAAATCAGTAAACGCAGGAGCACTCCCTTTGAATGGAATATGCACCATGAATATTCCAGTCTCACTCTTAAGCATCTCTGGCACCAAATGAGAGATGCCGCCATTACCAGCAGATCCATAGTTCAACTTACCAGGATTGGCTTTTGCATAAGCAACCAGCTCTTTGAGAGTATTAGCCTGCACATCCTTATTCACAATCAATGCAAGCGGTTGCTGCGCAGTTCTTGCGACAGGCTGAAAATCTTTTAAGGTGTCATAGGGTGACTTGGCATAAATCGCAGGGTTAATAACCATCGTTCCCGTATTAGCCAGTAAAACGGTATAGCCATCGGCAGGAGATTGCATCACAAACTGTGCACCTACCGTGCCGCCTGCCCCAGCCTTGTAATCCACAATTACCGTTTGACCTAAGGATGCTTGTAACTTATCTACAAAAAGACGGATATGCGCATCTAACGGGCCGCCTGCTGGGAAGCCGATAATGATCTTGATGGGCTTATCAGGATAGGCAGCCTTAGCAGGATCAATTGCTAAAAATAGCATCAAGCTCAGTAAAAATATCCTGTAGATCCGCATGGAGTTTGGCATTAAAAGCTGCATTGAATAAATTTAGATACACTTTACTCCAATGACATCTTAGAAAAGAATAAAAATGATTGAAAGTTTTATGCAGCTGATTAGCGATCCCAACGCATGGATTGCATTTTTAACGCTTTCTGCACTTGAAATCATTCTTGGCATCGACAACATCATTTTTATCAGCGTCATTGCCAACAGGCTCCCAATCGAAATTCGAGAGAAGGTGCGTCAATTTGGCCTGATCTTTGCTCTAGTAACCCGCATCCTACTATTGCTAAGTCTTTCTTGGGTAATGGGCCTTACCGAGCCACTTTTTAATATTGCTGAAAAATCCATTAGCGGCAGAGATCTCATCCTCTTACTAGGAGGTTTCTTTTTAATCTGGAAAGCTTCGAAAGAAATTTATGTTGAAGTTGAGGTCGGCGATCATAACGATGAGCATGGTGAATCCGGCGAAAAAAAGAAAGCCAAAACACTGCTGTCCTTGTTTATCGGATCAGTACTGCAAATTGGCTTGCTGGACATTATCTTTTCTTTAGATAGCGTAATCACTGCGGTAGGTATGGTTGACCAAATTAGCGTGATGATTGCAGCGGTATTGACCTCTGTAGTCATTATGCTGGTTGCAGCAAAGCCTATTGGGGACTTTGTTCATCGCCATCCATCTATAAAGGTTTTAGCCTTATCTTTTCTAACGGTAGTAGGCGTTGTCCTAATCGCAGAGGGTATGGGCGTTCATATTCCTAAGGGATATGTTTATGTTGCCATGGCATTTTCACTATCCGTAGAGCTTTTAAATATCCGCTCGCGTGAAAAAAAGAAAAAGTTGAAGTAATCTACGATTGCTTGGCTACTTACAGGGCTTGTGCACAAGCAAATCCACTTGCCCACGCCCACTGGAAGTTATGTCCGCCCAAATGACCAGTGACATCAACGCATTCGCCAATAAAGAATAGTCCCGGGTGATTGCGCGACATCATAGTCTGCCCATCCAACTCTTTAGTATCAACGCCACCCAACATTACCTCAGCTTTTTTCCATCCCAAAGTACCTGCCGGTTTGACTGACCAGTTTGTAATGAGTTCTTTTAGAGCTTGACGATCTTTTTTGGAAACTTCAGCCCACTTACGACCCGTTAATCCTTTTTGATCGGCAAATGCTTTAGCTAAGCGCTGCGGCAAAACAGAGGCCAGAATAGTTTCAGTCAGCTTTAAGCGATTCTCTTCATTATTGAAGAGTTCATCGCAGTTAAATCCTCCGGGACGTTCAATGGCGCCCAACCAATCAATATGAATAGGTTCGCCCTCCTCCCAATAACTGCTTGCCTGCAGAACTGCTGGGCCCGATAAGCCTTTGTGAGTGAGAAGCAGATCTTCATTAAATCTGCAGGCGCCATAACGATGCCCTTTGGATCCCGAAGCAATTCTGACGGGAACGCTCAGACCAGCCAACTCATTAAGATTCCCAAAATTATCTGCAGTAAATGAAAGCGGCACTAGAGCAGGTCTTGGCTCTACTACTTTTAACCCAAACTGCTTTGCAACATCCAAAGAATAGGCAGTGGCTCCAATAGCAGGAACAGGCAAACCACCCGTAGCCATTACAACTGACTTTGCCTTTTCAATACCCGCATTCGTATGCACAGCCCATAGATCTTTGTCTTGAAGAATGGATTGAATCGTGACAGGATGACGAATAGTTACTTTGCCTTTGGCACACTCAGCAAACAGCATCTCAATAATTTGCTTGGCAGAGTCATCGCAGAACAGCTGGCCTTGATGTTTCTCGTGATAACCAATCTTATAAGCGGTAACAAGCTTGATGAATTCCGAGGATGGATACCTAGCAAGCGCACTTTTAACAAAATGTTGATTGAGGGATAAGAAATTGGCTGGGCTGCTATGCAGGTTTGTGAAGTTGCAACGACCGCCGCCGCTAATGCGTATCTTCTCGCCCAAGACTTCTGCATGATCCAGCACCAATACTCTCTTACCCAGCTGACCAGCAACACCCGCACAAAATAGGCCCGCTGCACCACCACCGATAACGATGGCATCCCAAGTTTTACTCATGCCTTACTCAAAACGATCGATGATGTCAGATGAGATTTTCAGTTTTCTCATATGAAGCTTGGTATAGGCCTGACGGAAGTTTTTAGTCATCGAGATCATGACCGATGCTGTCCATGCAAAAGAAAACATTCCAGAAAAAGCGATGATGACTGCCAACATTTTCCAGCCATCCGGAAGAATATCTTCCATAAAGCCCATCGCGGTATAAGTACTACCGCTAAATAAAATACTTTGGCCTAATGCTGGCAGCAATTTGAATGCATATAACGCAATACCCCAGATGAGTATTTCGGCAATGTGCGTTAGAAACAATAGGAATACGCTGATATAAAAACAGAGCGCTACAGCAGAGTATTTTTTCTCAGCCAAATACAAAAATGTTTTTACCTCATAGCGCTTAGCAATCTGGAGCAGCATTACGCCATGAAACACCATGACCAGTAAAAGCATAGCCCCGCCCAGTAGATAACCAGGAAGATCAAGAGAGGTAGCGAGGTTGGCTTGCGAAGGATTCATATTAAGATTTTACAGGCGCCCTGTTAGCCTAGCTGATACCAATCTCGAATCACCTGCCAAGCCTCCTCTGCCGTCTCGGAAAAGTGAATGATCTGCATATCTTCTTGATCAATCACACCAAATTCCACCATACCCTTGAAGTTCAACATCTCATTCCAATAGCTTTTACCTACCAATATCACTGGTATGGGCACAACCTTTTTAGTCTGTATGAGCGTCAAGACCTCGAATAACTCATCAAAAGAACCGAATCCTCCTGGGTAGGCAACGATTGCTCTTGCTCTCAACATGAAATGCATCTTACGCAGAGCAAAGTAATGAAAACGAAAACTTAAACCAGGGCTGATGTACTGATTTGGATGCTGCTCTCTAGGAAGGCTGATATTAAAACCAATGGTCTTGTCACCAGATTCAAAAGCACCACGGTTAGCGGCCTCCATAATGCCGGGGCCACCACCCGTACAAATATGAAGCTTGTTAGAGTCTTTTTTCTGTGTTGAATTGTAAGAAGCCACCAGAGCGCCAAACTGACGAGCAGACTCATAATATTGACTATGCAATAAGGCTTTATTAGCATCAGCTATCTCGTCTGAAGTCTTGGCCTTTTCTTTGAGAGACAATGCCGTTGCCTCACTCACAAAACGAGTGGATCCAAAAACGGTAATGGTATGTTCAATACCTTGCTCTTTGAGTAGTACCTCAGGTTTAAGCAACTCCAACTCAAATCGAATGCCCATAGTTTCTCTACGAGCTAAAAAGGCTTCATCATCAAAAGCAAACTTATAAGAGTCTTGAGAATCTTGCTCTGAGATTTGACCGTGATGTAGATTTAAAAACTCGGTGATCGTTTGCGAGTTATGAATGGGCAGCTTTGGACTCATATGACAACCTTTTGGGGTAATTTGGACCATCTTAACTCGCGCCCAAAATAAGTGTTAATACCTAGTTTAGCCAAGGATACGGGCCTCTAGGGATTATCGGGATTTACCCAGAGCTCATCCCGAGTTAATATTGACGTAATTTCAATCCAATCGAAGGAAAAGCAATGAGCAACCGTGCAATTATCATTTTGGTACTAGTCTTAATTGGTGCCACAGCCTATTTACTAATCAAAGGCGATGGCGACATTGATATGGGCGGTGAAAAGCATGGTGCTGAAGCTGCGCACATGGAAGATGCAAAGAAAGATGCGCCTGCCGCTCCTGCAGCAGCCCCAGCAGCTCCTGCAGCTGACGCTAAGAAGTAATTCTTTCTTCTGCATATAAAACCGCGGTCCGCCGCGGTTTTTTTATATCTACTTTTATAGCTATGAAAACTATCGATTCTTCTACCCTCTCTTCTTTTGCTCCAACCGCAACCTTGCGTGTCGGTATCAATTTGGGCAACCCCATTCTTGCAAATGAGGAGCCCAATACAAAACGTCTTTATGGCGTAACGATTGATATTGCAAATGAGATTGGAAAGAGAATTTCTCTACCGGTACAACTCATACCCTTTAAAACTGCTGGTGCCACAGTGGATGCAGTCAAGACTGGAGAAATCGATTTGGTATTTGTAGCGATTGATCCAGTACGTGGCGCCGATATTAGCTATACCCCAGCCTACATTCAGATTGAAGGCGCTTACATGGTCAAGGCCAATTCAAGTATCAATAACAATGAAGAGGTAGATGCTGTCGGCAATGAAATCGTGGTTGGTAAAGGCAGTGCCTATGACCTCTACCTATCCCGCGAGATCAAGCATGCCACCCTGCTTCGTGCCGCCAGCTCGCAAGCTGTTGTCGACGACTTTATGTCCGGCCAGGGAAATGTAGCAGCAGGTGTAAAACAGCAATTAGAGAGTGATGCAAAACGCTACGAGGGTTTGCGCATGCTACCCGGACGTTTTATGGTGATCAATCAGGCGATTGGCATTCCGAAGGCTCGCACTCAATATGAGGTCACTACCGCCTACTTAAGCGATGTCATCGCCGAACTCAAACAATCCGGTTTCATTGCTGAAGCCATGAAGCGTCATAACATTCAAGGCGCAAAAGTAGCCGACTAAATTTATACCTATCAGCACTGATAGGTATGTAAACGCTCGGGGATGATGACATTGCTCCAATGCAACTCATCCCTAATGCATTCAGCCAGCACCGAAGAAGACTCTGGTTCGCCATGTACCACGAAGACAGTGCTCGGCGCCTTTTCAAATCCTTTCAACCAATCCAGCAACCCCGCCTGATCAGCATGGGCCGATAAGCCACCAATCGTATGTATAGAGGCTTTGACCGGAACCTCTTCGCCAAATAAGCGCACTTTCTGCACCTTATCTACTAGGCGCCTACCAAGGCTGCCATATGCCTGAAAGCCGGTAATCACAATTGCATTTTGTGAGCGCGGTAAATTACTGGCTAAGTGATGAACTATGCGGCCAGCATCACACATGCCGCTAGCAGAAATAATGATGGCGCCACCCTTCAGCTTATTTAGCGCCTTAGATTCTTCTACATCAGCAATAAAGCGAAGATCTACCGCATCTGGATTATTTTTGTACCACTCAAAGCTTGCTTGCGACTGACCATCTAGCTGCGCAAAAAAATGCTGGGTAAGATGAGTTGCTGCTGTAGCCATCGGCGAGTCCACCCAGATACTTAAATGGGGTAGGCGCCCTCTTCTTACCAAGTCAATTAACAAAAAGAGTATTTCTTGAGTTCGTCCAACCGCAAAAGCTGGCATCACTACATTGCCGTGCGCAGTCATTGTGGAAGAAATAACTTCTACCAACTCGTCCTCCGTATCTTGGAGACTACGATGGAGTCGATCGCCATATGTTGACTCAACCACAACAACATCAGCCTTCCGAATTAAGTCAGGATCAGGCATGAGGACTTTACCCTTCATACCAATATCACCTGAAAACACACAGCGTTTTTTCTCCAGACCATCTTCAGTGATATCGATGACTGCTATAGCCGAACCTAAAATATGTCCAGCGTTACGAAACTCCAGCTGTACACCCGGTACCAGCTCTACCGACTGCCCATAATCCAAAGGTTCAAACTGGGTCAGCGTCATCTCAACTTCTTCCCTTGAATAAAGTGCAACAGGCATTTCCCCATGCCACTTACCTGCTTTTTTCTTTCTCTCCGCCCGCTCCACATCGGCACGCTGTAAATGAGCGCTATCCAATAAAAGAATTTTTAATAACTCAAAGGTAGCGTTAGTACAGTAGATCGGTCCGGAAAAGCCTTGCGCGCATAAACGAGGCAGTAAACCACTATGGTCAATATGCGCATGTGTGAGCACCACAAAGTCGAGGTCTTTAGGTGCAAATGGCAAAGGCTCAAGGTTCTTATTGGTCGCCTCGCGACCACCCTGGAACATGCCGTAGTCAACCATGAAACGCCTTGGCTTCCCAGAAAGCATCACTTCAACCGAATGGCGTGAGCCTGTTACCTCGCCCGCCGCACCAAGAAATTGAATCTTCATATGATCAGCATACTCTTTCCTATAATTAGCTCAAGAGCTTTGTAATCAGAGCGATACTATTCAAATGAACTCTCAACCAGCGACCCTCGATACGCTAAAGCTAATTCAGTTTCTCAAGCGTGAACCTGCAGAACATAAAGGCAATGCCGGTAAAGTTGTTTTAATTGGTGGCGCACCTGGCATGGCTGGTGCACTGATTTTGGCAGGAAATGCCTGCTTACACCTGGGCGCAGGCTGGACTATTCTAGAGATGCTAGATCCAGCATCAGCACGTGCCGATGCTAGCCAACCCGAACTGATGATTCGTCTTGCCACATTGGATATTCAAGAAAGCCTAGCTGCCGCAAAACCTGATGTGATTGCTATTGGCCCAGGCCTCGGTAAATCGGAGTTGGCATCTTGCTGTTTGCGTGCAGTACTGGCATACCCAAGCATTCCATTGGTGATTGATGCAGATGCGCTCAATCTCATTAGCGAATCTCCTGAGTTGCTTAAGCAACTTCAGATTCGCAATAAACAATTTCCTGACTCTACCGTTCTTACGCCACACCCCGGGGAAGCAGCAAAACTATTACAGTCCACGACCGAAAAAGTGCAATCAGATCGCGTGAACGCTATTCAACAACTTGTTGAATTAACGCAATCAATCGTAGTACTTAAAGGACAACATACCCTGATTGCCTCTCCGGAGCATCCTCCAACACAATGCCTTGCAGGCAATCCCGGCATGGGAACAGGAGGTATGGGTGACGTTCTGACTGGAAGTATTGCAGCCATCGCCGGTCAAGGCGTGAGACACCAAATCAACTTATGGCAGGCGACCGGGATCGCGGTTGAGCTCCATGCTAGCGCTGCAGATAGTCTCGTAAACAAAGGGGTTGGCCCGATTGGCCTTACTCCCTCTGAGACCATTTTAGAAATGCGGTCCCTACTAAATAAACTGTTATAAATCTTTATGCATTCAGTAAGCGCAGCACATCATCACCGACATTACCTCTATGGCATCTTGATGGCCGGGATCGGCTCAATGCTTTTCTCAGGCAAGGCGATTTTGGTAAAACTCGCTTTTGGTTATGGTGCAAACGCAGAAACACTTTTAGCTTTACGTATGCTCATGGCCCTTCCCTTGTTTTGGGGAATCTTCTGGTGGGAATCTCGTCGCAAGACGATGAGCCCAATTACCTGGCTTGATCGTGGCAAGTTATTCTTCTTGGGATTCTTGGGCTACTTCCTATCTAGCTACATTGATTTCTTAGGTCTGCAATATATCTCGGTTGGTTTGGAGCGCATCGTCCTCTATCTCACACCAACTATCGTTCTGCTGATCTCTTACTTTGTATTAAAAAAACCGATCTCCAAACTGCAATGGTATTCACTGATCGTTGGCTATATTGGGGTCTTTATCGTATTCATACAGGATGCCAGTTCTTCAGGGTTAAGTGCCTGGCTTGGAATGTTCTTGGTTTTTGGTAGCGCCTGTTCTTACGCGGCCTACATGATAGGCGCAGGAGAGATGGTTAAGCGCATTGGAAGCGTTCGCCTTGTTGTCTACGCCAGCTCAGCCTCAGCCATCCTGAGCATATTGCAATCAACCATTCACAATCCGACTGCCATATTCGAGCAACTCCCACAGATTTATTGGTATAGCTTACTGAATGCGAGCCTCTGCACAGTCATTCCCATGCTACTCATCATGGTTGCTATCAATCGCATCGGATCACCATTGGTGGCACAAGCGGGAATACTCGGCCCTGTATCTACTATTTTTATGGGATATTTAATTCTGGCTGAGCCAATCACTTGGACGCAAATTAGCGGAATGACTTTAGTGATTGCAGCTATGTGGCTATTAGTGCGCAATGATGCACCAACAAAAAAGTCACCAGACCCAAAAAAATCTGATGACTTAGATAGTGCGGAACCCCTCAATTAGGGGAGGCTGATTTACTGTGCTGCTGCGTCAGCTGCTGGTTTAGATTTCTTCTTAGATTTCTTTTTAGACTTTTTCTCAGCTTTCTTTTCTTTCTTAGCTTTCTTCTTAGCCTTCTTCTCGGCAGATTTCTCGCTTGGGGCAGCAGTCGGTGCAGGAGCTGGTGCAGCAACAGGTGCGGCAGCTGGGGCAGACGCTGGTGCTGGGTCAGCAGCCATCACAGAAGTTGGAGCAATGCCGATAGCAGCAGAAATCAGACTAGCTAGGCTCAAGCGCGCAATACGAGAAATCATGTAATTCTCCGAGAAAGTTTGTGGATAATTTAATAATACTCAAAAAATTGAGATTAATGCTTCATTTTTATAAGGCTGGACATGAGTGATTTTCCGAGCGACATCTTTACTGAACCTCAAGGCTATTCAGTAAATACCCTAGAAGAGCTGGGACCTTTGACTGGCATGGCTGGCATCTGGGAAGGCATACGTGGCTTAGATGTGAAACCCAAAGCCGAGGGGCCAAAGAAACAAGCCTATGTAGAGCGCATTGAATTACAGCCCATTGATCCCCAAACGAATGGTCCTCAATTGTTTTATGGCTTGAGATATCACACTCACATCACCAAGCCCGACCAAGTAAAAACCTACCATGATCAGGTGGGGTATTGGCTATGGGAGCCAGCAACTGGCAACATCATTCATACCCTCTCGATACCACGAGGCATGATCACGATGGCAACTGGCAAAGCTGCCCCCGATGCCAAGCAATTTGAGTTACTCGCCAAAGAAGATGATCGATGTGCAGGTATCTCCTCCAACCCTTTCCTAGATTATGCGTTTAGGACGGTCGAGTTTCGCATTCAGGTTTCGATTCATGATGATGGTACTTGGTCATATGAGCAAGATACGGTCATGAAAATCAAAGATCAGGCAGAGCTATTTCACCACGTAGATAACAATACGCTACATAAGATCGGAGAGGCTACGCCTAACCCTCTAGCCAGATGACTTATTGGATGAATCTAAATTTGATTGCGGTAAATGTAATAAAGGCCATCATGTGATGGCCTTTATTTTTATTACTGAACTACCGAAGTCTTTACGCAGGCTGCGCTTCAGTCTCAGTAATTTTTTCTAGTGCTGCTTCAAGATGACCAACAGTGCGATCAACATGAGCTAACTTTTCTAAACCAAACAAACCGATACGGAAAGTGCGGAAGTCAGGACGCTCGTCACACTGCAAAGGAACACCCGCTGCAGTCTGTAAACCAAGGGCAATAAACTTCTTGCCAGACTGAATATCTGGATCCTTGGTATAGCTCACTACAACGCCAGGAGCTTGGAAGCCTTTGGCTGACACAGAGTCATAGCCTTTAGAAACCAAGAGGTTGCGTACTTTTGTACCCAACTCCACCTGCTTGTCTTTAAGGGCAGCAAAGCCGAGCGATTGAGTTTCTTTCATCACATTACGCAAAATCTTTAAAGCATCCGTAGGCATGGTGGTGTGATAAACGTGACCGCCCTTTTCGTAGGCTTCCATGATCTGTAACCACTTTTTCAAATCCATCGAAAAGCTGCTGCTTTGTGTAGCGTCAATGCGCTCACGTGCACGATCACCTAAAGCGATCAGTGCGCAACATGGAGAGCTGCTCCAACCTTTTTGAGGCGCAGTAATCAGCACATCGACATTGCAAGCCTTCATATCAACCCACATTGCACCAGAGGCAATGCAATCTAATACAAATAGACCGTTTACTGAGCGCACTGCCTCGCCTACTGCTTTGAGGTAATCATCCGGAAGAATGATGCCGGCTGAAGTTTCTACGTGCGGCGCAAACACTACCGCTGGCTTTTCTTTCTTAATAAATGCCACCACTTCCTCAATTGGAGCAGGAGCAAATACGCCTTGCGCGGAATCTTCTAACTGACGACCTTTAATCACGGTGACATCTTTGGTGATATTCGCCAAATCGAAGATTTGTGTCCAACGGTAGCTAAACCAACCATTGCGTAAAACTAAACATTTTTCATTATTGGCAAACTGACGAGCAACCGCCTCCATGCCAAAAGTGCCGCTGCCAGGAACGATCACTGCTGAGCTAGCGTTGTAAGCATCTTTAAGGACGCTTGAGATATCAACCATCACGCGCTTAAATTCTTCAGACATGTGATTTAAAGAGCGGTCGGTATAAACAACCGAGAACTCCAATAAACCGTCTGGATCAACGTTGGGAAGTAAGCCTGGCATAGTAATTTCCTAGGGATTTCAGTGATTAGCCCTAAATGATACTGATTTAAGTCTTTTTTGGGCAGATGACGCCGAAACCCTCTTTAAAAGGGCTTTTTTGGCTGTTTTGCCAGCCTACTTTCCAGTTTTGGAGGAAATGGCGATTCCGGCAACGATTAGTGCAAACGCCAAACCATGAAATAACTGCGGTGGCTCACCTAGCATTGCAGCCGATAAAAGCGCCGTAAACAAAGGAATGAAATTCGCAAAAAAAGCAGCGACCGTAGGTCCGGCTCCATTCACACCCAAACCCCAACAGCGATAGGCAATCAGAGATGGGCCAATAGCAACAAACAAAATTAAAGATGCTGTCCACCAATTTAAGTCAATAAAGGCATGACCGGCGGCGATTTCAAAACCATCGAAAAATCCTGTCCACAAAAGACCGACAGTCACTTGCGCCATTAAAAACTCAGCCCATGGCCATTGGCGCTCAGAACTCGATCCAGGGCGACTAAGCATCCAGCTATAAAAAGCCCACAAGATAGTGGCCAGCATAATCAAAAGATCACCGATCACCATCTCCATAGACAGCAGCGTTGCTAAATCACCGCGTGTTAATACAATGCCAACGCCAAGCAAACTCACTACTGCGCCAATCATTTGCAAGATGCTCGGCTTGACTTGATAAAACACTGCACCGATAAATAGCATCCAGATCGGCATACTGGCGCCAATTAAGGTGACATTGATGGCAGTAGAAGTTTGCAGCGCAAGGTACAGGAGTACGTTATAGCTCCCCACCCCAAATAAACCTAAGAGTAAAAAGCGTTTTTTGTTTTGCCATAAAGCACTTCCAGGCATGAAGACGCGCCAACCCAATGGAAGTAGAAGCAAAGCAGCTAACCCCCAACGAACTGCGCTTAAGGTAATTGGAGAAATGCTGCCCACCAATACACGGCCAGCAATTGCATTACCTGCCCATAAGGCGGTAGCCAATAGTAAGTAGGTAATAGTTGCGAAATTAAGCTGGGGCATAGGGAGATTTATGAGGGGGAACGGTTATTTAGCGTCCCCAAACAAGGGATACCCTAGCATTGTAGAAACAAATCCCCCGGTATTGCTAAGATAGAGCTTAAATTAAGCTTTTGCTCTAACAAAATAGCATCAAATAGAAGGATTTATTGTGGCAATCATTACCAATATAGAAGACTTGCGGGTCCTCCACAAAAAACGCACCCCCAAGATGTTCTACGACTATGCAGACTCTGGATCATGGACCGAGTCTACATATCGCGCCAATGAATCTGATTTTCAAAAAATTAAATTGCGTCAACGTGTAGCGGTCAATATGACTAACCGCACGACCAAGACAACCATGGTTGGTCAAGAAGTTGCTATGCCGGTTGCGCTGGCACCTACTGGCCTCACTGGAATGCAGCATGCCGATGGTGAAATTTTGGCGGCTAAGGCTGCTGAAAAGTTCGGAGTGCCATTTTGCCTTTCCACAATGAGCATCTGCTCAATTGAGGATGTGGCAGAACGTACTACCAAGCCATTTTGGTTTCAGCTCTATGTCATGAAGGATCGTGGCTTTATTGAACGCCTCATTGAGCGCGCCAAGGCAGCAAAATGCTCTGCTCTTGTTCTCACTTTGGATTTGCAAATCTTAGGTCAACGCCATAAAGACTTAAAGAATGGTCTCTCAGCGCCACCTAAACTCACCATTGCCAATATGATCAATATGGCAACGAAGCCACGCTGGTGTATGGGTATGGCGATGACGCCACGTAGAACATTCCGCAACATTGTTGGTCACGCCACCGGTGTTGGCAACATGTCGTCACTCTCCTCTTGGACTGCAGAGCAGTTTGACCCAGGTCTTAATTGGGGCGATGTTGAATGGATTAAAAAACTCTGGGGTGGAAAGCTCATCATCAAAGGCATCCTTGATGAAGATGATGCACGCTTAGCTGCAAACTCAGGAGCAGATGCATTGATTGTTTCTAACCATGGTGGCCGTCAAC
>ERZ650310.238-NODE-238-length-16671-cov-12.528647_pt1 | contig 16671 bp, 10 predicted proteins | sample MGYA00376246_ERZ650310 | MGnify/ENA primary metagenome ERZ650310 (study PRJEB26733, sample SAMN07839286) | wastewater metagenome | biome: small river; feature: stream; material: water | place: USA: North Carolina | collected 2016-03-01 ...
AGGCAGAGGTCTGCAAAACCTTCTACAGCGGTTCGAATCCGCTCGAAACCTCAGAAAACCTTCCAATCCGGAAGGTTTTTTTGTGTCCATACACATTATACAAAATATTCTAAAAATAGTTCAATTTTAATTTAAAGGACTTATTTTGAAAAATTCTAAATAATAATTGCGATTAAAAAAATCCAAAAATTGAATGCAGAATTAATTGTTTCCTAAAAAATCGAATTGTAGTTTTGCGGACTGAATTAAAATGAGAAAATCTATATTTATGTGTTGCAAAAAATTAACTCTCGTTAAGTTTCTATTTTCCTTCTTATTCTTAATTGCTACAACGACAGCAATATATGCACAAGATGCAGCAGAAGGCGAAACACTATTTAAAAACAACTGTGCGGCTTGTCACAATACTTCCGATGAAACATTGGTAGGCCCTGGTTTAAAGGGCATTACGGGTCGCCGCCCGATCGAATGGATCGTTAAATGGGTACACAATCCACAAGCGGTAATCGCTTCAGGAGACAAGTATGCAAACGATTTGTACAACAAATTCAACAAGGCGGCCATGACTCCTTATCCGAACTTCTCTGAAGCGCAGATTAAAGGAATTGTAGCCTACATTGATGCGGCAAATGCAGCCCCAGCGGCTCCAGCGGCAGGTGCAGCTCCGGCAGCAGGTGCAGCAGCGCCAGCAGCGCAATCGTCCGGTGGAATGATGGAAGTGCTTTTAGTTGGCCTGTTAATCATCATGGTGATCGTGTTAATCGCTTTATTATCGATTGTAAACTCTTTAAGTAAACTAGCTAAAGCTGAGCAAGAAGAAGGCAAATCGTTTTTCGATAAAGTTGCTGAAAATGCGAAGTCATTAGCGGCTAATTCGGCGGTGAAGACGGGAATCTTGGTTTTGGCCCTATTATTAGGAGGTAAAGCAACCATCGATGCGGCTTACGGCGTAGGTATCCACCAAGGGTATGCTCCAGAGCAACCGATTAAATTTTCGCACAAATTACACGCTGGCCAAAACCAGATTAACTGTAACTATTGCCACACAGGTGTTTACGAGGGTAAAGGAGCAAACGTTCCATCCGCAAACATTTGTATGAATTGCCACAACGCGATCAAGCGTGAGTCTCCAGAGATTCAAAAAATCTACAAAGCTTTAGAAAAAGACGAACCTATCCAATGGGTGCGTGTACACAACTTGCCTGATTTAGCCTACTTCAACCACGCGCAACACACAAACGTAGGTGGATTAGAGTGTAAAAACTGCCACGGTGAGATCGAAAAAATGGAAGTGGTAGAGCAACGTTCCTCTTTAACCATGGGATGGTGTATCGATTGCCACCGTCAAACAGACGTGAACGCAAAAGGAAACGCCTACTACGACAAATTAGTTGAGGTGCATAACAAAGACAGCAAAACACCGCTTAAAGTGCAAAACATTGGTGGCTTAGAGTGTTCTAAGTGTCACTATTAATCATATTACAATAGATTCAAAATTAGTCTGAATAAGAAAGATTATATGGAAAATTCGAACAAGAGGTATTGGAAAGGAATTGAGGAGTTAACCAATGAACCATCGTTTGTAAAAAATATCCACAATGAGTTTGGCAACATGCCCTCAGAAAACGATGCGAAAGGCGAAGCCTTAGTAGACGGATCTGGAACTCATCGTCGTGACTTTTTAAAGATGTTGGGATTCGGAGTTGCAGCTGTTTCATTAGCAGCATGTGAAGCACCGGTTAAAAACACCATTCCATACTTGAACAAACCGGAGGATGTTGAGCCTACGATTGCCAACTGGTACGCGTCGACCTACACAGATGGAGGCGATTATGCTTCGATCTTAGTAAAGACACGTGAAGGTCGGCCGATCAAAATTGAGGGTAACAAGTTATCTTCAGTTTCAAAAGGAACACTTTCGGGCCGTGCGCACGCTTCGGTTTTGAGTCTATATGACAATGAGAAATTAAAAGGTCCTCAAATCGGTGGTAAAGCCGCTGATTGGACACAATTAGATAAAGAGTTTACAGCAAAATTAGCTGCTGTAGCTGCAATTACAAATACTGGGGATTTGTATACTTGGGGTCAAAATGATGGAAATATGATTGGAAGAACATCAGATAATACATTAACAGGTGCAGTTGGGACTACTTATGACCCAGGTTTTCCAATTAATGATGCTGCTCATGGCATGGGGTATCAGTCTGGTAGAGACAAAGCATTATCTGTTGAAGTTGGTGGACATACAACAGTTTATGTTAAAGAAGGTAGTACAACGTTTTGTTATGTTGGACATCGAACTAATGGTTCAATGGGAGAAAGCACAGCTTCATCTGCAACTGTAGTTGCATTTGATTGTAGTAATACGCCAACTATATCACTTTGTGGCGCAGTGCCTATTGCTGCCGATCCAACAAAATCAACAATTTCTGCAAATCCAACAAGCATTCAGGCTAATGGAACTACTACTTCAACAATTACTATTCAATTAAAAGATAGTTCTAACAATAACTTAACTACGACAGGAGGTACTGTAGCGGTAACTACTACTGCAGGAACTTTAGGTACAGTAGTAGATAATAATAACGGAACTTATACGGTTACTCTAACTAGTGCAGTAACTGCTGGAACAGCTACTTTAGGGTTTTCTATAAACGGAACAACCGCAACAGGATCTAATAGTACTGCGACAGTAACATTTACAGCAGTAGTTAATTCAGGGACTCCAGTAGTAATAGGTTCGGTATCTAGTCTAACCTCTTTCACTTCTTGTACAGGAACACCCTCTGTGGAACAGGATTTTACCATTTCTGGAACCGATTTAACAGGCGATGTTGTAGTAACAGCACCAACTGGTTTTGAAGTTTCTTTAACAAGCGGTTCTGGATTTGGTTCAAGTGTTACAATACCGGCTTCAGGCACTTTAACTACAACTACTATTTATATTAGATTAGCTACTTCTGCAACAGCAGGTCCATTATCAGGTACTATAACTTTGGTATCTCAAGGGGCAACTACCCAAAACGTAGCAGTATCTGGAGTTATTAATTTAGTGCCTCCAGCTATAACAATCCAAAACTCATTATGTACTAGTCAAGGGTTGTACTGGTCAACTTGGAACAATGTAAATGGAACGACGGCTACAGGAAACATTGGAAGCGGAGTTACCGTTACCGTTACACATTCAGCTGGAGGATTATCAACCACTAACGGTATGTATAATCATGCAACTTTCCCTTCGCAATACAATGTACCTAATGGAACATCTTTGCGTAACGATTTAGCAGGAACATTTACATTTACATTTAATCAACCTGTTACTAATCCTCAGGTAGCTTTTTCAAGTATTGGTAATTCAAGTAATCCAGTTGGTTTGACCACCTCAGTACCTTATCATGTAATTTGGAATGGTAGTGCAATGACTTATACTGATTCTACCCACATGACAGGAGCCGAAGGATTTACAATAGTAAGCTTTCCTGGAACCCACACAAGTATTACTATTCAATATGATAGAAATGAAACGTATGCTAATATAGCTTTTGGAGCAGAAAATTTCAATTGTTCAAGCCCGTCAGTTTGTCAAGGAGATGCAATAACATTAACGGCTTCAGGGGGTTCTGCTTATCAATGGTCCCCAAGCACAGGATTAAGTGCTACTAACACAGCTGCCGTAGTTGCTAATCCAACAACAACAACTACTTATTCTGTAATTGATTCCTCAAATGCGTGTGCAGTTGCAACATCTGTGACTATTACAGTAAATACACCACCAGTTATATCTGGAAGTGCTTCTGTAGGAAATGGAAATACAATAACACTTACAGCAACAACAACTCCATCTAATAGTAATGCTTGGGTTTCTTCGAATCCTTCAGTTGCAACAGTTTCTAGTTCGGGAGTTGTTAATGGACTTACTTTAGGTACTACAACAATTACCTATACAAATAGTAATGGTTGCTCCACAACAAAGGTTATTACAGTTGTTGTTTCAGACACTGATGGCGACGGAGTTTTAGATAATCAAGAAGTTTTAGATGCAACTTCTCCGACTAATTCTTGCGATTTTGTTGTAGCACATCGAACTCTAGCTCCAAGCACAGTTTGGAACAATGCAGATTGTGATAGTGACGGAATTCCGAACGGAATAGAAGGAATTGTAGACACGGATAATGATGGGACTCCTGATTTTAGAGACTTAGATTCAGATAATGATGGAATTACCGATGCTATAGAAAAAGGGCCAAATGGAGCAACACCAATTGATACTGATAATGATGGGACTCCTGATTACAGAGACTTGGATTCAGATAATGATGGAATTACTGATGCTATTGAAAAAGGTAATGGAACTACTCCAAGAGATACTGACAATGACGGTACCCCAGATTATAGAGATTTAGATTCAGATAATGATGGAATTACTGACGCTATAGAAAAAGGTAATGGAACTACCCCAAGAGATACTGACAATGACGGTACCCCAGATTATAGAGATTTAGATTCAGATAATGACGGAATTACTGATGCTATTGAAAAAGGCAATGGAACTACACCACTTGATACGGATAATGATGGTACACCTGATTACAGAGATTTGGATTCAGACAATGATGGTATCACAGATGCGTTAGAAAAAGGTAGTGGTATTACCCCTCTTGATACTGATAATGATGGTATTCCTGATTTTAGAGACTTGGACACAGACAACGACGGAATAGCAGATAACCTTGACAACTGTCCAATTACGGTTAATGCTAATCAAGCTGATAATGATCATGATGGTCAAGGAGATGTTTGTGATGCAGATGATGATAACGATGGGATTTTAGATACGAATGACAACTGTCCAATTACAGCTAATGCGAATCAAGCCGATAGAGACCATGATGGCAAAGGAGATGTTTGTGACTTGGTAGAATTGAATGTTGCACAAGCGATTACTCCAAATGGAGATGGAGTAAATGACACTTGGGTAATTTATAATATCGAGAATCATCCTGGCAGTATCGTTAGAGTATTTAACAGATGGGGTAACGAAGTATATTACTCTAATAACTATCACAATGATTGGGATGGACATTATAAAAATCTGAAAGAAGGCCTACCTTCTTCAGGAGCTTATATGTACCAAATTGATTTAAACGGAGATGGAACTATCGACGCTCAAGGTTGGTTATACATCACAAACTAAAACCCCACATCAAAAAAATAAGACAATGAAAAAAATAAACCTTATGGCAACTTTAGCACTACTTTTAGTAAGTAGTGCTTTATTCGCCCAACAAGAAAGTGTTTTTGCTTTCTACAAATCACACATGATTTTAGTGAATCCCGCTTATGCAGGATATAACAATGAGACTTTGTGGACGAGTTCACTTAGAAAACAATGGACAGGTGTTCCTGAAGCACCCGAAACACAAACCGTATCGTATAGTACTCCTTTAGGGAAGAATATGGGTATCGGAGTTTCTGTAGTGAATGATAAAACCTTTATTGAAAAAGAAACCTTTTTAGGAGTAGACTTCTCGTATAAAATCCAAATGGACGCTACTACAGATTTGTATTTAGGAATCAAAGCAGGAGGGAACTTCTACAATGTTAACACGTCTGGATTAGAAACCTACAATGTCCAATCCGACCAAGCATTAGGTTCAATAAGTACGTTCAATCCTAACTTTGGAGTAGGAGCTGTATTGAAGAGAGACAAATGGTACGCGTCGTTATCTGTCCCAAGATTATTCAACACAAGCAAAGCGGTGAATCAATCAGGCTATGCTATGACAGCTACTGATAGACCTCATGTGTATTTAAGTGGAGGTTATGACTTTGATTTAAGTCCATCGTTTGTATTGAAACCATCGGTAATGTTGCGTTATGTCAACGGAGCGCCAACATCGTTAGATCTAACTACGATGTTACAAATAGAGAACAACTTTGAAATAGGCGGAATGTACAGAACCGATAAAGCGTATGCAGCGATGAGTACGGTTCGATTGAGTAAACGTTTTGTGTTTGGTTTTGCTTATGAGATGAGTACACAACCAACACTAGCTGCAGCTAGAAACACGAATGAAATCCTATTGCAGTTTAAGTTTTAAAACTGCTTGTAGTACAAATAAAAATTAATATAAGGGGATTTTTTTATGAAGTAAACAAGGCTTTTAATTCGGTAGCCTCGTTGGGTTTCATTTTTCCTGCTAAAACTAAACTCAATTGTTTTCGGCGTAAAGCAGCATCATAACGTTGTTGTTCCAATTCGGTTTGAGGAATAATAGGCGGAACCTCAACGGGTTTTCCTGTGGCATTAACGGCTACAAAAGTATAAATCGCTTCCATTGTTTTGGTTCTGTCGCCAGAGGAGCGATCTTCAATCCAAACGTCAATATAAATTTCCATTGAACTGTTAAACGAACGCGATACTTTGGCTTCCACCGTTACCACACTCCCTAAGGGAATGGCTTTAGTAAACGCCACATGATTGACAGAAGCCGTTACACAAATGTTTCTAGAATGTCTTTGCGCAGCAATACTTGCCGCTCTGTCCATTCGCGCGAGCAATTCACCGCCAAAAAGATTATTCAAATGGTTGGTTTCGCTAGGCAAAACTAAGTCGGTCAAAACCGTCAACGATTCTGAAGGATGTTTAGGTGTCATCATAACAATTTAATTAAGCCAGTATACCGCCATTACAGCAGGGATAAAATAAATTACGATAGTTCTTGCGCCATCATAATCTTTAGCCAAACGTTGCCCCACTAAAAGCATCAATAAGGTAATGCAAGAAAATACGGCTCCGTAATACCCAAATATTCTTCCGCTATTCAATAGCAATTCAATAGCTCCTACGATACACAAAATGGTTGAGATTAATTCTAAAATCAAAACATGCAATAGTGCTAAAGGAACGTGATTTTTCAATTGTGTCTTGGCAAAATGACCTTTCAACCAATCTACATTGTCTTTCCAATAAAAGAGTTTGTCGTAACCTGATTGAAGAAAAGTAATGCCTAAAAAAACTAAAATTAAGATGGATGCAACATTATTCATAGTCTTTATTTTTTATGGATTAAACGGGTTAATTTTATAGATAAATCGGTTAGGATGATTTTAGCATTCCCATTGCGTTCAATGTGGTACATTGCGTCAGATAGTTCCTTGAAAATTTCATGAATGTTATTGCCATTAACAAAAGGAGCAAAATTTTTCAATTGGAATTTTTCGACCTTTGGTTCCAAATACACTAAACTCGGACTTTCGTAGTTGAGCAACAACGCTTGGCGAAACATTTCGATGCAAAACTCCAAGAATTTCTTTTGAGTTTCTCGACCCAAACCGGCAATTCTTTCGCTCCATTGAATTAAATCCTCAATGGCAGATGCATTTCCTTTGGCCTTGAAAGCAGCGCGAACCCAAGTCACAAACCATTCATCAAATGGATAATCGTCTTCGTTATGTTGCAATAAATGCAGGGCTTTGTTATAGTTGCCTTGTGCTTGACGAGCAATAGTAGCGGCTATTTGAGGTTCGATTTGTTTTTTGGTTACCAAAGTTTCAGCAATACAACTTTCTGGCAATCCCCCAAAATGGACTACTTGACAACGCGAACGAATGGTTTGAATGATATCTTCTTCTTGTTCTGAAATAAGAATGAAAACGGTTTTTTCGGGCGGTTCTTCTAATAATTTCAGTAATTTATTGGAGGCAGCAGTATTCATTTTATCAGCCATCCAAACAATCATAATTTTATAACCGCCTTCATAAGACTTTAATGAGAGAGATTTTAGTATTTCTTGGGCATCATCCACTCGGATTTCGCCTTGTTTGTTGTTCACACCCAAAACGGCGTACCAATCAAACAAACTTCCGTACGGATTGTGGGTAACAAATGCTCTCCAATCCGCAATAAAGTCAATACTTTTAGGTTTGGTTTTTACATCCTCTGTAGACACTGTTGGATATACAAAATGCAAATCGGGATGCGACAATTTATCAAATTTGATATTGCAGGATTCGTTTTGCCCGTCATTCTCTCCATTGGCATTGCTACACAAAATATATTGTGCATAAGCAATAGCCATAGGCAGTGTACCGCTTCCTTCAGGCCCCACAAACAATTGTGCGTGCGGAATTCGACCTGAGTCGGCACTTTTTGTCAAATGACTTTTGATGTATTCTTGACCTAAAATTTCTGAGAATTGCATAAAGCAAAGATAGCAGAAAATGACGGAGTCAAAAATTTTAGCTTGTAAAGTTTTAGTACAAGCGATAGGATGGACTGCTTATACAACAAAGCTTTAAGGCTAATTTTGAACTACTTAAATCGCAATCAATTCACATAAATGCTATGTAGATGTCATTCTTTTAGTGTTTTATCCCCATATATTTATATTATAACCACAAATATTTTTTTAAAATAACAATCACAATTTCAAAAAAAAGTATACTTTTATTCCCTTGAAAATAGTTACCCCACCTATTTCAAGATTATTTTGAAACATAAAAATTAAATAATGAAAGCAAAAGTATCCCTTATCTGTACGCTTTTTTTGTTCTTATCAGCAGTTGCTATTGGACAAAAAAAAGTAATTCCTAAAAGCATTATCCAACGTAGTGCATTAATCAGTAAGTACCATGACAGCAAAGAATTGTCGTCAATGCCCAAAAAAGAACTTTTGGAATTGTGCATTGAACGGGCTTCTGTAATTACCAAAACCCTTCCTTATGTTGCTTTAGCAACCAAACCTGGAGTTACTCTAGTTGATCTTGGAATTCCTGACGAATCAGATTATCGAAAACTACTAGACGACCAGGAAGAAGGAACGACTACCTATCTCGAACTCACTACCAATTTTCAAAGAAAAATTCTCCCTTATGCCGACAAGAATCGATTAATTGCGGCGATTTTGTTTTATGAGAATATCTTGAAATCGCTCCACGAGTTTGAAGAGAATTAAAAAAGTTTCCTTTTTTATCCCTTCGTTTTCTTCAAGAAATAGAATAGTCCCATTAAATACCATCGATTCCTATGAAAAAATTTGTACTAACAATAGTGTTTGTCCTATTGTCTTTTTTGAGTGCTAATGCCCAGCAAGAAAAAGGCATTATCGGATTTAATAGTTGGCTCAATAACTGGACAGAATTTAAACCGAATAAAACCGAATACAATGAGCCGAATCAAATAATAACGGGAACTATCTCCGTTGATTCTAAGCTGTATAAAAAAAATGTGTATTTGCTTTTGGGTAACGTATATGTTACGAATAAAGCCAAATTAACTATCGAACCGGGTACGGTAATTATTGGCGATTCTGAATCGAAAGCCGCACTTATTGTAGCCAAAGGCGCTTCTATAATTGCCGAAGGCACAGAAACAGATCCGATTATTTTCACATCTAACAAAAGTGTTCGCAAGGCTGGAGATTGGGGAGGGATATTATTACTAGGTGATGCACCAACGAATAAATTTGGTAGCACTTCCTCTGTGAATCTGGATTTAGATGTTGCGTTTGCTTCTTTTGGAGGGGTAAATCCCAATAGTAATTCAGGAATTTTAAGGTATGTTAGAATAGAATTTGCTGGAGCCAAAGTAAAAGGGATGGGCAATTTTGACGCCTTGTTTTTAGGCGGAGTGGGTAACCAAACTGTAATTGACAATGTTATGATTAGCTACTCTGGAGGAAATTCAGTAGCGGCATTTGGGGGTGAATTGAATTTAAACAAATTGGTTTCGTTTAAATCGAGTAGCAATGATTTCAAATTCAATTATGGGACCCAAGTAAATATTAAAAATTCATTAGCCATTCGAGCCTCTTATTTGTTAAGTAGTTCAGGCTCTCGATGCTTGTATGCTCGTTCGTATGACAAAAAAGAAGAAGTGGATTTTACTAAGAAACTCACTTCGGTTACAGCAACTAATTTGACTTTTGTCAACAACAGTCAAAATATTAAATCAGATATTGAGCAAGGATTGGTTCGTGAAGCGGTTTATGTAGCTGAAAATGCCTCTGTTGATTTTAAACGATCTGTAATTTCGGGGTTTAATCCGGCAGTTGTATTAGACGAGAAAATTTCGGTGAATGATGAAAGTTTGAAAAAGCTAAAATTTCAAGAAATGTACTTCAACCTTTGCAAAGGGAACATTTTTGTTGAGAACAATACCAACAATGAGGATTTAGAAAGTTGGTATGGCAATGCCTCTTTTTTCAACGTCTATTCTCAAGGAGAAAACATAGAAACCTTCATCGATCCATTTAATGATAAAAGACCTGATTATAGACTTAACATAGGTAAAATAACCGCCTCGAAAAATGATTAGATAGTTTTATATGCCATTTGAAAGTACAATAAATACCACCCCTTCTTTCAAAAACGCTTCTTTATAAATTGATTCGTAAAGCCCCCAATCTATGATTTCAATTCTAAAAAAGCATGTTTTGTACCTGTTGTTTTTGGCTTTGCCATTAACAGCAACTGTTTGTGCGCAAAGTATAACACCTCAAAAACTAGTTTTTTCTAAAATTTGCGCAGGTAGTTTCAATGGTTTTGATGCCACGTTTAATTACGCAGGATTTCCTTTGGGAACCACTTTTGAAGTACAACTTTCGGATAGTTCAGGAAGTTTTGCCACTCCAATTGAAACTACAATACTATCCACTACAGATGTATCAGTTGGACAAAAAAAGATTCGATTTGCAGTACCACCAACACTCATCGGTTCTGAAAACTATAAATTGAGACTAAAGAGCGCTACGGGAATTGTTAGTGCGCCTTTTATTAATGCGGCTTCCAACGCTTCTTTTGCGGTTTATTTTAAATCGTTTGAAAACTCTTTTTTCATTAATAAAAAAGAAAATACAGTTAGTTTGTGTGCAGGAGGCACTATTGTTTTGGCAGTAGACAATCCAACTCCTGATATTAAGACTTCCTCTCCGGTTAATTATCCCGAATTAAAGTACAAATGGTACAAGGACAATGTGCTTATTCCTGGAGCAACTACTGCTACTGTAACGATTAATGCTGCAGGAGTTTATTATTCAGAACTTGATTATGGCTCTTGTTCAGATTCTGATTTTAGTTCGAATCGAGTTACGATAAGTCCCGCTTCTACAGTAACAGCTTCTATTTCGTCAAGTTTAGGCAATCCTTTTTGTTCAGCAAACAGCAGTACTCTTTTAAGCACCGAAAAAGGAAATTCGTACCAATGGTATAAAGACAATGTGCTTATTTCTGGAGCTACTAATCAGACCTATAGCACCAATCAAGCAGGTGATTATGCTGTTGTAGTAAATTTTGGCGGTTGCGAATCTAAAGCGGCTATTACTTTACAATCCATTACTATTAAAGGCACTTTAAATGAAGTTAGTCCCATTTCCATTTCACAAGGAGCGACGAAGACCGTAACAGTAACTACTGATGCGATAAATCCGGTGTACACTTGGTATAAAAACGAGGTGCCAATACCGAATGCAACCACTACTAGTTTAGAAGTAAATGAAGAAGGAAAATACAAAGTAAAATTGACTCATTCAAGCTGTCCCGTTTCTTATGAAATCCCCTTTGAAATTAAACAGTCTATAGATCCTGCTATTACGGATATTCCAAATTTCATTAGCCCGAATAATGATGGTATCAATGACACTTGGGCAATACCACAACAATACACCGCTGGGAATGATGTCGAAGTTAGTATTGTTAGTTCTAATGGAGAAGAAGTGCTAAAAACGAAGGAGTATTTAAATAATTGGCCCGAGAACCCATCTAGTTTAAAAGGGGGAAGTTCGGTGTATTATTATAGTATTAGTTCCCCAAATGAAACAGTTAAAAGAGGATCAATTACACTAATTCGATAAAATGAAAAATTACGTTCTACTTCTCGTCTTTTGTATTTGGCAGCCGCTTTTTTCCCAGTCGGAAGTGGAGACTTCTTTTGCATTGCCCATTCGGAATTCGTTAAAATTCAATAGATACCTCGTTAATCCAACTTTTTCTTTTGTTAGGGAGCAAGGTTCGGCTTTAACGTTTTACAATAAACGCCAATGGACTTCAGTCGATAATCCACCTCAAACCTATTTGGTAAGTTATTCAGGTAGATTTAGAGAAAATGAAGGGGTGGCTTTAGGACTGTTCCAACAAAATCAAGGGGTATTGACCACCTTTGGAGCAGTAGCTAATTTTGCGCACAACATCGTTTTACAAACAGACAGTAATCTAACCTTCGGAATGAATCTTGGTTTTTATAAAAGCGGTTTAAATCGCTCTAAAATTGTAACTAATTTTCCCGATCCTATTCTTGAAACCATTCCCTCTACTTCTTTTTTTGTTCTCAATCCAGGAATTAATTACGGCACTACCTTTCTTGATTTTGGTGTGACACTAACTAATTTTTTGGTCTACAATTTAAGCACGTCCCAACTTATTACTAATGATGCTGAAAAAAGTATTTCGGCTCATTTGATGCACACGGGTTATTTAGAGGTGGATGGTTTTTTTGATAAAAGTAAATTTTCGGCGCTACTAAAATCGGATTTTAGAAAAGACAAAACGATACTTTCTGGCTTGGCTATGTTGAGTATCCCAAACGGAGTTTGGGCGCAATTGGGGTACAATACCTTGTATGGAATTTCAGGAGGTCTTGGGGTTAATATCAGTCAGTCTATTGCTTTAGAGTATAATTATGAAAGAGGCTTGGGGAATTTTACCAATTTTGGTGCCTCACACGAAATAGGGTTCGCGTATAAATTCACTAACAGAAATTACAATTACGATGAAGATGAGCAAGGATCTATTATTCCATCGGCAGCAGATAGAGACGTAGTGTATGTAAAACCAAAAGAGGTTCAAAAACCAGCGAATCAAGAGGTCAAAACGGAACAAAAACCGATTATTCCAGCTTCAACCACTTTGGCGGAAGCCAAACCAATTAAAGATTCCATTATTCCAAGTCCACCTTTAGTCGAAATTCCGATAAAAATGGATTCTATTGCCAAAGTTCAACCTTTGGCAGAAGTCCAAATTAAAAAAGATTCCGTTGATGTTAAAACACCTCAGCCAAAGGACAGAGAGTTTGTTGCTATTGATAATTTGGCTGCCGCAGTAGAGGTGACTAAAGCAAAACAACAAGAGGTGTTGAGTCGTTTAACGGTTACCATTGCTAAAAAGGAAAAAGACCTTATAGCGATGAAAGAAGAAAATGATTTGAGCGAAAAAGGAATTTATACAGAACCCAAACCATTTAAAAGCAGTGCGGCAGAAAATGCCGAATTGGAATCTTTAAAAACAGAATTTGCTGAAATCACAAAATTCCAAAAGGATAAAATTAGAGAATTAGAAAACGCGTATGCCGAAAAAGTAAAAAAAGCAAATACACAAGATGAATCTCTTTTGAAAACCTATTCTGAAACCATTCAAAATTTGAAAGAACAATATTTGACATCTGTTCAGACAAATACAACTTTAAATCAATCATTGAATCAAATTCAAGAGGCCACCGAAATAGAGAAAAAACGCCGCATTAAACGCGCTTCTTTTATGAATGTGGACGATCGTTTTGCACAAGATAGAGCCACCTTAAAACGAATTAAGGAAACAACTGTTTTAAGCACACTTCCTTTAGAACCAAAAGATTTTGATTCGGGAGAAGAACAGCCAGAGGTTCAAATTGTTAAAGCGGTTAAAAATGTTCCTAGCGGATATTATGTAGTAATTGCGGTGCATAACGAAGTGACCAAAAGAGACGATTTCTTAACCAAAACAGTAGCTTCGGGTCAGCCGAATGTGAATTTCTTTTATGATGCGAATTCAAGTAAATATTTTATTTACTACGATTCATTTGAAACTATTGAAGCGGCTAAAAAAGCATTACATTCAAAAGGAAGTTTGCCGTATAATGGCAAGATGTCTATTGTTAAAATTGAAAACGAATAAATAGAAGAGGTAATAAGTATCAACTGTTTTAAAGCCCTACAGGAAATCAGTAAATTAAATAAAATTTGATATAAATAGAATCCCAAATGAGTTTTGTAAACCGATTTAAAAACACTTTTTTATTTTTAGTAACTGTAGCAATATTATTTTGTAATGAGGGTTTTTCGCAAACAAAAAAAGTAACGTTAGCGGAAAAAACTACAATCTCTAATCCCGTAATAGGCGATTTAGTTTCAGAATGTCCCGAAACAGGAGACAAAATGCCTAAATTTTTCTTATGTGGCAGTGCAGACAAGCGATTTATTACCACAAATTTTCCGACCTCAACGATTCGGTGGCAAAAGTTTGATGAAGGCTCTTGTCCCTCTATTACGGATGATTGCTCGAATAGTAATCCACCATGTACTTGGGCTACGGTGTCTACATCACCTAATTTTACTATTTCTGAACCAGGTCATTTTAAGATAATAATTACCAATTCAGACACAACTGAAAAATCTTTTTATTTTAATGTGTATCAAAACGGATTAGATATTCCGATTACTAAAACGGATATCTATTGTGGGAAAGCGGGTGAAATTACTATTGCCCAATTAACAGGTTATGAATATAGTTTGGATGGGCTTGCGTATCAATCATCCAATGTATTTGCAGTATCTGCTGCGGGGGATTATAAAGTAAGAGTAAGAAGAGTGGGGGCAGGCCCCACAGATTGTGTCTTTGAAATTCCAGTTACCATTGCAAAGAATGATTTAGCAGTTACCCCAACAGTTACCCAACCCATTGTTTCTGGTGATAAAGGCACAATCAAACTCACAGCTGCGAATGTAAGAGCGCAATATTATTATCAAATAGCCCAAGGAAATTCAATTATTGCTCAGTATGGACCAGTACTAGAAAGTGAATATACCTTTCCTAATTTGAATTCAGGAACCTATACTTGGTCAGTAATGACAGCCGATTGCAATTGGAAATCAGGCGATGTAACCATCAATTCAGTAGCTCCGTTTCAAATTACTACAACTATAAAACCCATTACTTGTCAACCAGGAAGTGTCCAAGTTTCAGTTACTGGCGGAACGGCACCGTACAAATATTATTTTAATGGAAATGCCACCGCTGAATCATCTAATAGCATCAATGTGCCTGTTGCTGGGACTTATTCGATAAAAGTGGTTGATAGTAACAATCAATCTGACACTTTCTCCGTTGATGTCCCTAATCAACCGGCTCCAATTTATACAATTGAAAAAGTAAATGAAAATTGTTACTATCCGAATGCTTGGCAAATTAAATTTAATGTCACTAACACGAATGGGAATACGATACGATACAGTATTGATAATGGCACTAGTTTTTCAACCACACCAATTTTTAAAGGACTTACAGCTACTCCTGCAGGAACTACTTTTAAAACCATTATAGAATATACCTTTGGAGGAGTTAAATGCACCAAGGCTGAGGATGTAATCATTGTTCAGCCACAATTTGGATTGTCAGCTACTGCTGGGGTCTCTGAACTAATTGGCTGTATGCCTTCTCCAGATGAAGATAAAGCTAAAATTAGAATAACCAACCCTCAAGGAGGAACACCACCATATCAATATAGTTTTGACAATCAAGCAACTTGGGCTACCACTACATCAAGTCTTAAAACGCCAGGTCAATATGTATTTTATATTAAAGATGCAGCAGGTTGTATCTCCGCTTTGCCAAGCGTTACGGTTGAAAATATTGGAGTACCAACCGTTACTATTATTAATAATTCATTCAATTGCGATGGAACTTCTAATAGTACAATTGAAGTTAAAACGGCTACTTCAACTTCATTTAGTTATACCTATTCTTTAGACGGAGGCCCTTTTCAAACAACATCTAATTTTAATAATATCTCATCAGGTAACCACACACTTACAGTAAACTATCAACCGTTAATTGTGCCCACTTTTAGCAATCTATTAAAAGAAGATTTTGGTTACGGTGCTGATACGACTTCTCCAGGAATAAATACCCAATATTATTGTTTTGAGAAACAAGTACTTCCTTATTCCTGTAACAATGGAGGCGGACTTAATATTAATGATGGAGAGTATTCGGTAACTTCGAATATACTTTATCCATTTGGTCCGTGGGTATGGAAAACCACAATCAAAGATCATACTCCACCTTTAACACCACCTTTAGCAAAAGGAAGGTTTATGGTTGTAAACATTGGTTCTGCGATTCCTGTAACCGCAATATTATATCAAAAAACAATTAATGATATTATTCCAAATCAACCTATTAATGTAGAGTTTTATGCGGCAAATTTAGTGGCTAGTAATTGGACATTATATCAACCCGGCTTATTAGTGGCATTAGTAGATGGAACAGGAAAAGAAATTTCAACCTATTCAACTGGTTTAATACCAAACAATGAACAATGGAATAAACATACAGTGCCTTTGAACCCAGGTAATAATACAACTTTAAATTTTATTGTAAGGTCATCGGTTAAACAAGTAAGCGGTAATGATGTTGCTATTGATGATATATCAGCCTATCAAATCCCTAAATTATGTACTACGACTAAAACTGTAAATTTCGTTATTCCATCAGGAAAAGCATTTGATGCAAGTATAGTTAGTTCAAAAAATTGTAGCTGTGCTGGGTTAAACAATGGCGAAATAACCATTGAAGCACAAAATTTTAATGCTACTACAGGGTATCAATATTCAAAGGATAATGGAGCCACTTGGCAAACAG
>ERZ650310.239-NODE-239-length-16669-cov-5.412845_pt1 | contig 16669 bp, 22 predicted proteins | sample MGYA00376246_ERZ650310 | MGnify/ENA primary metagenome ERZ650310 (study PRJEB26733, sample SAMN07839286) | wastewater metagenome | biome: small river; feature: stream; material: water | place: USA: North Carolina | collected 2016-03-01 ...
CCACATCGCAGGAGATTGATCAATGACCGTCACCAAGACGACCCGAGAAGCGTACGAGATCTGGAAGGACCACGAGTACGCCACCATCACGTTGAAGTGTTGGGACCGGCCTGTCGGAGAGAAGGACACCTACTACTGCGGCGAGATCATGATCAACTCGTCGTTCGGCAGTTGGGCCAACACCTGGACAGCTTGCGCCAGCCCCTTCAAGAAGTTCCTGGTTGACCTCGACTTCGACTACTTCTTCGGCAAGTTGGCCGGGCTGAGCCTGGACAAGTTCGACGGCGAGGCATCTGTCAGAGAAATGTTCAAGCTCCTGATCGAGCGGCGCAAGTCGTTCTCCATGAGCAAGCTGGAAGCGAGAGAGGCCTGGGACGAGCTGGAGTTCGAGAAGGGAACGGCGGAGTCGAGTGAGCACGGCTTTGGCGACGCCATGATGGCCGTGGCCCAGGCGCTGGGGGAGCACCACCCCATGCACGAAGACTTCGCTGACCCCAGCGGATGGCCGAATGTCACGAAGCCTGACTGCCAGGCCGTCGGCTTCTGGGAAAAGATCTGGCCAGAGTTCGTGGCCGAACTGAAGAAGGAGATTGCGAATGAGCACGTGGGCCGATGAGTACATCACCTTGATCGAGGACTGTGAAGAGCGCAGCGATCGTCTGTCAGACTGGGAGGCGGGATTTATCGACTCTCTGCGCAGGCAGATGGAAGAAGGCCGGTCTCCGACGCCGAAGCAAATCGACTGCCTCGACAGCGTCTGGGAGAGAGCAACGAAGAAAGGGTAAGCTCAAACCTCTTGACAACTTTCTCAAGTCTGGCAGACTGGCCAGCATGGCAGCTCGGAAAGACGGGCACTCTATCAACTACCTGGATACCTATCATGGTCATGAAGAAAGTCAACCCCGAGAACACCGGCAGCTCCAACGAGAGCGCTGATGCCGCTGCCGGTGACCCGCAGTGGGCAGAAGAAGAGCGAGGCACCCAGCCTGACGCCGCTCAGGTTACCCCCGAGAAGACCGCGGCTGTCGCTGCTCCGGCCACCAAGTCGCCGGCACTGCAGGCCAAGCCGCAGGCCCTGGCCCTGAACTCCGCCGACATCGCCGTGGTCAAGAACCTGAAGGGCGCCTTCCACGTGGCCTACGACTCGCTCACCTCGCTGCAGGCCACGCAAGGTCGGCTGGTCGAGCGCGAGTCCGCCAAGCCGCTCGGCGCCTGGGCTGACTTCGAGCTGATGTCCTACCAGGACCAGTACGTGGTCTCCCCCAACGACGACAAGGCGCCGAAGGAGCACGTCCGCTACTCCGAGGACGGCATCGTTTGCAGCGACGGCACCGACGTGAAGGCCCACCTGGCTGACCTGAAGGAACTGGGCTACGCGAACGCTCGGGTCAACGCCCGCTACGTGGTCGTCGGCGCCATCCTCGGCGCCGAGAAGTCGGACCACCTCAACGGCACGCTGGCGCAGATCGACCTGTCGCCCAAGAGCAAGGCGCAGTTCGACCGCTACCAAGTGCAGTCGGCCTACGACCTGGCCAAGGGCAAGATCACCGCGCAGCAAGCCGTTCGCGTGCGCATGACCGCCGAGGTGGCCACGAACGCGGCCAAGCAGAGCTACACGCTGGTGAAGTTTGCCACGCTGACGGACTGAACCCTCCCGTGACCTTCCCGGTCACTTTGCCCGCTGCTGGCCCAGGTCCGCGGCGGGCTTTTTTCCTTCTGCCATGAGCACACCCACCGTAGTTCTCGACACGGAGACGACCGGCCTGGACGCGCCGATTGGCGTGGTCGAGCTGGCCCACGTCTTCATCAACGACGAGATGGAGGTGCTCAGCGAGCACTGCTGCCTCGTCAACCCGGGTCGGCCGATCGACCCTGGCGCCACCGACATCCACGGCATCAAGGACGAGCACGTGGTCGGCCACCCGCCGCTGGAGCGGGCCATCGCCCCGCTGACGGCGCTACCCGAGATCATCGTCATCGGGCACAACATCCCGTTCGACTTGCGCCTGGTTGGCCCCCACCTGAACGTGGTGGGCACCGTCTGCACGCTGGCCCTATCCCGCCAGTACTTCCCGAAGGCGCCCAACCACCGGCTAAGCACGATGCAGGAGTACCTCGGCCTGCCGGACTTTGAAGCGCACCGCGCGCTGGGCGACGTCATCACGGCGCTCAACGTGCTGCGGCGCATCTTGGTCGGCCACGGCCTGACCTTGCAGCAGGTCGTGCAACGGCAAGCCAAGCCCCGCATGCTGTCCGTCATGCCGTGGGGCAAACACGCAGGCAAGCCGTTGATCCAAGTGCCTTCCGATTATCGGCGCTGGCTCCTGGCCCAGGGCAACCTCGACCAGGACATGCGCTACACCCTTACCCAACTGGAGAAACTGTGAAACTTTCCTGTCATCCCGAGTCCCCGGATTACTCCCCTCTCGTGCGTTACGCCGAGGTGCTGTTCGAGGACAAGAAGCTGAACAACGTCATCGACGTGGACGAAGGCGCCGGCGTGGCCACGGTCTACGCTGTCGACTCCGAGGGCAAGGCAGTGCTCGACCCCTCGAAACCGAACGAGCCAGCTACCCAGCAGGTCACCGGGCAGATGACCTTGCTCTTTCGCCCCCAGGCCATCTTCGAGTATGGCGCGGCGCTGAACCACAACCGCACGGCGCACTGGCTGCTGTCCTGCGGCAAGGAGGCGCAGAACTTGGGCCACCTGTCCGCGCAGGTCGGCGTGCACATCGAGGAAGGCCTTGAGTTCCTGGACCAGTTGAACGACCTGCCGGGCGAGGACCTGGTGGCGATCGAGCGGCTGAAGGTGCTGGCCGGCGCGTTCAAGGACGGCTCGAAGCTGGCCGCCTTCAAGAACGAGGAGAAGGCGCTGGACGCGCTGTGCGATGCCGACGTCACGGGCAACGGCGTGGCCTACCTTGCCGGCTGGAACAAGCCCCGGGCGGACTCCAAGGTGCTGTCGGCCAACGAGGCCAAGCTGGTGAACGGCAAGCCTGTGCTGCTGCCCGGCGGCAAGATCGGCAAGCCCGAGGGCTGGTCCGCTGCGGACCTGAGCGACTGTGTCTAGGGGGCCGAAGCTCCAGCATCTGGGCCGGCTGCGCACCGGCCTGAGCTTCGTGATCGACTACCTGCAGGCCGAGCGGCGCACGGCCCAGGACTTCGCCGACGCCTCGCCGGTGCCCACCAGCTGGCCCATCCCGGGCGAGCTGGCGCTGGCCCAGACCTCGTTCGGGAAGTCCTCCCGCGCGCTGGTCCGGCCCGGCAACCGGCACGACGCGCCCTGGGCGCTGACCAGCGAGGCGATCATCGCGAACTACCGGGCCCACATGCTGTCCGCCAAGCCCAGCACGGCCCTGCTGGCTGCGTTCGAAGAGCGCAAGGGGTACGAGGGTGGCCTGATCCCTCGCCTCTACCTGAGCCCGCACACGCTGGCCGACGAGACGATGGGCTGGTCCGCCGGCCTCGTCGCCGCGGTGGCCATGGCCAGCCTGCTCTACCACGAGGTAGGCGGCAAGCTGCACAGCCGGCCGGGCACCTACGCCGCCGAGTATCGCGGTCTGACCCTGGGCGTGGCTGCCGGCCGGATCGTGGGCACCGGTGACCGCTGGCCCGAGGTCAGCAACGAGGCGCTGGACAGCTTCCTCAAGGGCACCAGGCTGTTCCCACTGGACGGCCTGAACAGCGCCGTGGTGAAGCTGCGCAACCTGCTGTGGGCCAGCCAGGGCGCCGGCGCGCCGGTGTTCCACGTCTGCAACCAGGCCCTGGCCTTCGCCGGCATGGCCTATCGGCGCGACTGGGCCGAGTCGAGCCACACCGCGTCGCCGGACTGGGACCTGGAGTGCGACTTGCTCACCGCCCGGGTGCAGGAAGCCTTCGCCCAGCGCAACCACTGGGTGAGCCAGCTGCACACAGCCATCCATGAGGTGCGGGAGCGTATCACGCTGCTCCGAAGCGCCCTGGTGGCGCTGAACGAAGGCGGGTTGCCAGACGCCCACCTCGAAGGGCTGGCTCGGGGCATGCTGGTGCCATCCGTGCTGTCCGAGAAGCAGTTCCGGGAAGCGACCACCCGGGGCAGCGGCCGGCATGCCACAGGCATGCTGGGCAACCACAACCTGATTCGAAACCTTGAAGCGCATCTGGCTGTCGAGCAGTCCAGGCTTCTGAAGAAAGAAGGAGAACTCCATGCAAAACGGAATTGGTGACCTCGCGAGCAAGGAGGCGGGCACGGCAGCGCGCTTCAACGCGGGGAAGCCAGCGTTGCACCTGATCCCTGCCGGACTGTTCGCTGCTGCCCATGCTGCTGCGTCTGCGCCTGCTGGGCTCGGCCTGGAAAAGGGCTGGGTACGAGTCCTTTACGACTTGCAGGCCTACCAGGTGCGGGGAGGCAGCGAGGAGGCCGACCGAAACAACTTGCTGAGTGCGCTAGTGGGCTTAGGGGACCTCGCCGAAGTGTGGTCGGAGTGCGCTAAAGTTTTCGACTACGGTCAAAGGAAGTACTCTCAGCGAGGGGATTGCACATGCAGTGCCGGGAATGCCGCACGGAAGATATTGGAAGGTTCTTCGGCAAGGCGGGGGGGCGGCGCTACCCCATCCGGGGGCTGTGTAGAAGGTGCTATGACCTGGACCTCCGGGCCCGAAACCCAGACTACAGGGCCCGACAGACAGCCAACCACAGGAAGTGGCTTGAAGACCCAGGAAATCGCGAGCGGGCGAGGGAGTCAGAGCGGAAGCGTGGCGCATCTCGATCGAAGGACCCGAGCTACCGATCGGCGGCGAAGTACCGAAGGATCAAGGCCAACTATGGCCTTGACCGAGACGCTTACGACAGACTCGTGGCCCTTGGGTGCGGCGTCTGCGGGTCAACCAAACGGCCTCACGTGGACCACTGTCACGCAACTGGAAAAGTTCGAGGGGTACTCTGCCACTCCTGCAATATTGGCCTTGGATTTCTCGAAAGGCCTGACGGCTGGGCTGAGCGAGCACTCGCCTACGTGCGGCGTGCACAAGACGCCGGGAATGACAGGTAGCTGGAACTGGGCCAAGGGCCAGGCGTGGTCGGTGCCGCTCGCCTCGGCCCTGCGCCACATCGTGTTCGGCATCCTGGCCGGCGAGACGCACGACCCCGAGTCGGGCGAGACGCACCGCGGTCACGTGGCGTGCAACATCGTCATGTTGCTCACCTACCTCACCAGCTACCCGGAAGGCGACGACCGGCCCTACAACCTGATGAAGGCCAGCGGAGAGGCACCCGATGCGAATCGCGTTTGACATGTCCTCAGTCATGTGGACCGCCCTCCTGCAAGGGAAGTCGGTCGACGGGCTGGAGGTGGTTCACGAAGACCGCAAGGTCTGGGTCAACGACTGGACCCACGGCTACGAGCGCGCCATCAACATGATGAAGGCCGCTCTCGACCAGTTCCGCCTGGCGCCGCGCCAGATGGTTCTGGTCTTCGAAGGCAAGTCCTCGAAGAAGCAGCGCCTGATGATCGACGCCTCCTACAAGGAGACGCGCGACACGCGGCCGCCCGAGGCCTACGAGCAGTTCGCCAAGCTGAAGGAGGTGCTGGAGCGCGTCTGGCGCGGCCTCGGCGCACTGATCATGGAGCAGGACTTCGTCGAAGGCGACGACATCCTGGCCTGGCTGGCCAAGCACACCGAAGAGGACCTGGTCATCGTCAGCAACGACGGCGACTTGCTGGCCCTGGACGGCAAGAACGAGTACGGCGCCACCATCACCGCGCGCATCGGCGGCGAAGTCGGCGTCAACAAGTACGGCCCCTTCCCCTTCGACCTGATCGTGGTCTACAAGGCGCTGGTGGGCGACGACAACGACAACATCAAAGGCTGCGTCGGCTTCGGCGCGGCGGCCTGGCTCGGCCTCATCAAGGACTACGGCGAGGAAGGCCTGTACGAGATGAAGCGCATGCTCGAGCAGAACGCGCTCGAGGACCTGGCGCAGAACGCCGAGACGGACAAGGTGCTGCGCAAGGTCTACAGCCAGCGCGAGCAGGTCATCAAGTCGTACCGCGTCGCCAAGCTGCGCCCCGAGTGGGTCGACACGCTGATGCACCCCTTGCGCTACCGGCCGGGCATCACGCTGCCCAAGCCGGACGAGATGCCGGATGCCCGGCTGGCTCAGTGGTACGGCAAGAAGTACCTGGTCACCGGGACGAAGTTCTCCGCGGCCACGGCCTGGGCCCGGCCGCTGATCGCTGCGTCCGAGTTCGTCGGCCTGGATATCGAGACATCCTCGCCGCCGGAGTCGGACGACTGGCTGGCTGCGCAGTCGAAGGATGGAGACATCGAAGGCGCTGTGGACGTCATGGCGTCCGAGGTGACCGGCCTGTCGCTGACCTTCGGCGACAACCTGCAGTACTCGGTCTACTTCCCTGTCGACCACGCTGACACCGACAACTGCCGGCCTGAAGACGTGCGCGACTTCGTGATGAGCCTGGGCAAGCCCTTGGCCATCCAGAACGCGCAGGGCTTCGAGCTGCCGGTCCTGCTCAAGGAGTGGGACGTCCTGCTGCCGAACGCGATCGACACGCGCATCGAGGCGGTGTACTTCGACGAGAACCGCACCTCGTTCGGCTTGAAGGGCATGTCGAAGGACCTGCTGAACTACGAGCAGACCGACTACAAGACCGTGACCACGGTCGAAGAAGACGGCGTGCCGGTGCAGAAGCGCATGAACCAGCTGACCGGTCAGCATGTGCTCAGCTACGGCTGTGACGACACGATCACCTGCTCGTCGCTGCACAACTTCTTCAAGTTCAAGCTGGGGTTGGAGCACCAGTACGACGTCTTCCTCGAAGTCGAGACGGACGCGATGTACCTTCAGGCGCAGGCATTCCTCGGCGGCGTGCCGCTCAGCATGGCCAAGCTAACGGAGCTGAAGGAAGCCGACCAGGCTGCGTACGACAAGGCCTGGGCGGTGTTCCGGGAGTTCCTGATCTCGAAGGGCTGGGCGGGCACCGTGCCGCCGACCTACTTGAAGGACATCACGGCGGCGCAGGTGAAGGAGGCCTACGAGATCGTGACGGGCGAGGAGCTGGAGACGAAGGTCCGGCTGATCCCGAAGCTCGCCGCGGCCGCCCGGGAGGCCGGCCAGGACCTGTTCGCCAGCATGCTGGAGGACTGCGTCAAGAGCGCAGAGGGCGCTGCGAAGTTCACCGACTGGGTGCGATCGAAGTTCACCGGTGAGCCGATCTGGAAGATGTCGCCGAAGAAGAAGTCGGTGGTGATGTACGACATGCTCGGCCTGCCGATCCGGCTGCGCAACGCTCCGACCGACAACATGCGGGCGGCAGGGATCTACGAAGGCAACGCCAAGACGGACGCGCTGTCCTTGGCCTATGCCATGAAGTACGACGCGCCAGACCGTCCAGAGATCGAGCCGATAGTGCATGCGCTGCAGCAGATGCAGGTGGTGCTCACGCGCATGGGCCTGTACTACAAGCCCTACCCGAACTTCGTGCACTGGCAGACCGGCTTGACCCACCCGCAAGGTCGGCAGTCCGCCACCAACACGCGCCGCCACACCTTCTCCAAGTTCAACGCTCAGCAGATGAGCAAGCACCCGAAGGCGGACGGCGAGGACCCGAAGGTGCGGGAGATGGTCGTCCCGCACAAGCCCAACGCGGTGGTCGTGTCGCTGGACTTCGAGTCGCAGGAGATCGTCGTGATCGCCGACTACTCGCGCGACGAAGCGATGATGGCCTGTCTGGTTGGCGAGAGCAAGAAGCGCATGCACGCGCTGACTGGCGTGGGGATCCTGAACCACACCAAGAAGTATGCCGACTGGGACTACGACCGGTTCATGCAGGTGCTCAAGGGCGACCCGAAGGACCCGGACTACCCGGCGGTGAAGGCGGCCGATACGCTCGGCAAGAAGACCAACTTCACCACTGAGTATGGCGCGATGGCGCCCAAGCTGGCCGAGACGCTGATCGTCCCGGAAGAGGAAGCGCAGGCCTACATCGACGCGAAGGAAGCGGCGTTCCCTGGCGCCCGCATCTGGAAGGACTCGGTCGTCGAGGAGGCCAAGGCCAACGGCATCGTGCGCACCAAGCGCGGCGCCGTGCGCCACTTGGCTGACGCGCTGATGAGCTCCAACCGGCAGGAGTCGTCGAAGGCTGAGCGGCAGGCGGTCAACTTCAAGGTGCAGAGCTCGTCGGCCGAGATGACGAAGCTGGCGCTGGGCCGCATGTTCCGGGCCGGCCTGCTCGAGAAGTACGACTGCCGGTTCTACTTCCCGGTGCACGATGAAGTCGTCTGGAGCGTGACTGTCGAGCACCTGGTGCCGTTCCTGGTCGACCTGCACGCCTGCATGACCGCGCAGTACGCCGACATGATTATTCCGGTCGGCTCCAGCATCTCGTTCGGCCGATCGTTTGGCCCGAAGGACCAGATCGAGATCGGCAACAAACCCACCGCCAAGGCCGTCGCCGAAGGGCTGGCCAAGATGGTGGAACTTGGGCATCTGCCCGCAACCGCAGTACCGAAAGAATTGGAGATGGCATGAGCATGCTTGATCAAACCACCGCCCGCAGCCTGATCGCTGCGATCAGCCCGGCCAACGACGCAGCGGCCAAGCTCAGCATGGCAGACGTCGTGGCTTGGGCTGTCAGCCGGTGGAAGGCCGAGGTAGCCAACCGGCCTCTGGAGAACGTGCATCGCCGGACACTCGACGACGCCTGGCGGCAAGTGATCCGATTCGGGGGCGGCGATCCTGTGGCGCTTCTCGGCCCGGCGCACGACGACTTGGCGACGGTGCAGAACGCGAAGGCTGAAGTGCGCCGTCGTGAAGCCTTCGACTCCTTGCCCGACGACTACGAGGTCAACTAGGCCTTGATCTACGTCCTCCTCGCCGAGACGAAGGGGCTGCACTTGGTCCTCTCCAAGACAGCCCTCCCTCGGGCGGCGGACGAACTCTTCCGCCGCCTGGACGGCATCCCGCTCGGCTTCTCCGAAGCAGCAGCCAAGGCGCTGAACGGCAGCGCCTTTGATCTGGCTGGCTTCTTTCTCCACCGGCCCGGAGACTTCGTATGGTTGGAGACGCCAGGCGACCCGCCTGTGCGCTCTATGTACACTATGGAATCTCCATCTTTTCAAACCCAGACACAGAAAGACAGGCACTGAATGGCACAAGGCGATAGGGGGAAGTGGGCTGAGGGCCGCGTTCGCGGCTACTTGGTCGACATCTCCAAGACGATCAACGGCGCGTTTCTGCGCCTCCCCGATGCGCGCTCCGGCAGCTTCCAGCCGACGACCGCGGACTTCCTGGTGAACTGCCGAGGGCTGCACACCATGCTGGAGGTGAAGGAAGTCGAGCACGACTACCGGCTGCCCAGCAAGAACTTCAAGCCGGACCAGCGCGCCCGGCTGGCCAACTGGCGCAGCCTGGGCACCAACACGAGTGTGGTGGTCGCCCACATGACGATGAAGGAAGGCGTACCGGCGCACAAGCTGCGGCAAGCACCAATGTGGCGGTGCGTGCCAGCGGCCTGGTTTGGCTCTGCCGACGTGCCCAGCTGGGACCTTCGGGAGTTTCCGCTCCGCACCCTCGATCAGGCCATGGAGATCGCGCTGTGCTGACCGTCCTGAACGACCTCCACATCGGCGCCCAGCGCACCGGCGGCACCACGCCGTTCACCCAGTGGCAGCTTCGACGGTCCATTACCAGCCAAGTGGACGAACTGGTCTCCGGCGTCGACACGGATCTGCTGGTGCTCGGCGACCTGTTCGACACGCACATGGTGCCATTCAGCGACTGGCTGGCGGCCTGGCAGATCTTCGGCACGTGGCTGGCGGCGCACCCGAAGCAGTGCCTCTGGCTGGTGGCCGGCAACCACGACCTGTCGAAGACGTCCACCACGGTGGGCAGCTTGCAAGCCTTGGGCGCGGTGCTCAGCGAGCGTTACTCCAACGTGACGCTGGTGCTCGAGCCGACCGAGTTCGAGTACGGCTACATCGTGCCCCACTTGGCCAACCAGGCGCTGTTCGATCTGGCCCTGGACCAGGTGCCGGACATGACCTCAGTGCTGTATCTGCACTGCAACTACGACAACAACTTCGCAGTGCAGGCGGACCAGTCGCTGAACCTGTCAGCCGACCGGGCTGAAGTGTTCACGGCGCGGGGCACGCAGATCGTCATCGCGCACGAGCACCAGACCAAGCTGGTCGGCAAGAAGACCTGGATCCCGGGCAACCAGGTGGCCACGTCCGTCTCCGACTGCATGGGCACGGACCAGAAGCGGCTGCTGACAGTCAGCGATTCCGGCGTGCTCCACCTGCACCCTGTGTGCCCGGTGGACCACCTGCTGTCCAGGCAGGACTGGCGGGCGCTGGCCGAGACCGACCTGCCGTTCGTTCGGGTGGAAGGAGAAGCCGGCGCTGCTGAGGCGGCTGACGTGGTCGCTCGCATCAGCAAGTACCGGGCGCAGTCCAAGGCCTTGGTTATCACCAACGCGGTGAAGATCAAGCTGGACGACGGCTTGGCCGGCCAGTTCGCCACCAGCCTGGAGTCCGTCAAGTCCTTCGACGTCATGTCGGCGCTGAAGGAGATTCTCACCCCCAAGGAGTACGAGATCGTGCTCCGACTGAAGCAGACCAAAGGAGCACAGCAATGAAGCGAGAAGTGACTGAAGACGACCTGCGCCTGCCCGAGTTCCGCGGCGTGGCCCTGAAGGACCTCGAGGTCCGGGCTGACGGCAAGGTCGTGCGTAAGGACCGCTGGGAGCGAGCCGTGTTCACGCTTGCCGACTTGGTTGGCATGAACCGCCGGGAAGGGTTCGAGATCGACGAGGTGGTGGAGGCAGTGAAGGCGAAGCTGCGCGGGGAAGAGCCTACGCTTGCTCACGTGGACTTGGCCCGCCGGATCTGCACGGTCATGGGCGTGGCCATCTCCCCGAGCCGAGAGCCGGGTGCGGACATCCGCGTCGACATGCTGGCCGAGAGCTTGGCTTCCTGGGGCGTGGGCGGCCGTGAAGTCAAGCCGGAGTTCGAACGGGCGCTGGCCGCACCGATGCTGGGAGGCCTCTCGGGCACGGTGCGCGACTACTTCACCGAAATCCTGGTCACACTGTGGGAGGAGGGTGAAGGTTTTTCAGGGAAGCGACCGCTCGGCAACAGCGACTGGGAGTGGGAAGTGTTGGCTGCGCTGGTCGGGGGTGAGCACTGGCCTGGCACCTACGAGGATGGGCAGCTGCTCAGCGTCGACAACGAGCCGGCCGCCCGGATCTTCGTCAAGAACATGCTGGTCTATGTCATGGGGGGCGCCAAGTGCTGAACCGCATCAAGCTGAAGAACTTCGGCTGCCATGAGGAACTCGATGTCCAGTTCGGGCGCGGCTTCCAGTTGATCAAGGGCGACAACGAGAAGGGGAAGTCCACGCTGATCCTGGGCGTGGTCTACGCCTTCGGCGGCGCCCGGGCGCTGCCGAAGACGCTGGCACGCATGGTGACCTGGGGCAAGCCCGAGGCCAGCCTGCGGGTCGACCTGGAGTTCACCCACGCCGGGCAGGAGTTCAAGATCTACCGCCACAAGGGCGGCGCCGAGATCACCGGGCCGGGTGTCACGGCCAGCGGTCAGGACGAGGTGACGAAGTTCGTTAACGGCCTGTTTGGCATCACGCAGGACATGCTGCCCAAGCTGCTGATGGCCAAGCAGGCGGACCTGAAGTCGAGCCTGGCCGGCGGCAGCTCGGTGGCGCTGATCGAGACGCTGTCCGGCATGGGCCTGATCGACGAGCTGGTCGGCCTGATCCAGACCGAACTGCCCAGCGGCAACGTGAAGCCAATCCAGGCGCTGCTCGACACCGAGGCGAAGCGCGAGGCGCCGGCGGCGCCCGACACCACCGCGCTGGAGGCGGAGGTGCTCGATGCCAAGGGCAAGGGCTCCGCAGTGCTGTCGCAGGCCGATGCCGCGGCAGCCGAACGCGCTGGGCTGGACCTGGCTGGCGCACAGCGGGTGCTGGACCAGACGATCGCGCTGCAGGACGTGCTCACGAAGGGGCGCGCCGCGGTGGCCCGGGCGGAGGAGACGCTGGCCGCCCTGCCGCCGGCGGACACTGCGCCCAGTCAGTTGGACAGGCTGCGGGAGAAGCAGACAGCCGCGCGCCAGCGCGCCTTCGAGCGCCAGGCGACACAGGAGGCCTGGGTCGACTTCCAGAAGCGATACACCGGCGAGGATGTGTGGGAGGGGACGTCAGAGGCGCTGGAGACGCAGATCAGGACCCACCGGCTCGAGGCCGAGATGGTGACCTCCGACGGGGCCAACATCGCCAAGCGGCTGGGCGTGGCCGAGGGGTCGCTGATCAAGGCGGGCGAGTGCAGCTTCTGCGGCAAGCTGCTGGACGGCGTGCCCGAGGTGGTGGCCAAGAACGCGGAGCTGGGCGAGCAGATCGCGAACCTGCTCGAGCAGCAGGCGGCCGGCAAGAACCGCCTGGCCGAAGTCAGCGCCGAGAGCGCAGTGATGACGAGGGTGCTGAACGCGCACCTGCGCCAGGAGGGTCTGTTCTCCCAGAGCGGGCTGGTTACCGCCGACAAGTCCGTGGTGCCCCACCGCTACGCCTGGGCCGGCCCGGACATGTCCGCGCCGGCGCCGGTCGAGCCGACGTTCGACGAGGCCATCCGCCAGGAGGAGGCGCGGCTGCGCGCGGCAGCGAAGGCCGAGACAGACCGGGCGGCCGCGGTCGCGACACTGAAGGCCAACCGGCAGTCGGTGGCCACAGCTGAGGAGCAGCTTGCCGGCCTGGACGGGCAGGCGGCCAAGGAGTTGCAGGCGCGCGGAGCGGCGCTGGCGGCCCAGGAGCAGGCACTACGCCAGACGGCGGCCCGGCACAAGGCGGCGGAGGGTGCCGCCCAGAGCCGCCTGCGGGACGTCGCTGCGGCCTTCGAGGAGCAGAAGCGGGCCTACCAGGTCTCGCTGGTACGCCGAGACGAGTTGAAGGCCACCCTGGCCGAGATGGCGCTGCACAACGGCATCATCACCAAGCTGCGCGACGCCCGGCCCGAGGTGGCCAAGCGGCTCTGGGCCGCGGTGGAGGGCGCCATCTCCCACCACTTCAGCCGGATCCGCGGCGCGCCGTCCCTGGTCACCCGTGGGGACGACGGCTTCACGGTCGACGGGCACCCGGCTGACGACCATTCCGGGTCCACCACCGACGGCCTGGGCCTGGCCATCCGCATCGGCCTGACCAAGACGTTCCTTCCGGCCTGCCGCTTCATGATCCTCGACGAGCCGGCGGCGGCCGCGAGCGACGCCCGCGAGACCAACATGCTCGGCGCGCTGGCTGGCGCTGACTACGACCAGATCATCATGGTCACCCACAGCACCTTGGCGGATGCGTTCGCCGACAACATCATCCAACTATGAGCACCATCATCACCCACAGCGGCCTGACCTTCGACTTCGCCCGGCCGAGCGCGGCCGTGGTCCGGCTGCAGGACATCGCGCACGGCCTGAGCCACGCTTGTCGGTTCGCCGGCCAGTGCAGCACCTTCTATAGCGTGGCCCAGCACGCCGTGGCCGTCAGCTTGCTGTGCCCTACCCTGGAGGCGCTGCACCACGACGACACCGAGGCCTACATGGGCGACATGACGCGGCCGCTGAAGGACCTGGTGCCGCAGTTCAAAGATCTCGAGTGGCAGGTGCACAGCACGATCATGCAGGCCTTGGGCCTGCCCGCAGAGCAGAGCGACGATCTGAAGCTGGCTGACCGGCGCGTCTACTTCCTGGAGCGCCAGCGCCTATTCAGCGCACGGTGCCCGATCGACTTCGAGGGGCTCGAGCCGGCGCCAGCCAGTGTGCTGGGCGCGCCGCTGCCGCCCAAGGCGGCCAAGGCGCTGTTCCTGGCCAGGCATGACCAGCTGGTCAAGGCAAGGGGGCGGAAGTGAGCGCGCCGGTGCCGAAGGGCCTGCGCCCGATGAGCGAAGCGCCCACAGACCGCCGCATCGTCGCCTGGTGCGTGGACGACGCGGACGAGGGGCCGGACGAGAAGGGCCGGCTCACGCTGTACAGGGCCCACGCTGAGGGCCTGAGCCACGTCAGCGACGGTTGGCACGTCCTGGAGTGGGGCGGCGCCTGGGACGACCGCACGCATGAGTACGACGGCGGCTGGCTGCCGGACTGGTGGTTCCGCGTCGACAGCGACTTCGAGGTGGCCGCGAACCCGGTCGGCTGGCTCCCGCTGCCGGAATGAAGAAAGCCCCGCGGAGCGGGGCTTTCTGGGGATCTACCCGGTCACTCCTCGGTGATGGTGAAGAGGTACTTCTTCCCTTGCTTGAAGAACTTAGCAGCCGGGTAGCTGTCCTTGATCCAGATCTGGAAGTTGCCAGACGGCGTGGCGTCCGAGAAAGCCTTGTTGGGGCTGGCCGGATCCGCCTCGTAGACAGCGTGCATCTGCACGTAGACCTGGCCACCAGGGACTGGTGCGATGAAGCCGGTCTGGAACTTCGCGACGACAGAGGTGAGCACCGGCACTGCAGGAGTAGCCCAGCCAACGCCCAGCTCGCGCCAGCTTTGCGAGTCGTTCTTGGCCAGCTTGTCGCTGGTCAGCCGGCGCGCATCGGCTTCGGTGTGGCCGTTCAGCGTGAAAGCCTGAATCAGGTCCTCCAGCGTGGCGCCGACGGAGAGCATCGTGCTGGCAAGCATCTCGGGGTCAGCCAGGAAGGCCACTTCGGCCAGGTCGGCCAGCTCTTTGGGGGTCATCTTGTTCATGCGGTTCTCACTTCTTAGGTTGGCAAAGGAATTCGCCCTGGTCGGCAGCCAGCTTGGCGCCGATACTGAAGAACTTCCACTTGCTCAAGGCATGCGCCTCGGGCCGGCCGGCCACGCAAGTCACGACGTTCTCCAGGTCCTTCTCCAAGGTGGCACAGCCCGAAAGAGCGACGAGGGCGAGGATGGCAAGGGTCTTCATGGGGTCTCCTGTAGGCCTGCCAGCTTACCCTGCTGGCTTCTTGTTGTCGACTCCACGGACCTTCTCGAACGTCCGTGCGCCGGCAATCCCGAGGATGCCTGTCAGCAGCACCATCAGCGACTCGTTGTTCAGCATGGGCGGTGGGTTCACACTGCTTGGCACCCAGCCGGTCGCCTGCATCCAGGCCCAGGCCCAGGTCAGGAACGGGTAGGCCAAGTACTGGTAGGCGATGCCAGCCACGCCTGTCCACCCGAGGGCGGGCCTCCAGCCCGCCACGAACACAGAGGCATGCTTGGCCTCCTCCTTGTTGATCTCCTGCTGCCCTTTGATCAGGTCAGCATCGACCTTGGCCGCCTCGAGCCCGATGCTCATGGCGGCAAGGTCGGCCTTAAGGCGCTCACCGTCGCTGGTGAAGAGGTCATCTGCGACCTTGCCCACCGCCTCGATGATGCCGCCGATCGGATTGAGGTTCATGCTGCTTCCTTTAGCACTCGGTTCAGCCAGCCTAGGAGGAACGGCAGCTGTGTTCTGTCCTTGGTGACGATGTCCCTGTACCTCGCGATCTTCGCCAAGGTGTACTGCGCGATAAATACCTCGGGTGCGGTCTCGTTGACACGCCCAAGTGTCACTGGGCCCAGCCGGCCGTCTGGGGTGGCGCCGACTACCAGTTGAGCCAACTTCACTGCCACCAGATGCCCGGCGTTCACGGCGAAGCCGAACAGGCACTCAGCCACCCGCTGGCTGGTGATCTCATCCCCCCGGATCACGTTCCAGAAGTTGGCCAGATAAAAGTTGCGCACGAGTGTCGCTTCAGGGGTGCGACCGGCGTCGATGTCGGCCCACCCAGGCCAGTGCGGCCAGCTACGTCGGGAGATACCGGCATAGGTCTGCCGGCCCCGGTCTCCGGGCACGTCGGTCAGCTTGTAGCCACCCTCAGCCAGAAGCACCGCCTCGAAGGCGGGAAGAAAGTCTGCCATCAGTGGGCCCTCACTTGAAGAACGCCGCCAGCGCGCCGATGACGGCAGCCACGATGACGGCAGAAGCGGCAGCGTCCATCAACCAGGTCATGCTGACCTTGGCTGTGGCGCGCCACCGAGACGCGGCTGATTTGCAGGTAGCCATGGCCCCTCCTGTTGCAGTGCACAATTTTCGTGCAGTCTGACGGAAAGGCCATCGCCGGTCTACCTGTAGAGTCTGACAGCTAGCCAACGGGCCAGAAATGCTGTAGCGATCAGCGAAGCCGCGCCGAGGTCGAGCCCGGCAAGGGCGCTGCAGACCGGTTGCCCAGGTTCGACAGGCCAGGGCGAGTGGATGTAGAGCGCGCTGCAAACGACCACTTGCGTCTCCTGCCAGGACCAGAGGGCCAGGGCGGGCAGCAGCACCTTTCGCCAGTCTCGAGGAGTCGCCCAGTACACAAGCCAGCCGGTGGCCAGCAGGGCGGCCCCGCCAAGCCCCTTACTGGCCATACCCCTGTCAGCGGGATCGAAGGCCAGCCAGCCGTAGTGCCTGGCACAGCTGATGAGCGCCAGCGCGGCGGCTAGGGCCAGCGCCTGGCGCATGGTCAGAACCTGACGTCAGCGAAGGTCGATGAGACGATCCGACCGTCACAGTCGTGCTGTACAAAAAGTACAACACCCTCAGCCCCCCTCGTGGGCCAGATGCGCCACTGTCCCATGTTGTAGGTCGCACCCGCCGGGCGTGAAATACCTGCGGAAGGGAAATCAACACGCTCGGTGAATGCGCTGC
>ERZ650310.240-NODE-240-length-16659-cov-6.360817_pt1 | contig 16659 bp, 16 predicted proteins | sample MGYA00376246_ERZ650310 | MGnify/ENA primary metagenome ERZ650310 (study PRJEB26733, sample SAMN07839286) | wastewater metagenome | biome: small river; feature: stream; material: water | place: USA: North Carolina | collected 2016-03-01 ...
GGCGAAGAGCCCTGAAGGCTGCCTATTCATCTTCGTGGGTAACATGTATCCCACTAAGTTCTCTATTCTTCGTCGCCTCAAAACTAATCCGAACTGGATTAAGTTCATCACAGGTGGAATATTGGCCTCTGGAGAGAGCCTCTGGGAAGATCTCCAGCCAATTGCTCAGCTCCACCGTGAGTTCCAGAACGATCTTATGGCAGGTCATCCTGAGATCTTCTACGCAGAAGTGCTCAATGATGAGAATGCCACCGCAAATAACACAATCGACATATCTAAAATACCTCCATATCCTTTTCAGGATAACGATATTCCAGGAGGTAAATTCATCATCATTGATCCATCAGGAGATAAGAAGAACTCCGATGCAGTTTCAATAGGATACTTTGAAGTACACAACGGATACCCAGTAATGCGGGAATGTTTGGAAGGTCGCCTATCCCCTGGTGATACAATTCGGGAAGCGCTTAAACTATGCTTCAAGCACGGTGTCGGAGTTGTTGCAATTGAGTCAAATGCATTCCAATACTCTCTTCTGTATTGGTTTAATTTCATAACCACACAGATGGGAGTTGTAGGAATCGAACCTGTAGAAGTGTACTCAGGTTCCTCCTCCAAGAACTCTCGGATTCTCGCAATGTTCTTGCAGCTCCTGAAAGGTGAAGTGTATGTGCACCCTGAGTGTACTCCAGCATTCTACCTTCAGGTAACTCAGTTCAACCCGATGATCCGAGATAACACTGATGGTTTACTCGATCTGGTGACATACTCTCCCAAAGTTATGGAAATGTATGCACCGCAGATTCTCGCTTCTAATATCATCGCAGAGCAGGAATATGGTTCCCTGCAGGTATTAGAAGGCAATGCAGCTTTTTAACTCCGCCCAGCGGAAAGGAATACAAACATGAGCTCTCTTGTACATGCAAAGTATGATGAAACAAGCGCAAAAAATCAACTACTTGATCCTAATGAGTTAGGTAGAGCAGTTACTTTTAATGGTTCATCCCTGGTGTCAGGGGATGGGAATTCCTATGCGCTGGGGCCACCGAGCATTGGCCTGGATGCATCGGTCCTCACCGACTGCATCTTCGGGCAATTGCCGGACGGCCGCTTTGTGGGAATGGGTGATCTAGACAACAGCAGCGACTCGCGGCTGTGGATTTCCACCGGCTACAACAGTGGCACGATTACCCGCATGAACGCCACATCGACGTTTGTGCAGTCGGGTGGGCTGCAAGACACGGCTGGCGCAGAGTGGTCAGGCGCTGGCGCCAAAATCTTCAATGCATGGACAGTTAGCAATGGCGATGTGATGATGCTCGTGCAGGCCAGTGGAGTGGCCACATATCACCTGTTCCGATGCAAGGCCAACAACAACGCGCTTGGAGCCACAAACAGCATTGGCAGTGATGTCAACTACAGCAACAAGCGGGCATGTCTTGACATTGGGCGGCCAACTCAAGGCAGCGGCGGCATCGTCACGGGCGTGCGTTGCCTTGCTGGTAGGAGTTTCTTAGAAGCCACCATCAACAACGCCAAGGTCTATCTTTTCGCTGAGTACAACATCAACGGAAGCCGTACGCCGGGGTCCACAAACGACGCAGTTTTTGTATGGCAGAGTATGGATGCTGGCGCAACATGGTCGAAGTTGCTGACTTTCAACACCGACGGGTCAAACACAAATATCGACCATTTCCACGGCGTTGTCCAAGACCCATACACCGGGTGGATTTACTTCATGACTGGCGATGTTGGATCGAAGAACCGCATCATTGCCTGGGATGGTGTTTCTGCCGCTCCTGCTGCAAACTCATCTATTGCAACCATCAATTCCACTGCCGGGTGGAGGTGCATTGGCGGCGATGAACTGAAGCGGCTGACCGATATTTCCTTTGGCCCCAGCAGCTTGTATTCGCTGCCGGACTCAGACGACGAAACCGCCGAAACCACCACCACGGCGTTTGTTGGGACCATGATGCCCCGCACCCTGGACTATGTTTCCAGCGTAGCTCCGGCAGTGGGTCGCCTCGCCAAGATTCCGCCGATCATGGCTGCTCGAAGTGCGCAGGGGTGGGCTGCGTTTACGACCTTCCGCACAACTGGTGCAGCGGAGAACTATTTGCAGGTTTGGTTGCAAGACGATGTGAATGGGGCGCGACCTTGGCGCCTGACAAACAAGCTTCGCAACTACATCACAGCAACGGCGACGCCATCGCAGTTTTTTATAGGCACTGATGGTGCGTTGTATTTGAGTGGGAAAAGCGGAAACTCCATTCAGTTCACTTCGGCCGCAAAAGTTGCCACGAGCATCAGGTTGACGCCAGCGCCTTACAGCGCGGCGATTGCCGTATTCGACGGTCCGTGATTCCCATCCCCTGCCGGTGAGTATTGAAATCCTCCTAACTAATCTAACAACATCACATCATGGCAACTAACACCCCCACAATAATTTCCCCAAAAGCACAAGCTGGTCTTCTCGAATTCCAGCGTCAATGCTACAACATGCTTAACACGCAGTGGAACATTCGGGAGCAAATGCGTCAGATTGATCTAACTTACGCGCGAGAAGTTGATCAAACTGCAGTGAACCAGAAATCCAAACTTGCGAATCGCTACGGCGATTCCAACAAGTTCCAGGACATCACAATGCCGGTTGTACTCCCCGCTGTAGAATCCGCAGTGGTGTATCAATCTTCCGTATTCCTGAGTGGTGAACCTATCTTCGGTGTTGTCAGCAATCCAGCTCTCCAAGATGCAGCAATGCAGATGGAAACACTGATGGAGAATCACTCAACTCGTGGAGCTTGGAAACGCCACTTCCAGATGTTCTTCCGGGATGGGTTCAAATATAATCTCTCCGCAATTGAAGTTGCTTGGAAAGATGAGACCACTGCAGTTCTGGAAACTGATTCCTCATTCGCAGGAGGTAAGCAGGGCCGCCCGAAAGAAGTTATCTGGAGTGGTAACTGTATTGAACGGTGGGACCCATATAACATCTTTTTCGACTCTCGTGTGGCTTGTGTGGATGTCCCGCGCAAAGGCGAGTTCGCAGGAAAGACAGAACTCATGTCTCGTGTTGCACTCAAGCAGTTTCTTACGACTCTGCCTGATAAGATGACAGACAACATCACTGCAGCTTTCGAATCAGGGCTCTCTGGAAACGGAGTAGGTTCTTCCAACCTCGCATCCTACTACATTCCCACAGTCAATGTAGACGCTCTCATCAATCTTAATCTCCGGTCTGGAACTGACTGGCTCGCATGGGCCTCCGCATCACAGACTACGAATAAGATACAATATAAGAACATCTACGAAGTCACAACGCTCTACGCCAGAATTATTCCCTCCGATTTCGGAATGCGTGTTCCTGCTCCCAACACACCTCAGGTATGGAAGTTCATCTACGTTAATCACCAGGTTCTCATCTACGCAGAGCGTCAGACCAATGCCCACGGTCTCATTCCTGTATTCTTCGGGCAACCTCTCGAAGATGGCCTCTCCTATCAAACTAAATCTCTAGCACAGAATGTTAAGCCAATCCAAGATGTTGCATCAGCAATGATGAACTCCGTGATTGCAGCTCGCAGGAGAGCAATTTCAGACCGCGGACTCTATGACCCTTCTCGCGTAGGCGAAGCACAAATAAATAGCGACAACCCATCTGCCAAGATCCCTGTGCGCCCAGCTGCATACGGTAAACCACTTAGCGAAGCCTACTTCCCTATCCCATTCCGAGACGACCAATCTGGTGTCCTCATGCAAGAAATGGGAGTTGTTATCAAACTCGCAGACATTGTATCAGGACAAAATCCCGCAAGACAAGGACAGTTCGTCAAGGGTAATAAGACTCAGACTGAATACTCAGATGTGATGAATAACTCGAATGGTCGGGATCAGAACACATCTATTTTGTTGGAGGATCAGGTATTCACTCCGATCAAGGAAGTTCTCAAACTTAACATTCTACAGTACCAAGGTCCAGGTACTTTCTACAACAAGACCAAAGCAGTCTCTGTTCAGATTGATCCTGTTGCACTCCGGAAAGCTGTTCTTGAATTTAAAGTATCAGATGGCCTCAAGCCTACTGATAAGTTGATCCATGCTGACTCTTTCCAGACTGCGCTGCAAGTTATTGGATCTTCCCCACAAATCGCAGGTGGCTACAACATCGGCCCCATGTTCTCTTATCTTATGAAAACTCAGGGAGCACAGATCTCTGACTTTGAGAAAACAGAACAACAGGTTGCATTCGAAAGTGCAAGCGCGCAATGGATGCAGATGGCACAGCTCGCTCTCAGCAAAGGTCAGGAGTGGAAGATTCCACAACCTACTCCAGAACAATTTGGTTATCTGCAACCTGGGCAAGAAGCTCCGAAACCAGATCCTCTGCAATCTTTCATTTCCTCAATTCAGGCTTCTCCCAGTGGCGCACCAGCGCAGACTGAAACGCCCCCTGATATTGGTGCAGTAATTCCTGGACAACAATAGATCTTACCATGGCTCATCCTATCCAATCCTCATTCACACGCTTCCATCTTACAGATGAAGAACAAGTTCAGGCTAACTCTCTGACTTCTCTCAACATCTGTAATATTCAAAACCTTATCTGTTCTGCAGCAGAGGAGAAACTAGCGCTTAAATTCGACCCATCTAACCCTCTGGCATTTGCTCAGCGAGAGGCGGAACTCCAAGGACAAATTGGAATTCTAAGATATCTTCTTGAGCTATCCCAAGTCTCGTTCCCTTCTCATGCAATCACGACTCCAACAGAGTCTCCCAACCAAGGAAATTAAGTCATGTCTCTCGGTCAAACTTTCTCTCGCATCTTCGGTACCGGTAATACTGCTCCGGATGTTCCAGTTCCTCAAGTTCCGCAAGGTACTCAAGGAGGCACAGTCCAAGTACCAACTCCCACGACACCTCCTGCATCCCCCATGGATAACTGGAAGGACCTCTGGCAACCTACTCCTGCCTCGAAAGACATTGACACGACACTTCCAGCAAATATGTTCGCTGGTACTGATCCTGCAAAGATGCTTGAATCCGCACGGAAAGTTAGCTTCGCTGACCAAATTCCACAAGAGGTTCTTGCTAAAATCACCGCAGGCGGTCCCGAAGCAGCAGCAGCATTTATGACTGCACTGAACGATGTTGGTCAACGCTCCTACGCACAATCTTCCTTCGCAACCACTAAAATTGTGGAAGCTGCGTTGGCGAAGTTTCAGGAGGGAATCGAAAACCGTCTCCCCTCCGCAATTAAGAAACATCAAGTTTCTGATTCAATCCGTCAGGCTAACCCAGCTTTGCAACATCCTGCGGCTGCTCCCATCTTGGAAGCGCTGCAAAATCAGTTCACTATCAAATACCCCAATGCGACTGTGAATGAGATTCAAGATATGGCACAGCGGTATCTTACTCAATTCTCGCAACTTGCAGCGCCTCCGGCACCGCGCACTAAAGAACAGCAAGATGCAGATTTTGATTGGGATGCGAACTTCTTCTCCAAGTCGTAATTCTTTTCGTTTTCAATCAACTCTCTCAATCTAGGAGATCCTACCATGGGATTCAAACGCGGTATTATTCAAGACCAAGCTCTGTCTCGCAATATGCGTGCTGGTGATGGTTCTACGTGGGCACCTAATTTGGTGACTGTCGCAGCTGATGCAATCTACACTATCACGGTGGCGGATCTCGCAGCTGGTGCGATTCAATTTACTGGCTTCACTGCTGGTCGTGCTGTCACTGTTCCTCTGGGAACTTTGATTGAAGCCGCATTTCCAGAAATGGATATCGGCGATTCTATCCACTTCAAGGCATCCGTTGTTCCCGCCTTTGCCGCAACTTGGACTGCTGCTGCTGGCGTAACTATCGCAGGTCGTACAACTTGCCCAGCATCTTCTTCGCAAGATATTATTCTTCGCAAGACTGCTGCCAACACGTACGTGTGGACTGGCCTGTAATTCACCCACTTCGTAACTACTTAAAGGAATCGAGACCATGTCTACTGGATTGTTCAATACCGCGGCACTAACCACCGACCTTGCCAAGAAATCGTTTGCTGGGATGATTACTCGTCTCATGCCAAATGGTATGGCTCCGTTGTTCGGTATGACCGCAATGCTGCAAAGCGAAACTGCTGTTGCTGTCGAACACGGCTTCTTCACCAAAACTATGTTGCTGCCTGAAGTTACTTTCACTGCTGGCGGTCAACTGATTGGTGATACCACGTTCACGGTTCTCTCCACCGCTAACATTCTCCCCGGGATGATTATGCGGATTGATAACTCTGCGTCGTACGAGAACTTCATCGTGAACAGCGTTATCAGCGCGACTCAACTCACCGTGAATCGTGCAATCGGTACTGTTGCAGCTGCTGCTATTCCTGCTAACGCGAAGGCTTACCAAGTTGGTAACGCATTTGAAGAAGCTTCGCTGCGGCCCAACTCTCTGATCATCAACCCGGTTCGTATTACCAATCTGACTCAGATTTTCCGTAATACCTGGGCAATCTCTGACACGATTCGTCAGACGATGATGATTGCTGGTGATACCAATGTTGCAGAATCTCGCACCGATTGCGCAGCATTCCACGCAGCTGATATCGAGAAAGCACTCTTCTTTGGGCAAAAATCCCAAGGTACTCGTAACGGTCAGCCATTCCGTACGATGGATGGTCTCATCAATATTGTAGGCACAGCAGCGAATTATCCGTCCTACTACAACTCTGTGACCAACGTCTACACTGCTGGTGGTACCACAACTTATCCGCAGCTGGAAGGCTTCCTGGATCCGCTGTTTAATCAGGCAACTGATCCGAAGGTGGGTAACGAGCGTATCCTCTTTGTTGGCGGCACTGCGAAGAAGGTTATTACTGGTATCGCACGTCTGGCAACTGGTTCGTTCTACCAGATTGTTGATGGACAAACTTCTTGGGGCCTGCAGTATTCCACTGTTAAAACTTCTCGCGGTGCGTTCCAGATGATCGAGCATCCGCTGTTCAACTCCAACACTTCGTGGAGCAAGATGGCTGTTGGTGTTGATCTGTCTACTTTCCGTCTGGCTTATCTGGGCGATCGCAAGACTCAGAACAAAGAGTTTAACGTTGACTCGGATGCCAATGACAACGGTATCGACGCAGTTGGTGGAACTCTGACGACTGAAGTTACTTGCGTTGTCAAGAACCCGCCTGCTAACGGTACTGTGTATAACCTAACTGCTGCCGCAGCTGGTTAATACTGCGTAAGCAGTGCTGATTTCGAAGCGAGGTTATGTTGGAGTCTCCTCGCTGAGAAGGGCCCTTCAGTTTCTGACAATGGTCTGAAGTAAAGTAAAACCTATGTCACCTGCCCTTCTCCCGCAATCGCGGTTCCCCCAACTAAGTTGAAAGTGTTATCCAAATGTCCACAACTCCTCCCGCTGAAATTGTTGAAGTAACTCCCGCACCGGCAGCAAAGATCTATCGGATCTTCAAGTCTCGCGCACCTGTGATGGGTTACGTGTTTCGCACTGGTGCAAATGTCCACTTCGTGAATCACAAATTTGTCACTAAAATTCCTTCTGAAATCAAAGAGATGACTGAAGAATGCGAAGCAGGTCATCCTAACTTTTACATTGATCCGAACGAATTTGAGACGGACAATGTTGTCATCGATCCGATGGAAGCTTTGCGTGCGCAGATTCGTGAAGAAGAGCGTGCGAAGTTGCTTCTGCAAGGTGATCGTGATTTCGGTAAGACTGCATTCTCTGGTCGCTTGGAAGGTATTGCTAATTCTACCTCCATTCGTTCTGGTGCGGCTGAATCTGGCTCCGGTATGGCAGCTGGATCTATTGCACAAGGTTCGATCAAAGTTGCAGCAGTTCCCGCAGGTGGTGCTACTGCCACCAAGATCTAATCTTATTTAAGTTCGCGTATCTCGGAGATTAGTGTATGGCCACCTCATTTGCCTCAATCGTTGCTGATGTATATAGTCTCACGAACCGTGATGACTTGACTGCGGAGACGAATTTGGCAGTGAGGTCGGCCACGCTAAAAGCACACCACTCGGACGATTACATATTCGACTTCAACGAATATTCAATCGCCTTCTCCACCGAAGAATACTATCAGACTCTGGACTACAAAGCTCTGATTCCGCTCTGGCGTAAACCACGCTACATGCGGAAATACGATAACTCTGTATCTCCTGGAATGCCTGGCGCGTTCCTTGAGTACATTGTACCTGAGAAAGTAATTGACGAATTTGGCGCTGATCGCACTGATATCTTCTATGTTGCAGGTGCCAATGTCCAGATCCGCTCCTCCACACTTCTGCAATACTGCCTCATCGGAATCTACGTAAATCCTGATGTGACAGAGTCTGGATTCAACTCCTGGATCGCCAATGATTACCCGAATGCAATTGTATTCGAAGCGGCTTCCATGGTATTTAAGTCAATTGGATTCACTGAGCAATTCACAGCATTCCGCGATCTTGCCGCAGATGCTCGCTCAGAACTTGTTAAACACGCAATAACCGGAACAGGAATGTAATATGACCGCCTCTATTTGGACTCCTGGTACAGTCGAAGTTCCCGCACTACCGGCCGTTGCGCCGGTTTTGTTCGTTCCTGGCACAGTCACAGCTCCTGGTATCTCTTTTGTAGGTGATTCCGATACTGGATTCTGGCAGAATGTTCCTGGCACCATTAAAGTTTCTGTTGATGGCAGCAATGCAGCTAATTTTACCGGTTATGGATTTGGGCTGGGCGCAGGCAAGAAAATACGATTGGCTGCAGAAGTTGATCTTGCCTCTGCTGCAACTTGCGATATTGGATCGGCAACTTCAAACTATGTTCGCATCACTGGCACAACTGGAATCACTTCATTTGGTGTGAATCATGCTGGCCCAATGTTTCTGCGTTTCGAGGGAGCACTAACACTCACAAACTCCGCAACTCTCATCATTCCTGGTGGCGCCAATATTACTACTGCAGCTGGCGATACTGCTATTGTGACACCAAAAGCAACCGCTGGTGTTTCTGATGGCTGGCAGATTGTAACTTATCAGCGAGCAGTTGGTGTCGGATCTTTCACAACTCTCGCAACTTCAGGATCTGTCGGAATTGGTGGTGCAGTATCTGGTACCTATCGTCTGGATGTTCAGCGTTCTGATACATCTGTGCTTGCACGATTCTACCAAGCCGGTGGAGGACTTTCTACTCAAGTATATTGGAATAATGTAGGCGCTGTTGGTAATGCATTGATTAGTCGATTCCCTACAGGGGAATTTCTGGTTCAAACTTCTGGTGCAGATCCAATTGATTTCTACACTAACGGCGTTTTCCGGGCTCGCATAAATTCTTCTGGAAACATGGGAGTTGGAGCAGATGCATCTGCTGGTACTCGTTTATACGCAACATCTTCCAGCGCAGCTGTGGGGATTCCAGAATATGCAATACAAGCGGTAATGACCTCAGGTGCAAATACCGGGGCATTTTCTCAGTTTGGTATTCAAAGTACAAACTCCTTAGCAACTGGTTATGTCGGCACAAGTTCCGTAGGAGCAATTCGGGGGACTGCCACTGTTACTGGGGCTGGTCTTACTGCCAGTATATTAATAGGTGTGCAAGGTGGAATTAACACTTCCGCCAATAGCACTATAACTAATGCCTCCTCATTTAGGGCCGTCTTTACTAATACCGGCGGGAGTGTATTTACTGCTGCCTCCGGATATTACGCCGAGGATATAGCAGTCAGTGCCACTGTTGTAGCTGGTTTCCGCGGAATTCTTACTTCTGGCACTAATAAATATAATGTGTACATGGATGGCACTGCACCTAACTGGTTCAGCGGTGATGTACTTATCTTTGGTGCAGGTGTTCTTGGATACACAACTGGTTCTGGTGGCACAGTAACTCAGGTTACTTCTCGTACCACCGGTGTAACTCTCAATAAAACAAATGGCTCGATAACTCTTGTTAGTGCAGCTGGCTCGGCCGCATGGCAGAGTTTCACCGTAACTAACAGCTTTGTTGCAGCAACAGACACCATTGTACTTAGCCAGCGTTCTGGTACTGACCTGCACCTTCTTGCTGTAACCAATGTTGCGGCTGGTTCATTCCGAATCTCTTTTGCTACAACTGGAGGTACCACAGTGGAGCAGCCAGTGTTCAACTTCGCAGTGGTCAAAGCAGTTAATGCATAACACGAGGCTCTTAATATGAGTCAAATTGTCTACCGCGGTAATCTGTCTGCTAAAGCACTTCCACTGCTTACAGACTTCCAGGGTCGCACAGTAATCATTCCTGGGCCCGACAACACGTTCAATAGATCTCTGGTATCTACAGAAGATCTTGACCGTGATGTTGGTGTCCCGATTGCTTACTATGGCCACAATGTGATGCCAACATCCTACGGCTTCCAGTCAGTAGGCTACGAGAATCTGATACCTGAGGTGGTTTCTGCAACTCAGTTCGAATCCATTGAACTTATCAGAACCAACAAGATTGCAGGAAATAACGGCCCACGAGTCTATTTCTCTCAGCTCTCAATAGATTCGAACAACTACACTCTGGCTCTAGGATCTTCCACCTGGGGCCTTTCATCGACTCCGATTGTTTTCCCTTCAGGAACTAAGCTCTCTTTCGCGACAGTTCAAGGTATCACCTACATCTACTACAGCAATCTAGGTTGCTACAAGTTTGATACCACAACTAACTCACTCATTCCTGTAACTCTCACATCTCTCGATCCAGCTAAGATTCTTGGAATCACCACATATCAGGGCTACCTCATAGCCTATGATACTTCCACAGTTTACTGGTCCTCCACACTCGACATTGATTACACCACTAACAGTGTTGACTTCACTCCGTCTCTCGCAACTGGTGCATCTTCCCTAACTCTTGAGGGCGCACGGGGAGACATTACTTTTATCATTCCTGCAACATTCGGAATTGCCTGCTACACCACCTCCAACATTGTTTCTGGAGTTTACTCAGGTAACTCTCGGTATCCATTCAACTTCCGGGAAATCATTGCATCAGGTGGTTGCACATCTTCTGATCTGGTAGCATACGATTCGAACACCGGTAATCAGTACGCATACACAACTTCTGGTGTGCAAACTCTGACTGCCACTGCGACTCAAACAATCTTTCCTGAAGTTACTGACTTCCTTGCTGGGCAGCTCTTCGAAGATTTCGATGAACCAACTCTGACATTTACAGAAACAGTTCTTACTGTTCCGATGCAGAAGAAACTGGTCTCTATCGCAGATCGTTATCTTGTGTTCTCCTACGGGCGCACTTCGCTAACTCATGCCATCGTGTATGACATGGCACAGAAGCGTTACGGGAAACTCAAGATCGATCACACTGACTGTTTCGAGTATGAATATCTTGATCCAGGTCTTGCTGATTCTCCTCGGAAATCCATAGCGTTCCTGCTCTCCACAGGCGAAATCAAGATCGCTAATCTCTCCGAGTCCTTCGCTGCATCTAGTGGTGTAATTCTCCTCGGAAAATTCCAGTATGTGCGCTCCCGTGCAACTACTCTGGAAGAACTCATCATTCAGAATGTTCGTTCGAATCAGGGTGTCTCAGTGTATGACTTCTATTCTACAACTGGAGGAACTCTAGCATCCACTACGCGCGTACAAGGTATTGATGTATCTTCGGGCACCTCAGAACAGCGACGCTACAGATTCCATAAAACCGGCATGAATCATTCGATCATGTTAGTTGGAGGATTCTCTCTGGCCTCTTTTGTTCTCGCATTCCACGTAAACGGAAACCGGTGAGGTAGTGCAACATGGCCTACAAAAGTAGTATCAATCTCGGACTGGATAACATTGCTGATCCTCCGGAGCCAGCATTCTTTGCCATCTTCACCCGAGTCTACAATGCTATTCGGAATCTTGCAATTGCACTAGATTCTTACACAGGTCGACTTGATGCTGATGCTTCAGTCATGCCTCAAGTCAGTCTTGGCTCTTCTGTACAGAATCAGAATCTGGTTCGAGTGTACTGTATCTTCGGTGTTGACATAACAGCCGGACAGATTGTTCATTTCTACGATGATGCAGGAGTACTTAAGGCAGAACTCGCAACTGCTACAAGTTCAGCTAAACATGGCCAAGGCTGGTGTTCTATTCCAGCTCTTGCAGGATCATATGGAGAGGTCAGACTCGGAGGTCTTTGTGAACTAATCGGAGGTCTTACAGCTGGTACTCAATACTATCTTGGAGATACTCCAGGAACCATTGCACCCACTGCAGGAACCACAACTCAATATATCGGATTCGCGCTATCTTCCTCTGCACTCTTTGTGGAACCTGACATGGTTGGTGGAGGCGGTGGTGGCGGAGTACCAGATGGAGACAAGGGAGATATCACAGTATCTGGCGGTGGACTTGTTTGGACAATTGATCCTGATGTAGTTACCTACGCAAAGATCCAGAATGTAACTACTGCTCGCCTTCTAGGTAGAGCTAGTGGCGGTGCTGGAGATATTGAGGAAATCACTCTCGGAACTAATCTCTCCTTCTCAGGTACAACTCTGAATGCAGCTGGAGGTGGTTCTGTTTCCTTCACTGCTGCAACTCTCACAGTTCCAACTTATGGGTCTCAGGCAGCTGAAGTCACAGTGATAGATGCAGCGATCACAGCGCTCTCTAAGATTTCAATCAGCTGGGGTAACTTCACTGATGCAGATGAAAATACCCCAGATATGGACTCAATTCAGTTCCATGCGATTCCAGCAGCAGGATCTATGGTTGTTCGGATCTCTGCAATAGATCGGGACAGCCGTGTGGGCGGAGTCTACAAAGTTAATTATCTAATTGGATAACAGGAGAAATCATGTCACTTATTCTTGACGCACGCGGTAATCCATTCCAGGGTTCTATTGATACCATTGGAGGAGAAGTTCTCACAGATCCTCGTGTAGCAGGTGCACTGCTGGGCGCTCTGAATGCTGATCTTGTGATGGATATTCAGGGCAAGGCAGTTGCAACATTTGATACGCGAACTGCAGCAGCTAACTTGACTCTGGTGTTCGAAGGTACAGTAGATGGCACTAACTACTTTACTCTCGGGGCATTCGCTAATCAACAGCTTCTCGCTGCTGCAATCACCCAGGAACAGTTTGTACCTTCGGTTGTTATTGCAACCACGAACACTGGCTTCTATACTGTTGGTGTCTCTGGTCTACGTCGTGTTCGTTGCCGAGTATCTGCGTATACTTCTGGTAATGTGACCGTAACTGGCCGCGCATCACAAGCAGATCAGATCATCTATGCTCGGCCAATTCCTGCTAATCTCCATGTGACTGCTACTGCTGCTGCTAACACTGCCGCAACTGCTACTCTCCCAGCTGCCGGTGTTGGTATGTTCCACTATATCACTCACATTGATATTACCCGGAACGCAACTGCTGCACTCGCAGGCACTGCAACTCTGATCCACACCACAACTAATCTCCCTGGTAATCCTGCATGGAGTGTAGGTAACGCTATGATTGCAGGTGGGACGGAGAAGGATGTGGTGTATGAACCAACTGTACCTCTCCGCTCCTCCGTAGCTAATACTGCAACCACAGTTGTGTGTGCTGCTGCTGGCCTCGCAGTTCTTGGTCGTGTGAATGTATCCTACTATGTTGGCCCAGCCTAATCTAGGAACTAACATGAATCTGAGTCCTCACTTCACTCTCCGCGAAGCTACATTCTCTGAGACAGCAGATCGCTACGGAATTGATAATTCACAGGTTTCTGTGGATATTCTTGCTGCTGCACGAAATACTGCTGCAAACATGGAGATTGTGAGAACTCTCCTGGGTGCTCCGATCCGCATTTCTAGCTGGATCCGTTGTCCTGCTCTCAATGAGCGCCTCCTATCTAAGTCAACTTCTCAGCACCTTCTAGGTGAAGCAGTTGATTTTACCTGCGATCAATTCGGAACTCCTCTCCAGATCTGTCAGCATCTTCTTCAACATCAGACCAAAGTACGCTGGCATCAGCTTATACTCGAACATAGCTGGGTTCATATCGCTTGGAAGTCAGCCCCCAATTCCAAACAAGCAGGGCAAGTTCTATCATTGATTCAAGATGGTGGATACGCCACTGGATTGACGAATCGCCGCGGTATTGCTTATCCATACTCTCTTTCAACTTCATTGGCATAGGACACTCTCATGAAATATCCTGTCATCTCGACTCTCCTGCCTTCCGCAGTTCGTGCAGTTACTACGAACGCAGATCCGCAAGAAATTCTGCAACCTAACATTACTGGTGGATCTGAGCCAACTCCTCCGCCTCCGGTAAATGCAAGCGCACTGATCGCATATCTTAATGTTACAGCAGTTCCTGGAGTTGACACTGTTCTCATTAAGATGCAGGAACTTGAACCTGTCACACAGACTTGGGTTGATGTTGCAGGGGCTGCGAGTTCTGCACAGGCGGCAACTGGTCTTATTACTCTCCGCATGGCAGAACATATTGCAGCAGTTGCAGCCGCAGTAACTGGGGTCTCGGTTAACGGGATCATTCCACCTAACTGGCGCCTGGTTGTTGTGCACTCTGGTGCTGGTAACTTCACCTACTCTCTTGCTGTTGCTGTTGAAGTTGGCTGATCTGGTGCACCATGCCACAAGAACAACAAGGCCGCCCAGCAGAAACTAATGTTGAACGCAGGCAGGAATATGCTTATATGCGCGACGAACTGAACACCATAGCAATTCGAGTTAGTTCTTTGGAAGAGCAGACTCTTGCTCATCGAGCTCAGACAACTCGTATCGAGAACAACACTGCAGAACTCATCGAGACATTCAATGCTCTCAAGGGTGCTTGGACTGTTCTAAATTGGATCGGCAAGTTGGCTAAGCCAGTTTCTGCAATATTGGCGATGGGCGGCGCATGGTGGTGGCTGAAAGATCACGCAAAGGATATATTCAAATGAGTGCTTCTGATCCATTGACCGCCGTTCTTAACATTGGTACATCTCTGATCGACAGGCTCTGGCCTGATCCTGCAACTCGTGATGCTGCAAAATTGGAACTTCTTCGTTTGAACCAGACCGGAGAACTTGCAGAACTTAATGCAGCTAAGGAAGTTAACCTTGGACAAATTGCAATCAATGTTGAGGAAGCTAAATCCACTAACCTTCTTGTATCTGGTTGGAGACCTTTTGCTGGCTGGATTTGTGGCGCTGGCTTGGGTTATCAGTTCTTGGTCTATCCAATTCTTGTGGCCTTTGTTCCTGAAATTCAGCAATCTGACATGGGAACACTTCTCACAATTCTACTCGGTCTTCTCGGTCTAGGTGCGCTTCGCACAACTGAGAAAGTTAAAGGAGTTTCATAATGGCTGGATCTATTGCAGCAATTCCCGAAGGTCAGTCTGGTATCAAAACCATTGCAGATCTATATGAACTGATCAATGGTCAGACTCGCACGACCTCTGGAGGTACTCAGACTTCTACAGAATCCTCCGGTATTGATAAGGCGACGATGGATGCCTTGATGAAAACTGCCCTGGAAGGCACGAATGGACTTGCTGCAATTGCAGGAGGTCAACGTGCTGCTGGTGGCTACAATTCATCTGGTAATCAACTCCTGATCAATGATCTTCTGACTCGTACTGTTTCCCAGATTGCGGCTTCGAATAGAACAACTACTAGGGTCACAACCACTTCTCCTCAGAAGTCTCAGCAAGGTGGACTTACTCTCGCAGGCGGAGCTAAGACTGCAGGATTCATTGGCGCCATTCAAGCTCTTGATAAGCTCGGAGTTGGTGAACTCTTCAAAAGTGGCAAGAAGAAAGATGCCAGCGAAGTTGCTGCAGGTACTTCTGGCTTCGCAGGACCAACTACATTCTCTGGATCTAACTCATTTGAGGTTGCTGAACCTGGGGCATCTCTTGTAACTCCTTCAGAGAATGTATCTCAGTACAATGATCTAGGTAACTTTGATTTCTCTGTTGGAACATCTTTTGGGGGCGGTTCTACTTCAGGCATGAACTTCGACTTCGGCTCAATTGATGCTGCTCCAGTCTATGTTCCTCCGCCTACGGTGTTTGAAGATGATTACTTGGGCTACGCTGATGGAGGAGAAGTAACTCGAAAAAAGTCTCTCCTCGGCTCTACACAAAGTAACTTGCCTGTAGAGACTCCGGAAGGCGGAACTATTTCTGGTGCGAACTCTTATATTGCACCTACCACTACTCCATCTGCGAATCCGGTAGTAGCTCCTGCCCCCAACAATCCTGCAGATGGTGCAACTGGAGTTGGCGGAGACAATGATAATGTAGGTGTGGCTCCCAACGCGGTCGGCGGGGGCCCTACTCCTGGCCAAGTTGCACAAGGTCTTGGCATTCTTGGCAATTTAACTGGCACACCAGAACTTGGCTTAGCTGGAACACTTCTTGGTATTGCATCTTCGGAGAATCCTATTGTTTCTGCTGGGATGACAGCTGCTAATATCGCAACCAAAGGTGCTGCTGGGGCTATTTCGAAACTCTCGAACGATTTCACTATTGGAACTTTGATTGACATTGTACTCTCCAAGACTCCTTTGGCAATTCCGAATGCACTATCTTCTCTGCTTCTCGGAACTACGATTGGCCGTCAGGTAGATGGTGGTGCACAGGGTGCTGCAGATCGACAAGAAGGTCGTAATGTAGGAAC
>ERZ650310.241-NODE-241-length-16595-cov-6.573942_pt1 | contig 16595 bp, 20 predicted proteins | sample MGYA00376246_ERZ650310 | MGnify/ENA primary metagenome ERZ650310 (study PRJEB26733, sample SAMN07839286) | wastewater metagenome | biome: small river; feature: stream; material: water | place: USA: North Carolina | collected 2016-03-01 ...
CTTCCGATCTGGTGTCGAGGGATGCGAAGGACAGAACCCGGGTGCGGGTTTCGGCAGGCTTGGGATCGGCGGGGGTTTGATTTTCGGACATGGGGAAATTCTCCGGATGAGGTCAGGGAAAAATGGGGGAACGTGGAACCCGGTTCCCCCTTGCGGGTTAGAAATCGGCTCGAGCGGCCCAAGCGAGGCGGGCGCCGGACATGGCACGGGCGATGATGAACGGATCGACCGTCAGGGGGTCGGCTTGATGTCCGGACCGGTCGAGGAGGCAGAGAACCTCGCCCGTCGCGGGGTCGACCATCGCGCGGAAGTCGGCGCCGACCGGGATGAGGTCGAGTGTGCGGGTTGCGGGAAAGAGAATGTGCGACATGATGAGGATGATTTTAGGTGAGGTTTGGTCCTTGTCAAGGGGGGTCTAGCCCTCAAGGGTCAAAAAAAGTAGCTCGGCCAGGATGGCGTAATGGCGGGCGAGAGCGGGGAAGGTTTCCCGGTAAAAGCGGAAGAGGATGACGGCGCGGCGGGCTTCGAGAGCGCGAGCGGAGCGAGAGCGGGGGGCAAGCTGATGGGCGCGGCGGAGTGCAGCGGGATGGTCGGCGAGGGATGGCATGGTGGACTCCGATAGGGCGGGAATGTGGCAGGATGGGCGCAGGTGAGGCGCGGGGCTGGTCAAGGTACTATCCTAGCGGGACGGGCGATCGGCGATTGTAGGGCGTTTAAAGCGGTCGGGTTGGATGCGAATGATTCTCATCTGCGGGGCACCGGTCCAATGCCCCGCTGACGCGGATTCCTTCCCCGCTCTAGCCCCGAATCGCGAATGCTTCCCGGGCCTTGTCATCGTCCCCGGTCAACCCGGATACGTCGATTGATCCGGGAATCCCGAGGCGGACGACTGGCAGGGAATCTTCCCTGAGTCCGGAAAGGGACTGCGCGAGGCATATTGCCGCGCCGCGGAATTGTTGCGCACTGCAAGCGGACGCGAATGCGGCTTGGTTTGTGAGGGGGATTTCTACAGTGCAGACAAGTCCCTGCACCCCGCCCGGGGCGGGGGTTGTGAACCCGTAGGTGTAATTCACGACTAACCGCACGGCCCCGCCCGCTTGTGTGTAGTCCCATGCAGCCCGGGCAATTTTCGCGGTAGAACGCGATATGTCCGCATGCTTGACGTAAGCGGACACGCAAACCGTTAGGGACAGATTGACCGGCGGAAGTTTCGCGCGGGGCCGAATCCGGGCGGACATGGGAACCCCGGTCAGGACAAGCGGGACAACCCATGCTCCGCCGGTTACTGCAGCGATGGGCGGAGCCATGATGAACCGGGAAGCCTCCATCCGGGATTCGGCGGATTGGAACGTTTCAAAAGCCTGCGCGAAGACCCCGGATTCGAGCCATCCCGGGAGGGATTCGCGGATGCCCGACCATTGGCCCGAGGGAAAAATTCCCACGGCGGAATTACGAAACCGCCGGCCGGAGTCGGACGGATCCTTATTGACTTCCCGGATGAACTGCAGGAATTGGGTGTATGTTCCCTTCCACCCATAGGCCCGGAAAGTTTGTCCGTGGAATCGGCCATAGCCACGGTCAGAGTTTTTCGCTAGGGGAAATTCTCGAATGGGCAGGGACTGCATGAGGGCATCGGACAGCATGGCTTAGGCTCCCTTGATGAAGCGGTCGACGGGGGGCAGGCGCAGGACTTCGGACCAGCACTCCACCAGTGCCCCGCGCTTTTGAGTCAATTCGAGAACCTCGCTCCGCGTGCATCCACCGTTAAAGAGGGCCACACCCCGGACAATATCCCGCATGGTCGCGACAACGTCAAGAATCCCGCGGGACTCTGCGAAGGCTCGGACTGCACGGACAGCAGAAACCCATTCGGGGCAGGTTTGCCCGGTCAAGTCTTCCAGCGCGGAATCGTAGCCCCATTCGATGATTGCGAACCGGTTCAGGGTCGCGCCGTCGAGTCGCGTCCGCCCGGAAAACTGCATCGTCGCGCCGGAGCCGTCAGTGTTGACATTCGCAACAATCACAAAACCGGGATGCTTACGCACCAAGCCATCCGGGAACGCGACGAATGTGGAACCGTCCGCTACTTGGTTGAAAGCCAGTCCCGCATCCGCAGAGCATGCGTCGAATTCGTCAAGGTTCAGGACCCCGCCGAATTCCACCGCTTCCCGAGTCGCAGTGCGTTGATATTTCCCGTTCGCGTCGAAGTGACCGAGTACTTCGTGTGTGTAGTTCACGGGGGGTTGCTTGTGATACTTCAGGCCCAAAGACTCCGCAACCTGTTCCGTAGCATAGGTCTTCCCGGACCCGGCGGGACCCTTCAGCATCACATTTGACTTCGCGCGGAGGGCTTTCACCAAAAGAGGCATCTTCGGATGCGCGACGCCTTCGAACTGCACCGGCGCAGGCAGTTCGGGGAGGTGCAGTTCCACGGGGCGTCGTTCGGACAGTTCCTTAACCTGCGATTCGAGTGTGGCGATTCGATGCTTTGCCAGCGCGAGACTGCCTGTTATGGGCTGCAGTGCTTCGGTCAATTCCGGCCGCTTCACGTAGTCTTGCAGATCGACAGAAACCGGAGTCGCAAGCGGCGCATCTTTCAAGGCTTCCGCGAAGGGATTGTCATCCCCCGCGGGAACCGGGGTCGGCGTTTGCCCGGATTGGAGTTTCAGCAGCGCGGCATGGGTTGCCTCGGCAACCCGCGGTTGCACCCGGAGACGGTCGATAATCTCGGACTTTTTCAGTCCGTTGCGGAACTGCAGGCCCGCCATCCGAGCCGCGGTTGCGAGGTGGATGATGAGACTCGACTCGAAAGCGGAGAGCCAGCCTTTCATCGAGTCGGCCGGCGGAGACTGCGGAGTCTTTTCCTCCTCCGCCTCATGCGGGCTGCACTCGCGCAGTAGCGCACTCCAATCCAGCCCGCCGATCGCTTCCCGGCCCATCCGTTGCAGGTCCACAATTCGGTAATGACTGCACCTCCCTGCGGACTGCACGACTATGCGGAACCCGCCGGCCGCGGCTGTGTCTGCAACCGCGTAAATCTTCTCCTCACGGTCCCCGATGCCGTTGATATAGACCCGCCGTTCGCCGGTCTTCGGCACAACCCACAAACCATACTTCGAAGCCATCCTAGATTCCCCTTGTGATTGAACGCCAATAAGGCACTACCCCCATGCATAAACCGTGCCGCGGCTAAGTCTTTGATCTTCCATCCCCCTGTTTCCCGCCCCCCTGACAATTTCTGTCACCCTCCGACAATTTCTGTCCAATCCCGACAATCGGCGGCAATTCCCCGCGGGGAGGCGCCGGACCGGTTCCCGCACTGTCCCTAATGGCGCCGCAAGGCCCCGGTTTCCCGATTCGGGGTCGCGCCGAGTGCGAGGGGGGGTGTTAGATACGTCTTGTTACAAAAAAAAAAATCTGTCGCCTATACGCAACACCCCCTCCTACTTTGAAATCTGCCCGAACGGGGCAGCCGGGGCTATGTGGTGCTATTGCGGGTTGCGGGTTAAGTCCCCGTCAACCGCGGGTCAACCCCGGGAAAGCTGGCCCGAATCCCCTAAACCGCAACCATTGATTCCCTCTAATCCACCCCGAAACCTGTTAATTCATCCATGCCGCTGGAAGGCGCTAGGAACCCGTTAGAGCGATTTTCCCCGAACTGAGTCCCTGCCCCCCGACTAACTCCCATTTGCGCCTTCCAGCCCTCTTTCTGGCCTTCTGTGCGTTTTGCCCATTTGCTTAAAAATGGGGCAGAATCGTACACCCCCGTACAATTCCCGAGGTGTACTGTATCCCTCTGTACCGTATCCCCGTGTACCGTATCCCCGTGTATTGTGCACCAGTGTACTATCCCCTCCCGAATCGTTCGCTAGTGTATTGTCCGCATCCTAAAAGTAAGGGATTTAATTCCCCGCTTCCCGGAGGGAACCCCCGGGGGTATCCCCGGATTCGCTTTTCGGGCCAGGGGGGTTTACCGGGGCATGCCCATGACACTAACTTTGTCCCGAATCCGTGACTTTGACTAGGTTCCAAAATCCCCCCGAGATATTGACTTCGTATTTTCTTTCTGCGAAGATGCCGCGGAATATGGCTCAGGTTCAGCTTAAGAACGTTCGGCACCCGCACGAGGCGATGATCGACCTTATCATCGCCAATCCGGCCGTTTCCGGCGGGGAATTAGCGAAAACTTTCAAATATACCGAGAGTTGGGTTTCGATTATTCTCAATTCTTCCGCGTTTAGAGAGCGCCTCGCCGAGCGCAAAGCGGAAATCGTCGACCCAAAACTCCGGGCCACCGTTGACGAACGCGTCGATGCGGTGGCGAGAAAAGCCCTCGACCGACTTCTGGATCGACTCGATAATCCCTTGATTCCGTTCCGCAATATGGAACTCATCTCGGCTGCAAAACTCGGCGTTAAAGAAGCTTCCAACCCGACTTTTCAGCAGAATAACTACGTCGTTCACGTCCCCTCCCCCGTGAAGGACTCCCAAGCCTGGGTTTCCCAGGTTCAGGGTCGAAAACCGGAGGTAATTGACATTTCGCAAGTCAATTCGGAGCCCTAAAATGGCAAAGAAAAAGTCAATGCCGAAGAAAGTCCCTTCGAAAAAGCGCTGCTAGGCGCATCTCGAAGCAGTTTCCCGCCCTTCCCTCAAAATGCCCTCGTCTAACTGCCTCAAATCCATCACCCGGACACTGGAAAACGAAGAACTCTTCAATTCCTCGCCCGGATCCTCAAACTATGTCCACGGAATCTCCTCCTCCCTAGCTCAAAAGCACGGCCACAAAGGCGACCTCCGGTTTCTACCTTACGAAACCGCCTGTACCATTCTCGAAAAAGAATTCTGGTTCCCCTTCTCCGGCGATGACCTCCCGCTTTCGCTTTCTTTCCAGCTTTTCGACTTCGCATATTCCTCCTCACCCCCAACCGCGATTAAATTTCTTCAGCGCGAACTTCACGTTCCCGATCCGGGGGTCTTTTCCCGCGAAAACCTCCGTAAGATTCAGCAACTGGATCTAATCTCCCTTCAACAACTCCCGGTCAAGCTCATTCAAGCCCGCGCCGCTTTTCAAACAACGCTCCCCTCTTGGCCTGCTTACGGAAAAGACTGGTCCCAGCGTACAATCCGGAATTTGACCCTCTACCTGCGAGACATCAATGTTTATTAACCTCGACCCGAAATCTGTCGACCTTGTCCTATCCCTTCTCCAAACCGGGCGATGGTGCGACGTTAATCCCATCCTCCAAGAAATCTTAAAACAACTCAACGACAAAGATTTCCAGAGGCTTCACACCGAAGTCTCCGCCCAAAAAACCCTTCCCTTGGAGCCTGCCCCATGAACCCCTTAATCCTCGGTCCGCTTCTCGAGTTCGGGAAAGACGTCATCGGTCGGTTCATCCCCGACCCGGATAAAGCCCGCGAAGCCGAAGCCACCTTCCTCAAAATGGCGATGGACGGGGAACTCACCCAAACCATTAAGCAGCTTGAAATTAACGCTGCCGAAGCCCAAAATCCTTCCATCTGGGTCTCCGGCTGGCGTCCCTTCTACGGCTGGGGAGGTGGAGTCGGATTCCTGTATGCAACCCTCGGTCAGCCTTTCCTGGCTTGGTATTCTGCCCTTAAGGGCTATCCCCCGCCTCCAGTAATCCAGTCCGACATTCTCTGGACCGTCATCACCGGTCTCCTCGGCATCGGCGGGATGCGAACCTTCGAAAAAGTCCGGAGCGTTTCCAAATGAGTTCCCTTTCCCCCGACAACAACTGGCACCTGGACAAGAAAGTTCCGTTGTCTATCATTCTTGTTCTCCTTGTTTACGGAATCTCGGGACTTTGGTTCATTGCGGATGTTAAAAAAGACGTCGAAGTCCTGAAAGTCCAAATGGCCGTCCAAGAAAAACGCGACACCAAACAAGACTCCGACTGGGGCGGAACTATCGCCCTAATCCGCGAAGACCTGACCGAAATCAAGCGTAATCTTATCCGCGCTCTCGAAGCTAACTCCTCCAACGGAAAGAAATGACCGTTCCGATTATCGCTTGGGCTCCCCAGCCCGGCCCGCAGACTGACCTCCTGACTTGTCCTGTCAAGGAAGTCTTCTTCGGTGGTGCCCGGGGTGGCGGTAAAACCGAAGCGTCAATCGGCGACTGGCTTTCCCACTCCGCAATCTACGGCGAACAGGCCTCCGGCCTTTTTATTCGCCGCAAGCTAACCCAACTCACCGATGTCATCAAGCGTTTCAAACGCTACGGCGCCAAAATCGGTGCAAAGTGGCTCGAGCAGAAAAAAGAACTCATCATGCCCGGCGGGGGCATCTTGAAATTCGCCTATCTCGAGCGCGACGAAGACGCGGAAGAATACCAAGGCCACGAATACACCCGGGTCTACGTGGAAGAAGTCACAAACTTCCCGTTTCCTGATACGATCATGAAACTCAAAGCGACCCTGCGCTCCAGCGCAGGCGTCCCCGTCGGAATGCGTCTGACCGGTAACCCAGGCGGCCCCGGCCATCAGTGGGTAAAAGCCCGCTACGTCGACCCCGCCCCTGGGGGATACAAAATCATCGTTTCCTCCGAGGAAGTGGAACTCCCAGATGGCACTCTTAAAGAAATCACTATGGATCGGGTCTTCATCCCATCCAGACTCAAAGACAACCCCAAACTCCTCGAAAACGACCCCAGCTACATCCTCCGCCTCCGAGAAACTGGCTCCCCGGCACTTGTTAAAGCCTGGCTCGAGGGAGATTGGGACGCTGTCGACGGGGCTTTCTTCTCGGAGTTTTCCCCGGAGCGACATATTCTCGCAAGTATCCCTCGATTCCCTCAACACTGGACGGTTTTCCGTTCGATGGATTGGGGCTCTGCTAGTCCCTTCTCTATCGGTTGGTATGTTGTCTCAGACGGTTGTCTTGGACCTGCGCTTCCTCGTGGGGCAATTATCAAATTCCGAGAATGGTACGGAACGGGAAATAAGCCTAATGTGGGCCTTAAACTTTCTGCCAATCTTGTGGCCCAGGGTATTCTTAATCGGGAACGTGACCTTCGCATCCGTTATGGGGTTGCGGATCCGTCCATCTTCGCAAACAACGGCGGACCCTCCATCGCCGAAATGATGATCGTCGAAGGCTGCGCCTGGATTCGCGGGGATAACGCTCGTCAACCGGGTTGGGAACAAATGCGGAAGCGACTCTCGATGGATCCTCCGATGCTTTTCTTCGCCGCAGACTGCGAGCACACAATCCGGACTCTGCCGTATCTTCCGCACGACGACCGCAACACTGAAGACCTTGACACCGATTCCGAAGACCACGCCGCGGACGAAACCCGCTACGCTATTATGTCTCGGCCCCTTGTCCGGACCGTTCCTAAGCCTGGCCACCCCGTTGATTTCTCTAATGCTCGTCCCGCTCCTACAATCAACGAACTGATCCAGCGCCAAAAGCAAAAGCGCCTCGCTGAAAGCTGCTCGCTATGAACAAGAATCCTCTCCTCCCCGCTGATCCCGAAGAAGATTCCGAAGCTACTCCAGAATCCCCTACAGAAGAAGCGCAGGAACTCCTCAAAAAGATCCAAACTCGGGAAAAGTATTTCGACTCAGTTTGGTGGTCGGGGGCGAAGGACGTCGTCAAGATTTATAATCAGGAAGAAGCCGACCCTCAGAATGTTTTCAACATTCTTTATTCCAATGTTCAAGTCCTAAAGCCGAGTCTTTATTCTGCCACCCCGAAACCTGACGTCCGGGGCCGGTTTATCGACTCCTCGGTTCCGCTTCCGGTGACGAAACTCATCGAGAATATGCTCATCGTATTCTCTGATCCGTCCAGCCCCGGGGTGGAATCTCTTGACGACGCAATGGACCAACTGGTCCTCAACGCACTTGTCCCCGGCGCGGGGTTTATCCGTCTCCGCTACTACCCCAACCGGCCAGTCCCGATCTGTCCGGAATCTGGCTCCTACCAAGACCTCATCTGGGGTCCGGGCCGAAAGTGGGCGCAAGTTTCCTGGATTGCTTTCCGCCACGAACTGACTCCGGATTCGTTCTTCACACAGTTTGAAGTCGCCGAAGAAAACCAATCTAAGCTCTCCGTCTCCGCTGAAGATGACGATGCAGAAGAGAAAGACCCGGATCAGAAGTCCCCGACCGCAATCGTCGTTTACGAATTCTGGGACAAGACTACCAAGAAGGTTTCCTTCCTCTGCGAAAACTGGGATGAAATTCTCATTCGCGAGGACTCGGACCCATTTGGTCTTGTTGGGTTCTTCCCGACTCCGGGACCGCTGGTCCTTACCGCGAAACCCGGCCGGCTTATGCCGACGCCGATGTATTCCTACTACCAAAACCAGGCCGAGGAACTAAATCGCGTCACGGTCCGCCTGAATCGGGTTCTCTCCGCAATCAAAGTTCGAGGAGCTTATAACTCCCTCCTCGGCGACGAAATGGCGGCGATTCTTAATTCTGATGATTCAGAAAATCGTCTAGTCGAGGCCCCCGAAGCGTCGGCTATGCTTTCCCAGACTGGCGGCTTCGATAAGCACATCTGGCTCATTCCAATCGAACAACTTGTCAAGGTTGCTGCCGAACTCTACAAATCCCGGGAAGTCATCAAGCAGACCATCTACGAAATCACAGGGATTTCGGATATTATCCGGGGATCCTCAGTCGCTTCGGAAACTGCCACTGCGCAGAATCTGAAAAATAAATGGGGCTCCATCCGGCTCCGGGACATGCAGAAACTTGTCGCGGGCTATGTCCGGGATCTGTATCGTCTTTGCCTCGACGCGGCGACCCTAAAACTCTCTCCGCAGCAGTGGAAAATCATCACCAACACGGAGATTCCCCTTCAGGTTGAGATTGACGCGGCAAAACAGCAGCTTCAGATGAGTTCTCTGGCCCCTGGCGGCCCTCCGCCAGATCCAAAGCTCATCCAAAAGACGCAGAGCCCTTCGCTGGAATCCGTCCTGGAAAAAGGCAAGAACGACAATCTTCGCTCTTACACCGTCAACGTCCAGTCCGATTCTACCATTGACCTCGACACCGCCACGGACAAAGCGGAGGTCGCGGAATTCATGAACGCCTTCGGCCAAATGATGGCCGGCCTGCAACCCCTCGCCCAACTTGGCCCGCCGGGGCTCGAGGTCGCGAAACAAGTCGTCCTGGCAACCTGCCAGCGGTTTAAATTCGGGCTGGGAATCGCCGACTCGGTCCGCGGCCTTCAAATGCCGCCCCCGCAGCAGAACGGCCCGACTCCAGAACAGCAACAAAAGGGAAAAGACCTTCAAAAGCAGACCGACGACCTCAAGACCTATCTTACCAAAATCCAAGACGCGCAGCGCCAGCTCGAAACTTCCCGAAAGGAATTCGAAGCCGATGTCAAAGTCGTTCGTGCGGAGCAGGAAGCTCAACAAAAAATCGCCGCGGCAAACCAGCAAGCACAGCAGCATGCTGCTGCTGCAGAACAGGCCAAGCAGGAATCGACCTTCGTCCAGAAGAAATCCGAACTCACTTCTCTTTCTGCTCAACAAAAAGCGCAGCAACGTGTCGCACAGAAAACAACCTCTGATATTCAACCCATGATGCAAGCAATGGCCGAGGCGGTGCAATCCCTCCAAAAAGCCATGCAAGCTATGTCCCAGCCTCGCAGTGTGAAAAAGGGCCCGGACGGCTCCTGGACCTCTACTCCGATTGAAACTCCTCCGCAATAAGGATCCAAAATGACCCCGCAAATCCAGAAGAAACTCCCTGCCGGTGAATTCCGCGTCATCCACCGCCGGATGAATCCAGTCCACGAAGCCGAATACTGGCCGGTGTGGAATCGCTACACCGCGCTAATCGAGGCGGGGAAATCTGCTGAAGCCGAAGAAGTTCGCCTCCGTGAACTCGTCCCGCTTCAAATCGAAGTCGGCCCCGAGGAGGTTTTCTCTAACCTTGTAACCGACGTCGGCTGTAAGCTGATGCTGGATTCCATCTTCAATAACACCGCCGCAGGGGCGGTCGTGATGGGTCTAAAAGGCACAGGTTCTGCCGCGGTCGGGGATACTCAAGCCTCGCACGCAGGCTGGTCCGAAGTCGGCGGCACGAATGCTCCGGCCTACACCGGAAACCGGCCGACGCCGTCGTTCTCCGCTGCATCCGGATCCGGTGCGGGTTCCCGGACTAAGGCAACCTCTGCAAACGTCACCTTCGCGATGACCTCCTCGGGAACTGTTGCCGGGGGTTTCCTGAATATTGCCGGTTCCGCAACCAAGGACAACACCACCGGGACGCTGTTCTCGGCCGGGGATTTCTCCTCGTCCAAGACCGTTTCCAACGGCGATACCATCTCCGCAAGCTATCAACTCTCCGCGTAATGCTCTATCTACCGGGTTTAAGCTGGGGGTATTCCACCTCCAACTTTACGACGCCGAGTACGTCGAGCTTCGGCACGTCTATTACCGGCTCAGGCACTGCTAACGTTAAGGGTTCCTACACACAGCTTCTTTCGGCCTTAGCTGAAGACGCGTATATGGTCTATATCCGTATCACCGACGGAAACACCAACGCCACAGGCCGGGACGGAACTGTCGACATCGGAATCGACCCGGCGGGGGGAACTTCGTACTCGGTCTTAATCCCGGACCTCCTCGCAAGCCAAGCCGGCGCCAGTGCGGATGGGGCGCACATTTACTGGTTCCCGGTTCGTATCCCCGCCGGGGCCACTGTCGCGGCCCGAACCTCGCAAAGTGTTATCTCCGCAACCTGCCGGGTTTCGATTGCGGTTCGCGGGAAGCCCTCCCGGCCGGATTTGATTCCTTGGGGCACCACCGTCACCGCTTTCGGAGTCGGTGCGAGTTCCAACGGAACTTCGATCACCCCCGGAACCTCCGGGGCCGACGGGACGTATGTTTCCCTCGGGACTCCATCCAAGCCGCATTTCTTCTGGCAAGTCGGATTTGGAATCAACAACGCGACAACGACCGCCCTCGGCTATAACATCGACCTTGCCCGCGGAGATGGGTCGAATAAACATCTCATTATCTCCGACGCGCAGTTTATCGCGACCACCACCGAGCGGATGTGGCGGCTGGTCAACGATTTCAACGAAGGCTGGGCGCCTGCCGGGGCCGAGTCTACAATTTATGTCCGCGGAAGTTGTAGCGGAACCCCCGTCACCGGTTGCACGGCAATTGCATATGGAGTCAGCTAAAAATGGCAATCTCGGAAGCGTTCACCGCCTCGCCGACGGTCGGGACTTCGGAATACTCCGTGGTCAATAATAGCACCTCCCTCGGAGCTTCGACCTCGTCCGGAATTTATCAGCTTTTTCTTGACCTCAATGCTCTCGTCGCCGGGGATGAATTCCAAGTTCGCGTCTACGAAAAAGTTCAAAGCGGTGGTACACAGAGGGTGGTCTGGCAATCAAATATCTCCGGCGCGCAGTCCCTCCCAATCTGGGCTTCTCCGACTCTGATCCTAATCAACGGTTGGGAAATGAGTCTGAAGAAAATCGCTGGAACGGATCGTGCTATCCCACTAAGCTGCCGTAAGGTGGCGTAGTAATCCTCCGCTATGTGGTTCTATCAGCCACTACTCCCGGGTGGAACGGATCTATCCAGCAGCGGGACAACCTTCACCGATTCATGGTCGGATAGTTTAACTCTTTCCGAAACCTGGACCGGGAATGCGACTTTTATCGCAGCTATTTCCGAGTCTCTTTCCTTCTCCGAAACCTGGACCGGCGGTGTAACCTATCCGGTTTCTTTTTCAGACTCCCTAACTCTTTCCGACGCCTTCGAGGGGATCTTTGTCATCCCCGTTTCGCTGGCGGATACTTTAACTCTTTCCGATTCTTTCGAAGGAACCGCCACCTTCCTCGGCGCCCTTTCGGACAGTCTCTCCCTCTCCGATTCCTGGACCGGGAATGCAGTCTTCCTTGCAGCCCTTTCGGAGTCTTTAACCCTCTCCGATTCTTTCTCTGCAACCGCAGTCTTCGTCCAAGCGCTTTCGGAAGCGCTTTCCCTCTCCGACGCTTTCGACGCGACGCTTATCCCTGGCGGCGGGACGGTATTCACCGATGGTTATTCCGACACCCTAAACCTCTCCGACCAGTTCACCGGAGACCTAATTCCCGGTGCCGTCCCTGTTGTGGTGACGGGGGGTTATTCTTCCCGAAAAAAGAAGAAATCCCCCAAGCAGGAAATCGAGGAGATTCTAAACCGGGTCCTTGCTTCGAAGCCAGAGGCAATTCCCGCTCCGGTCCCGAAGAAAGCTGCATCTCCTTCCTCGGTCCTGATTGTTCCTAAACCTAATCCGGGAATCGCAGCCTTCTCCCTCCCAGCTCCGGCTCTACCCCAACCGACTCCGCTCCCAGAACTCCCCGACGACGAGGAAGATATCCCCGCTCTGATTCTCCTCAACATGCTCTAAATCCCCCGTTTGATTTGCCTTTTAATCTTAATTCAAAGATCATCCCCCCGTGCCGATTTACTCCACCCTCTGCTCGATCTGCGGCGAAAAGGGCTCCGTCTGGCGAAAGATTGCCGAACGAGACTCCCTTCCGCTCTGTTCCTGCGGCGGGGAACTAACTCGAATCATCGACCGGCCGATGGTGATCGGGGAACTAACCCCCTATCATAGTCCGAATGGGGGTCATCTTATCTCTTCCCGAGCCCAGCGTCGAGAAGACCTCCGTCGGTCGAATGCAATCGAGTGGGAGCCCGGCATCGAAAAAGATATCGCTCGAAACCTCGAACGTTCCAAGGAAGAAGCTTTCAAGCCTCTTTCCGCGGCGGTCGACCAAAAAGTCTGTGAACTTGTCCAATCTGGAAAACTGGAGACCTAAAAATGCCTGAATTCGACATCAATGCAGCTTCGGCGCAGATCGGGAAGGATCTGTTCGGGGGCGGAGATACCGGCAGCGTTAATGAGGGCGCTGGGGATTCTACTGGCTCGGAGGGTATCCTCTCCGACGTCCAGACGGGGAGTGAGGGCTCTCTCGAGAATCCTGCAACCAATTCTCCGCCCCCAATCTCTATGCCGAAGGCATGGAAGAAGGAAAAAGAGCCTCTTTGGGCCAAGCTCGACCGGGAAGCGCAAGAATACGTCAACGCTCGCGAATCCGACGTGCTAAAGGGATTCGAACAGTATTCTTCCAGTCACAAACAGTGGAATGAACTTGTTTCCCCGTTTCAAGATGTTCTGAAGCAGTATCCCGACGTTAATCCCGTCCAGGTGATGCAAACCTTGATGCGGAACCATCTTGCGATTGTCCGGGCGGCCCCGGAGCAAAAGGCGCAGCTTGCACAGATTCTGCTGAAATCCTACGGGATCGAGCTTCCCGGGGCGGACACTGGAACCCAGAATCCCGGTCAGGAAGACCCTCGAATTCATGCTCTCCAGCAGGAACTCCAAGGGATGCGTTCTGCGCTGCAATCGTTCCAGCAACAGCAATTCGCTTCTGCGGAAAAAGAAGCCCTCAAACACGTCCAAGCCTTTGCGCAGGACCCGAAAAACAAGTATTTCGAGAAGGTGGCCCCGCAAGTGGTCCATTTTCTCAAAACCGGGGCAGCGGAAGACCTCGCTTCGGCCTATGAACTGGCGATCTACGCCAATCCGGAAGTTCGAGCGATGATCCTCGCAGATCAACAATCTGCACAGACTCAGAACCCGAACAATCCAAAACCTGTTCCGAACGTCCAAGGAAACGGCGAGGGCACCCCCAGGGCCAAGACTCCGAAAACGTGGCAAGAAACTGTGGATGCAATCGCATCCAAACACGCAACTGCACACTAATCCCTGAAAGGTCCCAGAAATGGCTTCTCCCAATAGCGTCTTCACGGAAATCGTGGCGACGACTTTCCGTAACCACCGCAAGGAAATCGTGGATAACGTTTCTCGGCACAACGCGCTTTATCGCAAGATGAAGTCGGGCGGCCGGACTCGCACGGAATCCGGCGGTTTCTCCATCGTCACCCCGCTCGAATACGCCGCGAATGGCACCTATCAGCGCTATTCCGGCCTGGAAGTGCTGAACGTGTCGCAAAGCGATGTGTTCTCCGCCGCGGAGTACAACTGGCGTCAAATCGCTCTGAACGTGGTTTCGTCCGGTTATGAACTCCGGGTCAATGCCGGCGCCCAACGGATTGCAAACCTCGCCAAGAGCCGGATCCAGAATGCGATCCACACTTTCGCAAATAACTTCTCGTTCGATATGTACTCGGACGGGACCCTGCCGAATCAAATCGACGGGTTGCAAAAGCTGGTCGCAGATACCCCGACCAACACCGTCGGCGGCATCGACGCCTCGGCGTGGGCTTTCTGGCAGAATAAGGTTCAATCTGCCGCGGCTCCGATTCAAGGCGGCAGTGCGATTACTCCGTCGGCTACCGCCGGCATCATGGAATCGTTGATGCTTCCGCTCCTGATCGAGCTTACCATCGGCGCCGATATGCCGGATCTGATCGTTTCGTCGAACGATTACTACAACTTCCTTGAAGGCGGCCAAACGACCATCAAGCGCTATGTCGATTCCGACATGGCTAACGCTGGTTTCCTGTCGCTGCAGTTCCACGGAATCCCGGTGATTTTCGACGGCAACTCCGGCATGCCGGCTGCCCACATGTATTTCCTCAACACGAACTATCTCGAACTGGTGGTCCATTCCGATGCGAATATGACCGTCATGGACGAGGCCAAGCCGTATAACCAAGACGGCGTCGTGGTTCCGATTCTGTGGATGGGGAATATGGTCTGCTCGAACCGGTCCAAGCAAGGGCTGGTTAAGGCTTAATTTCAAAGAAAGGAATCCAAAATGCGTCTCGCTATTGCAGATGGTCCGCTCGTCGGTCAATTGATCGACTTCGGTCTGAGTGTGGATTACCCCACGTCGGTTACGTCCGGCCGGGGTTCTCCGATTCAGCCGGGGGCGATTTATTCCGCCGTTTCGACCGATGGTGGCATCGACACGACCTCGAACGTCCCGAACTGGGGCTCCGCGGAAGTGATGTATGTCGTAAATACTTCGGCCTCAACTTTCCTCCCGGGGAATCTGGTCCAAGTCGACAAAAACTTCTCGATTGCTGCTGCGGCTACCACCGCCGGCACGGGTGCGCCGCTTGCGGTTTGCCTGACTCGATTCACCGCCGGCAACGTCACGCGGCAAGGTGGATGGGTGCTCCTCGCGGGGGTTTCGCCGGTGTCGTATTCCGTCGCCGCGACTACGGGTATCATGTATCTCGGCACTTCGCTGAATGCAACCCCGACCCAGGCCAGCGGCAAGCAGATTCTGAACGCAACGTGCCTTATCGCGGCGGCGGGTTCTTTCACCCGCACCGTGACGACGCGCGCCGGTTTGCCGCAGATTCTGGTCTCGCGCGTGAACGGGATTTTCGTCGGTCAGGCAATCTCCGGCACGGGTATCCCGGCTTCGAGCGTGGTTTCGTCGATCGACCCGTCGGGTCAGGCGCTTGTCATCGGCTCGGCAGTGGGAACCCCGGTTAATGCAACCGCGTCGGGTTCGGTGACCGGTACTTTCACCCACACGGGTTACGGTATCTGCCAATTCGACCGGCCGTTCGTGCAAGGTCAGATCCTCTAATGACCTAACCTCGGGGAGGGGGCTGAGCGCAGAATCGAGGCGCCTGTCTCCCGCAGCGGTCCGGCCCTGGCACCCTCCCCCCCTTTTTTCAGGAGACCTCATGGAAAATTCCCAACAAGAAGTCGGACGCCCGCCCTATGTGGTGTTCGAGTATCAACCGGTGGAAGACCGGGAAGCGAGCCTGAAAGAGGGCCGCTACGTTGCGAAAGATAAAGCCTTTGCAAAGATCACCCGTCCCGGTTCCCGGGATACGCATGTCGAAGAGGCTGAAGTCTGGTTGAAGAAACTTGCGGAACGTGTCCGCATGAATCTCTGCCCGCCGACTTGGCTGATGCATTTTCAAGCCGCGTTCGATATGTGGAAGAAAGGGGAAGAACTTCCATCGGAAGGGACCCCAATTAAGACCTGGACGGTTATCAGCCCCGCCCAAGCTCAGGCGATTATTCGAGCCGGATTCCGCACTGTCGAAGATCTGGCCGAAGCTGGCGTATCTGAAGTTTCCGCGATTGGAACCGGCGGCCTGAATTTCCAAGTCAAGGCAAAACAGTGGATCGAGGACGGGAAGAATCGCGGGGCCTCGGTGGAAAGGGTTGTTGCGTTGGAGCAACAGGTTAAAGACTTGATCGCTGCAAATACTAGCCTTCAAGCCAAACTCAATACGTTAAAAGCTGCTGAAGCGAAATGAACGTTCTCGGGCTAGTCCAGGAGTTTTGTGGGAAGAAAGGGCTCCCGATCCCATCTTCTGTTTTCGGGAATACGGACACGGGCGTCATTCAAATTCGGTATCTCCTAGCCGAATCGGTCCGAGAACTTTCTTTGAAGCCCTGGGATTCATTGAAAGTTGAAAAAACCTGGATCGGAGTCGGTACGGAGAATCAAGGAAATCTCCTGACGATTCTCGGGGCAGACTACAAATCTCTCATTCCCGGGACGATGTTCAATATCACCCAGCGGCTGAAGATTTACGGGCAAATGGACCCTCGAGATACCGCGGCGAATGTGGTTTTCCCTAATACCGGCCTTCGGTT
>ERZ650310.242-NODE-242-length-16544-cov-5.349748_pt1 | contig 16544 bp, 39 predicted proteins | sample MGYA00376246_ERZ650310 | MGnify/ENA primary metagenome ERZ650310 (study PRJEB26733, sample SAMN07839286) | wastewater metagenome | biome: small river; feature: stream; material: water | place: USA: North Carolina | collected 2016-03-01 ...
AACAATGCAATATCGGCCACTTCTGCGCCCCTGGCACGCATTGCGGAAAAAGCCTCGTGCCCCGGGGTATCTATAAAAGTTATTTTCTTTCCTTTTTCCTCAACTTCATAGGCTCCAATGTGCTGGGTAATTCCACCCGATTCTCTTGAGGTTATTTTAAAGTCACGAATAGCTTCCAGCAAAGAGCTTTTTCCATGGTCCACGTGCCCCAAAACCACCACCACGGGCGGGCGCATTAAGACTTCAACTTTTTTCTCTGCTTTTTTTTCGACTTTTCTATCTTCAAGTCATTCGTCATGACGATTTGAATGCGCAGGCGGAAGGCAACCGCGTGGCCCGGGCGCGCTTCGCCGCCGCGAGGGCCGCCGCCGTCGCCGTGTCGCTCGCCGCGTAGGTGACGGTCGTCGCGATGCCGATCTGGTTGAGCGCCGCGGCGAGCACCGGGTCACCGGCTCGGGCGGCGAAACCAGCGCCCACCGCGTGGTTCTGGAGCATTTCGCCGTGGTTGAACGAGATCCCCAGACCGACCATCCGGATCTCCGTGGAGTCCAGTCGGAGGGGGGAGTTGGCTGCCATCTCCTGCGCATCCTTGCGAAGCTCGGCGAGGCGAGCGTTCTCGGCGGCGAAGGGGTTCGGGGTGAAGGTGGTGTTCGTCATGTCCTTATTCTCTCATTTCTCGGCGGGGTTGTCAAGCATGAAATCCAACATCTTTACGACGGCGTCCTGAGCATCGCATCGACCAGCCTGCTCGTCCGGATTGGCAAGGAAGGCGGTCGATCCTGCCGTGAGGCATTCGCCCATGACGACAGCGCGGAACTGACCGCAGACCTGAGCCTCGTCCAGGTAGCTGGCGGTGAGGTTGGTGAGCATCTGAGTGACGTTCTCGTTCATGTCCCTATCTTAGGACCTTTCTTGTGATATGTCAAACGATTCGTCGGATTACTTTGTAATCTTCAGCCGCGGTCCGGGAACTGCGTCGGGTGACGGTAGCACTCGTCGTCCCCCTCGATCATCCATCCGGGACACTCCCAGCGTCCCGATCGGAGGATCGTCCTGCCCGCGGTGGTGGTCGTCACCGGGTGAGCGTACCAGTCACCGTCCTGGTGCTGCACGAGGGCGTGACGCCCGGTCCGGCTGAAGCCGTAGAGGGGAGCTTCGATGCCGCCGTCGAGTGTGGTGGTGGGGTAGGTCATGTCCTCATCCTAACAGGTCGAATTGGTCACGTCAACTAGATAACCGAGTTATTCCCAGCTGGGGCAGCCGGGGTATCCGCCATCGGTCCGAACCGTCATGACGTGGCAGCTTGCAGCACCGCTGAGGCCCGTCCCGCTCCCGACGATCCTAGCTCGGGCTGGGGCCATCTCGCGGCCCTCACGGTATCCCTTGCGGGCCATCGTAGCCTCACGCTTGGGGAAGGCGTTGACGAACTCGCCCGTGAACTTGCCAGCCTCGTCACAGATAGCCCAGCAGAGGCCGAAGCGTCCATCGATGAGCTTGGCGGGCACGCGGTTGCCGTCGAGATCGAACAGTGCGGCGAACTCGCTCACGCCGCCCGCCTCCAGGATGGCAGCCTGAGCGCGACGCTCCTGAGCGCCGAGTCCCAGTGCCCACTGGCTGAGGAATCCATCGGTGTCGCATCGCTGAAACGATTCTTCCGCCGCGGCATCCATCACGTTGGCTTCGTTGCGGAGATCCTGTGCGTTCGTCATGTCCTGATTATCGGTCATTTCGTATCCTAAGTCAAGTCGAGATTTGAGAAAGTAGAAAGATTCAGTGAAGTTAATGATTATTCAGTCCAGGGACGGGACTGGACATGCGGACTGATGTCCGCTAGGGACTGGACGCAGGACTGGGGGAGGTTGTCCCTCCCCCAGTCCTTCAGTCGAGCGGCTCGATGTCGGCGGGGTACATGGTGAGCGTCAAGTCGTCCCCCTCGTCGGTCAGGGTGAACACGACATCGACAACGCTATCGCCGGGGTAGCGGCTCCGCACTCGGGAGACACGGCCCTCGGTGCCCGCGGGGATGGTCACGAGGAAGGCGCGGTCCGGGTTGTTCATCGGCCAAACCTCCTCCTCGGATTCGTGGATCGTCTTGACGTAATCGCCGGTCCGGTACATGTTGCGTTCCCTTCGTTGTGGTGTGTAATCAGTATAAGGGTGATGCGCCACCCTGTCAACTGATTTCTCAGATTCCGCCGAACCCCGGCTGGAGGGGGTAGCGGCGTTCCATCGACGCCTCGAACCCGACACGCTCGTCGTGGTCCGGCTCGTCGCTCGGGTCGTGGTTGTCGCAGTACTCACGCGACGCCCACGTCTGGGGGGCCGGGTCGTGGATGGGGGTCCGGCAGATCCGGCACTCGGAGTTGAGGGGCTTGGTGGTGGTGGTGGCTTCCATGTAAGTAACGATACAGGAGTTTGAGTCCCCTGTCAACACCTTTCTAGGATCCTTTCGTTATCGAACGCTCCCCACCGTGGTTATCCGTGATTAGTGGGCCACGATGGGGAGGTAGAGACAGTTTCTAGGGGAATCATCCCTAGAACCTTACGTGACCTCAGTCACTTGTCGGCCTGCCCCGTTTTGGTACCTAGGCCGGGGACCCGCCCCCCGCAATCCTCCCACCCTGCTAGCTAGGGTATTGGGCGCTCTACTGACTGAGCTATCTAGGTTCATACTTGGGGCTGATTAACGCCCCTAACCCGTACTTCTCACCTATCACAGTGAGCCACCGTATGCCAGAGTGGCGGGGTATTGCTTTGGCGCTTGGGGCCGCTCATCACCCTACGTAGATAAAGATACAGGAGTTTGACCACCACGTCAACCCCATTCTTCGGATTACTTTGTTATCTCCGGACAACATCATAGAATGATTCAGTCCTGGGACAACTGGACTAAAGGACTGCGGGGAGGATGTCCCTCCCCGCTTGTCCTCAGCCGATGAGTGTCGCCAGCCGCAGCGCCTCGGTCTCAGCAGTGTAGTCGTCGTTCGTCACGCCGCCCGCCTCAAGCGCTCGCTGAAGCGTGTCCGTGATGTCGATGAACGGTCCCGCCAGGTCAACGCCCTCAGCGGCGAGGATGTCCTTGGCCCATGCGATGGTCCCGACTCGTTTGGTGGTGTGTTGCGTTGTCATGTAGATAACACTACAGGATCCCCGGCACCCTGTCAATAGGGTGCCGGGGATTTCTTCGTTATCCGTAGACGATCTCGCCCAGGAGGGCACACTGCACGATCACGTCGGCGGCGTCGGAGTCGATCTCACCGGCGTCCAGCGTGCTCAGGCCCTTCAGCGTGTAGTTCGTCGTGTAGGCACCGGGCCAGCCCGTGATGAGCTTGTTGATGCCCTCAGCGACCTTCTCGATCGTGAGGTGCATCGGCTCAGCGTCCTCGCCGTGCTCCTCGGTGTCGAACACGGTGACGGTGGTCGGGTAGAACTCCTCCGCGGGCCGGTCGAAGTAGTTGAACCAGTCGTAGTCCTGAACCTGCGACCAGTAGCCGATGCCGCCCTCGACGGCGGCGGTGATGATGTCGGAGAGGAACTGCTCTTCCTCGCGGGAGAACGGAGCGGTGATTTGCATGGTGATCATGGTGTGCCCTTCGTTGTGGTGTGTCCCTAGTATGACTCGGTTTGTCGAGTCTGTCAACACTCAATCTGAGAAATCTCAGGACAACATCATAAGATGATTCAGTCCCAGGACGGGACCGGACGCCGGACTGAGGGGGAGAGTCCCTCCCCCTTGTCCGACTTCAGCAGTCGCTATGGAAGTCTTCGCGGTAGCTGTCGTGAGCGCCCGACTCCACTGCCCGAACGTAGTCGTCCCAGTTCTCCTCGTCCGTCGGGTCCAGGTCGTTGTCCTTGCACTGGGCGAGGTAGTACTCATCCTCTAGTGCGTACTTGAGGTAATCCTTCATGGTGCTCCTCCGTGGTGGGTATGTAATCAGTATAGGGGGTCGCATCCCCTCTGTCAACTGATTTAGCTATCTTCCTTCTCTCCCCACTTCACGCCCAGGATCCAGTCGCAGGCCCTCTGTGCGGAGGAGGCGGCTCGCACGACCATCTGGGGCGACTCACGGATCGTGTCGAGCCAGCTGGCCAGGTAGGCGGCAGAGTTGTCGAAGGTCCCTTCGATGCCCGCCACGCCCGTAAGCATGGCGGATCCCATCTCGGCGATCAACTCCTCCAGCCCATAGGTGTGAGAGCCGAACGAGATCGGATTCGTCACGCCCTCACGACCGAGCCGCGTAGCATGTCCGGTCGAGTGTGTCAACTCGTGGAAGAGAACCCCGTAGTAGTGCTCGCGGGTGGTGAACGTCTCAGGGAGAGGCATCATCACCTTGTCCTGGTTGGGCGAGTAGCAGGCGCGGCTCCCGCCGTGGATGACGGCGGGGCGACCTTGATAGCCGTGGTGGATGGCCTCAGCGGCGGCGATCGGATCCTCCGTGTTGCGCACCGTGAGGAAGTGCTCGGGCATGCCCTCGGGCCAGTCAGCCTGAGCGGCGTTGAACACCTTGTGAGCGCGGTACATGAAGAACTTCTCCCCGTCCTCCTTCTCGATCGTCCGGGTGAACGTGGCGAGATATCCCTTCTCGCCCTTCCGAACCTGACCACCCAGTTCGGTGATCTTGTCGTAGGTCCCCCACCAGTTCCCTCCGGGGCCTTCACCCGGCTCCAGTAGCCAGATGTTGATGCCGCGGTAGGGGGTGCGAGACGACATGCGCATCGGTGCCGTGGTGGCCCAGGGGCGCTGCCAGGGGATGGTCCCGGCCTCCAGCATCGCCACCATCTTGTCGGTGACTTCCTGGTAGATGTCTCGTGGTGCTTTCTTCGTTCGTGCCATGTAGACATGATGCCAGATGGGTTTAGCCCTGTCAAGAGATTAGATCAAGAAATCTTTCCCCTTGTGCTTTCCCTCCCGCCGTGATACCATGATGGCATGACAAACGTAATCGAGACAGGGTTCACCCGCTTCGACAACTGTCGTGCTCGGACTGACAACAACGGCCATGTGGCGATCCTCATGGAGCTTGACACCCTGGAATACGAAGAGGACCTTAAGGCCCGTCGTCGTTTCGAGGCATGGAAGCGGCGTCAGCGATGAGCCATACCCCGAACTGCGACGGCTGGCACTACGTCGGGAAGCACTCGGGACGGACGCACGATCCTGAGGACGACTCGATCTACTGCACTGGACAGTGTTGGGCCACGGTGGCTCGCAACCTGAGCATCACGCGAGGGACGCACCGCTAGAGCGGACTCTGGACTCTCCCCTCTGTGGGGACAGTCTATACGTCCTGTGGACCCTCGTCAGTCGTCCTGTGGGGCGCGAAGATGGGGTCCGGGTGAATTGAGAATTCCCGGACCCCATCTGCTCATCCCTCGGCAGCGGGAGATCTACTTACCTCGCGGCGTCCCGGAGGTACCGACCACGAGGTCATCGTAGCCGAAGCTGTTGAACCCCTTGGGATTCCCGAAGGCCCCGCCCACCATGCGGCGAAGGGTGCGGGCCTCCCGAAGCTGACGACGGTCGTCGTGACCGTGGTCCTTGCTGCTCGGGTTGTAGTTGTCCCGCCGTGCCCGGTTCTTCTTGGTCCAGGGGGAGGTGATTTCGATGTCGGTGTTGCTCATGGGTACTACTCTAGCACCCTTTGCAAGCCCTGTCAAATCATTTGTCGTACGGGCTGAACTTCATGCGGGGCGCACGAGGGAGACCGATGCACGCAATGGCCGCTTCTGCGAGCGCTACGACCTCGGGAGAGGGGGAACGCAGGATGATGGCGGCGAAGTCGGTGCCGTACTTAGCGGCTGCGACAGACACCTCTGGGAGGTGATTCTTGAGCCAGGCGGCGGTGAGGGCCAACTGCTCTTGAGCCGGTCCTGCGTGCTCGTCGCTGATGAACTGGATGGTACGCGTGGTGATTCTCATGCCCTAAGCCTATCAGACCGGACGCTCTTGTGCAAGTATCCTTTCGTTGGATGTGAGTTAACGAAAGGATCTCGACGTGTCCTTTACTTAGGACGGGACAGCAAAGAGGGAGAGGCCCACCACAAGCCCCTCCCTCTGCCCTCGCTCAACGCCACCGCGGGGTGGGGAGCATGAGATTTATACCCGCCTGAAGGTCTGTCTATACTCAGGCGGCGAGTGGAACCTCCAACTGAAGCGCCACGTCCTCCTGAGGAGCCATCTGGGCGTAACAGCGACGAACGCAGTCCATGTAGGTGACCTTAGCCTTCATGAAGGCTGGAAGATCGTCCAGGATGCGACAAGCGTCGTCGGTGACGAACTCACGCACATAGTCCGGAATGTCCGCTGCGTCCTCAGCCTGCCAGAAAAGGTCCGTGTCCTCCCCCAGGTAACCGGGGTGCTTCTTGAGGATGTCCCACTGCTCCGGGGTAATCACCCTCGCCCCGCTTCCATCTGACGGAGCACCTTGACGGCGTTCGAGACGTAGACCCGCGTGGCTTCCTTGGTCTCCTCGGAGGGAGGGTTGATGCCCAACAGGAGCGCCGTGCGGTCCCAGTAGTCATCGCCCAGGGTGGCGAGTGCGGCGTCAGCCTGGGCCAAGGCACCGCGTGCGGCGTAGTACCCGACGAACACGGCGGCAAGCTGGCCTGCCTTCTGGTTCCGTGCGGAGGCTTGGTAGAGGTTCGGTTCGGTGGTGTCGGTGTCGCTCATGATGTAAGTCTACCAGCCTTTCGGTGGGTTGTCAAGCCTTCTTGTCGAACTTCGTGATTCGATCCCAGCCGGTGTATTCCGACTGAGGGCCAGTAGACCAACGCCAGGACTCGACCGGGTTGGACATCGGCTCCAGCTTCGCCTCGTAGGCCCCCCATCGCACCGACAGGGTATCGCCGCCGTAGGAGTAGCAGTACACGGGTCCCAGCCGCAGAGACCAGCCGCTGCTCCAGCGTTCGAAGCTGAACCTCTTGGAGGGACGCTCACGTCGCTTCGGCTGACGGTCCACCTCGTGCTCCAGACGGATCTCGCGACCGCAGCATTCCACCACGAACGCCCTGTCCAGGCCAGAGATCGTGTCCCAGTAGTGCTCCTCTTGCCAGTAGGCCCGGATGTTGAGGATGTCGCGTTCGGCCTTCTCGGACCCGCTCACTTGATCTCCTCCAGAAGGAAGATGAGGGCGTCCCGCTTGCCGTTCAGGTAGGTGTCGTCCGGGTGGTTGGAGAGCTTACCGTGCATGTGGGAGCCGGGGCAGTGGATGGTGAGGCTCGACGTGAGGTCAGCGATCTCACGCTCGATGGTTTCGATGATGTCGTTGCGTTCCATGTCCCTATTCTCTCACGTTCTTATCGTGGTGTCAATAACCAATCTGAGAAATGCACGTGCCCCCCGCATTCAGCGAGGGGCACTACCGACTTTTATAGTTAGGTATCGGTGTGGGATTTTAACCAACCCTGACCAGCCTACTCCTAAGGTGCAACACTCCTGGTCATTCTTGGAGCACCCTCCAGAGCCACGCTATCCACCACCATGGTCCGACCTCTGCCGGATGGAGGAATCGAACCTCCGTGGATCATCCCGGTTATCATCCCTGGATGGTGCTTTACTTGAGTCGAGTGATAAGTTCTCTCAAGTGCTCAACGGCCTCCCCCACCGAAGTGAGACGCTTAGGGCTTAAGGCCAGGTTTAGAGTCGCCCTAACGACTGTCTGATAACCTCACGGAATCCCACCCGACACGACCAACCTGAGAGCCTAGGTTCAGCCCCAGTCTAACATGCGTCACGAGCATCAGGATTGGTCCGGGGAGAGGAGGAGCTACCTCTTGCACCGTCGCCGTGTACCCTAGCTTGTACCTAGCTTGCCGCCAGGTGGGATTCTGTCAAGTTATCAAACAATAGATGGTGGCTATCCGTACTTTACCACCATCCAAGATTGGCAAGTAGCTACTCCGAGCTAGAGGGGCCAATTCATTCCGGGTGTTCCCTTGCGGGCTTGAGGCACGCTCCCGGAGCTTCTGTGTCTCTCTTTGTGTCTCCAGTATAACTCACTCTGGAGAGGATGTCAACGGATTTCCGGAGAAATCTTTCAGCCGACGATGTTGGTTGAACTGAGTATGACAGGCGGCGGGGGGAGAGTCAAGAGGTTATCTCAACTTTCCCCCCGCCATTCCGTCACTTCTTCTTGGGGGTCTTCTTCAGTTCCTCGGGCATCTGGAAGCGACCGACGATGACGGTGCCCTGCTCCCCGATCGTCCGGGTGCGGATCTCGTACCCGATGAGCGAGAGGTCGCCGGTGGTGCGAGCCTGCTCGGCGATCATGGCACGAAGGCCACGCACGTCAGCGCGGAGACCCGCAGCGCCCGCGGGGGTCGTGACCGGATCGCAGAGGGTGTCGAAGACGCCGGGGGTCGAGCGCAGCGGCTTGAGCTTGTCGAGAACGCCGGGGGTCGGGGGGCGACCGCTGGAAGCCTTCGGAAGCTCCTTGCCGAGACGCTTACCCTGGGGGGCGATGTGTTCGAATGCCATGATGTTTGTTTCCTTCTGGGTTGGTGAGCTTTCGCTCGTTGGTGTTGGGTTTATTCTACATGACTGGGTTTAGCCTGTCAAGAGATTTGTTTGGGTTTGAGCCGCCCGCTGGATTCGAACCAACGATCTTTCGTGTATATCCCCATTCCCTCAGGTTGCCGATCGATCAGGCGCTATGAGAGACGAGCATCTAGAATCCTCTAGGGGCACGAGTGCTTTAGGCCACTAAGCTAGGGCGGCGTGTTCTGGTTCCATTCTAAAGGCTGGAACCTAGCCTGTCAAGGAATTTCTTCCTAAGCCGACATCCATGTCCCGGCGATGAAGATGATTACGATCCTAAGGACCCTCATTCCTCTTCCACCACGGTGACGCAGTAGCGACCCTCCATGTGCTTGCGTCCCTGGCGCACGTCGGCTCGGTGGAGAGCCTCCACGAGATCCTGTCCGGCCTCTTCGGACTCGACTGGGATGGCCCAGAATGTCCGCTTCAGATCTTCGACAACGATCACGACTCCCACCCTTCCATGAACGTCACGTCCGGGCGGATGTAGAGACCCTCTTGAGCGTGGCGAAGTGTCTCCTCGGTCCAGCGCCGCACCTCAGCCTCAGCTGAATCGTCGTCGTAGTCGAACTCGTCCGGGTCGACTTCCTCGTAGTTGTCGAACAGATCCTTGAACATCTTCAGTCCTCTCGGTAGGTACGGCCGCGGGCGGCGTACTTGTTGCTGGGGGTGGCGAACCGAACGGAACGGTTCGGATTGAACTGGCCGGGGAGACCCTTCCCGATGGAAGCCTCTCGGGCCTGTGCCCGTACCCCCGCAAGTTCGGTTCGTTGAGTGTTCTTTCGCTTTGCCATGTATTAAGACTAGCCCATCGGAGAGACTAGGTCAAGTCTTTGTTTCAGATTTCTTCGCAGTCACGATAAGCCACGAGAAGCGTCACGTCCGCACTCGGGAGGGCGAACTCAACGAAGAGACCGTCCTCGGACGCTCCCCAGGCTTCCCCTACCGTCCCGGAAGGAATGTAGATCTCGGCCCCTTCGTGGTCGCCCAACAGGTCCACCAGCAGGCGAACGGAGGTCACCATTGCCCCTCCATCCGTCGCTCAGCGTCGTACTCGGCGCGGCTTGCGTCATCCTCGGCGCACTCGGTGAGGTACTTCTCGACGAGTGTGGCGTTCGACGGATCGCCAACGAATTCATGCTCAAAGCACCATTCGCTGAACCCTTCCATCTTCTCCTCACGCCAGCGCTCTTCCATGTGGGCCATCTCCTCTGCCAGCATGGCGTCGATCTCTGCGTCCGTGGGTTCCACGATGTTCTCCCAGATGTCCTGGTCGTCGGTGTAGGCCATCTCGTTTGCGTTCATGGATCAATTGTACGTCATTGAATGCGCCGGGTCAACTACTTATCTGAGGTTTGTTTGATTTCCCACCAGAGGGACGCCTCGGCCATGACGCCGATCTCCTTGCGAACGAGGAAGGCGAACCATCGGAACCACGCGTCACCGTGCGTCATGTCCCCCGGTAGAGCGACGTGTGCCAGTTCGTGAAGGATGGTAACGATGTTGCAACCGAAGTCGTTTTCTGGTAGGAGGATCTCGCCCCGCCTAGCCATGGCGCAGTTCGTCTTGCCAGGTGCCGTCCAGCTAACTCGTTCCAGCCCGATCGAATACTCATCGGCCACCTCAAAGGCAAAGGCCACGGCATCGTCCGGGGAGAACACTCGATGTTGAGCATCGGGGAGCGCCCGATACTCAACATCGTAGGTGTAGGCGAGTGTCACGCTCCCAGCGCTCCCCGTGAGCCTCCCACGCTGCCACGGTGGGCAGAGAAGTTGCCCGCCGCCCGTGAGCCTGCGTGAGAGCCAGACCCCTGAGTGTAGGAGCGGGTCGTGGTCCGGGTCTTGGGGTGAGCCTTCGTGAACGCCTGCTCGACGCGCTCAGCGTCGGAACGGAGCACCAGCCCCACGCCAGCATTCTGCTCCGGGGTAAGGCCCTCCCACGCCTCCGTACGGCCCTCATTGCGGGCGTCGCGGATCACGCCACCGATGCGGTTGCCGTAGCCGTCAAGGAAGCTGGCACGGAAGGTCCGGCCATGCTCCCACTCGGGCTTACGGGCCTTCATCATCTCGCCCACGGCGTGAAGCGAAACACTCGTGTGCAGCGACTCGAAGTAGTCGAGCGTCTCCTTGGTCCCGAACACGCTCAGCACCTTGGTCGACTTGTTGTCGACAACGAGGATGTCCTTCATGTCGAGAGCATTGGCCAGAGCGTGCCCGATCATCATCTTGCCCTTGGCGTAGGGCGCGGAGAACGTGAACGTCTTATTGATGACCTCCGTCGACTGCGCCCCACCGGCAGCGCGAACCGCCGCCTCGGAGACGTCATGGATGGCCATGAGCCGGGTGGCCGCTGCCATGAACGACTCAGCCTCAGCGGCGAACTCGGTCGCACTGGCCTTGTCGAGTAGCTTGCGGATCTTTTCGGTGATGTCGCTCATTGGGAGCCTTTCGTCGTGGTGTGACACCATTGTCTCATGGCGTCATTGTCATGTCAAGGGATTACTACCAAGAATTTCGAGAGCGGTTGATCTCCCCCTGCCAGTCGCCTGCCAGCCTCTCTGCGTCCATCCAGGCGGTCTCGCCCTTGAACACTCGGGTCCGCTTGTTCGGGGCCTTCACTCGGAAGGCACCTTGGGCCAAGAGGTGTTCCCGCCCGAACCCGTCCAGGTGAACCATCGAGCAAGCCTCGATGGTCACGTCCGTGGCGGTGGGGAAGGTGTTCATCTGCTCGGTGAGGTCGACCCAGTTGCCAATGACTCGGTAGCCGCTCATCGCTTACCCCCGAACAGTTCGCGCATCCGACGCTCACCGTCCACCATGCGGCGGATGTCGTCGGCCCGGAGACCGCGCAGGGTGTAGTCGGGCACCGTCCAGGCATCGCCCAACGGAATGTGGATGAACTGCTTGGGCCGCAGCGAGCGCACCATGTACTCAGCCGCACCGTCCCCAGCAGGGAAGCGAAGGATCTCACCAGCGAACTCGCCGGATCCGGTGGACCTGCACCACTCGCGCAGGATCTCCCGGTAGGCGTTGTCGCCCTCCACCATCTTGTCGTAGTCGAACTTTCCGTCGGTGAAGTAGTCACCGAAGTCGGGAGCCGGAAGGTGGGCGGGCGGGGTGAACTGGATTGCGTTTGCCATTGTGGTGGGCCTTTCGTTGTGGTGGTATCAGTTTGACAGGGTTTGGCTCGGGAGTCAAGAACTAATCGAGATAATCCCAGCCCTCATGATGACGTGCCATCATGTTGACGTAAGAGTGACCAGCCTCGCAGTGCCAACCGCGATCGGTCTCGAATGCCTTTGCTCCGCATTCCTCTTCCCGCCACATATCGGAGGGGAAGTCCGGTTCGGGGTTGTTGGTGGGACCCATGACCAGCCAGCCGCAACCACCCTCGATGGGGGTCCCGCCTTCCTGACCGATGGGATCGTCTTCAACCAGCATGCTTGCCTCTTTCCTCGTGGTGTGTAGCCATTATGAGCGAAAGATTTCCCGATGTCAAGGCTTGTGCTGAGATTTCTTTCGTGCTACGATGGGGACATGACAGACACCGACGACACGCCCGACGTGTTCAACATCCTCACCGGGGACCATCCGGAAGAGGCAGTAGGGGTGCTGGGCCACTATTCGGACCCGGACTTCTACGGCAAGTGCATGGACCTCCTGCTGGTGCTGGACCCGGAGGCGACGGAGACGTTTCCCTCGGACGAGGACTTCGCCGCGGCTTCCCCCACGGTGCAGTACTTCACCCGCGAGCAACTGATCGAACTCCTGGACGCCACCGTTGGCAGTATCAACCCGGACTTCGGATTCAACGCCGGACGGACCTGGGGCGACATCGGCATCCGGGCCAACGCCTCGATCTAGGCAGAAGGCCCGACCCATTGCGGGTCGGGCCTCTGTGGCTCTCCTGTGGGGTGTCCTGACGGGACTGGACAGCCTTCTGTGGGTCTCTGGTTGTGGGTCCGTTCAGACCCAGCCCAGATGACGCTCGGTGAGCCTCCTCAGCTTGCGCCGCCATTCCGTCAAGTAGGGGCTGTTCTGCCAGAAGGCATCGATTGCAACGAATGCGAGAATCATGTGGTCTCCTTGGGGAATGCGAGGATGGTTACGGCATGAACGGCCTTGTCGTGCTCGACGTAGCGTGGCCACTGGTCGCGGTCCCAGGCTGTTCCGCCCTCAACGATGCGGCCAACATCGAGACCACACTGGACCTTGGTTCCGATGGGGAGGTGCCTGCGGTTGTGAGAGTTGACCTCATCGCCAACCCTCAGGGTTACCCCGATCCCACTTACTTGAACGACATACGTCCCCTTGGCCTTCTGCTCGTGCTCCGTGTCGTTCATCGGTCCGGCGATGCGGAAGAGGAGCGACTGGACTTCAGCCAGCAGGGCCTTGCGATCGTTGTCGAGTCCACTCTTGCTCATGTTGTCGATGGCGACTGCGGCCTCGCAGACCCCCTGAGCATTGGCGGTGAAGTGTGTCATGGCTCCACCTTAGCAGGCTCTTCATTGAATGTCAAGCGTCCGACATTCTGAATGATGCGAATTTGATCGCGCCCCCAGAGGGACAGGCCCAGAAACATCTTGACTCGATCGCTCAGGCTCAACGTGAAGCCCTCGGTGTAGAGGGTTTGAAGCGTTGCCTTGGCGGTCTCAATGCGTTCGGGCCGGTTGGTTGCCTGAGCAAACGCCAGGTCATCCCAAGCGTTCTCTACGGCGTCGAGCCACTCTTCCTTTACCACTCGTCATCCTCCAGGTCATCGTAGTCGTCGTACTCGACGTCGTAGGGGTCATCGGGGATGGCGAACCGATCCTCGTAGGCCATGTCAAGGTAAGCGTCTTCGTTCATGGTTCTAGTCTAAGGGTTCCAGGCGGGTCTGTCAAGTCCCATCGGAATACAATAACAGATTCATGATTCACCCGGATATTTCCATTACGTCCCTGGCGATTCCGCTGAGTCCTGACTCGATAGTGCTCGCTGACCTTCATTCCCATTGACTCCATCACGTCGATGTGATACTGCGTTACGTCCTGTTCAATGCCCGCACGGATGTGGTTGGAGACATTGAGGATAGCTCGGGCGTACTGGTCGCGCCTCAGGACCCTCAGAGATTCCGCCAACATCTCTCGGGTGAACTCCCTAGCCTTGTCGTTCCACTGGATCTGTCCGGCATTGTGAGGGTGGAGCTTGTGGCCGATGACGTGCGTATAGGTGTTACGCTTTGAGTCATCCTTAGCGACGTGAGAATCGCTCATGCGGTTGAAGTAGACCACCGAGCAGCACCAGGCGTCAAAGGTCTGAGAGGCGAAGGGAAGGCACAAGGCGTCCCCTACTACATTGGACTCGTGTTGGCAAGCCCAGTCCCACTCGATTTCGTTGGCGATCGTGTAGAGGTCCGGGCGTCTCAGCTGATGGATTCCCCCCAATGCCGCCCATTTGATCCAGGACAATGGCCTGCCTACCGTAGCGGCGGACATCGGTTAGGCACGCCTTCAGAACGGGAAGGAGAGCCTTGCTGTACTTGGCCGGATGCTTAGCCGTCATTTGAACTTCCTCATGGCAGCGTCAATCCAGGCTTCAGAACCCCACACTTCAGCAGGGTGGAGACCGAAGATCCGGATGCTCCACTTGTCCGCTTCGTTTGAGGTCATATAGCCCTTTACCTTCAGGTTACGCAGCGAGGTCGGTTGGACCCCCATTGGCGTACACAATTCGGTGTCGTTCTTGCCGCCAGCCATACGGAAGAAGGCAGCGGAGCGGAGAGGGTGGTGAGTGTTCAGAACGGCCTTATAGGCACCCCCTCCAGTCGTGGAGTAGAGTGTCTCTCCGACGTTGTGATTGATCGTCGTAAGGATCTCGTGAGGCCCGTCCTGGGCAAGGTGGCCAGTTCCGTCATCGAAGGCGGTCACAATCTGCGGCTCCATGAATAGCCCTCGTCTTTCGGGGGGAGCGAGGAGTGTGATCTTATTGCCTTCTCGGTTGACCTTCCAGTTGTTGTCAGTTGCCGCCTGAAGTAGTTTCTCGGTCCGGGTAAGCCGGGTGTCGGGTGAATGGGTAATCGTCATCGTAGAGGGAGTATACCAGACTTCACGCCGGGAGTCAATTACTTGAGGCGAGTAGCCCAAGTTCTTCTAGCTCATCCTCAGTGAATCCGATGTGGTCGGTAATGATGGTGTGACAGGGACGGCAGACCGCAAGGATGTTGTCCGGGTCCAGCCATGCTGTGCCATGCACTCCACCAGAGCGCCCTCGCGTGAGGATCTCATGGCAGTCCTGGGATGGCCGCTGGAAGGTGTTGCCCAGCAGTAGGCACGCCTCACACTCAGGTCTTTCCTCAAGGATTGACTTGACAAGTGGGATGCGTTGTTCTCGGTAGACTTTCGCTGTCTTGTCCGAGCGGTACTTCAGTCGCTTAGTGCTCTTGAGTGTGGATGACGAGGTGAGAGGAGTCCGGCGCTCTAGTGGCTTTCCCGGCTTAAGCGCTGTCCTCTTCACCCCGCCATTCTATCACACCTCGGGGGTTTTACTCCACTCTTCCAGCACCATCCTATCGATGACGGAAGCGACGAGCTTCAGCTTGTCCTCACTCTGGGAGTAGGCGTAGAAGCCTGAGTATTCAGAGTCGAACTCGATCCCGACGCGCTGCTCCATCGTCAGGCGGAAGGTGACCTCGTCCTGAATCGTGTGGTTGCCCTCGCCGGTACCACCGTTGTAGATCCCATCAGTGGAGGGGAAGAGCACGCGGAGGTCCCCAACGAGGCTCCACTCATGGATCATCTCGTCGGGCGGGTGAATGACGTATGCGTCGCTCATGACATCGTGAACTCAAGGTCGATGGTCTCGCCCAGGTGACCGGTCTCAACGGTGACGCCCACCTCCTGCCCACCCTGATGCGTGAGCAGGTACTCATCGCACTCAGAGGTGCCGTCGAGAGCACAGAAGGCGGCGTACTCGTCGTCAGTCAGGCTGTAGGTGGTGGTGAAGATGCTCGTGGAAGCGATCGTCTCGGTCTTGGTGACTGTGTGCATGTTGTAAGTATCCTCTATCTGACGACGGATGTCAAGCGAACTTTGGATTGAGTGCCCAGATGCTGAAGTCATCCTCCAGCCAGGCTTTCTCAGCGCTCACGATCGGACGCTCTTCAGCGCCAGCCACGAAGCTCGTGTGTTTGTAGGGGTTGTAGCGCACCAGCGTCACGTCCTGGGGAATCGGCTCCCAAATCTGAACGTGGCCCTCATCGCATCGAACGAAGGCGTGAACCTGCTTGCGTCCAGTCGCTCGGACCTTGGCGTTGCCAGCGGGCTGAACGGTGAAGCGAGGGAGCTTTCTTGATCCGCACGGTCGGGTGTGCACGGCCCGGCGTCTTGTCTCCCGTGACGAACCGGCTCAGGCCGAGCGGGTTGTTGTCGGCGGTAATGACCGCTTCCGGGTTTCCTTGCGTCGGGCGCTGGCTGATTCTGAACTTGCGCCCCGCCAGCGCGTCAGCCGGCAGGTTCACATCGGCGAGCATGGCGCGGCGGGAGAGGTTCTTTCCCCACTCGGCCACGTCCGACACCGCCAGCGCGGCGGCCTGGGTGACCACGGCCTCCTGACGAGCGACGAACGTGATGGTGTCCCGCAGGCTGACGGCAGAGATGCGGATCATGCGGGCACTACCTCGGCCATGCGGTACCGGCCATTGCGAGGATGTAGGAAGTCGATCACGTATTCGACACCCTCGACCGTGGCCCGGGCGTTGCGCTCTGGGGTCACTTCGGTGGTGTCGAATACGAGCCGGTGGGTGCTGTCTTGGATCTGCGCGTAGCCCTCGCGATCCAGATCCCCGTGGCGGACAGCACCGTAGTGCCACCGCACGGAGATAGAAAGGGCCAGACCTCCCCCTGCGGGCAAATAGCTCGCGGGGATGCTGAAGGTCTCGTGCACCGTGGCACGAGCTTCAGCGCGGAGTTCCGACCAACCAGCCATCAGACTGGCACAGGGAGAGCGGCACCGTTCTCGACCAGCCAGGC
>ERZ650310.243-NODE-243-length-16521-cov-5.388801_pt1 | contig 16521 bp, 26 predicted proteins | sample MGYA00376246_ERZ650310 | MGnify/ENA primary metagenome ERZ650310 (study PRJEB26733, sample SAMN07839286) | wastewater metagenome | biome: small river; feature: stream; material: water | place: USA: North Carolina | collected 2016-03-01 ...
CGATCTCGCTTCATGGCGTCGTCAACAATCGCCGATCCAATGAACTGATCGTCCGATGCGTTTGGAAACTGACCGTACACCTCGACGTGCGCCTGGCTGCTATCCGCGCCGTACTCGTCGATGATCTGCTGGTAGACCTGCTTGTCAGTTCCTTCGACCGACCGGGCGTCGACAATCTTGTTACGCCAAAAGTCTCGTTTGGAGTTGAAACATTCGTAGAAGTACCCGCTGTTGCGGCGCGGGTTGGAGAACGCCAACCAGAAACGGTTCGGCGTGTTCTCGGTAAAGAACCCCGCCGCGACCGACCAGATGGCGTCGTCGATGCCCGACGCCTCGTCGAACACGAGCATGACGCCCGCCATGTTGTGCACGCCCGCGTACGAGTCGGGGTTCTCCGCAGACCACAGCCGCCCTTCGACGCCCCAGTAGCGCGTTCCCATCTTGAGGTCGCGCTCGACCAGTTCCGTCAGCCACTTGGCCGGCATCAGCCGTGTGGCGCTCACTTCGAACCAGTGGCTGTTCAAGGACATGGACAGCCACTTGGTGATCTCCGCCCATGTGACCGACCGCAGCTGCGCTTCCGAGTTGGCCGACACGATCACGGACCCGCCGATGCGAGTCGTCAGCATCCAGATGACCAGCCAGCTGACCAGCGCCGACTTGCCGATGCCGCGTCCAGACGAGGTCGCCATTCTGAACGTGTCGTAGTCGATCTTGCCGTCGTTGGCCTTGATCGCCTCGCCTAGCTCGCGCAGCACCTCGCGCTGCCATTTGCGCGGTCCGTTGAAATGCTCAAGCGGCGTCCCCGCTTGCCCCCACGGGAAGGACAGCAGCACGAACGCCAGCGGGTCGTTCTTGATCTGCTTGGACCAGAGACGGCTCATCAAGAGCATCTCTTCGTCTGCGGTGTATTGGGTCGTCTGCAAGGCTCTGTTCCTCTATGACGGTGTACACGCCCTCAAGCACGCGCCGTTCGGCCATCTCGAGCGCGCCCGTGATGCTGATGCGCTGTTCCACGTCCACACTGATCTGTTGCTTGGCGACCCAGCCGTGGACGTGCTTCAGGATCTCCAACGCCGCCTTGGCGTCGCCTTCGGCCGCGGCGGCGTGCAGCACGCTGGATAGTTCCATCTCGCCGTCCGCGCGGCCTTTAAGTTCGGCAAGCTCCGCGAGCGGGTCGAATTGGCAGAGTTGCCGGTACTCGCTTGGCAGCAGCCCCGCCGCCAACGCCAGCGTGTCGCCCTTCAGACCTTTACGCGCGGCCGCGTAGATCGCGTCCAGTCGCGCTTCCGTCGCTTCGATCTTGCGCGGTTCGTGAGGAATGGAGTGCCAGGTCATTTTGTTTTTATAAATTAAAAAATTTTTTGCGTAAAGCCTTCGTGACCGGTGACCGGCGCGCGCGGGCCCTCCCCCCCCACCCTCGCCGGCATGCGCAAGGCGCTGCCCGGCCGATCGGCTGGCGGGCTAGGCGGTCTAGGCGTTGCCCAAAGCATCGCGCCAGCGCGGCGTGGTGTAGGCGGTTTAGGCCATGCCGACCTGCGTTGCCTAAATGGCCTACGCTCACGCGCGCCTTGTAGCATAGGCAATCTAGGCTATGCCGACCTGCGTTGCCTAAATGGCCTACGCAACGCCAGGCAACGCGCGCCGCAAATCATAGGCAATCTAGGATTTGGGCGTAACTTATTGATTTTGCACACTAAACCTGAGTTATAGGCAAAATGGTCATCAGCCAACTTTTGCTAGCCGGCGAGCTCCAGAATGGGCGCGCGAGCTCACGCCGGTGTAGTCACAGGACTATAATCCTATATATATACATTTTTAATTAAAAGTAAGATAACTACCTAAACTACCTATACCCCCAAAAACACTAGCTTTTACAACCACATGCACATGGGCAACGCACCCGCGTTTCATGGCCTTTTCATAGCCCACGCATGACCTAGAACTTTTTTCAGCCATCTTGTAAGAAAGTGTTTGACAAGATCGAATGCCAGACCTATGTTGTGCTCATAGGCACACGGGAAACAGGGGCGCACAATGATCGCATATCTTCACAAGACCAAGACCGGTTTTGAACTCACCATCTGCAGCGCGCCTTGCAACGGCGCGGAATACCAGGTCGGCGAAAAGATCGCCGTTACCGGCAAGCGCGAGGCGAACGCCATCTGCAAGGCCCGCAACGTCAAACCTTGGAACTGGTAGGCTAAACGGCCGGCGCGCCAAGCGCCGGCCAACACCACGCAACCGGAGCAACGCGCATGTCCTCAATTCTATCTGACCTCATCGACGCCGCTGCGGCCGTCATCATCGTCGCGGCCGTCATCTGCTTGGCGATCGTACTCAACCCGTAAAAAAGTCAACCGGGCTGCAGAAAGATGCTTTACAGCGTCACGGCCCGGCCTTACATTGGATAAGTAATCGAAACGGAGCAAAGCACATGAATTTTAACCTTATCATTCCGCCCGCCGCTGAAACCGCCGTAACAGGTTACTTAATGGGCGCAGCTAGACAGATTGGGAAATCGGCGTGGCGGTTAGAAATTTATCGCGGCGAAGCGTTTCCGCGCGTCTATCGCAATGGCGAAGCGCAGACGTCTATCGCTAATTGTCCTCGCGCCGTCATTAAATTTTGGACGGCGTTTAAATCGTCCGACGCGTTTCAATACGCAATTAACCGCTAAAAGACGCAAGTCTAAGCCGCGCGCCAGCAACGCGCGCGGCTTATGCGAGCGCCTTCGCTCACTTAGGGGAAACACCGCCATGCTCAAAGTTACGCTTTCGATCCGCGCCTTGCGCGCCGCGCTTGTCGCCGTCTCGACCGAAGAGACGCGATACTACTTGAACGGCGTCAATCTTGAGTTCACGCCGACTGGCGTCGTCATGTGCGCCACCGATGGACACCGCATGATCGTGTTGCGCCAAGCGTACGGCGAACATGCCGCAACACAAGCCCACGCTAGCGTAATTGTGCCGCGCGATCTGGTCGCCAAGCTCAAGATCAACCCGCGCATGAAGAAGCTCGACACGACCGACCTGACGATCGGCGGCGACGGCCGGCTGACGTTCGAACATGCTGGCGAGTCGTTCGGTGGATCGCGCGTCGACGGAACCTTTCCGGACTATCGCCGCGTTGTGCCGCAGGATTTGAACGGCGAAACGGCGCAATACAATCCGGCGTATTTGGCTGACTTCGCCAAAGCGCGCCAGGAACTGACCGGTTCCAAGCTCGACCGCGAAAGCAAGGGAAGTCCGGTCGTTCGCTACAATGGGCCGAACCCGGCGATCGTGGACTTCGCGTGGGAGACTGGTTTCGATGCGTTCGGCGTGTTGATGCCGCTGCGCACGACCGACCGCACACTACACTACATTTGGGCGCGCGCGCCGATGGCTGAATGGCCGGCCGCCTGATCGCCAAGCGAGCCGCGCGCCAGCAACGGCCGCGCGGCTTGCAAATCAATGATTGACAATCTGCTGAGCGTTGGATAAGTTTACCAAGTCAAAACGGAGCAAAGCACATGACCGAACGCAACACTTCTTATAACGGCTGGACGAACTACGCGACGTGGCGCGTTCAGCTTGAGATTTTCAATGCGATCGACCTTGAGGAATGGAACCTCGCCGCCATGGACGTGTACGACCTGGCTGACTGGATGAAAGAGTACGCCGAAGAAACGATCGAAGGCTTGTCCAGCGAGGGACTGGCGCGCGACTACGCGCTGGCGTTCCTGTCCGACGTCAATTGGAACGAACTCGCGCAACATGCGCGTGACGACTACGCGGAAGCCAACGAAACCCAAGCGGAGCTTGACGTATGATTCACCTCGCCATTGCGATCGTCCTTTTCCTCGTTATTCCGTTCGCGCTCGTGGGCGCAGCGGCCCTCTGGGAGCATCTGACAGATGACAGCTATCCTGACGACCCGTCACGCTGACGCTACGCGTAGCGTGAGCTACTACGGCCACGCGGTGGGCGACTACGCGCGCGTTCGGTACAAGGCGACGGGCGCCCGCGCCTGGCGAGGCGTGACGGTGCGCGGCGCGGTCGTGTACGCCGCAACCGAACGGGCGGTGACGCGCGCGCTATTGGAGGAGCACCGGCCATGAGCGACACGACACAAGGCCCGCCAAGCGACGTGCGGCGCATGTGGGCCGACCACTACGCTCGCGTGCGTGAGCGCATCGAAAAGGCGGCGCAAGCGGCTCGCCCGCCAGCGACGCGCCCGGTGACGATCGTGCGGGCGGTCGTTGACCGCACGCCAGCCGTACGCATGCCAATACGCGCCGCCGGCGACCAAGCGCCGCCCAAACGGCCGCCAGCGGCCCCGCAAGCGCCGCGCATGTCGCCGGAGGAACGCGCGGCGCTGCAGCTGCTGGCGCCCACGCTCAAGCCTAGGCGTACGACCGCACGCCGGCAACGCCAGGCGGCGCTGGCGAACGAGCGGCGCGCGCGGGAGAACTTGACGGCCGCTGACATGGAAGCGCGCATGTTGGATATCCTGACGGCGCATGATGTGACGTGGGGCGAGGTGATCGGCCACTCGCACGCGCACAGCTACATCAGACCCCGGCTCGAGATCTACCGGCGGCTGATGCGTGAAGGCTGGAGCTACTCGGCCGTAGGGCGCGCATGCAAGCGCAACCACGCGACGATCGTGCACTACATCAAACAATGGGGACTTAAAGATGCGTAAAAACCACAAGCCGACCGATGCAACGCCAGCCGTGCACCCTGCGGCGCAAGCCGCGCCGCTGAGCATCGAGCAGACGCTGCACGAGCGCGAGGCCACACACGGCTCGTTTGCCGACGTGGCGAGCTACGCGCAGCTGATGAAAGACATCCTGCGCGAGTCCAAGGGATACAGGCGCATGAACGACGCGCAGCGCGAGTCCTGCGAGGCCTGGCTATGCAAGACGGCGCGCATCATGGCGGGCGACGTTGACTACGCCGACCACGCGCATGACGTGGCGGGCTACGCCATGCTGTACGAGCGCGCGTGCAGCGCCCGTAGGGCCGAGCAAGCGGCCGCTGACGCCATGCAGATGGCGATGGCGGACATACCCCGCTACGAGGCCGACGCGGTGACAGTGACGCTTGTGGACGGCGCGAACGGGGAAAGGTGAGATGATGATCGACATTAACAAGAAATATCGCACGCGCGACGGGCGCGAGGTCCGCATCTATGCGACGGATGGTGGCGGCCATTACCCCGTGCATGGCGCAATCAAGAAAGGAGATGATTATTGGGACGTAGCTGGTTGGACCATCAACGGGGCGTTTTTACCAATTGTTGATTCGTCTGACCTCATTGAAGTGAAGCCGCGCATCAAGATGGAGCGGTGGATGAATATATACACCAGCGAGATGTCGAGCACTTTTCCGAATAAAGAGACTGCAAACTTGTATGCAGGGCCTACTCGAGTCGCTTGCGTGAAGGTTGAGATCGACTGCGAAGAGGGAGATGGCTTGTGAAAACGCGTGCGAGCCGCGCCAAATTCGAGACGATCAAACGCGACACGTGCGCTGAGTTCCGGATCGACGTGGCTCTGTTCGACAGCCCGTCACGCGTCTCGACTGCTTGCGCCGCCCGCCGGCTTGCTTGGTGGCGCGCGCGGCGGGCGCATGAAGTGAGTCACGCGCAACTTGGCGCGTGGTCTGGCGGGCGCGATTCGTCAACCGTCTGGCATAGCGTGGCGTCGCTCGAACATTGGCTGCAAGGTAAAGAGTTCAAGCACGGGGTGCGCAAGCGCGCGGCGTCACTGGTACGTTGGCGGGCGAAGAAAGCAAGGGGCGAGATATGAGGATGCTGCAACTTAACCCGCCGTTGCCGGTGACAACGCCGCGCGGCAAGGCGCTGGCGCACGTGCTGACCGACTACGGGGTCGAACACGACCTGATGTGGACGTGTTTTGAGGCCGATGGCGAGTGCTGGACCTGGCGCAATCAGGACATCCGCGCGCAAACGAACGTAACCTTTGGACGAACAGGGGAGAAATCTAATGACTGACGACATCGTAACACGGCTGCGCGAAGACGAAGGAAACAATTGGTGGCTACTTTCTGACGAAGCTGCCGACGAGATCGAGCGGCTGCGGGCAGAGATCGCCCGCAAGGATGCTGCGCTGCAAAAGGCTTGGCCGCTGCTGCCCAGCCTTGGGCAAGCGCATTGGGATGTTCTTGTCGCCCTCGCGCCCGCGCAGGAGGTGTGCAATGACTGACGACATCGTGGCGCGGCTTGCATTGCACGCAAACGTGCGTAGCACGCCCGACAGTGTTAGCGCGGTGTTGCTTGAGGCCCGCGATGAGATCGAACGGCTGCGGGCGGCGCTGAAGGCAATGACATATGCGTACCCATACAGCGTGCCATGCGTTAATTGGGAGCCAAAAGCTAGAGCGCGCAACCTTGCCTGCGCCGCGCTTGCGGGGGGAAAAACCAATGATCGACCATAAAACAAAGCTTCGGGCTCTAGCCGCCGAAGACGGCTGCAAAGCGTCTTTGATGGCGGCGGATCATATCGAGTACCTTGAGCGCCGGCTGATAAGCGCACGCGACTACGAGGAAACCCTGCGCCGCAAGCTGGCGAAGGTACGCCATCAGCGAAACGAATTGCGGCGCATGCTGCAAGAAAAGGAAGCGCCAAGTGAATGATGAGCAACTCAACGCGCTGGCGCTTGTGATCTGCGCCGCGATCGACGAAGGCGACTCATGTGCAGGCGAGCCTTGCGAGACCTGCCGACGAACGGCGCAAACCGCCGAGCAATTCATTCGAGAACAGCTTAACCAATAAAAAGAAACCCGGCTTCATCAGCCGGGTTTTTTGTTAACTACTTGACCACCTTCAAGCCTGATGCTGGCGGCGTCTCGAGCATGTTGCGCAGATCCGACTTGCTATGGTCGCGCGCCATGTCAGGCGACGCAAAGATGTGCTTCTTGGTCATGTGCGCGGCCGATCCGACGCGGCCAATGTCGAGCCAGCCTGCCTCCTTGAGTGCGTGCAGCAGCGCTGCTTGGGGGATCTTGACGCCAGCCGGCGCGGACGCAACCAGACGATCGCACACGGCGTAGAACGGCGAGCCGATGACGCCGCGCGAGAACTCGCCGATGCGGTTGCGGATCATCTCGACCAAGAAGCTTTCGGCGATGCTCATCCCATGCTCAATTAGGTTCGACTTAAATTCGGTCCAAGGCGGCGCAACAGCCGGATTGAACTGCGACACGTCACGCGCATGCAGCCACGCGGCGATCTGCTGGAACCCGCCAGCCTTGTACCAGTCCCACAAGCGATCGGCGTCAGCCGCCGCCATCTTGGGCGCGGACGACCACAAGCAGAACCAACGACGGTCCTGCGACGGGATCGAGATCGGCACGGGATCGTTCGTGAATGCCAGCACGAACATGCGGTTGAGCATGTTGTACGGGTGCAGCCCCTTGCGGTTGATGACCAGCATCTCGGGCGGGGCGGCGATGATCGGCTTGAGCTTGTTGGCAAGCGCCCGGCGCTGCTGCGCCTCCGGTTCCTTCAACTCGTTAAGGATCAGGATCTCGCTCTCGAGCTGATAGCCCCACTGCGACATCAGCCCGTCGTTGTCGATCAGACCCCGGTTGCGCAAATGCGGCCCGCACACGGCCCAAATGAACGGAGCCCACATGCTATCCTTGCCGCAACCCTCATCGCCGCCGTGCAGCGCGGCGTGGTTGATCTTGACGCCAGGGTTCTGAACCTTAAACGCCATCATGTCCAAGACATGCGCAAGCTCAGCCGGTTCCGGTACCAGCTGCGCGCAATGATCGAGCCAGAGGCTCACGTCGCCAGCGCGGACGCCCGACACGTCAGGACGCGCGTCACGCCAGCGATTGCCGTACACGTCGCCGTCACGCGCGACCATGACGGTCTCGCCAGCGGCGTAGGTGACGCCCTGCAACAAATGCGCGTTCATCGACTGGCGGTTTTCGTCAAAGCACGTTGACGCCTCGACGCGCCGCCCGTTGTGGATCGACTGGCAGGCGACATGCCGGAAGATCGCGTTGAAGCTGGTCCGCGAGATCTCCTTACGGTCGCGGATGTCGAAATACGAGTCATCCTCGGTGATGTACGCAAAGCGAGCGTACCAGTCCGCCTTTTCGATGCGGCCAAGCTCTTTACGCTCCACCTCGGCGATAACCTTAGCTGAATTGTCGCTGAACATGTCGGTCGGCGTCATCTTGGAAAGCGCCTTGTCCATGTATTCCGCCAGCAATTCGTCGCGCAGACCGGGATTGACGCGCGGCCCGCCGTTATCGCAGACCCAGCCCAGAAAAGCACGGCTGTTCAGGTCTTCGCAGTGTCCGTGGTAGCAGCAGAACGACCGATCGAGTGGCTTGTAACGCGCTTCGATCTGACCGTCTGTATGCATGGCGTTGTTCGGGCAAACGACGCCAAGCCAGCCTTCGGCGTTGACGTTGGACAGGACCAAGCCCTGATCGTTCAACCAGTCAAGGACCGTATCCTTGCCGGTGTCGCGCAGACGGAACGCTGCGTGGCGCGACGTGTCCGCTTCGGCCGGCGTCACGCCAAGCGCGGCGCAGATCTCGGGCAGCGTGAACTCGCGCTCAGGATTAAAGAATACGCGCACAGCCTTGAAGCCGTCGCGGCCAGGCTTCAGATTGACTGATCCGGGGATGCGGAAGTTACGCACAGCGTTGGTCGCGCCTGGGTCGGTGTAGCCCGCCGCCGCGATGGCTTTGATGGCTGCGGTGAACTCCGCCTTGGTCGGCTGATCGCTGAACGCGTAGCCCCACTGGAACGACCCAGGCGACGTCTCAATGATCCATGTCGGGTCAAGCGGCGGCGTCTTAGCCTTCGTGCCGACATCGTCCAGCATCATCACGAGGACGTGTTCGCAGTTGGCGCTGCTGGCGCTGGGGCGCCCGCTCTCGAATCGGTCGAGGATAAACGATCCGGTGTTCAGGTACCAAGCTTCGCCGGGCTTGGGCGTGTGCGTCGGCAGGTACGCCGGCCACGTATACTTGAGCGTTCCGTCGCCATGCGTCAGATGCACGCCGTCGCGAACGACCGGCTTTTGTTTGACCAGCAGCGGCGTCTCGCCATGCTCAGCCAGCCCTTGGATGTATTCAATAAATTCTCTCATAGCCCGTCTCCCCGTTTACTTCCCGTAACGCCGCATCGTGTGCGCCTCAATGCCAAGCGGCAGCCCTTCGGCCCACGCTGGCGTGGAACACATGATCCGTTTCATCGCCTCAACCGTAAGTTCAGGCTGGTTCGTCTCGACGACGATTTCGTCATGGACATGCAAGACGGGTTCAAACCCTTCCGCGTCCAGCATCCGCAGCGAATAGCGCAACAGGTCGTTGGCCGTCGCTTGCGTCACATTCTCACACGCCAGCCCACGCCAGAGGCGCGCACGTGGCCATTCCTTCGCGTCCGCTGCGGGTTTCCATGACGCCTTGGCATACGTGACGCCTTCGGTCTCCAACCGCGCGAACGGATAGCAAAGCACGCGGCCGGAAGGCAAAGCGTACCAGAGATGCGTTCCGTCGAACAAGTAAGTAATCCGCCCGGCGGTGAACTCATGGCCCTTGTGGCGCATGGCGCGCGTATACGCCGACTCCAGATCCTGCCAGAATGGCATGGCCCACGGGTTCGCACGACGCCAGCCATCCACCATGCGCTTGGCGACCGGCTCAGGCAAGGACAGCCCGTAGACGCGGCCCATGGCCGCGAACGCACCCACACCGCCAGCGAAACCACACGCGAGTTCTTGCACCTTGCCGACTTGGCGCTGATCGGGCGTCACGTCCTCGAACGCAACATGGAACGTCGCGCTGGCGTTCACCTTGTAGACATCGCGGCCGTGCCGGAACAAGTCGAGCTTAGCGTCGCCTTCGCCCGACAACCACGGGTTGACGCGCGCTTCGATCGACGACCAGTCGGCCACGGCCAACCAGTTACCGTCGCTCGCCAGCAGCGCCGGGCGCAACATGCCCTTCAGCACGTCGGTCACGCGCTTGCCGTACTGCGGCACGACCTTGTGACCGCGCACCATCGCCGCGCGGATATCATCCGGCTCCTTGGCGCACTTACGGGCAAAGTTATGGACCTGCGCGCCATAAGACGACGCGCGCCCGGTAGCAGCCCCGCCAGCGAACACAAATGCGCCGCGCACGCGATGATCCTCATCGTCGGCCAACGCCGCCAGCCGGTTGAATTTCGCCACACTGGACGCCCACAGGTCGTCAGCGCACTGGATCACCTCGGCCACGTCGTGCGGCACTTCATCGGGATTTTCGGCGGCGAACGTCAACAGATTGGCGCGGACGTTCTTGTCAATCGACACCTTTTCGACGCCGTCCTTGTGCACGGTCATCAGCTTGAGCGCCTCGGGACCGACACGGTCCTGCACCCACTTGCGCATTTTCGGGCTGCGCACGCTCGTGATCGCGCCCTCGGTCACTTCGGCCACGATACGCTCGATCTCTTCCAATTCTTCGCTGGCGTACTTGACCGCGGCGTTGCACAGCGCCAGATCGACGCGCACGCCCCGGTCGTTGATGCGCTCGTTGACGTGATAGTCCGCCAGTTCCTCGATCGACAGGTCGCGCAGGCTGCGGCTGATGGCGCGCATCGCGCGCACGTCCTGCTCGCAATACGCCACCATCTCGGCCATCAGCGCCGGATCGTTGTTGAACGTCCCGTCAGCGCGAGGGATCGACAACGCCCGGATCAGCTGCGAGCCGCGGTGGTCCTTTTTCATGGTCGCGCCAGCAAAGCGCCCCACATCTTCAAGCGAGCCAGGCGCGCAGTTGGCGCGGGCTTGCGTCGCCGTGCAATAGAATTGCTCGAGCGACGGCTCAGGGATGCTCTGATCGGGGCAGAGGACGAACCAAAAGATAAGCCGCTCGAAAGCGGCATTGTGGGCTCTGATTTGTCCTTTGTGTTCCGCAATCCGCTGCGGAAACGGCCAAGCTGGCGTCCATGTGACAACCTCTTCGTCGCTAAATGCGTAGGACATGCACAGCACGGACGTGGAGCGGTCCTGCGCGTAATTGTAGACGCCGCGCGCCGGCAGGTCGCAACGGCTGCGCGTCTCAAAGTCAAGCCAAAGTGTTTCCATGATTTTTCACAGTTACTCGCGGGCGCCAGCCGGGGGAGGACAGCCAGCGCCCGCTTTCACTCTCCCTTACGCGCGACGACGCCGACGCGAATCGGTGGGAGCTTCAGCCGAAGCGTCTGCGACGGGCGGCGCATCAGCTTCGGTCGAACCGCCATCCATGCCGATCCACTCCACAATGTCAAACAGAGGGGTGTAGATGCGGCCATAGGACTTATGCATGTAATGCTCTTTCTTGAGCAACACGACGGGGACGTACTTCCCGCCATCCTTCTCAGCCTGCGCAGCAATCGCAAGCGCCAGCGCCTGCACTGCGCGCTTCCCGCCAACCGACGTGACGGTGTAACGGGCTTCCATGTCCTTGTCTTCGCCGGACACGCACTTCAGCGACATGCCGACCTGCGTCTCCCAGCCACGCTTGGCGCCCGCCGGGGCGGCGTCAAGCTCAGGCAGCGGCGACGACACCGGCACCATCTTCTCGCCCAACACGTCGCCTTCGCCCCAAGCAATAAAACCGTGGACGAACGAGAACGGGTTGATGGCCCAAGTCGAATCACTCTCGACTTCGGTCTGGTCAGCGCCGAACACCCAGTGTCCGGTCTTGTCCATCTTGAGGATGACGTTGCCGCCAGCATCAGACACGCCGGTCTTGATGCCACGCAGCGAGTCCGCCAGAGAAGCGGCGGAGGGAAGGTTAGCAGCGCCGAAAACAGTAAGATTTGACATTTTTACGTTCCTTTAGACCAGTTTACCTAGAGCGGAAGACAACTGTTTTCCGATCTATCCGGCGCGGTGATACGCGCCGAATTCTTTTTCCGCCGCAGCGCAATACGCAGCATGTGCGTCTGCCTCTGTAGCGTAAATACCTAGATACGTGTTGCGACCGTTTACGCGCAATTGCGCCTTGAAACGACCGTCTCTGCTATGCGTAACACCTTTCAAGGTATTCGCGCTAGAGATTTTTTTTCGCGTGTTAGCTAAATTTTGCGCCCGCGTCGCAAGGCGTAAATTCTCTATGCGATTGTCGGACGGATTGCCGTTGATATGGTCCAACTCCCCAAACACGCTTTCATCTGTCACGTACGCCCATGCCAAACGATGCGCGCGGTACAAACGCCGATGAAAACCAATCACAATGTACCCGTCAGGACGCGTGCAACCCGCCAACATACCTTGCTTGGCGCGAACAAGATCTACTCGCCAGTAAAATTTACCTGTGTCGCTATCGTAACGAAGCAAAGTCTTTAGCAGTGGCACGTCAATCATACGAGTTTCCCCAACGCCGTCGCCAATTGTTTGCCAATTTGAACCACTGCCGGGCGAGGATCATCCTCGGTTGCCAACGTGTTGCCTGTTGAGATGGCGACCACGAGATCGGCCGGCAGCGGAAGCTTCTGCTTCTTCAGCAGTTTTTCCGCCTTCGCCGGACTGACGACCGAAGTCTCCACCAATTCCGTTGTAGCCAGACCAAGACCTTCCAGCGCAATCCGCGCCTTGTCGTCATCGATCCACTTCCGCGTCGCACGCTTAGGAACCAGCTTGTAGCCGGGAACCGCAATCCCTTCGTCCAACATCTGGTACGCAAGTTCGTTCACGCCGCTGATCCATGCTTCAAGCAGTTCAGCCATTTTAAGATACTCGCCAATGCGCGTCGTGTCTATGGCGTGCAACTTATTTTTTAGCGCTCTATCCACAGCGCCGGTCATTACCGGACAGACCGGCTTGGCGGCGCACCAACGACAATGATCGCCAGACGCCAACGGCGCGTCCGGCATGGCGGCTGTCTTGACGGCGATCAGCAATTCGCGCTCAAACTCTGCAATGCGGTCAAATGTCGTCACCCAACGCTTGACGCTGGGCGGCTGGACGATGATGCACTCGATCTCGGTCACGCCATCGAAAGCCCACGCCGTCTCAGGCGTCCGCATGGCGGCGGCGGCGTAGAACATCGCCTGCGCGTTCTCTTCGACGTTGACTGCAACGCCGTTGCCAAACTTCCAATCAAGGATGATGGCGCGATTGCCAAGCCGGCTCACAAGATCGGTCGAGCCGAACACGCCGGGCAGCACGTCACCGAAACCGACAAGCGCCTCGACCGTGTATTCCATCTGTTTGTCAGGGTCGATCTCGTTCAGCGCATCCAATGCCGGACGCAGTTTGGCGTCGATCAGATCTTGGTCGAGCGTGATATCTTCGTACTTTGTGCCAAGATAGCTCTCGGGCGTGCGATCGGTCGTCAGGATCTCCGCGATGACGTTGTGCAGCAGCGTGCCTTCGTCCGCGTATTTGCTGGACGGCTTGGCTGGCATCTGCTGCACGAGCGCAACCGAACCTGGGCAGGAAATAACGCGCTTGGCTGTGGAGCCGCCGACAATATTGGAATGTTGAGCCATTCGTAAACCTTTCCGTGTTTTTGATGTAAAATATTATTATTTGCGCACCCACGATGAATCGTAAGTGTAATCGACGCGCCGAGGCGGCAGAAACGCAGCGTGCATAGGCCCGCCGTCTTGCAGCGAAGGTCGCGCGCGCGATTTTACTATGTGGTGTGTGGGTATGGGGCTAACCGCAAAAATATCCACCCCAGCAGGAATTTCGGCATACACCCAAAAACCATCGTCGTTAGGCGCGTTGTCGGGTACGAGTTTGATACTGTACTGTGCCATTCGTGAACCGTCCTTGTTTTTGACAAGCCGGACACTAGACAATGTTTTATGGGTATGCAATACCTTTTCTTGCAACGGGAGCGAAAAATGCTTGAGAAAGATATTGAAGCCTACCTTGTCTGGACGGTCGCGCGTATGGAAGGCGTGACGTTCAAGTTCAAGTCGCCGACGCAACGCGGCGTCGCGGATCGGATCGTGTGCTTGCCCAACGGCCAGACGTGGTTCGTGGAGCTAAAAAAGAAAGGCGGGCGGTTGTCACCGCTTCAGACGCAATTTGCCATTAACATGGCGGCGCTAGGTCAGCGGTACGCGTGCCTTTGGTCGCGTGGCGAGATCGACGCATGGGCGCGGGAGACAGAGCTATGAAAATACTTGTAGCGTGCGAATACAGCGGCGCGGTCAGGGACGCCTTTGCGGCCGCAGGGCATCACGCCATGTCATGCGATTTGCTGCCGACCGAGAAGACCGGGTTGCATTACCAAGGCGACGTGCGCGACGTGCTGCACAACGGTTGGGATCTGATGATCTGCCATCCGCCGTGTACGCACCTGTCGGTCAGCGGCGCGCGTTGGTTCAAGGACAAGCTACCGGAACAGGCGGAAGCGCTGGACTTCGTGCGCCTGCTGCTTGACGCGCCTATTGATAGAATTGCGTTGGAAAACCCGGTTTCAATTATTTCGTCACGTATCCGCAAGCCCGACCAGATCATTCAGCCGTGGCAGTTTGGCCACGGTGAGACCAAGGCCACATGCCTGTGGCTCAAGAACCTGCCCAAGCTGACGCCGACCGACATTGTCGAAGGGCGCGAGGCGCGCGTGCACAAGATGCCGCCGGGACCGGACAGGTGGAAAGAGCGCAGCCGTACTTTTGAAGGCATAGCCAAGGCTATGGCTGCACAATGGGGCTAAAGCTCAGACCGTATCAGGACGATGCTGCTGACTTTTTGTTCGAGAACGACACCGCCATGATCCTCGCGCCGGTTGGCGCGGGGAAGACAGCCATCACGCTGACGGCGTTGGCGGCGGCTGTGACGGACGGCTACGCGCGGCGATGGCTGATCCTTGCGCCCAAGCGCGTCTGTACCGACGTGTGGCCGGTCGAGCGGCCCAAGTGGGCGGCGGGGCTGACGATGGCGCTGGCAGTCGGCGCACCGAAGATGCGCGCAGCTGCACTGGCGTCTGACGCCGACGTGGTCGTGATGAACTATGACAACATCCAGACGCTGACCGACGTTGACATGCGCCGGTTCGACGGCGTGGTGTTCGACGAATTGACGCGTGTCAAGAACCCCAGCGGGAAGCGGTTCAAGGCGCTGGAAAAGCTTTTGAAAAACGTGCGCTACCGCTGGGGTCTGACCGGCTCGTTCACGTCCAACGGCCTCGAAGACGTGTTCGGCCAGTGCAAGGCGATCGACCAGTCGTTGCTGGGCCGGGCCAAGGGCGCGTTTCTCCAGAAGTACTTCGTGTGCGTCAACCGCGACTTTGGCGACTGGCAACCGCGCAAAGGCGCGCTGGAGCAGGTGATGGCCGCGATCCGCCCAGCGACGTTCGTGCTGGAGCCAGGCGAGTACAGCGACAAGTTGCCGCCGCTACACGTCGTGGAGATGCGCTGCGACATGCCCGACCGCAAGCCATACGAGAAGATGAAGCGTGACCTGGTGCTGGAGTACGGCGACGACCGGATCATCGCGGCGAACGCCGCCGCCGTGACGAACAAGCTGCAACAGATGGCGTCGGGGTTTGTCTACGATAACAAGACAATAGCGTCAGAGGAAAAGGGAAAGTTCACTATGAAACAGAAAGTCATCTGGTTCTCTTCACACAAGTTCGAACTTATAGAAGAGATCCTGAACGAGAACCAGCGCGACAACACGATCATCGTTTACAACTACAAGGAGGAGCTTGCCGAGTTGATGCGGCGGTATCCGCAAGCGCGGACCATTGACGCGCCCAACGCCATCGAACGTTGGAACAAGGGCGAGATCGAATTGTTGCTGATCCACCCCAAGTCCGCCGGTCACGGGCTCAACCTTCAGTTTGGCGGCTGCAAGATCATCTTCTTGTCGATGCCGTGGTCGCTGGAACTGTTCGAGCAGACAGTCGGGCGCCTGCACCGGGGCGGTCAGACCAAGGATGTCTGGTGTTATTTGCTGATCTGTAATAAAACAATAGACGAACGGATCTGGGGCGCGCTTCAGGATAAGCGCGCAATCTCAGACATAGCACTTGAGGAATTGACAGCATGAACTGGCGCGAGATCAACAAGGTGTTGCCCGATCTGGACGAGGACACCGTCAGGCGGATGCTGGAAGACGAGCGCAAGGGCGAGCAGCGGCAGTCGGTGTTGATCCGCCTGCATCAACGCTACACGATGCTGCGCGCGATCCGCGAGCGCAAGGAGATCCTTGGGGACGTGGTGTTTCCAAAAGTGATGGCGCTGCCCTAGACCATGCTGTCGGCGCGGGTCTCCACGCTCGCCACGCGGCGAAGCCAGCCTTTGCCATAGACGGCGAACGTGGACAGCGACCGCAGAAAATCGCGACGCATGTCGCAGATCGCTGCGATCAGTTTGGAAGCGTCGGCTTTTTCAACAGCTTTTAGCGTTTTTGGGCCGATTTTGCCGTCTGCAAACGCGCCCACAAGGCTCTGAAGCGTCATGGATGCTTTGCTGACGCCGCTGTTGACCGCCAAGTCAAAGACGGCATAATCCACGCCTGCGAGATCGGAAGAGCCGTCGTGTAGGGAAAGAGT
>ERZ650310.244-NODE-244-length-16455-cov-5.421768_pt1 | contig 16455 bp, 33 predicted proteins | sample MGYA00376246_ERZ650310 | MGnify/ENA primary metagenome ERZ650310 (study PRJEB26733, sample SAMN07839286) | wastewater metagenome | biome: small river; feature: stream; material: water | place: USA: North Carolina | collected 2016-03-01 ...
GCATGGGGTAAAGGCGTCGTTCTAGTTGTCCTTGGAGTTGCTTTGCAGGCGGCAGCAGCACCCAATTTCCTCAGCAGTCTGCTGATCGTCTTGGGCCTTGCATACGTGCTTACCGGCCTCGTCACGGTGTGGACCACTGAGCTGGCAGTGACAAACCGTCGGGTTATTGCAAAGTCCGGTTTGATTCGGCGGTTCACCGTAGAAGTTCTGCATAACAAGGTTGAGGGACTGACCGTGGATCAAAGCATCCTTGGAAGGATGCTGGGATTCGGAACAATCCACGTTAACGGAACAGGCTCAGGCAGGACGCCCGTGCCCCATATCAGCCAGCCTCTCATCTTCAGAAGAAGCGCTCTTGAGCAGATCGAACTGCCGCGCTAATTCATCCCAGTCCGGCTACCGCCCGCCTCGAGCGGGCTTTTTTACGTCTTCACGACGGCGCCTCACTTGCGTGGGCCACTGTCCATGAGCACTCGGCCCGTATTGCTGAACATTTATTTTCTCAGTGTATTAGTGGCGCTCTTGACTTAGTATAGGAGTGCCACTAATAATACGGTGAACTCAACAACAGAGGTCGTCCATGCAATCGATAGAACTCCTGCGCAGCTACCGCGCCACCACCATCCCGGCGGGCACCCACTCCGATGAAGCCCAGCTTCAAGCCGATCAAGGCCTGCTACCCACCATCCAGGTCAAAGCCCGCAATGCCGCTCGCGCTGCAGCTGCTGCACACCATCTCACGGGCCTGCACGTCCTCAGCGTTGAGCGTATTGAGGTGGCGGCATGAGTGCGCACCGCCTTTTCAACTTTGCCCTAGTCGTCGCCTTTGCAGGCCTGCTTGGCGTCGTTGGCCCAGCGCTTGATGGCGAGCCCTACGAATCCCCCAGCCAGGTGGCGCGCGCCGCCCGGGCTGCCGGTGATGCCGATGGCACCGAGCGCTTGAACAAGGTCTGCCGCGCGCGCCATGGCGACCTGGCCGAAGTGCGCTGGACCGCAGAAGGCCCAGTGTGCTCGCCTTTTTCTGGCGGTCGCCACTTGGTCGCGCAGGCCAAGTAATGCGCCGCGCCGCCTGCCCGCACACGGGCTGCAACTACCCCGAAGGCGACTGCCTGGGCACCTGTGCCTGCCAGCTGCCGCCCGCTGACCAGGCGCGCCGAGAGCGCGACAGCCTAGAGGCTGCGACCTGGTGCGCCTGGGGTCTTGTAGCCACGCTGCTGGTGGGCGCGTGCTTTGGCCTGGCCGGCGCCATTGCCAAGGCCTGCGGATTTTTTTGAATTGAGCCGAAAGCGGATGCTGTCGAACTCGAAATACCCGGTCTCGTTCACCGGCGACAGACGCAGCGAGTAGGCCCACCCTTTGACTTTCCCACAACCACCACCAAGAGACGCCATGACAGAAAACCAAAACCGCCCAGCCACTGCCGCCACCGATGTGCCGGAATTCATCACCGACTTGGATGCCGGCATGTTTGAGCGCTTGCTCTCGCAGGCCCTGAGCGAAACCGCAGCCGCCACCGTAGACCACGGCCGGGTGGGGGAGGTCAGCGTGAAATTCAAGATCGAGCGCATCGCCGGCACCCAGCAGGTGCGCATGCAGCATGACCTGCGCTTTTCTAAGCCCACCAGCCTGGGCAAGAGCAGCGAAGAAACCAGCAGCGCCACCGTTCTCTACGTGGGCAAGTACGGCGCCCTGAGCCTGGCCCAGCCTTCTCTGCTGGAAAACAGCCGGCGCCAGACGCTGATTCCGGGCGCTTGAGCGCCACGAACTTGACCTATTCAACCCGCATCACCACCAAAGCCCAGGAGCCAACTGTGTTTGACCAATCTGCCATTCAAGAACTGACTAAAGCCCAGGCCATCGCCTCGGCCAACAAAGCCATCACTGACCAGCTGGAGAGCTTGGTGGCGCTGCCCAACGATTACCAGCTGCACGATCTGGAGCCTTACCTGACCTACCGCCGCCGGGCGCGAGGCGTGATGAACACCAGCTCGCTGCAAGACTTTGCCGCTTATACCCAGGCCTGCGCTGAAGAAGGCGCCAGCGTGTTTGTGAGCGCCGAGGAAATGACGGCCACTGCGGTGCTGAACCTGGGCACTCCGGACGAGCCAGGCCATGCCGACAGCCGCGCCAAACTGGAGCTGCGCAAGACAGCCGCTTACCAGGCCCTGGTGCAACACGCTGGCGGTCGAGCGCTGTCGCAGACTGCTGCGGCTGAATTCCTGGAGGACTGGATTGACCAGGTCGAATGCTTGAACGAGGCAGGCGAAGTCAAGGCCCACTACGCGGTGGCAGCCATTCGCAAGCTCACCATCGAGTCGATGCGCAAGCTGGAGTCCAGCGAGCAAAGCCTGGGTGCCAGCCGCAGCGCCTTTGAGTCGGTGCAGGCAACCAGCGCGGCGCCGATCCCCACCACGATCCGCTTTCAGTGCGAGCCTTACCACGGCCTGGCCGAGCGCACCTTTGTGCTGCGCCTGGGCGTGCAGACCGGTGGCGACAAGCCCGCCATCATGCTGCGCATCATCAAGGCCGAGCAGCATGCCCAGGAGATGGCCACGGAGCTGGCCGACCTGGTGCGCAAAGAACTCAGTGCCACCGTGATGGTCATGCTCGGCACCTACAGCAGCAAGGCCTAACATGGGTGCGCCTCTTCTCATTGGCCTGACAGGCCCAGCCGGTAGCGGCAAAGACAGTGTGGCCGATGCGCTGGCGCACCTTGCAGGCTTTGCCCGCGTTGCCTTTGCCGACGCGCTGCGCGCTGAGGTCTGCGCCGCCTTTGGCGTGCCGCTGCAGTACCTGACTGCCCGCGATACCAAAGAGCACCCGATCCAGGCCCTGGCCCTGAGCCGCTGCATGGCGATGGGTTTTACGCAAACCATGCAGGAGCTTGACCGCACGCTTGATGTGGACGCGCCGCGAAGCCCGCGCCAGGTCATGCAGTGGTGGGGCACGGAATTTCGGCGAAGCAAGGATGTGGGGTACTGGGTCAGCCGGGCCGAGCGCCGCATTGCCCGCTTGCGCAAGCACGGCCAGTCGGTGGTGGTCACCGATGTGCGCTTTCCCGATGAGGCCGAAGCCCTGCGCGGCATGGGCGGCTTGCTCTGGCAAGTTTGGCGCCCCGGCATGGAGGTGGTTGAGGGCGGGCACACCAGCGAGACAAACGGCCGAGAGTTTGGGCCTAACTACGTCATTGACAACGATGAAGGACTGGACGAGCTGCGCGTTGAGGTCGCGGCTACGTTGGCGCACATGAGGGAGGTGCAGCAATGAATGCTCGACACACGCCAGGGCCATGGCTTCATTTGGGTGTGGGCAACATAGTTCAGCGGGCCTCGTTGACTCAGGAGCATATTGTTGATGTCGCCGCTGTTTATGGCACCTCTGATAAAGCCACTGCTGAGGCCAACGCCAAACTTGTCGCGGCCGCGCCTGACTTGCTTTTTTGCCTGAAGGTCATTTGCTCGCATGCAGAAGGCGACGAGCGCTTGGATGCAAGGCTGCACCTCGAAGAAGCCAGAGCAGCCATTGCCAAGGCCACTGGAGAGGCTGCATGACCGCTACAGCGCTTTTCTTTTCTACGCTGGTGCTGGTGTTCACGCTGGGCAACATGAAAGGAGTCGCGGCATGAGCTTTCACAGCGCCATCGAATCCTTAAAGGTCGCGGCGGATTACCACCGAAAAATCTTTGACCAGTGCGGCGATATGGCCGAGCTTTTGCGCAGCATCAAACCCAGGCACCAAGAGCCGATGCCGGTCTTGGAGTTGGCTACAGCTTTGAAACCGCTGGGCCTTTGCCTCGTGCACCGCGAATTGGTGCTTGAGTGCCTGCGGGTCATAGAGTCCATTGATGACGACGAGGGCTTGTCCAGCGAAAAACTGCACCGGCTGCAGAGTGGCCTGAGTGCTTCGCTTAGGGGAGGTATCTGATGACCCGCATTCCCAACGACGTTTTGGCGTACTTCCAGAAGGACGTGGTCGACCACCGCATGACTGTCATCCGCGACGACGGGATTTACCGTCACCTGCAATTCAAGCGGCCCGGCCAAGGCGCCTACTGGTTCGACTTAATTACCTGGCCTGGCGCGCTGTGCATCGACGGCGACATGGGCACCTACGTGTTCCGCCGTCTAGAGGATATGTTTGAGTTCTTCCGTACCGACCGCGAGTACCTGGAGCGAAAAGGCATCCCGCTCGCCATCAACCCCGGCTACTGGTCGGAAAAGTTAACGGCGACCTGCCGCGACGGCCACGAGAAGTTTGAGCCCAAGGTGTTCCGCGCCAAGGTAAAGGAGGTGTTTGACGAGTGGGTCGAGAGCGAGCGTCCTGACGATGACAAACCCCAGGCACTGCGTGAGGAGTTCAAGACGGTCCAGGCTGAGCTGTGGGAGCGGCTGGAGAACGATGTGCTCTGCTGCGCGAGCGACGGCGATGTGCGCGCCTACGACGCAGCCCGCGAGTTTCGGTTCGACGAGGACGGCTGGGAGTTCGAGATGAGCGACTGCTGGGAGTGGAACTGCAATCAATACACATTTCACTTTGTCTGGTGCTGCTACGCCATCGCCTGGGCGATCCGCCACTACGACGCCAGCATTGCTGAGGTTGATATGCAGGTGACCTCATGACAGCCATAGCACTTTTCTTTTCCACGCTGGTGCTGGTGTTCACGCTGGGAATGCAAAGCCAGTTTGTGAACAACGGCCACTACGTGGGCGCCTTTTTTAACAGCTTGGCCATTGGCGCCAGCAACCTCGTCCTGTACCGACTGGCGCCGGATGCTGCGGGCATTGAAATTGCCGCCTATTTGGCTGGCGGGCCGCTGGGCATCGTTCTGGCCATGTACGCCTACCGCTTCAAAAAAGCGCCCCAGCACGTGCAGCGGTTCAAGTGTGGAAGGTAAGCCCATGAAACGCAATGCCTGGACGCCAGAGCAGCTGCAGCAGCTGCGCGAGCTTTACCCCAATCACACCGCCAAGGACGTGGCCCGAATGATGGGGCTGACTGTGGGCAGCGTTTATGGCCGGGCCGCATTGCTGCGCCTGGGGAAGTCCGAAGCCTTCAAGCGCAGCGAAAAGTCCGGCCGCATGTTGCCTGGTCGCGTCGATGACCGCATGCGCTCGGGCCAGTTCAAGCCGGGCCTTCAGCCTTGGAACAAAGGCAAGGCCTACCAGGCCGGTGGGCGCAGCGCGCAAACGCAATTCAAGCCCGGCCAGCGCGGCTCCAACTGGCGCCCGGTGGGCAGCTACCGCATCAACTCCGAGGGCTACCTGGACGTCAAGGTCAGCGCGACGGGCTACGGTCCACGCGACTGGAAAGCAGTGCACCGCTTTGTGTGGGAGCGCGCCTGCGGCCCGGTGCCTCATGGCCACGTGGTGGTCTTCAAGCCAGGCCAGCGCACCAATGTGCTGGAGATGCTGACGCCGGACCGCCTGGAGTGCATCAGCCGCGCAGAAAACGCGCGCCGCAATCACCCGAACAACCGCTCGCCCGAGTACGCCCGCCTGGTGCAACTCAAGGGCGCCATCACTCGCCAGGTCAACCGCATCGCAAAAGAGCAACAAGCATGAGCACACCCCACATTACCCTGGTCCGAGAGCAGTTGCTGGCTACTTTGGCTGACCTGCGCAGCCGCGACAACCCCATGGACGTGGACCGCGCCCGCGCCATCGCCCAGGTGGCCGGTGTCCTGGTGGATACCGCCAAGGTCGAGGTCGACTACATCAAGGCCACAGGCGCCGACCGCAGCGATTTTCTGGAGGGGCATGGCGGCACCATGGCCCTGCCAGCGGCCAGCAACGAGCCGACGCCGCACAACCCCTTTCCGAACCGGGTGCACCGGCTGCAGGGCTGAGCCATGAGTAAGCCTTACCGCACCTATGCCAACAGCACTGTAGCGCACGTGTTGGCATTTTTTGAGCGAAACCCAGGCGAGGAACTCACGCGCGCCGATGTGTGCGTGAAGTTTGGCATTGCCTTGAGCAGCGTGTCCGGCACGCTGGCAGCAGCGGTCCAGGCGGGCCTTGTTTGCTGGGAGCGCAGGGAGGATGGCCGGTGGGTCTACCGGGCCTCACAGGCCGAGCGCGACGAGGCGGGAGGCTCTCATGGATGACGTGGACCGCGCCCAGGAGCGCGAACTCATTGCACGCGCTGCAGCCATTGCCCAGGCCTCAAAAGACCTGCCCGCCGGCGAGCCCGGCGAATGCGACTTTTGCGGCAATCACAGCCCGCGCCTTATTCGCGGCGCCTGCGCACGCTGCCGCGATGACCTCGGCCTGGACAAGCCCATGGGTGTGCGTCGATGAGCCCTTGCAATTCAAACTTCAAAAGGAGCCGGGCATGAATCCGCTTTCAACTTTTCGCACCACACCAGCAACGGTCACCGGCCCATCAGAGCCGGCCCAGGCTCTGCAAGAAGACCAGCTGCAGGCGGTCCTGCTGGACTTGTCGCGTTTTGGCAAGCCCAAGGTGGGGCAGTACGGCGACGACAACACCTGGCACTGCCACATCGAGGCCAACATCTCGCCGATTGGTGCCAAGTTTGAGGTGCGCTCAGACTGGAAACAGCGCACGCCGCTCGATGCCGCCCTGCAGTGCAGGGACCGGCTCAAAGACGCCATCAAGGCCCTTGGGGGGGTGGCATGAGCAAAAAAACAACCGCCTACTCACGCCGCCGGCGGCACGTTGATACGCCGCGCCAGTTCAGCCTGGCCAGGGAACTTATGGCAAGCCCGACCGAGCCGATGCCCCGCGACAAACGCGAGCGGCAGCTGCTGGCCATGTGGTCTGGCTTGTCTGCGCTGGAGGTTTCCGCCAGCCCGACCAATGACGACTGGCGCGTGGTCAGTGATGCGGTCAACTTGATGGAGACTTTGGTGGAGATGGGTGAATGCGAAGACGCCAGTGGCCTGCTGGTTGATGCCGTGGTCGCAATGGGAGCGGCAGGCCAGCGATCAATGCAAGGCCAGACACTGCGCCTAGACGGTCGGGGCATTCAAACCGTGCGTGCGGTGCTGGAGGATTACGCCGCCGTCCTGGAGGCCCTGCCAGAGCGCGCCATGGTCAGGGCGCACCGACTGACGGAGTTGCGGATCATCAATATCTTGGCCAGGCATCGCAGCAACGGAGTGCATGTGGTTGACCTTCAAGAAGGCGCCCCATGAAACCAAATATTCGAGTTGAGGAATACCAGGTTGCAGCCGACTCGGTGTCCATTGGCGGCATCCGGTGGCTGGCCAAGTGGAGTGTCAGCATTGAATTTTCCGACCGCGACACAGCGCACGCATGGAAAGACCGAATCGAAAGGCTGCTGACGGGCAAGCTGGCGCTGAGAGAGCAAATCGAGTGTCCAGAGTGCGGCATGGCCAACCCCGTGATGGAGTGCGACTGTGGGCATCGGTGGGAGGCGGAGTCATGAGCAACCTTTGGATCAACTGGCGCTTTGGCGCTTGGCACTTGCAGGTCGGCCCAGACCGGCCACGCCTGCGGTTTGTTCGCAACGATTACTGGCTGACGCACAAGCCGGAGAAATGGTTTGAGGCCTACTGATGCCCGAAAAACAAATTGAGACGCTGGCAGACGCACTGCCAAAAGAGTGCGCCAGGGTGCGCAGAGTTCTTGGGTACTACAAAGAGCTTGGCCCAGTCGGCGCGATTGGTGCAGCATTCATCGAGCGAGACCTCAAAGACGCTGACCGGGCCATGGTGTCCGGCGATGTAGTGGCCATGGTCCGCGCCCTGCAAACGCTGCGGGGGGTCAACTGATGAATGCGCAACCACAAGACAGCGCGCCAGAGCGCATCTACGGCTGGCTGGATTCCCAGCTGAGCATTGCCCGCTTTTACGGCGGCATCACCTACGGCGGCCACAGCTACGTGGTCGACGTGATGGACCCGGAGCACCCGCTGGTGCGGGTTGATGTGCTCAAAGCCGAGCGCAAGGCCAAGCGGGCAGCAGAAAAAAAGCTGGCCCAGCGCGGCTCCCACAAAACACAAACCGGTTTTTTCCCATGAGTGCGCCTTACCTCACAGACCCGGAATTGGCCGACATTTGCGCGCCATTGGTGACCGGATCAGCTCAAGCGCGCTACCTTGCGCGGCTGGGCTTGAAGGTGGCCAGAAAGCCCAATGGCAAGCCCTTGGTGGCTCGCGCAGAATGGGATCGGGTCATGGTGGGGGTTGTCCGCAGCGAATCCCGGCCAGGCTCGGAGCCCAACCGGGCAGCACTGATGAGCCTTGTTGCCAACAAAGGAGCCCGACATGGGACGCAAGCGACTGGACGATAGGCAGGGCCTGCCGCGGCGCACTTATCTGCGCAGCGGCACGTTTTACTACCTGCACCCCGAAAACCGCTGGGAAAACCTGGGCAAGGACTTGAGCCTGGCCAAGAAAAGGGCCGACCATTACAACGATCCGGAGGGCTTGTTTGGCACCATGACCTGGTGGCTGGACGAGTGGGTCAAGCACCTGCAGGACCGCGTCAAGGTCAAGGACTTGGCGCCGCGCACCTTGGCCGACTACCTGGATGCGCTGCCCACCCTGAAGGCCTTTTTTGGGCAGATGCAACCGCACGACATCAAGCCCACGCACGTCTGGGAGTACTTGGAGATCGGCGCCAAGGCCGGGCGCGGCGTGCGCGCCAACCGCGAGCGCTCGGCGCTGTCGAGTTGCCTGAGCTGGATGATCCGCACGGGCCGCACCAGCTTGGCGGTCAACCCCTGCATGCGCGCCAGCGGCGTGGTTCGCAACGAAGAATCGCCCCGCGAGCGCTACGTGACCGATGCCGAGATGCAGGAAACCCTCAAGCACGCGCCGGCCCAGGTGGTGCTGCTGTGCATGCTGACATACCGCACGCTGCAGCGCCCGGAAAGCGACATCATTTACTGGACCGCTGCCGTGGTCAAAAAGAAGGGCGAGGGGCGCGTGCTGCACTTTCGCCAGCACAAGACCGGGCGCCTGGTGGACATTGCCATTGACGAGATGCTGGGGGCGCTGCTGCCCGAGCTTTCGGACGAGGTTGTCAAGCTGCGCCAGCCGCTGGTGCACCGGCTCGATGGCGAGGGCTACACGTACTCGGGCCTGTCGGCCATGCTCAAAAGGGCGCAGGCCAAGGCCCGGGAAAAAGTGCCGGCGCTCAAAGCCATGCCCAGCTGGGGCTTTCGTGACTTGAAGGGCAAGGGCGCCACCGACTTGTGGCTCAGCGGGGTGCCCATTGAGCGCATTCAGCTGCTGTGTGGCCACGCCAGCAAGGCGACCACTGAGAAGTACATCAAGGCCCGCTGGCGCGAAACGGCCCAGCCAAACAGCACCAAGCTGGTGGGCTGAGCCCGGGTTTATCCAGTACTGGATCAGTACTGGATATTAGAAGGCTTCTAATATTCTTCTAATATTTTGCGGTCCAGGCAAAGAAAAAGGGGCTACGCTTGTGGCGTAACCCCTTGATTTCATTGGCTAATTTTGGCTCCTCAACCTGGGCTCGAACCAGGGACCTACGGATTAACAGGCCGCGCCCCGATCTGGCCGCTAGGCCGCATGGATGCTAGGTTTTCTTGTGGCCCTTGCTAATATTTTTTCATCGCGCAAGGCCCTGATGAGCTTTCTAAGTCCGCGCCAACACAGTACTTTTATTTTTGGCGAAATCGATATTAAGTTGGTCCGGCCTGAAAAAACCGCCCACCGTTGCGGGTGGGCGGCAAAGGCGGGTTGAGCCCACCAGGAGACAACTGTGAATTAGGGTGCGGTCAGGATCACGGCCTGGTCGTAGGCGGCTTGGCAGGCGGCCAGCTCAGCTCGTAGCTGGTCGGCTCGGCCAGCTTCCCGGACAAGAAAAGCTGCATCCGGTCGGTAAAGCTGGGCTCCGGTGCAGGCCACTGGATCGGCGCCAGGCGCGGCGGTGGCGGGCTGGGTGGGGCGCTCGGGGCGCTGGCGCAGGCCGTCAACAAGCTCGTCAACGCGGCGCTGAAGAAGGCGTTTTTCATGGGCAGCTTTCTGCTGAGTTGAAATCAGGGCCTGGGCGGCGTCTTGCTCGCGTTGGCGAAAGGCCTGGGTTTGCGCCAGGCTGGCTGCAGCGGCTTCGCCTTGCGCGCGTGCATACCCTGCAGCCTCGGCCTTGACTTGCAGGCGCCACGCGCTCGCGCTCAGGGCCAGCAGAGTCGCCAGCAGCAGGGCCAGGCGCGCGGCCAAGCTCATGCAAGCTCCTGGATGCCCAGCTGAGTGCCAGCATCGGTAATGGTGATGACCCGATTCATGGCCTTGTCGGGCATGCGGGTGGACAGGTGCAGCCACTGCTTGCCCTTGACGCCCTCCAGGATGATCTGGCCGATGCCCAGGCGCTGCAGGTGCGGCACCAGGGCCTTGGCCAGCTGGTAGGGGTTGCCAAAGGCGGGGCACACCACGTCGGCCGCGTGGCCCAGGGTGTGGTCAGATGTGGCCACGCCGCCGACCGCCCGGTTGACCTCCCGGCTGCGGTAGGCGCTCGTGACGATCAAGGGCTTGCCGCCGAGCTGGGCGCGCACGCGCTCCAGCATGTCGGCCAGCTCCTGGACGTTGCCAAATAACGCGGGCGGCAGCTCGTTGCTCAGGCCCAGGCGCTGCGCAGTGGTGCTGGCCGTCAGCTCGGCCAGGCTGAAGTGGTCGGTGAGTCTCATGCAGTCAGCCTTCTTTCACGCGGGTGCGGATGATGAGCACGGCAAAGCCGGCCAGGACCAGGGTTTCGGCCAGCGTGGGTCGCTCCAGGCGGGTGAACTCGCCGCCCGCATCGGCGGGCATGCCCAGGGCGCGCAGGGCGGGGGCGGCCAAAGCGCCAGCCGAGCCCATGGCCAGCAGGAACCAGGCCAGGGCCTTGAGGCCGTCGACCAGGCGCTCCTGGCTGCTGAGCCCGCTTGCCAGTGGGGCGCAGCGCTCCAATTTGTTGAGGGCCTCGGCCAGCACCACCAAACCGGCCAGGGCGTGCAAGACCTGGATGGCGGTGCTCATTTGCCGGCTCCCTTTTGCTGGCTCAGGCGGTCGGCCCGCTCGATGGCGCGGCGAAGCGCCTTTTGTGCACCAGCGCCGGTGGCAAAGGCCAGGCCCAGCATGAGGGCGTCGGCCATGGGGATGGCCAGCATGAGCGTGGGCGTAAGGTAGCCGGCCACCAAGGAGCTGGCAATGGCCACGGCAATGCGCCGCCAGGTGGTGCGCAGGAGGTGCGTCCAGGTGTCGCCCTCGGTGGGCACAGAGTTGAGCAGCACGATGGCCGCCAGTGCTCCCGCAAAACCGGCCACCAGCACGTCCGGCCGTAGCCCCAGGTTCACGCCAAACGCGGTGAGCGCAGGAACAGCGGCCGTAGCCGCCGCCAAGGTCGTGGTGGCTGCGCTGGCGGCAGTGACGGCAGTGGAGGCGGGCTCGGGCATGGCTCAGGTCTTTTCTAGGGTCTTGGTGGTGCCGGTGGTTCGGGTGCGGTTACAGGCCGAGTTTTGCGCGCTCGCCGGCGCCCCAGGCGCGGCAGGTCTCGACGTAGGCGCCAAAGTCTTTGAGCGCCTGCAGGTCGGCCTCAGACGCCTTGGCCAAGCCCAGCGCGTGCGCCGTGCCGATGCGGCTAAATTTCAGCTCGTCCTCGGCGCTGTACTGGGCGCGGATGCGCTCTTGCACTCGTGCACTGATGAGCTTTGCGTGCGGGCTGGCGGCTTTGATCTGCTCGCGCAGTTCGGTGGCCAACAGCGCCGGCAGTGCCTCGATGCTGGCTTTGATGGCCGCTGGCTGGTCGGCGGGCAAGTCCTGACCGTCGAACAGCGCAACGATGGTGCGGCCGTCATCGAGCGTGGCCAGCTCTTGGCCGGTCTGGGTGCCTTGCTTTTCAGGCTGGGGCAGCTTGAGCTGGTGCGTGGTGATGGCGTCGGAGACTTTTCGGTAGGCGATCAAAGAGGGCATGGTGTTTCTCCTGTAGGTGATTAAAGATGTGTTGAAGGGACCGGGTGCGCAGGGCCGAGGCGATGCGCGAAATGATGGCTTCGAGCGCGCCCTGCCGGGCGTCTCGACGGATGGAGGAAATCAGGCTGCGGCGCACAAAGCGCCCACTGGCCCAGGTGCGATAGCCCACAAAGTCCACGCCGCGCCGGATGGGCTGCAGGCTGTGGTGGCTGATCTCCAGGCCCAGCAGCCCCAGGTGGGCGCGCATGGCCTCAAGCCACTGCAGGCCGGTGGCGCGGTCTGGCGCGAGCATGACGCTGTCGTCCATGTATCGCGCGTACTGGCGCACCTTGAGCTGGCGCTTGCAAAAGTGGTCCAAACTGTTGAGGTAGACGTTGGCGTAGGTTTGGCTCAGCAAGTTACCGATGGGCACGCCCTTGGGCTCCGGGCGCAAAGCAAAATGGGCCATGAGGTCCAGGGTGCGGCGGCATTTGATGTGCCGCTCCAGGATGGCCTGCAGCGTGTCCCGGTCGATGCTGTAGAAGAACTTGCGCACATCCACGTGCAGCACCCAGTCCGTGCGCGGCGCGCGGCGCATGGCGGCCTGCAGCCACTCCGAGGCACGGTGTGAGCCGCGCCCCATCCGGCAGGCAAAGTTGGTGTCGATGTAGCGGCGCTCCATGCCCGGGGAGATGGCTGCATAGATGGCGTGCTGCACCACCAGGTCACGAAAGGCGGGTGCCTCGATGAGGCGCGGCTTTCTGCCGTCGCGCACCCAGAACCGATTGAGTGGGCGCGGCCGGTAGGTCCCCGCATCGAGCTCGGCCAGCAGCCGCTCGATGTTGGCGCCCAGTGCGCGGGCGAAATCAAAGCAGGCGCGGTGCGAGTGCTTGCCCAGGCTGGCGCGCTGGTAGGCGGCCATGAGCGCATCGCGGTTGCAGATGCGGTGCCACAAGGTGCCGGAGCGCTTCATGCGCTGCTCCTGACCGACTGCCCAGTCTTCGCCGGACCCGCAACTTGGCGGGGATTGGCTACCAAAGAGGCGCGCAGCACAAGATTTCGGCACCAGCCGCGGCGGTCGCTCCCTCTTTGCCGAGCGGCATAGGCCGCACAAGGCATGCCAGGCAGAGAGTCGGCACGGAACCCAATGTTATCGTTCGAGTTACCGCGCACGTTGTTCAGATTCAGCGCCCAGACGCCGGCATTGGAGCCGTTGTTCCAGTTGCCACCCGAAATCACACAGAGCATGTCAAGCTCCCACCGCACCGGCAAGCTCTCGCCCGCCGGATTCCTTGGCGATCCAGCCGCCGATCATGCGCCCGACCTCATCCCACATGCGTGAGAGCGTGAGGAATCGGTGCTGACCGGCCAGCGGGTCACCCTCTTTTTTCTGATGACTGAACAGGCCCAGCTCAAAGGCCAGGTTCAGCAGCATGCGCAGCTGCTCATGGCGCACGTCCAGCTGGCCCAGCGATGTCTTCTTGTGATACCGCTTTTGAGCCTCGACCACCAGGCAGTACACGTCCACAAAGGCCTGGCGAATGGTTTGCGTCAGGCTGTACTTGTGGCAGTTGGGGAAGTGCGCCAGGTACATCTCCAGCTGGCGGCCAAAGAGCACCAGGCGCCGATTGAGGGCCGCCTCGGCGTGCATGCTTGAGGGCGTGGTGGTCATGGCAGACTCCACGCCCACTGCGGGCACGAGGGCGTGAGCGATGCGGCATTTTGCGCGCGCAGGTCAGCCTGGCCGGGCGCTTGGTTGCACGCCGGCAGATTGCCTCGTTGGACCGCATCCGGGCACTCAAAGCAGCCGTGCACGTGGGTCACCACGTCAAAGTGCTTAAGGCCTGGGGCCACATCGCTATCGCTCATGGCCTCATGCTCACAGGTAAGAGGCGGCACGGAACCCAATGCCACCGTACGAGTCACCGCGCACGGCGCCCAGAGACAGCGCCCAGACGCCGGCATCGGAGCCGTAGTTCCAGTTGCCACCCGAAACCACACAGAGCTCATTGGGCCGCGCGTCGTAAAAGTAGTCATTGCCGAACTGGTTGCTGCCGCCGGTGCCGGTGGACAGTGGAATGCCAGCGCCCGCTGCCGCCCAGGCCGTGCCGCTGGTCGCATTGCTTAGGACCTGGCCGGCTGCGCCAAACGGCTTGCTGTTGTTGGAGGCCGTCATCGCCTCATAGGTGGCTCCGATGTTGTCGTACATGGCGGCCAGGCCCGTGGCGCCCCAGGCGTCGGTGGCCAGGGTGGTGCCGCTGGTGATGGTGCTCACGTCCACGCTGGTTTTGAGCAGGAAGTAGCTGGTGCCGTTGGAAGTCAGGCCCAGGCGGATCTCCCACATGTTGCCGTTCAGGTCCATGACGCCCGAAAGCTGGCCGTTATGCGCCACCTTGGCGGGGAAGTTGGCAGAGCCGGTCTTGCCGGCGTTGGGGTAACCGTCCGAGACGTAGGCAATGGAGGCGTCGTTTGTGTCGCCCAGGGCATTGTTGTTGTTGCCCTTGGGGAAGTTGGCGCCGGCCATGTACCAGGCGCAATACGTGGTGTTGGTGCTGGCCGAGGCGTGCGCGTTGGCTAGGAGCGCCAGAGCCGCTCCGATGAACTGCGTATTGCAGAAAAAGCGCGTGCCACGCGTCTTGGCGGCCACGATAGCTCCCGCGTAAATGTTGCTTGGTGCGCCGGTCAACCCGCTGAAGGGGTTGTGGGCGGCTGCGCTGGACAGTGGGTTGCCGTTTCGGATGGAAGACGCCGTGCCGCCGTTGTTGGAGCACTGGTACTTGTCCACAAAAACGCCGGGCCGAATCGCGTTGCCGTTGTAAAAAGCGCGGTGCAAGGCATAGCCCTGGGCGTTGGCGGCAGCCACATCGGTGAAAAAGCCGTAAGGCTTGACGTCCACCACGTTGACCGTCAGGCCGTTGGAGCCGGTGCCGTACTTGTAGAAAAACGCGGGGATGTAGACCATCACCGAGCCGTCCGAGAACTGGTAGTTGCCGTAGTTGGCGCTGGCCGGGTCGGTGGTGCCGCTCATGGCAGCAAAGCCGGTGGGAATTTCCGGGGCGATGCCCACGCCAAAGCCCAGCTGGCCAGGCGTGCCGATGCTGTTGACGGTGCCCGCGCCGCCGGCGGCGCCAATGCGAATGCCAAAGGGAAAGTTCACGGGGGCGCCGTCTGGCGTCTCGATGTTGCGCAGGGTCAAAGTGCTCATGAAATGCTCCAGTCTGAAAAGTCGGAAATAGTGACGTTGATGCCGTCATCAATGCTGATGGGGCCAGCGCTTGCGGCGTTGTAGCCAGATGGAATCACCAGGGCGGCGCTGATGCGTTTGGTGTTCAGGCGCACGGGTGAGTCCGGGCTCACGGCCTGAGCCTGGCTGGCGTAGGCCTGGGCCTGGGTGGCGGCCAGCTGCGCGGCGGTGGCGTTGGCTGCTGCGTTTTGCACAGCGCTGCTGGCCGCCACTGCGGAGACGGTGCTGGCGGCCTGCACGGCTGCGTTGCTGTTGGCCTCCACCTCGTTGGCTCGCGTGGTCAACCAGGTGACCAGGTTGCTCAGGTAGGTCCAGGCGGTGGGAAACCAGCCCAGGAAGGCGTCGCCGCGGGCAGCAAAGCTGGCCGGGTCTGACCGGCTGGGCGGCGTGGGCGGCATGGTGATGGTGGGGGGTGCTGGCACGGGCATGGTCAGGTCATTCCTTTGAGTTCAAGGGAGCAAAGCACGTAGTTGGGGTACTCCACCACCACGCGAAAGCTGGATCGGATGCCAAAGACGCTCAAGGGCGCGTCCTGGTCTTCGGGCGATGGAATCCACACGCAAGGCGTGGCCCGCAGGTCATCGAGCACCTGAAAGACCTTGCGCATCTGGTTGCGTGCCACCAGCAGCTGCAGCTCCGAGCGCTTGGCGCTGTTGCGGCGCACCAGGGTGGTGATGCCAAATTCGTCCGTGTTGACCGCGCTGTAGTCGTCGGTGCCCAGCGAGACGCCAAAGCGAACCTCACCGAGCTCATAGATGGTTCCGAACACCAGGTTGCCTACGCCCACGGCGCCGGTCGCCGTCACTGTGACGGTCAGGCGTGCATTGGCGTAGGGCGGCAGGTCGGTGATGGTCAGCTCGCTTTTTTGGACATAGGGCTCAAAAAAGTACTGGTACCAGTCGCCGATGATGGTGCCGTCCAGGTCAATGGTGCGGCTAAAAACTACCGGCCCGCCGGCGCCGTCCGTCACCGAGATGGTCACGGTGGTGCCGCTGAGGTTGACCAGCGCCATGCTGTTGATAAGGCCTGGTGACAGCACCACGGTAAGGCTGCCCGTGGCGGTCGTGGCGGTGCTGACCTCGTCATCGAACATGGCCAGGGTATTGGTCGGGCCAATGTCCACCCAGCTGGCCGTGGCCGTGTTGGGGGTGTTGCCTGTGTTGCTGGCCACCAGGCTTTCGTAGATGCGGCCGGCGTAACGCACCCGGGCGCCTTTGGCGTAAGTCGTGCCCGCCAGCCAGGCTGCATAGGCCTCGGTGGCGGTGCTGCTGACCAGCATCGATTCCACGAATGGCGTGGGTTTGATTACCTTCATGGTCATGGCGTTACCTGCTGG
>ERZ650310.245-NODE-245-length-16453-cov-6.608245_pt1 | contig 16453 bp, 30 predicted proteins | sample MGYA00376246_ERZ650310 | MGnify/ENA primary metagenome ERZ650310 (study PRJEB26733, sample SAMN07839286) | wastewater metagenome | biome: small river; feature: stream; material: water | place: USA: North Carolina | collected 2016-03-01 ...
AATCCTAGAATAGGACAGTGGGTAGGCCACACAATATCACCAAAGACAATATTCCATGTATATCCTGTCCTTTCCGCATTGTACTTTTTAGAACGAAATTTATCACGTTGTACACGGTATAAATCTGTATCCTGTTTGTCTCCCCATTTTGCTTTCCATCTAGCTTCCTTGCGAGCAGTGCGCAGTCCGTAACCATATGAGTCATACCATTCTGGAATGTACTTAGAGACAACCTGTTTCATTCTCTGTCGAGACACACCATAGATAACACCCATTTGTGCCATACTATAGCCCGCAGTTCCCAATTCCTTTAACTTGGGAATCTCTGCTTTCCAATTAATTGGAGATTTATTCGGCAAACTTTACCATCTCTTTCATGTTAGGCCCAAATTTACTTTCGCAAGCCATAGGAACGCTCCACTTGTAGCCAAAGACAGAATGAATACGATCAGGGAGATCCGCAAAGACTCCGTCAAATATGTCCCGTAAGTCTCCAAGGTACTGATTTTTAGTATCGAGTACAATGCTATCGTGAACAGTAGATATGAAGTCACAAGGAATATTAGCATCTGCAATCCTTTTCTTTGCCATGATACGTGCAAGCATCATAACATCAGCACCAGTCCCTTGCACGGGATAGTTTGTAAGAGTTGTCCAAGGGACTTTAAGTTCTCCTCTATAGTCTCGCTTGGGGGGACAAGTCCAACTACGTCCGAGGGGTCCGATGATTGGGTTACCAGCCATACAGGTATCTTTCCATCGTGTATGACAAGCGTCAATGCCTTTATATTTCCTGTAAAACTTTTCATTCATGTCATCCCAGAAGTCTGCTTTAGCAGATACGTGCATAAAGTCGGGATCGTTGGCAAAAGACCAACCAGAACCACGATAAATAGTTCTAAACAGAAAAATCTTTGCAATGAGTCGACTAGGAAGCTCGAAAGCTTCTTGGTTTTTTGCGTGAGTATCTTCACCTCCTAATATTTCGTCAATACCTACTTGGTCTTTGGCTAGCTCTAGCAGAGTACGCCACTCGAGCTGGCTTGCGTCGCATTGAATTAGCATACCTTACCCCTTGCTCGGATTGCTGCACCATAACCGTAGTCTGGTTTTTCTTCGTCATTAGCCCATTCTTCTGCTTTTTGATCGCATAATTTTGCACACTCCTCACGCTCTTTAGCTGCTACCAGTTTGACAAATTTTTCAAGTTGTCTATTGGTTGCTACCCACATACCTTGACCATCCCCATAATCTTGATAAAGACCTGTCTGTCTAGCCATTTCAATGATGTCTTCTTGAGTCATTTTAAATTCCCATCAATCCAAGTGTCCAGCTTTTTATGCAGGTCATCTCGCTCTGCTTGACCAATTGTACGTCCATCGGCAATCTTTAAAGGGTTGGTAAGTCCTTTCTTAAACCCATCTCCGCGCTTGAAGTTAATATACCCGCCATCTTTGGCAGTAATTACGTTGTAGACGGCACCAAGAGGTTGTCCAAAACCACTCAAGTGCGTTTCAGTATCTTCTTTAAATTTATTTTGTGTCATTTGCGTAACAACGCAGGAACAGGTTTAGCAGGAAAGCGTTGAATGTTATCTTTGATTTCATTAAACACTTGTGGGAAGGCTATTTGCATGTCCATAAGGACACGTTTAACACCTTGTTGTTGAATGATGGAAGCTAAGCCCACCAACGCATCGTTATATTCTAATTGTTCTGGTTCAGTCATTGTATTTTGAGATGAAAATATCCTGTAGTTCGGTAGCAAAGTTTTGTAAGTTGGGCTTACTACTACTTAGTCTGCCTGTTTGTGCTGTTGTTTGGTTAAAGTTGCCATGCAGCATACCATGTTCCCAGTTCATTGTATCACGTAGTTTAACAAGACCTTTGTAATATGTACCATTGAGCTTCTCCAGTTTGGAGAGGTCTAAAATCATGTTCACAACAATCTTATTGCCACGCAGTTTACGGAGTGTGCCCTCATCTGTTGCAAAGTTGCCCAGTTTAGCCATAGCAGAACCCTTCAGAGGCTCATAAAGCCGCGGTAAGGTGTGTTCAATTACAATGTTCTTGTACTTGGGCTGACCTGCTTTGGCGCCTGATTTGAAAAACCCAATATGTTCTTTACTGTCTTGCTTAACCACACCGCCATACAGAAAGGCAGAAAGATGGTCATTAGAGGCAAAATTAATAGGAACGTCGGGATAGATAGCGGCGAGTTTTCCTTTAAGCGTTGATATTTTGTCATCTACCTCCAATGCTCGTTGTTCACAGAGCTGTTCATCGAACGGAATACCATTGGCTTCCATCTCTTGTAATATTTTCATGTCTTGACACATTAGGAAACAAAGTTTCACTTGGGCAGGGGTCATAAGCTTTCGTTGTGCGTGATAACAAGCTAATGTTAGCTCCGCATCCTTAGTTGCATATTCCTCCAACACACCCCAAGGAATCTCGTCAGTATTAATGCCTTTGTCCCAATACTCTGTCTTCACAACATCCAACTTTGTTTCGAGTCCATAACGTTCACATGTTTCATTAAGACTGGGGAAACGGTTGGTTTGATGAGACAGGATGAACTCAGCTATTTGAACATCCCAAATGTGCTTGTTGCGTAGTTGATCGACCTCATACTTTAATAACCATGCAAGGTCAAACTTAAAGTTAAAGCCAACAACTAAGTCATAGTTTTGAATCCATTGATTTAAATCGTGTACTCTAGATGTGGGAGACGTACCAGAATGGTTGTCATCTGCATAACTAAAACACACCATTTTATTTCTGGCGTCGTAGGGGTTACCTTTATTCCATATTGTTGTTTCGGTGTCTAGGGCGAGCAGTTTCATTAAGCATCGTAATAGGTGGAAAGCACCACAGTGAACGTGAAGTCATCGTCTGAGAATCCACGGTCTCGGAAGTCTTGTTCACAGGCTCCCTTGAAATGGTCGGCTCCTTCTGCGGTTGGAAAGACTCCGACGACCGCATAGGAAACAAATGCATTGTTAAGTACACGTCGTTCGACAATATATACATTAGCTCGGTGTTTTGGTAGTTTCATTAAATGTCCTCATATCTGGCAATGTTTGCGTTAATTAAAACCTCCTTACGACCATGTCGCATGTCAGGCAATGTGTCCTCGTCACCCATTAGCTTGTTCTTACTGGCATGAAGGAAGCGTAGGTTCTCATACCCCGCATCAGCAATCTTACCAATACCTACAATCCAATCTGCCTCGGCCTGTTTAGAGGTCTTGGCATTGGCAACGTTAGCCATTGTCAACCACTTCTGTCCCTCGCCAGTGCCGTCGGCTTGACAGACAGCAATAACAGGACAATGTTCCTTAGCCAACTCACGACCCCATTGATAAATCTGACCCAGACGCAAATCCTCACGGTCATTATTGAATCCTGTGATTTTATCAATCTGGTCAAAGATAACCAACGAAGGCTTGTACTGTTTACAAACCTGTTCGACAGTTGACTTGTGGATAATACCGCTATCAAAAATCTTATGCTTGCCATTTGTCTTAGCCATGTAAGCATCACGATTGCCTGCTAGGTTGCTAAACAGTTGAGTCATGTTCAGGCCTAGGGCAGCTTGATAACAGCGTAGCTTTACTTTGTTACCTTGTTCTTCGTTGTTAAACCAGATTACTGGGCCGTCGCCATCTCCGAGCTGCTCAGACATAAAAGTTGTTTCTGAGGCAAGGAATGTTGTCTTTCCAGTTTCTGGACGCGCAAAGATAAATCCAAAATCACCTTTTCGGAGGCTGCCAAGCATTTGGTTAAGAGCAGTAAGTCGCCAACGTAGTCCTGGTTTTTTGATTGTGTCATGTGCAAGTTCTTCGAGGTCATCAGAGATGAAATCGAATGTTTCTCCTTTTTCTTGTTCTTCGGTTTGCGTGAGGTAATCCTCAAGCAGATGCTTCATCTTCTCAGGTTCTAGCTTGCCCTCTGTTACGTCATAAGCCGCAAGAGATATTTCCTTGAGCTTTTTATGGGCAAGAATGGACTGGATAAGTTTAAGCGTAGTGTCTTCTGAAACTTCTAGGTTAGCAAGCTGTTCCAGTACACCAGCATAGTAGTCCTTGTCTTTAGCAGACGAGGCAAACAACAAGTTTGCCAAGTCACTCACAGACAGTGAGGTTTTGTTCTCGTTCTGACGATGGAAATTGTCAAGAACAGAATAGACTGGTTGAACATCTTTAGTTAGGTCAGAAAGTTTTAACCTATCTTTGTAAGATTCCCAAACAGAATAGTCTAGTAAGTGTTTAATTATTGATAATTCATGTAACAATATTACTCCTTGTTAAATTACATACTGTATACATATTATTGTACATTAATATTTATTGCTTGTCAAGCTTTTTTTCATAAAGTTCTTTTTGCATGTTTGTCAATTCAATAATTGCTTGCTGTTCTGCTGGTGTTTTAGGCTTCTTTTTAAAGATTAGGTCGTAGTTGTTGTCAAACTTTTCTTTGTCTGTGGGGCGTTGCTTGTCGCCCTTACCTGCTTCTCTCATACCAACTCCTTAATAGCTAACCAAGTTACAAAGATGAGTCCCCCAAGTCCTGCTAAAGCCAAGGTGGCCATAGCTCCATGAGCAATAGCTGCCCATGTTCGTCCAAACAAACCCATGCCCATGTCATCTGTAATGAATCCATAGAAGGACGCTGCCCAGACAATTAAAACACAACACAATAATAGATAAATCATTTGTTAAGTCTCTCCTGTATACGTTGACGGTTGAGTTCCATTGCTTCTGGTGTAGGTTTCCACATATGACCCCACCAATCATTGGTAAATTGATAAGCAAAGTGAGGTATACGTGGGTGATTTACTACACGTCCTCGTTTTTTACATTCATCTACAAGTTGAGCATAGCGGGTACTAAGCCACAAAACTTTGTTGTAAAAGAATCGTGTATGTCCTGTGCCTAGCTTGTATTCAGTTGGATTACGTGGGTCATCTGGTGATTCTCCTCTCTCAATTGCTTTCTTAATTTGACCAAACAAACGAGGAAGCTCACGATATTCAGCACCTAAATGCTTGTCCGTTAGTTCCTCAACAGGGATACAATTGATACGGGTCATGTATTCTTTTCCTTGAGTTTGGCTTCGATCTTCTTGAAGTCATTAATGTCTGGGATGTGTGGAAAGTCCTCTAGAACTTCATCCCAATCCTCGTCGGTCAGCTCAACCCATGCAGCGCGTTCCGCTTGCGGCAATGTGCGTTGTTGTGGCAGTTGTTCGATCTGTTTTTGCAAATCACCAACAGCTCTAGCCAAGAACATGACTCCAAAATCGCCATCGTGCCGTGCAGCTTCTACTGCGTGTTCAATGTTTGTCATGTCTTACTCCTTAACAGTTGTCACATTGCGCCATTCATGTGTGCAACTTTTCTCAAGCCATTCCCCACAAGTGTGATTTGGTTCATCTCTAAATATTTCTGCATCTGGAGATGTTAAATCATGGCATTCCAATAAATGGGCGTCACGGGTTTCAAAAACCCATAACTGTTGCAACACACCATTTTTTATTCGTAAGTGATTTGTTGCAATTTTCATTGTAAAAGTCCTTTAATGTCGTCAACAGAGAACTCCTTGGGGTCTTTGTCTGTTAACAGCGTTTTAGTTTTCATACCGAGTAGCTTGGCTTGGTCTGCGATTGATCGACCCTCACGCCATTTGTCGTCATCTAACCACACAATGAGTTCATCATAAGACTTTGCAATCTCAGCAATTTGCTCACGTGGGATAGATGTACCCAACAACGGCTTGCCGTCAGCTACCTGACTAACTACAAGAGCACTAACAGCATCCTCCGTTAGAACAAGGCGTCGATTTCCAGACAGGGGTTGGTGTGATACGTATATTGTCCGTGATTGGGCCTTTTCTCCGACGTTGTAATACTTGGCTTTGCTCGCTCGTTTAGGATCAAAGTTTTTGGCTTGGATACAACAGAGGTTTCCGTCTCCGTCGTAGAAGGGCATGAGTAGTTGTTGCCAATAGGGACTCCATTTAAAGCCTGCTCTAAAAGCTTCTCCTGCTCCAAGTCCATATTTAGCAAGCCATTCAAGTCCTCTTCCGTCCAAGATGTTTGTGGCGTCATCTGGAAATCTAACTCCATCTGTATCGCTTTCATTTTTCCCATCGCGTTCTCCTACAAAAGGGGATTTGTCGCCCCGCTCAGTGTATTTACAACCAAAACAGTAAGCACTGCCATCTGAATACCGAGCAAGGTTATCGCGGCTACCACAAGAAGGGCAACCTTCATGTTTGACAAACGTCGCCATTACTCCTCCGATACATAGCTATCTTCATCGTCGGCATCACCATCTACTACTTGCACATCATCAGAGATGGTTGACAAGCACTTGTTACACATATCCACATACTCACCACTGTTACGAAACTTACGAACAGACTCTTGAGTAGTCAAGATAACATCACAGCATGAACATTTCATATTAAACTCCTAACGCACTAATCCAGTTACAAACACCATTGTTATGCACAATAGAACCCGTGGCTTCCTTAGCTTTAGTATCGCTATTCCAGCCATGACCTGCATTATACCACATATGTGATACTTCTTTGGGTAAAATAAACCCATTCTTGCAAGTATATGCACGAGCTTTTGGGGTAAAAGCACCATCTACCATTGCCATTGGGGAGTCATCAGCAAAGATATCTTCCCATGTTTTGTATGTCTTGTCATAGTTACAGCAACGAATCACCATAGACAATAACGAGATGTAGTAGGTAGACTTCCATACCTTAGTAGGAATCATCAGAGCCAAGCCTTCAGGCATATCCTGATACTGACAGGTACAGCCTAGGTCTTTGAGCAACTGCACTTGTACCACCGCTAGGTTGGCTTTAAAGCGGTCTAGGTTGGCAATCTTAGTGAGGTGTACCCATAACCCATTACGATTGAACTTAACGCTGTTCTGGAAGCCATAGATAGCAAACTTACGCTTAGCTACTTTCCATGCCACTACGTCATTAAAGAAGTCTTTACACTTCAAACGATGTGATTGTGACGAGAGGACATCAGCTTTCTTGTGCAAGATTTGCCACAGCAAGGGATTGGTTTGTGGAATCTCCGCATAGGGAGTTGTCTTATGTGTCTCAAGGATGTTTAGTTTAAGCATGGCTGATGATTGCTTCCAAATATTTGTTGAGATTGGTGCCTTGAATTCCTGGGGCTGAGTTGACTTCGATGACAAAGAGTTCGTCTTTAAGTTGGTTGTAGCCCACGTCCACGCCGCGGAAGTCAGAGGCAGAGACTTTGGCTGCTCGTAAGGCGAGTTCTCGAAGTCCATCTGGTTCATCTTCGACTGTTTGTACAAAGACATACCCATTTGCGAGATTACGGATTTTGGTATCTCGTTCGCCATTGAATTCCTTACGACGTTTCTTCTCTGTTACTGCCACCACTTGGTCTTTAAACACATGAACACGAAACTCACGTTTCTTCTTCTTGTATCGTGTATAGACAGGACACTCTTGAAAATCTTCCATAGTTTCCATGACTACAATACCTTTACCACAAGAGGCATTAAGGTATTTACGACCAAAAACTACAACTCCCTCATCTAACCATGCCATTGCACCAGGTTTGTCAGTGGTATATTCCAATGCAGGGATTTCGTTGTTTTGAAACCAGTTGTACTGGGTGAGTTTGTCAACACTTTGACCATACTTAAACTGTTGACGTTTAAGGCTAGGCTTGGTTGTGCGGAATACTTTGCGTTTGAAATAAGTCGATAGACCCTGAGCAATTGCCTTGAGGCTGGCGCTCTTCAAACCAGTTTTAGTGCACAGTAGACTGGGAGATTTCTTGTTCATCTAATTTCTTTCGGATGTATTCACCATCAATAACAGGGACACCGCTCGGGTTAGAACGGAAGGATACAGGCAACGGTAGTACGTCGATTAGTGTGATTGAAACTTTCTTAGTTTTAGGGTCATAGGATAAATCACTCACTTGACCAGTCCACAAACGTTGTGTAAGTTCTGACTCAAGGAGGTTCAATTCCTTCATGTCAATCTCACACACAATCATGTGGTCAATGAGTAGGCTGTCAGACACACCCATCATTGTGACAGCAGATTCGCCAGACGCAATAGTCTTTGGATAGTTGGTTTCGATGTAATCTTCTGACCACCACTCAAGCTTTTTTCCGAGGAGGTTTTTACGAAATTTCTTGTAGGAGTTTTTACTCAGTCCTTCCTCAGTTGATTTCTTAAAAGTAACCACCGTAGATGCTGTCTTGCTCCCACCCATAATTGTAGCGGGAGCTGGTGCTTTTTTTGGTACCAGTGCCTCCGTAGTCAGTGTTGTTTTGTCAAGGTCAAAGGTATGGAGCATGAACTCAGGCACATTCTCAATGGTGCATTTGCTCATGTCATAGCCGTTACGTGCAAGAATCCAGAACAATGTGGCACCCTCGCTAGCCCAGTACCATGCATTAGGAGTCTCTACAAGGGACAATGGGCGGTCTTTGTTACGCAAGAGGCGTACAACGTGCTTACGCTGGTCATACATAGCCACAGCATACGCACCGTTCACCTTACCTAAAGCTGCTTCAACAGTCTTGGTGTAGTCGTCTTCTGTGAATGCCTTATGCAAGTGAATAGCCAGAGCCTCGCTGTCTACGGTTGTGTCAGCCAATTCACGATGACCAAACAACGTGCCATTGTGTACCATTGCAAACTCATCATTAACAGTAAAGGGATGAGCATTTTCATCCACAGTCTTGCCAATGGTTGATTTACGGTTGTGACCAATGTACGCTTTACCGTCACGCCACATATCTTTACCAATCTTGTGGGCATCCAGCTGAGGGATGAACCAAGAGGCTGTTACAGCTTCCTTTGCAATGTGAAAGGTGGTGTCTTTCTCAACACCAATCACACCCGTACTGTCTTCGCCACGCAGGGCGTCAACATACAGTAGTTGATAAAACGTATCTTCATGTTGCTTCTGAAGACCTGTGTTTGCTTTAACAATCATTCCAACGAGACCACACATAACTATTCCTTAAACAAAAGCAAACTTAACATCGAGCAGATTGTTCTGCATCATGTTGTGGAGGGCAGGCTCAAGAGCCAAGATACGTGGGCTGTCTTTAAACAACTCACGCCACCATGAACGGATTTGGTCAGGAGTCGATAGACCCTCTGCCGTAATCTCCTCACGCTGACACAGAATCCACAGATTGTTCAGCGTAGATACCCACTCATTCAACAGCACTGCATCATCTGTACCTTGCAGATGACGGAACTCAATAGAGCCCTGTGTACGCAAAGGCAAGATGTTCAATGCCGTATACTTGTGCCAGTTGTTTGTCAATCGAGTAAGGTTGCTACCATAAATAGTAGGCAAGAATGTCTCGGTCAAAGGCACACAATGAATGTTAGCTCGACGGTCATGGTTGACCATTGCAAAGAAGAACTCTTCGAACAGAGCATAGAACAAAATCAACTGACGTGTCTGTTGCTCGGTCAATGTACGACAGTTAATGTGTACATGGGTAGAGGTACGAGACGTGAACGCCTCTTCTTTGTTGTAATAGTCAAGATGAGCATGAAGATTCTTGAATGACTCTACCAAATGGTCTTTGGTAAGAGGAATAGAGATGAACTCAACACCCTCATTACGCAAACTACCATCGTGAGTAGCAGCAAAAACTTCAAAGTCTTTCTTACTTTTAACAGACTCAATCTCACACTCGATACCAGCAAAGAACATCTTTGCAGTATCAAGAGCATTTTGTTTTAAATCAAACGCTTTATAAATTTCAGCCATGAATCATCTCCATTTGAATACCTTCAACTAACGCCTCGACTTCTTTACGGAAGACGGGTTGTAAGATGGTAATCTTTTGCTCTTTCTTATTGACCACTGCGACACGCAATTGGTCAGCAAAGATATCACCAGTCTCAGGAACAAACGCAAAGCGTGGCGAAATTGCCACAGACAAAGGTTTATTCTTCATTGTCAGCACTGTCTTAATGCTAGGGAACGCTTGCTTACTGACGAACGCTTTGAGCGAAGCAAACGACAGCTCAACATTAGTCAAGCCTCCAGTCTTACTGAGCGCAGTTAAGCGCACGTTTTCGGTACAAATACCGCGGCGATATTGCTTGGCAGGGATGCGTTGAAGCATACAGGCACGTTTAGCAAATTGGAAATAGCTCTTGTTAGGAAGAACATAGTCCACTTCATACGGGTCATCATGGTTGAGATACAACTCAAACTCTGTGCCGTCTTCGTCTGTGCCACGCACAATTTCATGGTGTACATCACGAATGTAGAACAAACGTTCACCACATTCTTGAAATTTGACATACGTGCTACGATAGTAACGCTGAATGTCTTCGTAGTTGGCTGAACTAAATTGCATTAAATGACCTCCAAGTTGTATTCTTTAACCAAAGCCAGGGCAGTTGCTTTGTCGTTGTCGTTGATCGACCGTAAGATACGGGCCTCTTCTTTAACCACGTCGATAGCATCCACACTGTCCAACGCACGTTGAGTATTAGCCCATACCCATCGAATGAGTTCATTCTTAAAAATCCAGAAGTTTGAGAGCGTTCGGTATTCCACACCATAGCTCTTAGCACGGAAGGCGCCAGCCTTACCATACAATTGTTTACGCATTTCACCATTGTCCATCAGGACAGAAGGTACACCCAGAAACAAATCCATTGCACGAATGACAGCCATTGGGTCTTTGGTTGTCTCGACATGGATGTGACCGCCAGCACTACGCATGAATGGATGCGGAGGCTCAGGCTTCTTGTTCACTTCCTTAGTCCAAGCATTAAAGTCAGGCTCACAGCCGAAGATGTGGGCGGCAGGATGGTTCATCTGTTCTTCAGGGAACACAATGCACGACAGCTTAGAGAAGCTGAGGTTAGGCAAATATTCCTTAGACTTTTCCATCACAGCAGTAATGTGCTGAACAAACTCATCAGCACTAGCTGACGGAGGCACACCATACTCAAGAGAGACGTTGTCTTCTTGCAAGGTGTAGCCTTCAGGCATATCAGGAATCTGCATAGGATTCCATTTGTCTGCATTGATGTAGCCAATAGCTGAGATTGGATTGCCTGCATTATCTTGCAAGAACACTTCTGGGTCAGTACCTAAACGCATGTTACCACTCCTTATTGAACAAATAGTCAACGACCAACTGATTGGTCTTAGTTACAAAATCACTCTCAGGGGCATCCCATTCAGGATGACCTTGAATAGCTAAACCCTTAATTTCAGGGAAGAACACAATCTCAGGCTCGACGAATGTGTCATTACGCATATTGAATAACAAATGCGAAGGCGTTTCACTCTTAGCACCGTAGTACACAGCACTAAGTTTTTTGGGAGTCCATGCAATGAGTTCATGGTTTGTACCAACCAAGTCCAACATCTGATGATGTGAGGATGTAACATGGAACTGTTCACCATCTTTAGTGACCACTTCATGTCCACTACCATGACCATCAACGTGCTGAATTAGCTTGCCACCAGCAAACGCACACATCAGTTGAGCACCACGACACACGCCAATGATTGGAATGTTGTGAGCCTTACAATATTTGAGAGCGTTCCATTCCCACACATCACGTTCAGATGGTAAGATTGGAGCACCATTCAAGCGATGTGGTGTTTCTTTGTAGTAGCTTGGATGAATGTCTGTGCCACCCCATAACAGGAAAGCATCCACATTTTTAAAGCCGTGAACGGTTGCATCTACAGCATTGTCAAAGATGGCATCAAAGGGATAGATGGAATGTCCGTTACCCCACGGAGAATAAGCGAGAGTTGTCAAGTTGATCGACCTTTCTTAGCAGGTTACGGAATGGAGGTTACGATGCTCCATGTAATGATGAGTACAAATCATATGCTGACCAGGATTTTTCTGAGAAGCAAACGACACAATCATAGGCGTATCATTCTTGGGCCACTTAGAATCAACAGAGAAGTCCTTCAATGAACGGCATACACCGACAACAAAGCAGGCGCCATACTTCTCATATCCATCCTTAGTAGACGGGTAGCATGTATCACCAGCCTTGAGCTTACACATACTAGCCAAACGTTTAACCACGTTATCACGGCGTACATACTCAGCAGGTTCAATGTTACGTAACTCCGCTTGAGCAATTTCTTGCGGAGTAAAGTATTTAGCAGTGGGAGTTGTTGAGTATGTTGTGGGCCAGTATGTAGGCTTCGGTCGCTTAGAAGCAAAAGTTTGTGTAATCATGGGTTAATCCAGACATCATTGAGGTTGACAGCAACACCAGCACCGTTTGCAAAGGCAGGTTGATACCCTTCCGCTGCGTTAATCTGCGCCCATAGTCCTGCCGCGCCAGCTTGTTTCTTTTGCTTAGGCTCTACCTTAGCACGAGCATTAAGCACAATCTTAGTTTTGACAGGATTGGCTCGGTGGAACGTTTCAGAGACAGCTTCACCACCCACATCAAAACGTGTTACGGTAATTAAATACCACGGCAATATACCCGATTTGACATGTTTGTCATGCTGGGTAATCATGTCTTTCAGATGCTCATCACTCAAATTTTTAAATGTTTGATAAAGCATTGGAGAAATGGTATGGTCATAAGCATCTCTGCCATGCCATACAGTTGCAACAATCATACGGTGCCTTTCTTTTTACGAGGATTGAGAACAGGAAAGTCATTGTCTTTACTGTAACGATAGAGATGCAACCAGTGAGGCCCATGTGCCTTGTTGTAGAACGTGTCGCGTTTCTTAACGTTAGGATTTTCAATCATCAACGGAATGGATGTACCATACTTCAATTGATTGTCAGACACCAAGAAGTAGAACTCGTTAGGATGCCAGTCGTCTGCAACGTTAGCACACACAAAGTCAAAGAACTTTTGTACTTCTTCTGGTGTTTTGAAGTTGGTATGATTGAGCTGAGTCAATGCACCAATGCCACAGCTGGTAAATGCCCATGATTCAACACGACACACTCGACAATCATTTACGGTGCTATAAATATAGCCATGATGACCAGAATCGTAGTCCTTTTTAGGGTCAAGTTTTAACTTAAACACACATCTTCCCCAGAACCAATGTTAATCTTAACAAACACATCTTGCGCTTGCTTTTCTACATCCATGTAGTACATAGATTCAACTTCCTCATCAAAGAGACGAGCGCAAGTTTCACATATTGAATGCTCACCGCATTCAGGACACACGTTGGAATGTTGATCGACCTTCATATTTCCTCCTAGATAGTCATCCACACAACAAGAATGGCAATGAAGCCAAGCCAATACAAGATGTTATCGTTATACTGCATACTTGAAAATGCTCCATGCACGTGGTGCGTTACGTGCAAATAACGTGTAATGAAAGGACTTACCGACAAATCGGCTACGTTTCACATGAACGGGGATAAATTTTATCATTTCAAATCTCCAGTAGTCAGATGATAAAACAATTTAATCATATTGCTTGTTCCTTTTGCTTAGCTTTCAGTTCTTCTAACTTGGCTTTTTTCCTGTTCTTATTACAACGTTCATAACACTTTACCCAAGACCAGCCAAGAATTTCATGGTCAGCCCATGTCAATGCACCATTAAGGTCATTGGCTTTTAACAATTGTGTACGCTGATGCTCAAACACCATATTAGCATATGCTTGTTTAATTGCATCGTATGCTTCAACAATCTTATCACCATCCTCATATTTAACGAAATTCTTATAGAGATGGGAGTCTGTGAACTCGGCAACAGATAGATATTTACCTTTTGCTTTCTCAGGTTTTGGCTTTTCCTTGGGCTTAGCCTTGGCATTAAGCACAATTGTGGGCTTAACTGGTTTATCTTCAATAATATCCATACACAACACCTCCCATTAGGTACATTCCAAACATAACACAGCCAAAGCATAGCAATTGTATGCCAACAAAGATACCGATTAGGTTTAACATACACCGCCTTTGTGACTATTGTTTAAACCCTTCAATAACGACAAATCAGTGATGAGTATGTAGTTACTTTTAGGCATAGGTGCCACTGTAAACTTACGTTTAAGCGCAGTTTTTTGACCACAGCATAGGCATTGTCGATAACCCAGTTTAAACCGAGCCAAGGGAATGTCATTACCGCAGTCGCAGGGCAGTTGATCGACCTTGTTGATAGACCCAGTAGGGTTGATCGACCCAATGCCAACCATAGTTGCTTTGCTCATACAAATCCTAACCGTTAGGAATTTTGGAAACAAAAAAAGCTCACAAAAAGTGAGCAACAAAAAAAGCCCCAATTAAGGGGCTTTAATGTTAGGGGTTATTACATGGGCGCGGTTTCGGATTCATCCACTACAATATTAATATCATAGCCCAGTGCTTGCGCCTGTTCTTGGAATTCTGCATCCGATATCATGCCGTTTTCCCATTGTAATTTACGTTCTTGAAATTCTGCCTCATTATCTGGCAGGGCTTGCACCTCAGCAATTACGGCACGGGCACTGGCCATAATATCAGTATTGCCAATTGTCTCGGTAAGACGTTCTAATGACTCACGATATAGCCCTTCGTAAGTGGCAAGCATAGATTTTAGGGCGGCCACGGCTGACGCATAGTCACCTAGTTCGGTCTTTTCGGTGCGAGATTCCAAGTCACTAGAAAGTTTTACAAGTTTACCAGCAATACCTTCGCCCGCTTCACTTGGCAACTTGGCATTTTCTAACATTTTGATAATTGCACGCAAGGGCAATAATTTGCCATTGTCTAAACTTGGCAATTTCCCAAGCTGACAAAAGAACTTTGACGCCCACGTTTTCGCATTGGAAAAACTGCCAGTATTCAAGCCGCCTGCGAAAATCTGCCATTGATTCTCAGCGGTGGCCGGCTTTGCACCTTTGGCAATTTTATCAGCGATAAATGCGGGTTTCAAATATTCGCTGATTTTCTCACGCAATGCCGCGTTAAATTCCTTGGGGATTTTCTCATTAATGGGCGTTTGACCTTTATAAAAGTCAAAGCGTGCATCCGTGAGCATATCAGCAAGTAGGGACAATGCACCGACAGAAGCCTTCACAGCCGCATTTTGCTCAGTGCCAATGGCACGCATTGATTCGAGAGTATCAAGTTTATCAAGCAAGGCCAAGGGTTCGGCATTGTTTTTTGCGTCAGTGATGACTACTTGATTGTCATTAAAAGAAAAAGTGAATTTAGACATTTGATTAACCTTTGAAAATTTCCTAACCGTTAGGATTTTCAGACTTGAAACAATAGGCAAAGCTGTGCCCCAAGAACTGAATCCCGCTTGTGTAATACCAAAGAACTAACGTAATACTAATGTATTACTTTGTAAGTAAAGACCTACATTCAAGGGCTAGCGTTAGCCCTTTGATGTAAACCCTTAGTTTACTTTGTCAAAATCCATTGTGCAAAATCTCGCACCTGCTGTGCTTCGGTTTCCGACAGACAGTTGTCTAAAATCAATTCCTCAATGAGGCGCAAGCCCGTTTGTTGTTCTGCTGTAAGTTTCGCTGTGTGCATATAATCCCCTTTGTTTAATACAAGCACAAACTGTGCCAACCTAGAAATTCCCCTTCTTAGGGGTTACAGTATATGTAGCAAACACCGTGCCAGCTTGAAAAAAGTAACTATTTGGTAGTCGTTTTGACAAACTCCTGAGAACTAAAGTACACAATTCACAGGTTATCCACACAAAAAGTTATCCACAGGATGCACCATTGTGGTGATTTATGCACCAATATGGACAATGCTATGCACCATTTTGGACACACCTAGTGTCGGTATTTTGACACCCGTAAGTTTCACGTCAGTTTTATGTCGGTTTTACGTCACTTTGAGCTATTTAGTATTCAAAATATATACCTCATTACAACTAAAGTAGTACACACAACTGTCGGGATTCCGACACCTGTAACCCGTTGGTTTCCAAGAAGTCGTGAAACATAACACTAAAGTATTACATTGGTTTATAGGTGTTGGTCGTGTAAGTATTTAGTTCTAAGTTTATAGGGCTAGGACTCTTGTAAGAAGAAAGTACACCCTACATTCCTAACGTTAGGGGCTTGCGTTGGCTAGGGCTATCGGCAGAGTTTGCACGATAGCTTTTACCTATGATTGTAAGGGGCTATGGGTTTCTGTTACATGATAGTTTTTAACAATGGGCGATTGTAAGTGTACGTATTAATTAATAAATGCATAAAACATCCATCACTCATGCATTACATTATAAAGAGGGGGGTGGGGGGAAAACTTGGGATTCCATAAAATGACGTAATGCAGCATCCTACGATTTTTATAATTTTTTAAAAGGAGGGGGTATACTCACTTCGTTCGTTTGTGGGGGTATGTTATGTGCTCTCATTTAAACGAGTTTTAAGGGGTGTTTTATAGCCATGGCTACGCTGGTATTCCTGGGGCTCTAAC
>ERZ650310.246-NODE-246-length-16451-cov-4.492437_pt1 | contig 16451 bp, 35 predicted proteins | sample MGYA00376246_ERZ650310 | MGnify/ENA primary metagenome ERZ650310 (study PRJEB26733, sample SAMN07839286) | wastewater metagenome | biome: small river; feature: stream; material: water | place: USA: North Carolina | collected 2016-03-01 ...
GTTCAGACGTGTGCTCTTCCGATCTGTGCAGGCCCGTGCCAGCGCAAGCTCAAAGCCGGTGAGGATTGGGCCATGATTGAAAAGATTACGGATGGCAACAAACGATTGCACTTGAGGGCAGACGGATATCCAAAGTATCGTGTCAAGCCCGGAGATTCGGTTCACCTTAGAAACATGGGGATGGTGGTTGAAGGACCACTTTTTACGGATGATGAAAAAATCAAAATTGAAAAAGATTATAAAAACACAATAAAAGAAAAATCAACATCAATTTTTAATTTGTGGATCATCATAATTATTTTGTCAATATTACTTGCATTGTCAATTTATTTACACATCACACGGACAAAAATTCCGTTTTTAAATAAATAATCTATATTTGCAAAAGATTTCCACGAGTCTATAAAAAAGTTTTTTAACCGTCATTTGAAAGAATGGCGGTTTTTTTTGTGATTAAAAAAAATAAAAAAATGTTTGCGTAATACATTTTTTTATTTACATTTGCAGAAACAAAAAACATTTTATCGTGAAAACAATTGCAGAATTAAACCCGCCAAGAGCCGATGGATTTCCAAAAATAGTTGAAATTTCATCAATGAAAAAAGAAACAAAATTTGTGGATCGCAAAGACCCGAATTTTGACAAACCATTGTCAAGTTTAGAAATTGACTACAGTAAAAACAATTAATAATTATTTAAAATCAAAAATTATGTCGAAAATTAAAGAAGTAAAAGAAGTAAAAACAATTATTGATGTTGATGTTATCATTGAAAAATGGAACAAAGCAAATCCAACGGTTCATCCGCAAATGTCAAGAAAATTGCTTGCGGAAAAATTGGGTGTTACGCCGCAATTGTTCACGGATTGGAAAAGCGGCAAAGTGCCAAATGTTGTTCCAAGACTTCAAATGTTGATGGAAATCGGAAATTGTAAATTGAACGAATTTGTTTCAAATGAAAAATAATAATGAATCAAAAAAATATACAAAATTTGATATATTTTGTATTGTATTATTGATTTTTTCAACTTTATATTTTGGAATAGGTGTAATAATGTCAATCACTAAATAATTTTAAAATGTCAATAACAAACGAACCAAAAGTTAAATCTTACAATTTACTTGAAAAATTACCGAATTTGCAAAATGCAAAAATAATTTCAATAGATTTAACAAGTGAGTATTGGACGCCAATTGAAGCCGGAGAATTCAAATTGTGTTTTTTTCAAGAATTGAAAAATTCAAGTTATACAGATGAAACCGGCCACACAATCGAATTGCCTTGTGTTGTTTTTATAGATCAAGATGAAAATTTAAAAGAACAAACATTTCGTAATGGTTCCAAAAGATTATATGCAGCAATTGAGACGGCTAAAAAAAACGGCTTAATAGTTCCGGGCACACCGTTAAGAATAGAATATTTGGGAAAACATAAAAACTTATCAAATGATTTTTATTCTGATACCTGGAGCGTTAAACGTTTAGATGTTCAAAATAATGAAGAAAAACAAAAAGAATTGGATGAATTATTTTTAAAAAAAGAATCATTAATTCCAACAAGTGATTTTGAACACATCAAAAGAATCATCGAAAATAAAGAAATTACATCGTATGATAAAACATTAAAATTTTTAAGAAACTTATAAAAAAATAAACTCGTGGGAAATTTATCAAACATTAGAATCGGAAGATGCACATCAAGCGATATTGTCGCATTAACATCAAACGGAAAAAGCAAAGGCGAACCAGGCGCACCATTTTTCACATACGTTGAAGAATGCAGAATGGAAAGATTTTTTAAACAACGACTTGAAAACAGTGTTGAAGTAATGGCGTTTTCGTGGGGCAAACTTTGCGAAAAAATTGTTCACGATTCGTTGGGTTTTAAATATCAATTTCAATCCGATGTAACATTTGAACATCCAAAATTTCCGGAATGGGTCGGAACGCCGGACGGAAAAATTGAAGTTGACAAAAAAATTGATACGATTACGGACATTAAATGTCCATTAACAAGAAAAGCGTTTTACAACTTGGTTAAAGACTTGTACGATTTTGACGGTTTGAACGTTTCTAAGAAGAAAACAATCAACGGAAATGAAATAATACAATCAATCCGAAAACAATCAAAAGAAGGCGAAAAATATTATTGGCAACTTGTAAGTAACGCATCAATATTAAAAGCACGTTATGCCGAATTGATTGTGTTTATGCCGTACTATGAAGAATTGGAACAAATCAAATTGTATAACAGTCAACTTGCTGAGCCGTTTTGGTTGGTTGGTCGTGCAAAAGAAGATGAATTGCCATATATTTATAAAGAATCTGGAATTCAAAACATCAACATAATTCGTTTTGAAGTGCCGGTTGAAGACAAAATGTTTCTTGAAAATCGTGTTAAATTAGCGATTGAACTTATAAATAAATAATTGATGATTTTACAAAAAATACTTGGTCAAAGTGCGTTTTGGATAGTCAACAAAGAAATTGCAAAAAACATCGGAATAGAACCAGCCGTTTTGTTGGCCGATTTAATTGACAAACATTCTTATTTTGAAACAAGAAATGAACTTGATGATGACGGTTATTTTTATAATACATCGGAAAACATCGAATCATCAACATCATTGAATTATCACGCACAAAAACGATGTTTAAAGATTTTAAATGATGTCGGATATGTTGAAACTAAGTTGAAAGGAATTCCCGCAAAACTACATTTCAAAGTTCTTGAAAACAAGATTTTAATATTTTTAAATACTGGGATTCAAACAAATGAAAAACAAGAAAAACAAATAGTTGAAACAAATAATAATAAATCAAATAATAATAAAAATGATAATAAAGAAATATCATTGTTTCAAGAATCGGAACCAACATTGTTTGAAGAAATTGATTTGCCAACAATTCCAGATGATGTGATTAAATATTTGAATGAAAAACGAGGTGGTCAAGGTTTTAAATTGACAAACGGAAATTTAACACCAATAAAAGCCCGAATAAAAGAAGGATTCAAAATTGATGATTTCAAAAAAGTCATTGACGCTGCAATAATTAAATGGTCAAACGATGAAAAAATGAAAAAATACATCCGACCGGAAACATTGTTTGGAAACAAAATGGATTCATATTTAGTTGAATCAACCGATGTAATTCAAAATTCAACATTAACAACCGGATCAAACAACTTTGTTTTTGCACCAAGTGATGAACCAAATTTGAAATAAAATGAAAGATTCTTATAAAAGATTTATTAATGAAGCGGAAATGTTTTTTGTTAAAAAATTCATCACATCGCCAACAATTGAAAAAACATTTACATTTTGTTTGGATGTGATTTATAATTTTGAAAACAATCCCGAAGTTGATTATAATCGTGGCATAATTGCATTCAATAAAAAATACGGTGTCGGAAAATCATTTTTTTTCGATGTTGTTCATCATCGACATTTCAGAATTAGAAACCAATTTATTTTCAAAAAAACAAGTGCAAAAGAATTGGTTAATGTTTTCAAAGAAAAAGGCGAAGCGGAACTTTTGGAATTTATAAAAGTTAAAAATTTATTCATTGATGATATTGGCGATGAAGGCGATGACAAATTTTTTTCGCATTACAACAACAAAATGAATGTCATTCGATTCGTATTATTGAAACGTTACGAAATGTGGGTGTCGAAAGGATTTCGCACGTTTGGAACAACGAATTTGACAATTGAAGAAATCGCCAAAAATTATGATGGTCGTGTTGCTGATAGATTTATGCAAATGGTATATTTTGAACATTTTGATTTTCTTGAAACTGGATCATTCCGACAAATCAAATCAACACGAAAATTGACACCGCAAGAAATTCAAGAAAATTGGAAAAAACTTGAAAAACCAAAAGTCGAAGAAAAAATTGATGTCGTTGGTTTTATGAATGATTTGTTGGTTGAATCCGATGATTATTTGCAAAATATGGGTGAGGTCGCTTGGTCGTTCGTGAAAAAATTTATGTTGGAAAATGAATATTTGAAAACGTCCGATTTTGATGAAATTAATGATGAAATGTTTGATGCAGCACGTTTGTTGGAAAAAAAACAAATTCGTGAATCAATTTCAGTTTTGATGAAAAGTTGCATCCCGGTTGTGCGTGAAAATAAACGTGAAGAAAAATATAAAGAAATCACACGTGATTCAACGATGAACATTGCACAAAATGTCATCACAAAAAGAAAGTTTCTTGAATTAAGAAATGACAAAAATTTTAAATTCAAATCAAATGGATGATGTTTTATTTCACGAATTTTTCCGTGATCCGCCGACAAAATATGAAAAGATTAACAAAAAAATCAAACTTGATTCAAAAGGAAAATTGATTGAAAAAGATGTTAATTATTTGACTGCAAATATTTTTTATGACGGCACACATTGGGCCATAAAATCAAAAGTTGTCAATTTCGCCAAAGAATGGATGATGCCGTTTATTCAAGAAATTCCGAAAATGGAAAAATGCAAAATCGAAATCACATATCATTTCCCGACCGATAATTTTGATCTTGATAATAAAGTTTATTTTTGGACTAAAATTTTGCTTGACTTAATGAAAACACCATCATCAAAACAAATCATCAATGCCGAAAAATATGACAATGAAATTAAAACAATCAATGTTTTAAAAGATGACACGGTTCGATTTGTTGATGAAATCAATATGAAATATAAAAAAGGTTATCCCGCAATTGAATTGAAAATTATTGGACGCCTGGAGCAAACACAACAATCTTTATTTTAAATTTAGTGTAAATACATTTTTTTATTTACATTTGCCAAAACAAAAACTTTTTATCGTGGAAAATACAAAAGCGAAAATTCTTGAAAATCTGGAGTTCTTACCAGATAAAGTGAATTTCAATAATATTGAAACTCAGTTTATAAATCTTAATTCATATTTCAAACAAGACAATGAAAACTTTTATCATTTAACAGTTGAATTGTTTGTTTTGATGCGATACGAAAACAACAAAATTGTAATTGCAAATTTTGAAATTCACGATATATTTTTATTTAGAAATAACGGCGAAAATGCAAAATTCAATTTCACAAGAGATGAATTGTTTAACTATATTGATTTTTGATATGATTGACGGATTTGAAGAACAAACGCACGAATTGACCGATTATGAAGAAAAAACACTTCTACCGGCGATTATCAAAGGATTCAACACCAAACGTGGCGAATCAAATCAAATTTCATCAACGGAAATTATCAAATTGATGAAAGGTGCAAACTATAAAATTGATCCGGCACGATTGCGAAAAATAATAAATCATATTAGAATTAATAATTTAATTTATAATTTGATTGCGACCGGAAAAGGATATTATATTGCAACGACACCAAGTGAATGCAAAAAGTTCATTACATCATTAGACCAAAGAATTAACGCAATAATCAATGTGCGTGATGCAATGCAATATCAACTTGATATGTCGATAAAAGCACAATCAAAATGAATTTGCCAAATTGTAAAAAACCGTGCAAGGATTGTCCGTTTAGAAAAGATACTTTGAAAGGTTGGTTGGGCGAAAATCGAATGATTGAAATATTAAATCAACATTCGTTTGTTTGTCATAAAAATAAAAAATTACAATGCGCCGGTTTTATGATTATCAAAGGCGATGAAAGTTCATTTGTTTCATTGGCAAAAACACTTGATGTTGATACAAAATTGACCGGCCACGAATTAATATTTGAAAACAAAAATGATTGCATAAATCATCATAAAAATAAATAATTGTTTAATTTAAAAATCGCTAAAAATGGCAAAATCACACGAAGAACAAAAGTTGAGACAATTGGAATATCAACATTTCGATTTAATCAAAGTTAAAATCACGAAAAATGGTGCGGATGTTACGCATCACGAATCCGGAAACGATGCCGGACAATTGACAAAAATCGGCGAAGTTCAACCACATCCGGACTTGCAAGCATCACTTGATGAATTGGCACCATTTATGGCCCAAAGAATCGGAATTTTGGACGGATGGGATTTTTCACGTGAACACACGAAAAAAGATTTGGATGTTTTAAAAATGGCAATGGACGGACACAAAGAAGCGATTTCACGTTGCAATGTAAACGGGATTACATTTTTAGGCGATGGCGAAACTTACGGCGTAATGATTACCGGTTCATTGAAACTTCCAAAAGGTGGTTCAATCGGAATGGCCGTTTCCAAAATCACATTCGGAAAAGAGGTTTTAGGTTACGAAAATGAAGTTGAAGAAATTTGCGAAAAAATCAAAAAAGAAGTTTACGCATATCGTTTTCAATCAAAAAAATTACAACTTGACATCGAAACCGAATTGAAGAAAAAAGAAAATCCGGATTTGTTCAAAGAGCCAAAAACGGAAAAAGATGAAACAAAGTTGAAATAATTTAATACGGGCGGGAAACCGCCCAAATATTATGAAACTAAAAACGCACAAAAATTGTAAAAATCCGGAATGCTGCAAAGAATTCAAATTGTTCAAAACGACCGACAAATATTGTTCAATTGAATGTCAAAAGAAATGCGAAAAACCAAAAGAAAAAAAACCGATTGTTTGGAATAATAAACCACGAAAACCAATCAACAAAATTTCGCAAAAACAAAAAATCATCAATGCAAAATATACAGTTTTAAGAATTGAATTTTTGTCAAAACCAGAAAACAAAATTTGTTTCATTGATGGATGCAATCGCAAATCAACAACAATTGAACACACAATGGGTCGAATCGGTTTTGCCGATGATTGGGCCCGTGAAAATAATATTCCTTTGACAATTGATGTGCGTTATTTTGCCGGATGTTGTTTGGAACATAATTTGGAACTTGAAAACAATCCGGAATTATCAAAACAATATCAACTTTCAAAAATTCACGGTGGCCGCAAATAAATTGACACAAAAGCAAAAAGAAACGTTGTATGTAAAAACACCGCCGGAAACAATGGTGGATGTTTTCAGATTTCAAAACGGAATTATAAAGAAAAAAACAATGACATTTCAACAGTATCTTGATATGGAAAAACAACCAGGTTGTAAATATCAAGCGTATCAAGTTGGATATTGTTCAATAAAAGAAACTTAAAAAAATGGACTTAATAGGAAAATTAATATTGATTGATGATGTCAAAGAAATTTCGGCATCATTCAAAAAAGAGATGTTGCAATTGAAACGGATGAACAATATCCGCAAAAAATATTGATAGAATTCACGCAAGACAAATGCGATTTATTAAATAATTACAAACTTGATGATGTTGTAAAAATCGCAATCAATATCAACGGTCGTGAATGGATCAATCCGCAAGGCGAAAAAAAATATTTCAATTCATTGCGTGGATGGAAAGTTGAAAAAATTGGTCAAGCGCCAAAATCAACAAGTGCGGTTGATGAATATCAAAACAAACAACAAACAACAACAAATCCACAATCAACGACAAATGAAGAAGAACACGATGATTTGCCGTTTTAAAATATTTTAAAATAAATTAAAAAATGTTTTTATAATACATTTTTTTATTTACATTTGCAAAGTAAAAAACTTTAAAACGTGGAAATATGATAACAGTTCAAGAAATTCAAAACACGAATGCGTATGAAAATCTAAGAGACAAAACAACGCAATCAATCATCGTTCAAAAATCAAGCCGTGAAAGAATCACACTTGGTGTTCAAATGTCCAAAAATGTTGGATTTGAAAAATGGGTTGAAACATACAATCCGGACACAAAAACAAAAAATGTAGTGAGTGAATTAATAATTAATAATCAATAAAAATGGCAAAAAACAATTCAAAATTAGAAATTGTGGAAATTTCAAAAATTGACACACAACAGTTGAAAGAAATTCAAGGGTTGAAAGAAAAACAACTTGAAATCGTAAAAGCGAACCCGTATGTTGAAATCAAAGACAAAGAAACATACGAAAAAGCAAAAGCATCAAGAACAACATTATTGACCGCATCAACCGATGTTGAAAAACAAGAATCGACATTGACAAAATTTTTGAATGATTTCAAAAAATCAATTCAAGATAAATTCAAAGAATTTTCAACAATCACACGTGAAGCGTATGACAAACAACAAGCCGAAGTGAAACGTTATGAAGACATTTTGGCCGCCGAAAAAGAACGACTTGCAAATATTGAAAAAGAACGTGTTGATGGTTTGAAAAATAACATTTCCGAATTGGAAAAAGAATTTGGCGACAAAATTGAAACAATGACATTCGACACTATTGATGTTGTTGATACTGAAATTCAAAAAACAATTTCCGAAAGAAGCGGCACATTTCAAGAATTCGATTTATTGTTTGACCAGGTCATTGATTTTACGAATGATAAATTCAAAGCCAAAAAAGAAAATTTGATTGAAGAAAACAAACAAAAAGAAATCAAACGAAAAGAAGATCATCAAAATAAAATCAATCAAATTGAATTGAAAGCAAAAGAATTCATTTATGAAATGACTTTTGACACAATCAAAAATGTTGAAATCACAATTAATAATCTTTTTGAACAAAAAAATGATTTTGAAGAATTTCAAGATGATTTTGATTTCAAAGTTTTAGAATTGAAAGATTTGTTTGAAAAACAAGAAACAAAATTGGTCAATGAAGAAAACGCAAGAATTCAAAAACAAAAAGATGATGAAGAACTTGAAGAATTGCGAAAAGAAAAAAAATACAATGACCGTTCCAAAAGATTAACTTCAATCGGTATGGAATGCGATGAAAACGGCGATTTTAAAGTTTATGATGTCGTATATCCAAAATCATTTATCGTGTCGGATAACGATGAAGAATTTGAAAAAACAATTGAAACAATTTCAAATCAAATTGAAATCAAATCAAAACCCGCACCGGAACCAGAACCAGAAACAACAACGGAAGTTGAAAATGAAGTTGCTGCAATAATCGAAGAAAACGAAAACGATGTTCAAAATGTTGATGAAACCGAAGTTGTTGATGCCGAAAATGTTTCATCAAATGAAATCATCGAAGAAATCAAAAAAGATGTTCAACTTGGAACGCCGGAAACAATCGGTCAATTGCGTGAAATGTTATCGAAATACGGCGATTCAACACAATTAAATTTCAGAAATCAACCAAGACAATCATTGTTTGAAACTGAAATTGGCGGCGACATCATCATTTATTTTCAATAATCTTTAAATTCAAATAAAATGGAAAATTACAATCCATCATCCCAAGCAAAATTGATCCGAATGATTTTCAATAAAAATCATAAAATCATTTTGAGCGATGAACAGTTGAAAACAATTGACATTGCGTTTTGGGATTACAAAAAAGAAAAACTTTATGACATCGGAATTTATCGTGGAATCAACATTTGTTTGTTTTTCATTTTGTCATTGATTTCGTTTTTCACAACCACTTCAAAATGGTTGAAAATAGTTTTAATAATATTCTTTTTTTACAATATCATTCATTTGTTATTGACCATCAAAAGATATAAACAATTGAAAAATTCATTGCAATAATGGATGAAATAGATTGGATTGATTCAACTGAGTTTCCGGAAGTTTTAAGCGCCGCAAACAATGGAAATTCGGTTGATGTTTTAATTCACAACACGGTTACAGATGAACACACGGTTGGATGGTTCAATTTTAATCAAATGCGATGGTTGTTTTTAAGTAACGAATCAATCAAAAAATTCAAGTGGCGATATTTCATTGACAAATACGATAGATATGACAAAAAAAATTCAAGAAAAAAAGGAAATTAAAAACGGAATAATTATCAAAGCCGAATTTATTCGTGAAACAAAAGAATCTTGGCTTTTAGATTGCGAAGGCGACATTGAATGGTTTCCGAAATCACAATGTAATTTTGACCAAGACAAACAAGAATTGGAAGCGCCAAAATGGCTTTTAGAAAAAACATTCCCGGACACTAAATTTTAAAGCGATGACAAAAATATTTGCAAAATACGGAACAAATGAAAAAGTTCAACAAGACATTCCAAGTGAATATGTTCCGCAATTCATCGAAAGATTAAATAAAAATCTTGGTGGCCAATGGTTGTTGGTTGATGAATTAAAAAATTGTGAAATAGTCGTTTTCAAAGATGATTATGTTTATATGGGATTTGAAATGGATCGTGAAAGATATTTGGACCCGGAACCAAAAAAATTGAAATAATGACAAAACAAGTTCAAAAGTTAGTCGATTTATTAAATTATTATGATGAAATAGTAAATCAAAAAATGGATCAAATTGAGCAAATCTTTATTGATTTTGTTGAAAATCAACAATCCGATTTATTGGATTTAATTGACAAAGATTATAGCGAATATTTTATTATGAATGATTTCATCGGTTCGATGGAATATGATATTGAAAACATTGTTCAAATATCAAAAGAAGAATTATACACAACGGAACTATTCAAAGAATTAAAAACAAAATTAAACGAATTGAAAAATGGCAAAGAATAAAACACAAAAATCAAAAGAACGAATGTTGGCACTTGAAAAAGCGATGTTTAATGCAGTTAATGAAACATCAAAAAAAGTGGTTGGCGATTTTACAGTATTTGAAATAGTTGATGTAATGACAAAAGTGATGCACAATTATAATAAAATAGGCCTTGACCAACAACATAAAGATTACGGCGATGAAACCGATGTTGTAAAAATCCCGCAAGCATAATGGCAAAAGTAATTCCATTTTCACGCAAATTTCCGGCGTATCATATTCAAAGCGGAATGCCGACATATTTTGTCGAAAAAATGTTGAACGCATTGAAAATAAAATTTTATGAACAAGAATATTTTGAATGGTTGGTTCAAAACAATCCGGAAAGAAATCAAAGCGAATTAACGGACTTTTATCAATCGTTAAACAAAAACATTGTTGATGAAAAATTTCACACGGTACGTCAAGGAAAAACACACAAACAAGGTCAAATGTTTAGCCCTCGAATTTGGATTGATAAACCGTATCATTCAAATCAAATAAAGTTTGCGCCGGATCAAGAAATTAAAAAATTGATTGATGTCGAAATTTATTTGAAAGACAATGCAATTAAAGTCGAGCTTGGTCATAACAACGAAAAAAACAATGTTACATCACGACTTTTAAATTCTTCATTGATTGCAATGAATGACGGATTAATATTTTATGATTTTTATGAATGGTTTCTTCCTTACATTAAAAAAGAAAAAGTTCAAATGAAAATCATAATGTGGACGGATTCAATAAATTATTAAAAAACAAAAACGGTCAAAAAATTGGCCGTTTTTTTTTATGATTAAAAAAAATTAAAAAATGTTTTGATACAAAGTAAATAATTGTATATTTGTCAAATAAAAAAATGTATAACCAAAAAGTTAAAATAATGAAAATCGAAAATCCAATTGTATTTTTTGACTTAGAAACAACCGGTGTTTCAGTGGCCAATGACCGCATTTGTCAAATTGCTTGCATCAAAATAAACATTGACGGCAGCAAAGAAGAAAAAAAAATGTTGATTAATCCACAAATCAAAATTCCAAAAGAAGCGTCCGATGTTCACGGGATTACGGATGAAATGGTAAAAGATGCACCAACGTTTTTTCAAATCGCAAAAGCATTAAATGAATATATGGCCGGGTGTGATTTCGGCGGTTACAATTCCGACAACTTTGACATTCCGTTGTTGATTGAAGAATTCAACCGATGCAAAATTGAATTTCCAACGTGGGACCCAATTTTTGTTGATGTGTTAAAACACGAACGTTTATTGAATAGTCATAAACTTGGCGACACTTACAAACGTTATACCGGAAATGAATTGGAAGACGCCCACGATGCGTTGAATGATGTCCGTGCGACATTGGAAATTTTGTTGCATCAAACAAAAGAAAATCCGGAAATCACACCAAAAGAAATAGATGAAAAATGTCAAGATGAAAAAAAACGTTTTGATTATGCCGGCAAAACATACATCAAAGATGGTGTTGTTTATTGGTCATTTGGTAAAAATGTAAACAAACCGGTTGTTGATGATCCGCATTATGCAAATTGGGTTTTAGGTTCCGATTTCCCATTGCAAACAAAAACAAAAATTCGTGAACTTTTAAAATCATCGAAATAATTTTCTTTATAATCGGAATATAATTGATATGTTTGCGGTGTATAAAAAAATAAAAATATGGAAGAATACAAAGAAATTAAAAATGCAACACAATATTTGTGTTCAAATTACGGAAACGTAAAAAGTAAACGATACAATAAACCTTTGAAAGGTTCTCCAAATTCAAGCGGTTATTTGCGTGTTCAATTAGGTTCGCCAAAAGTAAAAATGTTTATTCATAAATTAATTGCATTAACGTTTTTACCAAAAATTCCGGGCAAATATTATGTTAATCATAAAGACGGAAATAAACAAAATAATCACGTTGATAATTTAGAATGGTGTTCCGCATCGGAAAATATGGTTCATTATCATAAAAATAAAACCGAAAATAAAAGTATCAAAGGCGAAAAACATCATCAATCAAAATTAACAGAAATACAAGTGATTGAAATAAAAAAACTTTTAAATCAAGGATTTAATTGTGTTTACATCGGAGAAAAATTCAATGTGCATAGAAAAACAATTTCAGATATAAAAAATAAAAAAACGTGGAAATAAAAAAACATAGATTTGATTTTAATTGGTCATTAGAAAATGCCAATTTTACAAAAGACAAAGGGAAAGTATTCAGTTGTTTTGCTTGCGGTGGTGGAAGTTCATTTGGTTATAAATTAGCCGGATTTGATGTTTTGGGTTGCAATGAAATTGATCCGAAAATGATTGAATCGTATGTTGCAAATCACAAACCAAAATATGCTTTTTTGGAACCAATTCAAACATTCAAATTGCGTGATGATTTGCCGGAAGATTTATTTAATTTGGATATTTTGGACGGTTCGCCGCCGTGTTCAAGTTTTTCAATGTCGGGTTCACGTGAAAAAGATTGGGGCAAAGAAAAGAAATTTCGTGAGGGCCAAGCAAAACAAATTCTTGATAATTTGTTTTTTGATTTTATTGATTTGGCCGAAAAATTACAACCAAAAGTCGTTGTTGCAGAAAACGTGTCGGGATTGTTGATGGGAAATGCACGTTCGTATGTGCGAAGAATTTACAAAGCATTTGATGAAGCCGGTTATTATTGCCAACATTGGTTGTTGAACGCTTCAAAAATGGGTGTACCTCAACGCCGTAAACGTGTTTTTTTCATCGCATTAAGAAAAGATTTGGCACCGCAATTTTTAACGCAAGTTGATTTGTTCACAACGACACCGGAATTATTATTGAATTTCAAAGAACCAAAGATTCCATATAAAATGGTGGAAGATGGCCCAAATGTTGAACCGTTTGAAAAAATCACACCGTGCGATTTAATTTATTATGATGCGTGTGAACCTGGAAAATCAATTGCAACGGTGCATCCGAAAGGAAATCGTTTTAATTCAATAAAATTACATCCGGATCAAGTTTGCAACACAATTGCGGCCGGTTCCGATTTATTCCATTATGAACAAAAAAGGAAATTGACAAAAGATGAATTGTGTCGCATCGGTTCATATCCGATTGATTATGATTTCAAAAGAAATAAACCAATTTATTTAATTGGAATGTCGGTCCCGCCCGTGATGACGGCCCAAGTTGCAACGGAAATTTTTAATCAATGGTTGTCGAAATTATGAAAATCAAAAAAATAAAATTGCCAATTTATCACGGAACATTGATTGTGATAAAGACAAACAAAATGTCAAAAGTTGCTGCGAAATATGATTTGCGAAATTGTGATGATTGCGATGCAATAACATTTGTGCGGTCAAACAAAAAAGGAATCAAAAAATATTTCGTTGCATTTGAAAACAAAAAACCGTCAATAATCGCACACGAAACCGTTCACGTTGTTAATTATATTTATCAACATCATTGCATCGAACTTGACCGATTTAATGATGAACCACAAGCGTATTTGACGGGATTCATATTTGATGAAATTTATAAAATTTTACACTATGCAAAGTAAAAAACATTCAATTTTTGAAACAATTACAAATATTGTCATCGGTTTGATTATTAGTTTTTTAATTCAATTATGGATTTATCCATTATTAAAAATACCGGTAACAATAAAACAAAATTTAATAATAACGTTTATTTTTTTTGTTGCATCATTCATTCGTGGGTATGTAATAAGAAGAATATTTAATAAAATAAAATAAAAATGATTTATAGAGACCATTTTCAAAACTTTAAAAGTTATGCAATTCCAAAAGCACAATTAATTATAGCGGATATTCCGTATAATTTAGGTAATAACGCATACGCATCAAATCCGGCGTGGTATAAAGATGGCGACAATTCAAACGGAGAAAGTGAATTAGCTGGAAAAAGTTTTTTTGATACTGATGAAGATTTTCGACCAGCTGAATTTATGCACTTTTGTTCAACAATGTTAAAACAAGAAAACAAGAAAACAAGAAAACAAGATGAAAGTGAAAAAAGACAAAAAAGCGATAGTCCTTGTATGATTGTTTTTTGTGCGTTTGACCAACAAATGTATTTAATTGAACTTGCAAAAAGATACGGTTTGAATAATTATATTAATTTAGTTTTTCGCAAAAATTTTTCCGCACAAGTTTTAAAAGCAAATATGAAAATTGTTGGAAATTGTGAATATGCTTTAATATTTTATCGTGAAAGATTACCAAAGTTTAGAAATAATGGAAAAATGATTTTTAATTGCATTGATTGGCCAAGAGATAATGAAAGCGAAAAAATACATCCAACTCAAAAACCAATTAAATTATTGAAAAAATTGATTGAAATATTTACAGATGAAGGCGATGTTGTTATTGATCCGTGCGCCGGAAGTGGTTCAACATTAGTTGCTGCAATTCAAACCAATAGGAAGGCATACGGTTTTGAAATTAAAAAAGATTTTCACAAAAAAGCCGAAAATTGGATTAATTATGAAAACAAATGATATTAAAAAAGAAGAAAAACCAAAGAAAAAAAAGCTCCTTTTTGAAAAATTAAATCCAAAAGAAGTAAAGATTATTCACATGGCTTTAGAAACATTTATTGAAGATAATACAGCTATGAGAACAGACCAAACAATGCCTTTTACAGTTGAAGCAAGGTTAGCTATGAAAGAAATGTTTGAAACTGCTACTTCTGCCTTAAAAAAGATACAGTTAGCATCGGGATATGCTGTAAAACTTGACCCTTATAATGAAGGTGATGAAAAAGATTTTTTAACTAAACAATCATAAAAAAATGGAACAAGAAATCAGACTTTTAAAAGATGCTTCAAATGAAATTAAATCATTAAGAAGCCAAAACAATTTAATGGCTGCAAGGCTGGATATGTTTGACAAATGCGTTTTGCTTTTGACTGCAAACATTCAGGGAAGCAATCAGGGTATGTCGCCTGACTTAGTTTGGGAAATTGACAAATTCGTATCAACAAAGGAAACGGTTCAATCAAGTAATCAATAAACACAAATACAAATGGCAGAAAAAACGCTTGGCGAAGCAAGAGTACGCACTGAATTTAATGTTACAAACAACAGCACTATTGATTTGATTAAGCAGAAATCTGCTGAACTAATTAATATCTGCGAAACATTAAAAGAGAAGGATGGCAGGTTAGCTTCTTTGGCTCAAACTACCTACGAAGAAGCTGCAATGTGGGCAGTCAAAGCCGCAACTGCTTAAAAAAAGTCGGAAAGCACTACTGGTAATTAGGCTGGTAGTGCTAACCGATAACCTATTGTTGTACGCTGCAATTAGAGACTTTAAATTATACGTCAAAATGAAAAGAAGCAAAGAAAAGGTTACTGTCAAATGGTCAAAGAGAGAGAACGATTGGCTTTCTAAATATCCTGAATGGGAAAATAGAAATGCAAGGATTACGGGCAACTGTTTTTTTGATATGATTAGGAAATGGGAAGAGTTTATGTCAAAGGATTGGGAAGGGAAACCAACGGGATTTGTTTCTTTAAGAAAGTATTTGTCAGATGGTGGTTTTGACCCTGATACGTTTACGATTTCTGTCCACGCCAAAAATAAAACGCTACCTGAACAGTAGCGTACAACTCCTGTATTGTAAACTTAAAAAAAAATAAAGTAAATGTCAAACGAAGAAATTTTAGAATCGAACAAACTGATTGCTGAATTTATGGAAGTTAAGTTTTCTGAAAGTGATTTTACTGATGATAGGACTTTTGGGATATACAATGCTGATGCAGTAAGATACCATAGGGATTGGCAATGGCTTATGCCTGTAGTTGAAAAAATAGAAAGTGGTGGATATTGTGTTTTTATTCAAAATGATTGCTGTTGGATAAAGGTTGGGAGAGATCGGAAGAGCGTCGTGTAGGGAAAGAGTGTCTTCGCCTGTGTAGAT
>ERZ650310.247-NODE-247-length-16430-cov-4.712916_pt1 | contig 16430 bp, 18 predicted proteins | sample MGYA00376246_ERZ650310 | MGnify/ENA primary metagenome ERZ650310 (study PRJEB26733, sample SAMN07839286) | wastewater metagenome | biome: small river; feature: stream; material: water | place: USA: North Carolina | collected 2016-03-01 ...
TCTCCATCAACAGCGCGTTCACCCGCATTACCGGTTATTCTCCGGCCGAAGCGATCGGCCATACGCCAGACCTGCTGCGCTCGGGCGCGCACGATGCCGACACGCCCACGGCTCAGCCTGTAGATCAGGCGGCGTCAACGGGCGCCCGGACCGCAGCGGCCTCGGAACCCGCGCAACCGACCGACAAGAAGGCCCAGAAGAACGCGCAGACGCGCAACGCCGAACTGGACACGGAGATCAGCGATCTCCGCGAAAAGCTCCGGGTGCGCGCCCTGCTCCGCGAAGAGCTCGCGCAGACGGCACGGCCCGCGCATGACCAGCCGGCATCAGCCCCGGCCGCGAAGCCGACCCCCGCCGAGTGGCAGCGGTATCGCCAGCATCCCGACGCGCCCAAGGTCGAAGACTTCGAGCTCTACGAAGACTTCACCGCGGCCCAAAGCGTGTTCGTGGCGGATCAACGCTTCGAGGAACGCGCCAAGCAGGCGCAGCTCGAGACGGAAAGCCGTAAGCGGGTCGATGCGACGGGGCAGAAGATCGAAAGCTTCAAAGGCCAGCTCGCCAAGGCGCGAGAAGCGGATCCGGAGTTCGATTCCAAGATCGATCCGGGCCTCTTCGAGATTGCCCCGGCGTTCACTCTCAAGCCCGGCGACATTCGCCCGGCCAACGTGCTGATCGAGCACTGCGTGGATTCCGAGGCCGCCGCGGCGCTGTTCGTGCACTTCTCGACGCCCGAAGGGCAGCGGGAGTGGGCCGGACTGCTGCAGACGGCGACGCCTGCGGAGTTGATCCGCCGGTTTGGCCGGATTGAAGCGCGATTCCTGTCGGACGGGTCCACGGCGCCGGGGGCAACCCCCGCCAAAACCGTTTCCACAGCTCCGGAGCCGCCGACCGTGCTCGGCAAGCGTCCACCGGCCAGCCCTGATCGGGCGCGTGCGGCCGTGGCCTCCGGAGATTTCGTGAGCTACCAGGCCGCCCAAGACGCGGCAGACCTGGCACGCGCACGCGGTAGATAGACATGAATCAGTTTTCAACCGTCGATTGGGTCGCAATGGAGACCCTCCGCCAGTTCAAGCATCGCTCCGAGATCTTCTCGGGCATGAGCCACAAGCACGAAGAAGAGTTCAAGAAGGCGTTTGCCGTGGGTGACACGGTGCGGGTGAAGTTCCCCTGGCAGCCGGTGATCCGCGACGGCTTCACCTACACGCCCCAGAACGTCGAACGCATCGAAACGACCGTCAAGGCCGACCAGCCCTTCGGCATCGACTTCGACTTCGACACCATCGACAAGCTCCTGATGATGGAGCGCGGCGAAGAGAAGGTCCGCAAGGAATACATCGAGCCGGCCAGCAAGTATCTGGCGGCCGAGGCGGACAAGCGGGCGGCGAAGTTCGCGGCCGAGAACACCGGCAACATCTTCGGCGTCCTGCAGACCAACCCGACCACGTTCGATGCCACCAGCGCCGCGGCGCGCCAGCGCTTCGCCGAGCTGGAATCGCTGTCGGACGACATGAAGATCTTCGTGCCGCCGGCCGTGATGCGGGCGATCAAGGGCGGCACCGATGCCAACCTGACCCGCTTCGGCGCGCAGGACGAGATCAAGACCCTCTACAAGAAGGGCATCGTGGGCAAGGCCGACTCGTTCGAGTGGTATGAGTCGATGAGCCTCAAGACCCACACGGCGGGCACCTGGGGCGGCGCGGTCTCGCTGTCGGCGGCCGTGGCCAACGGCGGCAACAGCCTGGCGGTGACCTGCACCAACGGCGACACGTTCAAGAAGGGCGACGTGATCGGCATCGCGTCGGTCTACCGCGTGAACCGCTTCACCCGCGACACGACCGAGACCACGAACACCAAGACGGTGACCGTGGCGGAAGACGTGACGGCCTCGGGCACCTCGGCGACCATCCCGATCGTCGAAAAGCTCTACTACACCGGCCCCTACCAGAACATCAGTGCACAGCCGGCCGGTTCGGCCACGCTGACCCTCTTCCCCGGCACGGCTTCGCCAAACGGCAAGGTGGGCAAGCAGGGCCTCGTGTTCGGCGAAAACGCGTTCGCCGGCATCTCGCTCCCGCTCCCGATGCCCGGCAAGGGCGTCGAGAAGGCGCAGCAGTTCACGGATCCGGACACCGGCATCAGCCTGTCCTACATCGTGGACTTCGACACCAAGGAACGTCGCTGGATGAACCGGTTCGACGTGCTGATCGGCTTCGGCGTGCTGTGGTCCGACGAGGCCGCGGGCCGCATCCTCTGCGCCTAGTGCGCGGCTGACATCAGGCATACAGGAGAACCCGCACACCATGCGCACCCGATTCCGTTCCATCGCTCTGGCGCTCGTTGCAGCGCTGATCCTCACCGTCTCGGCGCAGGCCCAGACGTCCCTGGCCGAAACGACCCTCGCGTCGGCGGTCACGTCCTCGAGCCAGACGACCGTCACGCTCACCTCGGCCACGGGCGCCGTGGCGGGCGCGGGCATCTACGTCGACCGCGAATACATGACGATCGCGTCGACCTATGTGTCGGGCACCACGATCCCGGTGATTCGGCGCGCTGGCGCGACGACCCACGCGGCCGGCGTGCTCACCTACGTGGCGCCGGCGACGGCGTTCGTCAATCGAGACTACGCGGGTTCGTGCGTGGCGGCCTCGGACGCCTACACGCCCCGGATCAACGTCCTCAACGGCAACGTCTGGGAGTGCAACAGCGCGGTCAAAAAGTGGGTGAACCTCCGCACGCTGGAGATCGTCACCTGCCGGGCGCTGCTCATCGCTGACCAGATCGACCAGAGCTGCTTCACGGCCTCGCGGCCGTATGTGCTCTATCGCATCAACTACGTGGCGACCACGGCGGAAGCCGGCGGCACGCTGACGATCCAGCCGAAAAAGCAGGTGGGCACACAGGCCCCATCGGCGGGCACATCCCTCGCCACCGCGGTCAACGCGGTGACGAGCGGCACGGCGGCTGAAACCGTCGCCACGCTGACCCTGACCACGACCGAAGCGGATCTGATCATCAACGCGGGCAACCGCATCGGCCTGGACTATCAGTCCGACACGGCCGGTGAGCTGGCCGGCGTGACGTTCACGATCTACCTCGTGCCGCTCTAGACCGCTCTCCCACAGAGGGGGCCGCGCCACGCCTTCGGGATGGCCGGCCCCTCTCACCTGAATCGAGAGGCCCATGCAGGAATTTCCACGGATGCTGTTCCGCGGCGACGACGAGACCCGCGTGGTGCACAACGCGGACGAGAAGGCCGCGGCGCTCGCGGTGGGGTTCCGCGCCAAGTGGTTGCCGTGCGATGGCCCGTCGCCGGAGCAGGCCGCCGCGCCCGTGGAGAAGCCGGCCGCCGTGGTCGATGCGGCTGCGGCCACGCCCGCGCCGGTCGTCCCGGAACGCAAGAAGCCGGGCCGCAAGCCCAAGCCCAAGGAGTAGCGCGCCGCTATGGCGTCGATCTCGGATCTCGTCACGTCCGCGCTGCGCGAACTGGGGATCGTCGGCATGGTCGACACGCCGCCCGCGGAGCTGTCGGCGCTCGGCCTGGATCTGATCAATCGCACGCTGGACGAGTGGAACGCCGTGCGCGGGGCCATCTACGCCGATGCGTTCTCCACGCCTGTGGCGCTCACGCCTGCCACCAACCCGCATACCATCGGCCCGTCCGGCGCCACGCTGACGGCCACCACGAGCCGCCCGGTGTCGATCGAGGGGATCCGCCTGACCGCGGACAACGGCGAGACCTACTTTCCGCCCCTGAACCAGCGGGACGCGGCCTGGTGGATGGGCCTTGGCGCGCCGGGCACCACGGACCCGTATCCGACCGACTTCTATTACGACCCGACCTGGCCCAACGGGGCGATCTACTTCTATCCGGAGCCGTCCTCGGCCGCGGTGAAGGTTCAGATCCGGTATCGGGTGGTCCTGGCACAAGTGGCGCTCGCCGACACGTTCACGATGCCGCCGGGCTACCTCTCGGCGCTGCTCGAGACGCTGAAAGAGAAGCTGACCGGCTTGCCCATGTTCGCGTCGATGTCCTCGGGGACCATCAAGGATGATGCGCGGAATGCGCGGGCGCGGGCCTTCGGCAACAACAGCCGCCGGGCGACCATCACCACGGCGGATGCCGGCGTGGGTGCGGGTGGCGCTGGCTGCTTCGACATCACGTTGGGGCCGTATTCGCTCATGGGGCGCGGCTAGTGGCGCCTGTGCGCGGCTTTATCGGGGGCTTCTACGCGGGGGCCAACCCGATCACGGCTAACGAAACGCTGGTGAACTGGTATCCGTCTGCGGTGGAGACGCCGAACGGGGCCACGCCGGTCGAATTGCTGCCGACGCCGGGCGTCCGCACGTTCGCCACGGCGTCGACTGGCGTCGGGCGCGGGGCCTGGGCGGGTGACGATCGGGCGTTCGTGGTGTTCGGGGATACGCTCTTCGAGCTCTCGCCGGCCGGTGTCGCCACGAGCCGCGGCACGATGGCCTACGACACCAACCCGGTGACGTTCTCGACCAACGGGGACGCCGGGAATCAGCTGCTCATCACGTCCGGCGGGAATGCCTACTGCTACGACTTGGGCACCAACACGCTGTCGCTGGTGATTGCGGGCGGGGTGCTCCAAGGGGGCGTCGTGGACGGGTATGGCGTGGTCCTCGTGACGACGCCGGGCGATGTCCAGTTCCGGATTTCCGACCTGTTCGACCTGACGACGTGGGATCCGCTGCAATTCGCGCAGCGGTCGATTCAGCCGGACTTGTGGCAGGCCATGCACGTCGATCCCTACGGGTATATCCGCCTGTTTGGCTCGAAAACGTCGGAAGCGTGGGTCAATCAGGATCTCTTCCCCTTCCCGTTCGCGCCGGATCGCTCCGGACTGATGGAAGAGGGGATCGCGGCGCTGTTTTCGGTCCGCCAGGCCGGCAAACACACCGTGTGGCTGTCCACGAACGGCAATGGCGGCTATCAGGTGTTCGCGGCGCAAGGGTTCACGCCCAAGCGCATCTCGCACCATGCGCTGGAGCGCGTGTTTGCGGGCTATGCGACCGTGTCGGACGCGGTGGCGGACACCTACGAGCACGAGGGGCACGCGTTCTATCTGCTGACGTTCCCCACGGCCGGCGCGACGTGGTGTTACGACTTCGCCACCGGTGCGTGGCATCGGCGGGCGGCCTACATCAACGGCGCGTATACCTACTGGCGGCCGTCGTTCCATTGCTTCGCGTTCGGGCGGCATCTGGCGGCGGATCGGGACTCGGCCAACGTGCTCGAACTGACAGACGCGCCGCGGGCGACCACGGATTCCGTGGGGGCGCCTGTGGTGCTGCCGGCGTGGACCGACGTGGACGGCCGGCCGATCGTGCGGGAGCGGCAAGCGCCGGCCGGCGGCGCTGAAAACCAAGTGGTGTTCTACGACCGGTTCGAGGTGCTGTGCCAGGCGGGCGTGGGCCTGACGACCGGGGCCGCGGAAGATGTCGATCCGCGGCTGATGCTCGACGTGTCGGACGACTACGGCCAGACGTTCGGCGTGGAGCGCACGGCCAGCATGGGCCGCGTGGGCGAATACGGCAAGCGGTGCACCTGGTGGGGGCTCGGCCAGGGCCGCGGGCGCGTGTGGCGCGTGCGCTGCTCGGCGGCGGTGCCGGTGCGGCTCACGGCGGCGTTTCAGAAGGTGCGCCAAGGCGCGCCGCTTGAGGCCGCGTGATGCTGGGCCTGATTCCCAAGCTCGACGAGATGGCAGACGGCTCCGGCCGGGTGTCGTCGATCTGGTTGCGGTGGCTGAACACGCTGCGTGATGCGGTGAACGCGGGCGCGGTGGCGGCCGATGTCGACGCCGCGGTGGCGGTTCTGCAGGCGCAGGATGTGGCGCTCGGCGTCACGGATACCGCCTTGGCGGCGCGGCTGGCGCTCGTCGAAGCGGGCTTGGCGGATGTGCCGTTCAACGCGGCCGACTTCACGGCCGGCGGGGCGATGACGTGGACGGTGGCCAGCCAGACGAACCGGCGCGCCAAGGTGGCGGGCTCGTGGCTCGACATGACGGCGGAAATCACCGGCACGGTGGGCGGCACGCCTTCGGATCAGCTGCGGATTGCGCTGCCGTTCGGCAAGGTGGGCGACGGTCGGAGTGCTGGCCCGTTCAGCTACCTCGATACAGGGGCGGCCGTGGTCGGCGGGGGCGTGTGGATCGTCACGGACGGTTCCGCGGTGATCCAGCTGTTTAAAAACTACGCCTCGGCCGTGTGGGCGGCGGGGTCGGCCACGGTGGTGGGTAGCTTCCGGGTGCCGGTGCGCTGATGGCTTACGAAGGCTTCGACTACAACGGCGGCCAGCAAGCGCAGATGGACGAACTGCGCCGGCAGCAAGAGGCCGAAATGCTCCGCCAGCAGCAGGAAGCGGAGGCCCGTGCACGGGCGGAGGCGGAACAGCAGCAGGCCGCGCAGCAGCAGCAGCCGCAGGGCCAGACACTGGGCCAGCTCGTGAACCGTGACGCCGGGGAACAGCCCGGCCAGGGGCCGGTGCAAGCCGGCGGGAACGCCTACAGCAATCCGGCCACGCCGCAGGGCGGCCAGCCGCTGTCGGCGCTGATGCAGGCGCCCCGGGGCGGCGGCTACAACCCGGACGGCGCGCAGCAGCAGGCGGCCCAAGCGGCTCCGGCGCCGACGCCCGCGCCGAGTGCCTATCAGCACGATCCGACGCGGGACTACTCGCGCAATCCGCTCACGGGGGCGGAATTCGAGGCGTTCAAGGCGGCCGGCGGCAACCCCTTGGTCGAAGGCGCCACGTCCTACCACGGCGGCTCCGCGCTGCCGACCGGGACGGCGGTGCCGGGCAAGGGCGTGTCGGAAGTGGACGTGGACACGTTCAACAAGGGCATCCGCGGATCCGAGCTCTATCAGCAGTTTCTCGACGCCCGCGGGCTTCGTGGCGGCGGGGAGTGGTCCTCGGCCGACCGGGACGCGTGGAAAGCGACGTTGACGGCCCAAGGGATTCAGATTCCCAAGGGCATGAAGATCGACAACGGCGGGAACCTGAATCAGGTGAACAGCCTGAACAAGAAGATCCTGATCGGCGCGGCAATTGTCGGCGGGACGATTGCGACCGCGGGCGCGCTGGGCGCGTTCGGCGGTGCGGCGGCCGGCGCCGGGGCCGCGGGTGGCGCGGCGGGTGCGGGCACGATTGCCGGCGCGGCGCCGTGGGCTCTGACACCACTGGCCGGCACGGCGGCATCGGTCGGCACGGGTGCGGCGATGGCGGCAACGGGCACGGGGGCAGCTATGGGACTCGGCAAGGTAGCGATGCCGCATGTGATTCAGGGCATCGCCGGAATCGCAACGGCGGGCATGGGGATGCGTGCGCAGAACCAAGCCGGCAAGCAGGCGGCCAACGCGACACGCGAAGCCAGCGCGGCCAGCGAACGGACCATCACGGCCCAAATGGAGTTCGAGCGGGAGCAGCGGGCACAGGAACGCGCCGACGCCGAACGCCGCTGGGCCGCCGAGCAGGAACAGAACAAGCGCATGTGGGACGCCTCGGAAGAAGAACGGCTCTACCAGCGCAAGATCTTCGAGGAAGACCGCGCCGCCAAGCTCGCCGGCAACACGGGCGGCGGTGGGGGCTTCTCCTACAGCGGCCCGGACGAAAAGACGCTCCGCAAGAAGGCCGCGATTCAGTCACTGCAGGCGCTGCTCCAGGTGGGCACGCCCGGCCAGGGCAATCCGTATACCCCGGCGACACTCGCCGGCCCCGTAGGGAGGGGCTAGATCATGGCGGGCTTCAACTATCTGCAGCCGTTCGCGCCGGGCCAGCAGCCGGGCAATCCGTGGGCGACGATGGGCGCTCCGATGCCGCCGCCGGACGGCAACCCGCCGCAACCGGTGCCCACGCCGCCGCCGGGCGGGGGTGTCGACGGGCACTGGAACCCCGGCACGCCGGATCGCACGATGGCGATGCCGAGCGGCACGCCGGAGCCTACTCCCGCCACGGGCGGCTACACACCGGAGCAGTTCGGAACGTGGTATGCCGGCGCCAACGGCGGCCAGGCGCCCAGCCAGGATCTGATCAACCGGATCGGCGGGGCGGTGGGTGCCCCGGCCGGCCCGAATGGCACCTTCAGCGCGGCCCAGTGGCAGCAGGCGCAGCAGATGGCGGCCAACGGGGGCCAGCCGCCGCCGTTCTTCTCGGAGTTCCAGGCGCCGAAATACGAGGCGGGACCGGCCTATCAGGCGCCGGCCGCGTTCCAAGCGCCGTCGATGGAGCAGGCCCTTGCCGATCCTGGCTATCAGTTCTCGGTGCAGCAGGGCCAGAAGCGCCTTGAGGGCAGCGCGGCGGCGCGAGGGCTGGCGCGCACGGGCGGCACGCTCAAGAACCTGATGGATTACGGCCAGCAGGCGGCCGGCGCGCAATACGACAAGGTGTATGGCCGGGCGGCGTCGGAATACGCCCAGAACTACCAGATGGGCCGTGATACCTGGGGCGCGAATCAGGCGCAGCGAGACGCCACCTTCGATCGCAACTACAAGGGCGCGTCGGACGCGTTCAACAGCCGATTCCGCGGCCAGGAACTGTCGTTCCAAGACCTGTTCAACCGCTGGAATGTCGGCGTCAACACGCAAACGCAGCTCGCGTTGAACTATTAGCCTATGCCTGCCCAGCGCGTCGACTACGTGACCAAGCCGTTTGTGGGCCAGCCCTATCAAGATTCGGGGTATGGGCGGACGCTTGCCCAGCTGATGCTGCAGCGCGGGAACGATCAGGCGGCTTTGCACCTGCAGCGGGGCGAGAACGCGGCGCGCATGTGGCAGGGCGCCGGGAACGCGATCAACAACGCGGTCAGTGGCTGGCAACAGTCGGTGGAGCAGAACCGCCAGCGGGAACTTGAGGCGGCCCGCGAGGCGCGCTCGGCTGAGGCGCAGGGCCTGCAGATCGAAGGCGCCAAGATGAATCTAGCCGAGGCCAAGCGGGGGCAGGCCGGCCGTGAGCTCACGCGCCAGATCCTGCCGCTGGCGCGCCGGCAAGACGGGCTCGCCACCTACGACCGCGACGTGATTGCCCGCGAATTCGACGCGGCGGGCATGTCGGACATGCTGCCGGAAGTGCTCGCCAAGCTCGACGAGCAGGACACGGCCCATGCCAAGGTGCTCGAGGCGCGGCGCGATGCCGTGGCCGGCGATGCGTTCCGGGTGCTGCAGAGCGGCGCCACGGATGAGACGTTCGCCAGCATCCTCGACTACTGGAAGGAGAACGATGCGCTGCCGGCGCGTGAGCTGAAGGAGATCGAACGGCTCGGCAAGGATCCGGAGACGCGGCAACAGGCGCTGATGGCGGCGGTGCAGTCCTCGCCGAAGTTCACGGCCATGCTCGGCGAGATGCGGAAGGCGCAAGAGCCGAAACTGTCGACGGTGGCGCCTGGGGCGTCGGTCTACGACGAACGCAACCCGCAGGCCGGTCCGCTGTTCACGGCTCCGGCGGTGCCCGAGAAGGCCCCGGCGAACATCGAAGCGGCGATTCTGGCCGAAACGGATCCGGCTAAGCGCGCCGAACTGGTGCTGCTGAAGGAACAGCTTGTGCGCGCTGGTCGTGCACCGGCCGCGCCGCCGCCGCAGGAACCGCTCACGGCCATCGTGGGTGAGGATGGGCAGCCGGTGCTGGTGCCGCGGTCTCAGGCCGTGGGCAAGAAGCCGGCGAGCACGCGGGAAGTCGGGCGCCAGGTCACGTCTGGCGATGCCGGAGACATCGCCGAATTCAATACGGCGCTCGATGACATCACCACGATGCGCGAGGCGCTGAAGGGCAACAAGGCCACGGGCGCCGCCGCGCAGATTGGCGCGGCTGTGCCGAATGCCATCACGGAGTTCACGGGATGGGGATCTGACGCCAAGCAGAAGCAGGCCGTGATCGACCGCGTGCGTCAGGTCATCGGTAAGGCCCTGGAGGCTGGCGTGCTCCGCAAGGAAGACGAAGCCAAATACGCCAAGATCCTGCCGACCATCGGCGACACGCCCCAGAACGTTGCCGCGAAGCTCGATGGGCTCGAAAAGGCCATCCAGCAACGCCAGCAGCGCAAGATCGACGCGCTGGACTCAGCCGGCTACGACACGTCGAAGTTCAAGGCGCCGAGCGGCGCGAAGACCATCGGCCGTTTCAAGGTTGAGCAGGAGCAGGACTAGTGCCGACCTACCGAATCACGGCTCCTGATGGCCGCAATTTCCGCGTGACGCGCGATTCCCCGCCTTCCGAATCGGAGTTGGAAGACATCTTCGCGGGCATGGGCGGCGGCGCGCCGAAACACACCGCGCCAGCGCAGCCCGAAGAACGTAGCCGCCTCGCGGACACCGCCATCGGAGCGGCCAAGGGCCTCGGTAACACCGTCGTCGGCCTGGGGGAGATGGTGCACCGTGTGCCTGGCGTCTCTCGCGCCGTGGATGCGCTCTACGGTCAAGAGGGGCTGTCCGCGGCGGCGTTTCCAGCGGCACGCGAAGCCGTGCGGCCGGAAAACACCGCCCAGAAAGTGGGATTTGCCAGCGAACAGCTGGGCGAGTTCTTCGTGCCGGGCGGGAGCGCGTCCAAGTTGGCACAGGTGCCCAAGGCGGCATTGACGACACTGGCGCAGACGGGCGACATGGGCGCGGCCGGCGTCTCCGGCGCGATCACGGCGGCGATGCCGGGCGCCGGGGCGATGTCGCGGGCGGCGTCGTTCTTCAAGAAGGGCGCGATCAAGGACATCACACGGGCGCTGGGGCCGACCAAGGAGTGGGCCAAGACGGAATCCGCCAAGCTCGCGCCCGGCATGCTGGAACGCGGCGTGAAGGGCTCACGCGAGGCCATGCTGAAGCAGGCCGAAGCTGCCAGCGATGCCGTGGGCGCCAAACTGGGCGAAGCCTATAAGATCGCGGCCGAAAGCGGGCAGACGGTGAGCGGCTTGGTCATCCGCGGCGAATTGGAACTGGCCAAAGACGCTCTGACCGTCACGAACGGCGCCGGAAAGCGGTTGATCGTGCCGGGCACGGAAGCGGCGGCCAAGAAGCTCGACAACCTCAACGAATTCGTCGGCCAGTTGGGCGACGACATCCCCGTGGACAAGGCCCACGCCGTCAAGATGGCCTGGGATCACGTCGTGTCGTCAGCGGGCCTCTACGGGCCGAAGTCGATGGCCAGCGCCACCGACAACGCCGAAGCGTGGGCGCTCCGCGAGGGCGCCTCCGCGTTCCGGTCCCTGCTCGATGACGTGCCGAACGTGGGCGCGCTGAATCAGGAATACAAGTTCTGGGCGGGCCTCAAAGACGTGCTGAAGGCCACGGAACTACGCACACAGGGTCAGTCCAGCGGCCTCTTTGCGGCCGGCGGCGGCGGGGCGGCTGGCGTGGCGGCGGCGGCATCCGGCGGCGGGGCCACGGCGGCAATTCTGAGCGGGTGGGCCGGCAAGAAGTTGATCGAAGCGATGCAGTCGGCGGCGTGGCGCACGACCGTGACGGCCCCGATGAAAGACGCCGTGGCCAAGGCGCTGGCGAGCGGCAGTCAGGGGGCGCTCACCAAGGCGGTGAGCAACATCGCGGCGGCTACGCCCGGCCTTGCGCGGACCGCTCTTCGATGAGCACCCAGCCCAGATACGCGAGTTGCAGGATGCCCAGCCAGAAATCACGCTGGAACCAGAGCCCGATCCAGCACCAGGCGCCCAGCGCCACGAGGGACCACTTGATGGACACGAAGCACAAGCGCGTGGACGGCGCCCAGCGGGCCGAACGCGCATCCAACCGGGCGAGCCACGCCATTCCGGGCATGGTAGCACTGCTGGCGCTGCTTGTTGGCTTGGCTAGCTCGGCCAATGCGCAGACGGGGCAAGTTGCGCCCGCGCCCAAGTTCCTCGCGTTCGATGCCAGCGGCAATCCGTGCTCGTCGTGCCGCCTCTACGCCTATTTGGCCGGCACGACCACGCCCACGGATACCTACACGTCTTCGACGCTCGGCACGCCGAATACCAACCCCGTCGTGCTCGACTCGGCTGGCCGTGCCACGGTGTTCATCAATCCGTCGATCGCGATGAAGTTCACGCTGAAGACGGCAGCGGATGTCGACATCTACACCGTCGACAACGTGGTCGGGCCGTTCGCGGGCGTGATTTCGGCCACGGCGGCGAATACCCGCGGCATCCAGATTAGTCGGGCCTCGGCCGATGCCGGCATGTCGATTGCCTCCACGGGGGGCAGCGGCAAGACGTATGGGATCGTCTCGACGACGACCGGAACGCTCGTGATTCGAGACGATGCGGACGGCACGCCGAACATCACGATCAGCGGCAACGATGTCACCACGACGGCCACGGGCACGGTGGCGACGGTCGGCAATCAGACGGTCAGTGGCACGCTGGCGGTTACCGGCCTGGTCACCGGCTCGGCCAACATGCTCACCCAGAGCACGGGGCCGATCTACACGCTGATCGAAACGGATGGGGCGGCCGACAACAAGCGGTGGGCGGTGGCGGCCAACGGGGAAGCGATGACCCTGCAGGCCGTGAACGACGCGGCCAGCGTGGGCACGGTGTTCTTTCAGGCGGATCGCACGGGCACCACGGTCGATTCGATCACCCTGAGCCCTACGGCCATCCTGAACACGGGCCGCTACAATTCGGCCACGCTGCAACCGGGGTTTCTGGCCTACAACAGCGCCACCGATACGACCGTCGCCGCTGGTGTGAATCTCGATTTCGACACGGAAGTTTACGACCACGCCAACAACTTCGCGGCGGACACCTTCACGGCGCCGGTCACGGGCACCTATCACTTTTGCGTCGGCGCTCGCATCAAGGGGACCGTGGGATCCGCGCCGACTTACAGCGAAATGGTGCTGCATCTGGTGGCGTCGAATCGGACCCTCGTGATTGCCGGCGGCGCGGCCGACTCAGCCACGGATATGGAAGTCACGATCCAGCGGCTGAGCAATTGCGCCTATGTGGACATGGATGCCGCCGATACCGTCTCGATTCAGGGCGGGTGGACGACCGGCGCCGCCTCGGTGACGGTCTACGGCCAAGCCTCGCCGATGTGGACGTGGTTTTCCGGGCGGTTGGTGCCGTGAACATTCGGCTTGGCGTAGAACCTTCGACGTGTAGAATAGGCGCGGATGACCTCTCCACGCGCCACGGAGCCCGGATGGACCCCTTGACGACGATTACCGCCGCGAAGATCACGGCCGGCCAGGTGGCGCGAGAAGTCGTGATGGCGGCCGGTGTGTCGGTGTTGGCGTTCTCGATGACCACGCAGGAAGTGGGCGTGGCCATCACGGCGTTGACGATTGCCGGCGGCGTCGTGATCTGGGCGGTGCGGGTCCAATCGACCGTGCAGAACCTGGGCGCGGCGTTCGAGAAGATGGACCGGCGGATCGAGAAGATTGCCGATCGGTTGGGGGTGGTGGAGTAGCCGATGGACGGGCCGAGCCTGCATTTGACGTGGTTGGAGCTGGCGTGCCGAGACTCGGCGCGCACGCCCTACCCTGCCAAATGGCGGGCCACGCGGGCGCTGCTGCTCGCGGGCGTGTTTGAAGCCCTCCGCGATGCCGTGGGCCTGCCGCTGGTGGTTCTCTCGGCCTATCGGACGCCGGAACACAACCGGGCGGTCGGCGGGGCGCGGAATTCCCAACACGTCGAAGGGCGGGCGCTCGATCTGCTGCCGCCGCGGGGCTGGAAGGTGACCGACCTGGCGGCGGTGGCCGCGGCCGTGCCGGCGATTCGGGGCCTAGGATTGTATCCCACGTTCGTCCACATCGACGTGCGGCCGACTGAACGACGGGCGGTGTGGACTGGCGGCCGGATGGCCGCAGATGTCGAGGCGTTTCGATGAAGCCGCTGTGCGCGCTGCTGGTGCTGCTCGTGTCGGCCTCGGCCGGCGCTCAAACCGTCTCGCTGGTGGTGGATCGTGCGCTGTTCCCGCAGTTGGGGAATGACGTGCTCGTGCCGGCGAATCTCGACGATCAGATCGTCACGCGGGAATGGATCCAATCCCGGATCTCGCCCAGTGGGGTGATGGAGCTGCGCGGCGTGGCCTTGCGCTCGTCGCTCTGCCTCGGGTCGTGGTTCAACCCCTTCTCGCAAGTGGCGCCGCTGCCGGGGGATCTGCTGCTGTTTGGCTTCATGTCCACGGCCGGGCCGAATGGCGTCATGCGCTACATCGTGTTCGGCACGCGGGGCTATTACGAGATCGCGATCGGTTACGGCTGCGGCGGCGCGCCGGACCTTCCGCCGGAGAATCCGCCGCCCTCGCCTACGGGAGTCCCTGAATGAACATCAGCGAAGTCGTTAGCATCGCTCGGCGCGTCCACGACGCCGAAAGCATGAACTGGGGGCCGACGAGCACGCGCAACGGCCGCAACGCCGATTGGCTGCGCATCATCGGGATCGTGCACCACGGCCATCCGAACTATAACCGGACGCCCGATCCGCAGTGGCACGCCAAGGATGCCGGCGGCGGCCGGCCGCAGTCCGACGACGCGATCGTGTCGATGCCCTCGCGCACGTCCTACGACTGCGTGTTGGGCACGGGCGGGCCGAACTATTCGTTCATCGACAACCCGCACGGCGAAGTGCTGGGGCCGGAGCAGAACGTGTGGGCGCCGCCTGTGCCGCCTGGCTCCGGGGGCGTGGCGCCGTCCGTGCCGGTGTCGGACCTGTGGACCGCGGCCCATCAGGCGATCCGGGCGCGGATGCCCTCGGCGTCCACGCAGATGATCGCGGAGCAGATGGCCTACAGCTTCCCGCACCAGCGGTGGGGCCAGAAGCGGGCCGATCCGGGCCGGCCGGTCTCGGGCGACGTGATTGCCTTGGATCACGATGGGCGGCTCTACGGCGTGCGCGTGGTGCCGGTGACGGCCGGCGCGCCGTTCGACATCACGGGCCAGACGTTCGTGGCGGTGTCGGCGGTGAACCATCTGGCCGAACCGGTGCCGGAGCCGGAGCCCAACCCGACGCCCGTGCCGACGCCTCCGGCGCAAACGCTGCTGCTCACGGACATCGCGGCCCTGATTGCGCCGCTGGCGGCGTCGGTCGTGGCGCAGAGCGCGTTGATCGAAGCGCTGCGCTCGGAACAGGGCGCGATTCACGAGCAGTTGGCGGCGGGTTTCGACATCGACGCCAAGGCGCCCTATCTCGGCAAGATCACGGGCACGGTGCGGCCCAAGGCGCGGGAGTAGCCGACCATGCTGGATCCGAACGGCACGGCCGAAGTCTTCAACCCGATCAGCGTGCAGGGCGGGATCGCGATCCTCACGCCCTACATTCTGGAAACGCTGAAGAATGCGCGCTGGTTCCCCTGGGTGAACGATTTCCAGTTGTGGCGCGTGCGGCTGCTGTCGATGGTGACGGCGCTGGCCACGTCCGTCGGGATCAGCTTCTCGTATGACGCCAGCATCGGCCAGCTTGTCGTCACCGGGCTGACGTTCGGCGCGGTGCTGCAGCTGCTATTCCAGGCGGCCGTGCAGTTCAAGGTGCAAGAGACGGTCTATCGGGCGGCCATCAAGCCGCATCAGGATCCGCGGTGAAGCGTGCCGCCGTCGTCGCCGATTCGCGGCCCGCGTGGCAAGCGCTGATCGTGGCGCACGGGGACCTGGCCGGCGCCAAGCGGCGCGTGGCGGCCTTGCTCGAGCAGTTGGCAGACGACGGCCACCGGGTGATTGACGCCCGCGTGGATGGGGTCGGCATCAAGCCGATTCGGGCGGGGCGGCCTCGTGGCTGAACCGATCAGCGATCCGCGGTCGGCGGGCGGCACGTTGCTGCGGGCGGCGCTCGACGAAGCCCGCCGGCAGGTGGACGAAGAGACTCGGCCGGGGCCGGGCGCCACGCTCTACGCCTTTGCGGCCTACGACAAGGATTCCGGCGCGCAGATGGGCGCCGCGGTGCTGTGGCGTGGCCCCAAGGGCTCGGAATGGATGGTCAGCGGTGCGCTGGCCCGGAAGGTGCAAACGTCGCCGTCACCGTTCGCGGTGCGGCTGGAACTGCGAGGCCGGTTGTGAGTTTCTCGGACGCGCCCGGTCATGTCGGGCGCTGGTGGGCCGACCTGGGGGGGTGTCTGCCGGCGTTGGGCTACGTGCCCACCGGGCGCGTCAGGGGTTCGTGTGGCCGATGAGTGGAACCGCAACGTCTGGTGCTACGAGTGTGTGCACTGGCAGTCTGCGATCGTGTCGTCGGTGAAGCGGTGTCGGAACGAAGAGGCACCCTCGGTGCTGTTCATTGCGACGGATGCCAATTTCGGTTGTCGGTTTGGGGAGCGAGATCCCGCGAGGAAACTACTGCATGAAAACGACGTTCTCTGCCGTGAGCGTGGCCGCCTTGAGGCGCTTCGCCAACGTGAGCTGGATCGCAAGCGCGGCATTCGTGCTCGCGCTCGCGCCCGGCGCAAGCGCGCAAGTGCTGCCCGTGCAATATCGCGTGACTCGCGTGTTGCCGCTGCCCTCGGTG
>ERZ650310.250-NODE-250-length-16295-cov-5.592488_pt1 | contig 16295 bp, 24 predicted proteins | sample MGYA00376246_ERZ650310 | MGnify/ENA primary metagenome ERZ650310 (study PRJEB26733, sample SAMN07839286) | wastewater metagenome | biome: small river; feature: stream; material: water | place: USA: North Carolina | collected 2016-03-01 ...
TGGCCTACGAAGACACTGAGGACACGATCAAAAAGCTCATTGGTGACATCACCCTTGAGATGTCTGCTGAGGACTACAACCCACTGCCTGATCTGATCGTGAACAACATTGAGATCGAGATGCCTGATGTTTTGCGTGCCAAGTACGATTTGATGGAAAAAGAGTTCTTCTTGCAGCTTGACAGCGGCACAACAGTCGAAGCGTTCAACCAAGCATCACTGACCAACAAGTGTCTCCAGTTCTCCAATGGTGCGATGTACCCTGTGGCTGGGATGCCGCTGTGGGAACCCGTGCATGATTTGAAGCTCGAAGCACTTGAAGACATCATTGACGAAGCTCAGGGTTCACCGATTCTGTGTGCCTATGCTTACCGAAGCGATGCAGCGCGGATCATGGAGAAGTTCAAAGCTCTGCGCCCGATCAACCTGACTGAGTGCAAGAGTGAGCAGTCATTGACCAACGCCATGCACCGCTGGAAGACTGGCGACTGCCAACTGATGATTGGCCACCCCGCATCCATGGGTCATGGAATTGATGGTCTTCAAAAGAACGGTCACATCTTGGTGTGGTATGGACTCAACTGGTCATTGGACTTGTACGAGCAGTTCAACGCCCGAGTACGCCGCCAAGGTCAAGGAGCACCTGTCATGTGTCATCGAATCATGATGCAAGACACACTGGATCAAGCGCAGGCTTTGGCGCTGGATGACAAAGCAACAACCCAAGCAGGATTGCGTAACGCGATCAAACAATACCGTCAATCGAAAGGACAATGAAAATGAGCTACCGTGAATTAGAGATGAAGACCATCCAATGGGGTGAGGCGCGTGGCATCGTGCAGAACAGCAACCCGATGGCACAAGCACGCAAGACACAGGAAGAGTTGAACGAATTGTTTGATGCGATTGTCAACGATGACTACGACGAAATGAAGGATGCCTACGGTGACATTTTGGTGACGCTGATCATGGGTTGTGCGACTGCCGACATCGACTTAGTGTCATGCCTTGAGCTGGCATACAACGAGATCAAAGACCGCAAAGGTTATTTGACCCCCGAGGGCATTTTCGTCAAAGAAGTGTGATACACTTGTTATACATCAACACAGGAGTAATGAAATGTCACGTATCACTAAATGGGATAAACAAGCAATCGTCAAAGCAATCATGGCCGATGTACCAGCGCCTGATAAAAGAAAACGCAAAGAAGAACTGCAAGCCGCAGTTGTCAAAGCCATGTCACCCGAAGCACGCAAGCTGTACAAAAATTGCCCTGATGCGCTACGCACGCAGTGTATTGGCGAGTTGATCTATGACGGTACATGGTCATCACGCGACATTATTGTTGGCGATGTAAAAGATAAAACGGTGGAGGAGTTGACTGCTAAGTACAAAGCCGAAGATCAGAAAGTTAGCGATGCACGTTGGGCACTCAAGGGTGCTATTGAAGCATGTACCACTATCAAGCAGCTCAATGATCGTTTACCTGAGTTTAAAAAGTATTTCCCCACTGTGGAGAAACCAACCGCCAACCTGCCAGCACTGGCTAACGTAGTCGCCGACTTGAGCAAACTCGGATGGCCTAAAGGGGGCAAGTAAATGTTAGATCACCTGAAACGAATGTTCAAAACCCCAACCGCCGATCAACTGGCACAACGTGAGTACGACGATGCACGACGAGAGCTTCTGTTGTCTCAAAGTGCTGCTGAGTATCACCAGAGCATGATTGAATATCACATTAAGCGTTTGCTGCGCTTGAAGGAGATCATCAATGCCAGCTCAGAAGACAATCAGTGAAGTGGCGCGAGAAGCCCTGCTTCTCCACCCACAAGGGCTCACAGTGCGAGAATTGGCCAAGTTGACAGGGTACACCCAAGATCTGCTGATCTCGTGCTTACGGCGCAACTACGGCTTCTACATCGCAGAGTTTGTGGTTAGCCCCACAGGTGCTCGTCAATTCAATGCTCTTTGGCGCTGTGTCCCTGTACCTGCCAATGCAACCAAGCCTCTGGCATCTAGCTTCCCTGTCGAAATCGTTGACGACAAAGAAGCTCAGGATGCTAAGAGGCGCAAAGCTAGGCGTGAGCAGTTGCGCAAGGAGCGTTTAGCACAGCAACGGGCTAACAAGCGCATCCGTGAAGCAGCAAAAGAAAAACCCACGCAGTCTGAGTACAAACCTCAGAGAACCACGTGGGTCAATGTACCGTCTTGGGGTCAGGCTGCGTGATACTCAGCTTCTGACAACAAGCCTGGTTTGTACTTGTTCTCTGGACGATAGATGGTCAGCAGTTGCCCACGGCCTTCTGGCGCTCCAGAGACATGTACCCAGCGGCCATACTCGTGAATGATCTGGTCAAACTTGACACCATGTGCCTTAAAGATTTCAGCGATCTTCTTGGCAGTAGCCAATGTGTCACCGAAGCCTGCGCAAGTCATATCGAATGCCCAACCATCCATGTGTGATGACACCTTGGAGCCACCGACAGCCACGTTCACATCAGGCAAACGAAGCCACGAGTTGATGTGTACTGGATGACCTAGTTCTTTGCGGATCAGGTCAGCATGAGTGGTGGCCACATGCTTCATGTTTTCCAACTGAGCGATGCTTGGTTGGTTGTCGATACCCAAACGGATCGCGGTTTCCGAGTAGGTGGCTTCTTCAAGGGTGAAGTATTCACTGAGCTTCATTTAACATTCCTCAAGTTGTTGTAAAAGTCGATGCACGAGTTCAGTTCGATGATGGCTTGGTCACCGTCTGCTGTGATGGCGATAAGCTCGTCAGCAGCCTTTGGGTCAAGTTCGGCTCTCGCTTCTGAATCTCCTGCGGCAGTGGAGGCAGAGCAACTGGCACGGACTGACAACCTGACAGCACCAGCAGCGACATCAGCACGAAGCTGGTTGACTTTGAGTTGAGCATCTTGTTTTTCCTTTTCCAGTTTGACTGTAGTGGCAGCAGCTTCATCACGCATTGATGATTCAATACGATTGACTTCTTCCTTGATCGCTTGGCGCTCATCGTACTTGCCAACAAAGAACGCTACGATCAAGCACACGAAGAACGCGAAGATGTTACGCAGCATCTGGTTTCTTTTCTTCTTTGTTGAAGGCAGAGATACCCAAAATCGCAGCGAACGCGATATGGATGAAACCACCGTTTGTGAGGGTCAGTGGAACCCATTGGCGAAACGCATCATTGGCTGCTTGGGTTTCCCAAAACTGCACAATGGTGTACATGATGGGGAACGCCACAAAGTCAGCGATGTTCACGATCATATAGGTCAGGCCCATCAGGTAGGTCCACTTTTGTTTGTGACTGTCGTCCATTTCTTTCCCTTTCAAGTTTCTCGCGCAGCTTGCGCATCTCTCTTACCTCGGCCTTGATCTCAGCCTTCACCTTCATGTGATCCACCACAACCAGCACCGACAGAGGCAGTGCCAAGAACAGTACGATTGACAGGACCACTACGCCAGCAACGAACCATCGTGTGTCCTCACGAGCCATCCTAGCGACAGCATGAGTGCCCACATCCACAGAACTACCAGAAGCACTGTTACCGACACCACTGCCCTGTCTACTCTGTGATTGCGTAGGAGTTCTCGTTGCCACTTCTTGTCTCTTTCACGCTTGCGCTTTAGCTGCCGATCAAACTCCTGTTCCTCTAGGATCAGGTCATACATCTCCAAAAACCGACTGTAGATGTTGCGCAGCTCCTTGGGTGCATACACCATGGACTCGCGGATTTGAACAGTCATGTTCTCGATTTGCAATTCGATTTCCACACGATCCAAAGCACTGTCTTCAATTGTGGTGGTGGTCTTACTGATTTCCTCCAACTCAAGACAGTGCTCTTTCAGCTTCCTGCGAATCTCAAAAAAGGTTTTAAGCTGTTCACACACTTGGTGGATAGCTTGGGTCTGGTATTCTTCGTAGGACAACTCAGGCTGGCGCTCTTTGCGCTGGACAGCCTTGGGTGCTTCGATGATGGGGGTGGGGGCTGGTTGGGGCTTAGGGCTTGCAGGAGGTTTTGAAGCCGTACCCCGCAATCCCTTGATCCATCCCCATAACCCAGTGATCTCTTTGTAAACAGCTTTGGCATCCTCGATGCCTTTTTCAACTGTTGACTTGAGTTTACCGATTTCAGCCTTCCCTTCTGACAGCATCTCGCAACCTTTGCGAACTGCTGCAACAGCTGCTTGAGCAGCCATGAGAAGACTGATTGGGTCCACATCACAAGCCGATCAATCGCTTGAAGAATTCAGCAGCAGCACCAGGACCAAGAAGCACAGAGGCTAGTACTGCATAGATCAAATACTGCATCTTGTCCATGCGATCCGCACCCTTATCGAGTCGGTCACTGATTGTCTCGTAGCGCTGGGCGCACACAGCTTCGTGTGTGTCTAGACGAGCTGCGGTTACTGAGATCGTGTCGCTCATGGGATCACTCGTAAAGGATGTTAATTGAACCAGCATCGTTGCAGTCGTTTTGCAAGCGGATGGTGTCCATGAAGTCTGCGTTTTGCAGTTCAGGATAAGATGCTTTGATTTTTTCGTAGAGTGTCATTATGCTGCTCTTGCTAAGAAGCCAGAAAAGCAAGTGTTTGTAGCTGTTGGCGCTAGGCTTGGAGATGTTCCGTTGGTATAAACGTAAATCTCTAGGTAGTCTGTTGAACCATTCATGTAAATCAATCCAGCCACAGCAACAGAATTTTGTGCCGACGAAACGTCATTTCTGACACCTTTAACACCAGTCCCATTTTTGTAAATCTGGCATATAAATACCGTTGAAACTCCAGCAGAAGGGTATTGAAACGTGCTGGCATTTATTTGGTAATAGCCTGCAACGGTTGGCGTAAATCGAGAAGATGCGAAATTACTATTAGTATCAAATTCTTCAATATCAAAAGTTGCTTTTGTGAAGGTTGAAGATGAATACGATTGAGTAGCGCTTAGATAGGCACTGAACGCAGGGGCAGCAGCAGTGGGCAGTGTTATACCTGTTGTCCCATTAAGAACCATTGTCATAACATATCCCCTTAAACGCTTAAAACACGAAGTTCTTCGGTAGTTGTGCAAGCATCAACCAAGCCCGTGATGTTACGCAAACGGGTCTTCTCGGCCACGATGGCGCTTGTGTCTGCACCAGCCTCAGTAGCACGCATATACAACACGTCCTGTGCAGCCAACAAAGGATCACGTTCAGCGCGTAGACGGGCTTTAGTGATCTCTTTAGCTTTGTCCACGTTGACAATGACTACACCGTTAGCGAGTTCCCATGCGTTGAAGAAGTCGTTGTCTGCTTGAGGCAGCTCGGACTCTTGAACGATGATTGAAGTCGATGGGGTGTCTTTAGCCTTGACAGCGTGAATGTCAAGTTCGCCTGTGGGGATGCAGACGCTAACGCCACCGTTGCTGTTTGTAAAGATGATTACTTGTGCCATGATTGTGATTCCTTAGTTTCCGAAAATTGCTACGCTGACAATAGGTTGATCTACACCACCGCCTGTTACTGTGTTAAACGCTAAAACTTGAACAGCACTTGTTGAATAAGTACCAGATACTTTTGTGCAAAATGCTGGCGTGTTTGTACCGTTACCGCCCTGAGCTGTACCAATTGCAGCATAATTTGCATCACTGAGCGCAGTAGCAAAGTTCACTGTGTAGTCGCCAGTACCGTTATCCGTAATCGAGCTGACGTTATAGCTTGAACGGATAGCCACTGTACCAGTGCCGTTAAAGTTCACCCAAGCCAAAGCATTGGTGGTCACACCGTTACTCTGAACCTTGAGAATACCAGAGCCATCAGCGGTCTGGACAATGCCGTTAGAAGGAGATGCGTTGATTGTTGTTGTCATTTGTTCACCTATTAACGGAATACTGAAACGCTCACACTAGATGCGTCAGTCAATGTAGAGTTATTCCATGTAATTATGCCTATCGCAGAAGCACTTGAGTTTGTAACACGCATCTGAGGAACACCTGAACTAACATCTCCAGATGCAACAGCGCTGTAATTGGCATCTGTTAGTGCGTTTGTTAGATTAACTGTATATAAACCAGTGCCATTATCCGTAATGCTTGACACGTTAAAACTTCCGCGAATTGCAACAGTACCTGTACCGTTGAAGTTCACCCAAGCACGACACAGTGTACCAATTTGAGTACCGCCACCGTCTTTAAAGACAACAGGGGTTCCAACCGCACTCGACTGGATGTTGTCTACGTTTGTTGTTCCGTATGCCATATTGATTCCTTAGAGAATGACCCAGCTGCTGCTGACAGGAATGGTTACCGTGATGCCGTCATCAATCGAGATCGGACCAACTGAGCTGGCGTTAAAGCCTGTAGGGATAGTGTAATCGACAGTGACCGTTTGACCGTTCAACACGAAGATCGTGTCAGCACCGCCACCAGTAGCGCCGCCACCCAATTGACCCCACGCGCTACCGCTGTAGCCTTCGTACTTGGATGTGGTGCTGTTGTATCGAATGTCACCGTTCACAGGAGTCACGGGGCGCTGGGCTGTCGTGCCCACGTTGAGCTTGGCTGCGCCTGTGCCTGACAGCGTGAGCTTACCAGTGATGTCAACATCAGCCTCAAAGGTTACGTCTTCCGTAAAGTCTGCGGTACTCTCAAAGATCGCAACATCTGTCACATTCAATGTGGTAAACGTGGCTGCGTTGGGTGTGCCGCTACCAATGACAGGAGGACTCGCAAAGGAGTTGGTTGTCACAGGTACAGAGATGTAATCCACCGTGTACAGCGTGACATCATCTGCGTCTTTGAGAACGTACTTGTAACTTGTGGTGTCGGGCAACCACACATCCGCTTCACCACTGGCATCCAGAATCACTGGATTGGTGTTTGCAGTGACACCAGTGTGATCGGTGTAACTGGCCAAGGGAGTCGTTGTGCCAGCAGCATACGTGTACAGCTTGCCACCGACGAGTGGGAGGCCATCAGATCCGAAGAACTGTAACTTGGGGGTGGGGGAGAGTGATGCCATGTTTATTCCTTATTGGCCATGCCACGTAATTCTATACGCATTGCGTTGTTTGCAACTGGGCGTTTTTCTTTAGGTGCTAGAGCATTGACTGCCGTACCTGTACGAATGGCTTCTGCTGCCTGCTGTGCTTGCTTGGCGGCACTTGATCCAATGACTGTTTCTTTTGCTGGCGCTTTTGACAGCATCGCTGGATCAGAAATCAGTTTCAAGACTTGATTACGTTCAGCCGCTGGTAGAGTTTCCAACAGGTTCGCAGCACCTTCTGGTGTCTTCATCGCCTCGGTCAACTGCTTCATCGACTTAGTGCCGATGTTGCGTTCAAGTTCACTCAAAGTCTTGTTACCAGCAGATGCCCAAAAGCTCAGGAACGATGGGAAACGGAAGCGCGAGGCTTCTTGTTTCAACAGTTGTGACAAGGCAGCACCACCTTCACCAACTTGTTCCTTGACGGACATCTTGGTTAAGTGGTTCTCGGCTTCTTTTTGCAAGACAGATATTGTGTCATCAGCCAACTCTTTCGCGATGTCAAACTTACCAGAACCAAGGAACTTTTCAACGACATCGGGGGATTCGTTTTGAACCAGTTTCACAAAAGCATCTTTGTCTGTTTTCCACAGACGCAAGGCTTCACCTGTCAACTGCTTCTCGTTGATCTTTTGCATACCTTTGGTGTGAGCTTTCAGGTAATCGGTCCAACCTGCGCCACCAGCAGATTCAATTGCATCATCGATCATTGGTTTGATCTTCGACATGACACCTGCTGCAAGATTGCGCTGTGTTGTTGCATCATCACCAGGGCGCATCTTTGCAATTGCGGCATTGACAGCATTCTTACGAATGGCATCAAGGGCTTCTGCATTGATCACACCACCTTCGGATGTCCAACGTCGAATGCCATCTGACACCTGTTGAACAGACCCTTCAAGAAGATCATTTTCTGCAAACGCTGGGTTGTTCGAGATGCTTCGGATTTTGTCTGCGAGGGGTGCGCCTTCGAGTGGTTTGATACCCACGGATCGAAGTGCCTTTTCAGCACCAGCAGCCTGAGCCACAAACTCAGCAGGGGCAATGGTTGAACCCGATCCAATTCGTACAGCGATGTCGTTTGCGTTGCGCACAGCAGCTTCATCTGCGACATATTGACCAAGGTTTGCACGTTTGAGTGCAGACTCACGCATTGGTGTTGTGATGGTGTTCAGATTACTCTTGGCAGTTTCACCGACAGCGCGAGTCTCAGCCGCAGTCTGACCACCGACCAACTTACTCAAAGCGTTCAATGATTGACTTTCGTCCATCAATCGCATCTTGCGAACAAACTGGGGGTCTTTTTCCAGAGCATCTTTGACCAACGCCTGCCATGCGGGATTCTCAAACTTTGCAGTCAACTCAGCAACGCTGGCATTTGCTGGCGCGTTTCGTAATGCGTTGACCACCTGTGGTAAATCTTGACCCAGTGCATTCTGCGCAATCTTTGCTGCCTTCTGTGCAGGGATCTGACGGAGATCGGCAATCTTGCCACCCACGTACCCAATACCCTGACCAAGAATGCGACCACCAGTCTCCATGGAGGCACCCTCAAGTGCATTCTTTGCTTGACGAACACCAGCTTGACCCATTGACTCTTTGGGACCACCTTCACCAGCAGCAGTGTCAGCCAGCTTCAATAGCTCTTTAGCGCCAGCGTAACCCAAACCAGCACCAGCAACAGCTCCCAAAGGACCACCGAGAGAACCAGCAGCACCACCACCGATAGCACCGAGGGCTTCGACAGTAGGTGTGACAAACTCGCGCACTTTGGAGTACGTGGATGGTTCTTGAGGCGCAGACAGCGCACTCAAACCAAACTTCACTCGAATCGCATCCTGAGTTGCAGGGTTTGCTTTCGTGAAATTTGCATCTGTTGCTGAGAACTTGTCAAAGATTGCCTGTTTTGTGGCAGGGTTTGCATTGACGTAGTTAGGATCAGTCAGGATGCTGGATAAGTCAGCCATTTTGAGCCTTTACTTGAGCAACGGGTTAGAGGTGTCAACAGAACCAGTAGCCGCTCCTGCTGGGTTGGTCAAACTTTGCATTGCTGATTCCATTTCAGGAGTCCATGATTTACCAGCGCGAGCTTTAGCTGACTTGATTAGTTCAGCCATACGAACCTGTTTAGCTGCAACAGCTTCTGGTTCGTCAGTATACGCTGGGATGTACGCAGCCATTTGACCTTGCAGCTGTTCTTTGTTGTAGGCAGCACCAGTTGCCAAATACAGCAAAGCGTCCAAAGCATCTCGTTGTGCCCCATATACAATTTGACGATCAGCACTACGTGTAGCATTTGCTGTGCCGCTCAAACCAACAGAGGAAGCCAATGCTTCACCAGCACCTGGTTTAACCACCGATGGGTTTTTCTCAACAATCTTGCCGATTTCTTTGGCAGCGGTTAGCACTCGTCCAATGTTGTAAGACGCTTGCTGCTCAGACACCGCAGTTTTAGACGAGTCTTTGGCTTTAAGAGGGGTCATACCGCCGCCTGGCGCAATGACTGATTGGGCTGTTGGGACAGCACCTGGTGCTAGTTTAGTTGGCATAGCAACAATATTACCGTCACTGTCGGTTTGATATGTGACGGCTTGCGCTTCTTGTGCTAATCGTTCACGCGCACGAGCATCCACCATGTTTTGACCACGGCGAGTGGTGTAATCAGACGAGCTTGCACCAGATTGAGCCAAGATGTCAGCACGTTGAGCCATGGGCACAGTCAACAACTGTTTCATTTTGGCGGTAACCGCAGTTTTTTCCTGTGTATTGAATAAATCAGAACCTTGAATGTCTTCAAGGTATGCGGTGATGTTGGCATCAGATGGGCGTGTACTAATATCGCGTTCAGCTTGCGATATTAGTTTTCGACGTGCCTCGGCAGCATCTGCTTTCGTCTTGCTGGTTGTTGCAATCTTACCTTCCAGCTCTTGCTGTTTAGCCTGCATTGCTGGAATCTGACCACCAAAGCCACGTTGCGCTAGGTCACTTGACAGAGCGTTCATGTTCACTTGACCCGTAGCTGGGTTAAAGTGTTTGGCGTACAACTCGTTTTGCACATTGGTCAGTTCATCTGCGCGTTTAGCAGCACTCAGTTGATACTGAGCCATCGCATTTTGATTCTGAGCATTCTGAATCTGTGCGACTTGAGCGTACTGTGCTAAAGGGTTTGGTGCTTCGAGGCCCTTATAACCAAGGGCGATGTTTGGATCAATAGCCATTATTAAGCCTTTGCGTATGAGGATTGACGAACAGCGTTCATCAAATCTTGATTGCTACTGTAGTTCAAATACTGACTCAGACCGCTGGTTAATGCGTTAGCCGCACCTACACCACCCGCAGCATTAGCGGCAGCAGCATTAGTGATACCGTTACCCACAGTCGCACCGTAATTACTTGCAGCATTGCTGACATTGTTTGTTGCAGTTTGACCAAGACCAGCCAGTGAAGCATAACGATTGAATGCATTGCTGTATTCTTGAGAACCCATGTCTTGACCATAACGAGTAGTTGCTTTCAACGCACTTCCTGAAATCAAACCACCCTTTGCAGCAGCAGAACGCTCCAATGCTTTTTGTCCCTCTGAGAAACGGAAAGCGTAACCTGGATCATCACCGAGAATGTTCCCACTGCTGAGTTTATTCAATGCGTTAATGCCTGCTTTGCGCCATGGTTCTTGCAGCATTTGCTGCTGTTGCCACATGGAGTAGGCCAACTGATTAGCTTGAGACTGAGCTTCTGCTTGAGTACCTGCTGCTTTTTTCGCAGCATTGGCACCCAGCAAAGAACTTGCAAAAATGGCAGCGGGTGTCAGATAGTTTGAAATACCCGCTGTAGCAGCACCAGCACCAGCACCTGCACCTGCTGCACCAGTACCAACACCACTACCAATACCTGATCCTAGACCGCCAGCGTAAGAGGCAGCACCTGGTGATGCAGCAGTGATACCACTACCTGTGTAACCTGCGGCAGATGCAGCGTCACCCACAAGCACTTCACCTGTTGAGCCTGCGGCATCACCAGCAAGCACCGTACCACCATCAGCGGACAACCAAGCACCAATTTCAGGAGCGAAGTAATATCCACCAGCCGCAAGTGCTGCTGCTTCTAAAGGATGATTTTTAATAGTGTCGACCACACCACCAACAGCACTTGATGCGGTACTAACTGCATCACTTACGATGTTGCTGGCTGTGTCGACAACATCTGAAACTGCGTCTGATAACCATCCCATTATGAAATCTCCCGTCCGCTGATGCGGATGTTTATGGCGTTTGCCGTGCTTGCAATTGTAGAAATGAATGCGCTGTTTGGCAAGATCTGACCCACCAATTCAGGAAAAGTGTAAACCTCTGATGCTGCCAGACTCTTAGTCTTGGTGATCAGGTTTTGATCACCCGCTGTGTCCGAACCAGTGACGATGTTGACGCTGATTGTGGCAGTTGACCCGCTGATATTCGTCGCCGTGAACTTGTCAATAATCGTGGCCGTGATATTGCTGCCTACGATGTACTGAGTCGTTTGAGTGTCCTCAACAAACTTGGCAGGTACTAGGTTTCGTGCTGTGACGGTCATTTCAATTCCTTAGACAACAACCCAGCGTGAGCCAGATGGTACGGTCACGGTCACACCAGACGCAATGGTGATGGGACCAGCAGACATCGCGCTGTTGCCTGATGTGATGGTGTAGTTTGACGAGATTGTGAGTGCATTCTCCCACATTCCTTTAGTCGTGATGTTACTACCACCTGCGGCAGCAGCGGCCCACTTGACACCCGCAGCAGAAGCAGCGTCAGCCGTCAGCACATAAGCATCTGTGCCTACCGCCAAACGGACGTTGTCCGTACCATTGCTGACAATCAAATCACCTTTTGTGGTGGTAGGAGCCAGCGCGTCAAATGCATCAGTTTTTGTGGTTTGACCTGTACCACCATTGGCGATGGCCACCGTACCAGTGACGTTGGATGCCGTACCTGTGGTGTTTTGATTCAGGGTGGGTACATCAGCTACCACGATGGTACGGAAGCTGGGTGTACCACTCAAACCATTGGGTGCGGCCAAAAAGGTGTTGGCTGTTTGTGACGCAAAGTTTGATGGGGTGACTGCCAACGTGCCACCAAGGGTGATAGTGCCAGATGATGTGATGGGTCCACCCGTCAAGGTCAACCCGCTGACAGTGCCCGATGTGCTAACCGATGTCACTGTGCCAGCATAAGCATCGTTCGATGTGATTGTGAAGTTGGGGTATGTACCTGTGACAGCAGTCGTTCCAGCACCAGTCAGTGAAACCACTTGATCTGGTGCGGTATTGGTAATGGTCAGTGTGCCGCTGGTTGTAATGGGACTACCTGTAACAGAGATACCTGTGCCACCCGAAGCAGCCACAGATGTGACTGATCCTGTACCAAATGTGCTCGATGGTACGTTCTTCCACTTACCTGCACCAGAATCGTACTGAATCAAGTCACCATTAGACAATGAACCAAAACCCACGTTACCTTCGTACTGACCCAGTTCTCCACCGAATGATGGGCGAATGAACAACGATCCGTTTGAAGCATGTGCGTATACCACGGCAGCTACAACAACTTTAGCATTGGGTGCAGAGGGTAGAGTTTTAGTAAGACCGCCTGTGACTGATGGGTTGTAGTACAAGATTTGCCCATCAACCCAAGCCTCAGCACCACCAGTTGTATTGATGCCGCGCACAAGACCGAACTCGGTGACGTAACCCCAACCATTCAGTGCAATGTTTTCAGTGGCCACACCCATCACGTATTGCGCGGTGGCAGCTGTCAATCCCGTTGCAGGAGCGCCTTGTAAAGCACCAGATGCGCCCACAGTGCCCGTAAACATGATTACCTGACCCTCGGTGATAGCCGAGGATGCCTTGATGCGGTAATAGCTTTCTTGACCCATTTGCATTGTGGCATTTGAGCCAGCCATGCCAAGATTCAAAGTCTGAATACCATCAGCGTTGTCCCACCACAATCGTCCCGATTTGCGGGTGACTGTGGCAGCGGTATCAAAGTCGATGTAGTCAGGCGTTGCAATGCCGCCAGTGATGCCAGACATACTGGTGATGTCAGCATTTGCACCCTTGAGTGCAAATGGGGTACCTGCTGCCGTGGTAGCACCCGTACCACCGTTGTCAATGTCAAGTGTGCCACCAAGGGTAATCGTGCCAGACGATGTGATTGGACCACCAGTTGTAGTCAACCCTGTCGTACCACCAGACACGTCCACCGAAGTCACTGTGCCCGAGCCACCACCGCCACCAGAGCCTGTACTCTCCATTGGAGGTGGACCAATTTGCAAGTCATCTAGCGAGTTTTGGTTACCGCCAGCACCAGCCAAATTGAACAGGTTTAGAAAGAACCGATACCACTCACGCGAGACTAAACCCGTGCGGGAGTCAATAAACTCCACACGGTTAGACGGAATGTTGGTTATATTTTGTTGTTCAGGCATTGGTAGGTGTCACGTAGATATGAGCACCCATGATAGTGATTTTCACGGGGTCTGTGCCAGACACCTCGTAGACACGATCACGCAGCTTCAATGTCATCCCGAGTCGGCGGTAGATCACTCTGCGGAAATACTCACCGATCTTACCAATCGGCAACCACTTCTCATTCGACCAAGTGTGACCACCATCATCCGACCAACGCATCATCATTTGAGGGTCACTACCTTGACCTGTGTTCGTGCCAACACCAGCTTCGCAGTCAATCTGCAAATTGTGCTGAGATGATCGCTTGAGATCATTCTGACCAGTGGGTAGGGCACGCCATGAACGCAGCCACTTTTGAATGTCACCGTTGTCCGAATAGTCGTTCATGTCATAGGCATAGATGTTGCCGTTTTCAAAGTCGCCTACCAACACCTCGTTGTTGAACACAACCTGGCAGTTGGAACGGTGACGCACGAATTCACCATTGGACCAGCCTGCACGCTCGTGCCAAGCCTGTGTCGCCACATCGTAGACCCAAGTGGTCTGCGCTGTTGGGAAAATGAGCACGTAGAAGGCATGACCGTCTTGCTGGTATGTGTAACCGATGGCATCCGAGATGTCCGAATACTCTTGGATTTGCCATTCGATTGCATGAGTTGAGATGCGCTGACCTGTATAGCCGTTGGCGCGGTAAACGATACCGCGACCACGGTCATCAGAACCGAGCCAAAACAGACCGTTATCGAGTTTTGCAACAGAGTAAGGGGCAGCACAACCAATTTCATTAAAAGCGCCTTGGATGCGCTGTAATGGGAAATCTGGTAGACCTGCGTCATACCACACCTCGATTGAGTTGGTTCCAAATAGCCACGCCTCACGGTGGTCCACGATCAAGGACACCAACCCATCAGGGTTGCCTTCGGCACTGGCAAAGTCCAATGGATCAACAGACAGACCGTCAAGGAGTGCGGTCACCCATACTCGTGAGCTGTTGGGCTCATTGAACACAAAGTAGCCATCCAAATAACCTACGGTCACAGCGCCGGGGAAATCGGGGTCTGTGACCTGCGCAAAGGCGTTTGTGAACGTGTTGTAGACGTACATTGGACCATTGCAGGCAATGACCAACTGTGTCCCGTTGTCCGACATGGACACGGGTGTTGTCGCATCAGTGACAAGACCCAATTGGGTCACAGTGTACGAGGTGTCCACTTTGTAAAGATACCGGCCCGACACCACGTACAAATTGGCACCCACGGTGCGAATGCCACGGATGGGACCGGTGCCCACGCTTACCAGCAGACGCAAGCCTGGCGCACGATTCAGGAACGCGGGCGTCTTGCCACCCTCGGGCACGATCTCGGGGTACATGTTGACCATTCGATTGGCCGCAGCATTGATGCTGCGGGCAACGTAGGCCGAGCCAAGGATGGGCGTCTGCATCAGTAATTCCCGGCGTAGATGTTGAATCGTTGACGGTTTGCCACCATAGCGTAGGGCAATGCCATCACGTCATCTGGGTTGTTGATGCGCTTCAAGTCGCGCTTAGATGTCATGGCGATGCGTTGCACTTGTGGGCTTGGCTCAACGCCAAACTCAGGGGCAAATTCCATGGCCAAGTTGTACGTGAAAGCACGTAGATAGCCAGGCGGGAAGTGCAACTCTGTCGACAACGTGGCAGGGTTGTTCAACTCTTCAATTGAGATGAAGTGCCACTCCAAGTCCTGTGTGGGACGTGGATAAATAAACATTTCGACGTTGGGGTACGTCATGTTGACAAAGATTACCTGTGGGTAAGTCGACGTCACAGTCTTCACAGCAATACCGTCGTACTGCTGCTGATTGATAAATTTGATGCCGTATGACACGCCGTTGGGCGCTTTGAAATACGTTGCGTCGTCAAACAACACGGGGCGGTTGCCTACGAAATCACCGGACGGGCCAAGCGTGCGGCTGATAAGGCTAGAAGGCCACGTGAAAACTTGATCTTGCGTAGAAAAGACAGACAGGCGTTCAGTCTGCCAGCTGTCAATCATTTGATTGAGCGCCATGAGCGCGTCTTGCGACATGGAGGCGGATGGCGTCTCGCCTTCGGCCAATATACCTAACAAGCGAAGTGCCCGATTTATTTGATCGCCCGCGCTGTAAATTGCCATGTTCAGACTCCTTGGGTTGCTTCCTCTGCCGGTTTACGGCGGCGCTTAGTCTCCAACGTATTCACAACGGGAGCCGCCTGAACAGGCGTGTCTGGATTGTAGCGCGTCCAGCCATTTTTTTCATCTGCTTCGGCCTCAAGTTCCATTGTTGCAACTTTAGCGCCGTGGACAGGGTGTACTAAGTAGATGTTCATGTTGAGAAGGGGGCAATTAGCCCCCTTTGGTTTATTGATTGTGAATCAACGCAAAGTTGATGACAACAGCCTCTGACAGAGAACCGCCAGAAATGTTACGCAAAGTAATGCTGGCAGAACCAGCACCTAAACCTGACACCCAACAGTTGTAAGCGCCTGATGTAGCACCAGAACCTACGTTCAAAATCAAAATGTCGTTAGCGGAAATAAACGAGTTAGTCAACGTAAAAGTTACGTTGGTTACGCTCGCCAAAGCCGCGTTATTCATCGTGATTTGGCCAGCAGACTTGTTCAAAGTCACGCCGGTTGATTTGCTAGTTGCCTGAGTCACAGTACCTTGCGCGTCAGTCGTGTAGCCCAATTGTTCGCCAGACAACACATATTGTGAGCCGACAATGTCTTGGTCTGTATAAGCAACGCCGATTGGTTTTGTGTTTGACATGATGTTCCTTTAAAAATGGGAGCCG
>ERZ650310.251-NODE-251-length-16278-cov-5.730506_pt1 | contig 16278 bp, 8 predicted proteins | sample MGYA00376246_ERZ650310 | MGnify/ENA primary metagenome ERZ650310 (study PRJEB26733, sample SAMN07839286) | wastewater metagenome | biome: small river; feature: stream; material: water | place: USA: North Carolina | collected 2016-03-01 ...
GTGTCCTTGTGATTGTCGGTTGAATTCGGAAACGCTGACGCAGCGGCCTACACCGCGTGGGTCAGCGATCATTTTGCGGTATGCAGCGTCCCTTAGGCCCTGCGTTACCTTGGTCTGGTCTTGGGCTAGTGCACGCTGGAATGCACGGCACAGCCCCTCAAGGGCGTCGATGCGGTCATCGTGGACCAGGGAGCCAGTATCTGCCGTCATGTGCTTGAGCTGGTAGAACAAGCTGTACCCCTGGCGCAGGGCCGGTGAGTACGATCGGCATGCTGCCTCGTCCTGACGGACCACATCCTCGTCGATGATGAGGGCACCCCGGCCCATGATAGGGGCCAGGGTGTTGATGATCCGTAGCTCTTTCTTGCCCGTGACGAGATCGTCTTCGAGCTGGCACTGGTGGTACTTCCGCAGGATAGGGACTAGCACCTCACGGAAGGCCCCGTAGCCCATGTTCTTTTCGATGATGCAGCGGGTTACCTTGTACTGAACGCAGAGTTTCGCCAGAGCTTCCAGCTTCTCTACGTCATAGCCACCAGGGACGCCCCCAGCAGCCAGCAGTATGATGTTACCGGCTAGCTCACCGCCGATGGCGTAGGCCGTCTCGTCACCATTCTTCCCGCCCGGGGCGGGGTCAATGTACATGAAGATCCCTGAGAACGCAAGGGTTTCCGTACTCAGCTCATGCGGCAGGGACATCCGAAACGCATGATCGCAGACCGTGAAGTCCTTGATGTGCGTGTCCGACATCCCTCTGACGATGTGCGTTGGCGCGCGCTCTCCGTTGGTGCGGATGACAACCAGCTTCTCGGGCTTTAGCGGGAAGCGCATGGCATCTGACAGCGCCGTACACAACATGTGCTGGAGCTGAAAGTACGCCTCTCCCTGGTCCATCTCCTTCGCCTGCAGTACGCGCTCAGGCAGCAGCACTGAGTCAATAGGCTGCCCCTGATCGCCCAGGGCACCACCGCCTGTGCCCAGATCCGGGTCCCTGGCAAGGCGCTGCGCAAGGTATGGGGCCAGCCGGTCCCCGTAGAACTCGCGCTGTGCCGGGGTAGGGTACCGGCCCGGCCAGATGCGGATCTGCACCCCGCGCGACGGCAAGGTGTTGTAGATGCTGGCGCTGGTCTGCGGGGTGCCCAACCACACGATGCGTCCGTTCTGGACGATCGAGGTGAAGTCCTTTGTCAGCTCCAGCAGCTTAGCCCGCTGTCCCTGAGTGGCTGAATTTTTTGCACTCTCTACGTCGTCTGCAAGCAGCAAGTCAGCGCGCGGGCCTTGCAGGTTAGCTGTGATACCAAGGCACATAACGGACGCAGACTTGTCTGTTCCCTTTAGGCTATGGTGGATGTCGAACTTCTCGGCGGAGGTGCGATCACCGGCTTGTTTGTCCGGGCGCAGCACCTCTAGCCCAGGGAAGTTTAATACCAGTCGCACGATAAGCGTACTGATGTCTGTAGCTTGCGCGCCGCCAGCGGACACGATTAGTACGCGAAGATGCGGGCCGTGGATTAGCGTCCACACTGCGAACGCAGCAGCGATCGTGGTCTTAGCCTGCGACCGCTGCGCCTGGATCATCAGGTTCTGCGGCCCGAACTCCATGTAGTTCCCGATGTCACGCTGGATGTCCGTGGTGTCGAAACCAAGGAAGTCCATCACGTCCTCAAGGAATGGCTCAAAGTGCCGGTAGTGCTCCTGCACCACCTCAAGGAGCTTGAACCGCTGTACAGCCGATGAGGCTTGCTCGCGGCTCATTGCAGCTTGCCGAAGCCCATGTCGCGCTGGATCTCGTCGGCGACGGCGTGCAGGTCAGCAGGTGTGATGCGCTTGGTTGCACGGCGCTGCTTGAGCTGCGCGCTCAGGGCCATCAGGTCCGCGTTGCTCTCGGGGTCAGCCGTGATCTTCTCGTGCTTCAGGAGTGCCAGGGCCACAGAGGCCCACGCTGCACTGGGCTCATCAGCCCGGAGCTGCGCCGTAGCGGTACGGGCAAGCTGCCCGTGCAGCTCGCCCAGGTCTTCAATCTTGGCTTTCGTCATGCTTTCCTCGCAGCCAGTTTACCAGCTTCTCAATAGACGCAATGATCTTCGGAAGCTGTACGATGAACAGCCCTGACACGTAGATCAGGGTAGCAACCTGAACCCACTCCGCGAGCGGAACACCGTACAGGTTAAGGCCAGCCACGCTGACCGGTGGCGCTGCTTGGGCCGCCTGGGAGAGGGTTTCGTGTTTCATAGTGTTAGGGCTGTTGGTGGTGTGAACGCGGAGGTGTAGGCAACTACGTCCCAGTAGCGCATGCCATCGAGCCAGATTGGATAGCGGGATGCAACGTCCTCTGAGTACACAGTGCTAACCGACAACGCAGCCGCACCTGTGCGCGGGGCCGCGGTGGCAGCTAACCGCTGTACTCCATTAACCCAAACAGCGTAGCTTCCACCTGAGTGCGTTAAGGCCACATGATGGAACACCGCGGCGTGCATCGAGGAAAATGTTAGAGTTAGTTGTGCAACTACTACCCCACTAACTAGCAGCTCTATCTTGCTTATATCTGTCGTGTATCGCACCCTGACGTCCGGCGCACTTGTCGGACCAACTAAGCGCAGGATGTCAATCTGGGTTGGGGTGTACGTTGTCAGCCACCCGATGCGTGTTTCGACGGTCCATGACGCGGGCAGCGTAAATCCGTTGACCTGCAGCCGAGGTGCCTCCAGGAATTCGATTGCCCGTACACCGACATGGTCGCACGGTTCCCCAGTGCCAGGGCCGTCTGGCCCAGGCACTGTACCTAAATATCCACCTAGTATGCTGCCCCCGACGGCAAACGGCACACCGAGAACTAAGCCCTGCGTACCGGTCCTGGTTGGGGAGCACGGCCACGCCCACAGCGGTGTGGCTGCTGGCACTACGGGAATGGGCCGGCGTAGCCAGTAATGATGCAGCGCTGTCATGTAGCCATCCCGGAGATCAGCCACTTGCCTGACGCGGCCCTATGGATGTGTAGGATCTGGTTAGCTGGGATGGACCAGGAGGTCTTGCTATCCGTAGTGCCCTGCATGTACGCAGTATCCGTGAACGTCACAGTGATGGCTGATGCCCCAAGGTTGATGATGTTACAGGTAAATCCGACAGACAGTGTGCTCGGCACGAAGACGGACGTTCCATCAGTCTTACAGTGCGCCCTGCCTCGATCGCTGGTACTAACCGTGCTTGGATTGGAGTAATCAACATGCACCATCTCCTTAAATCCGTATGGATCGAGGTCAACTGCCGGCGGCAGGTGCGTGTCGATGTACGTCTGCAGCTCAGCGATCGTTTCGGTCTTCCATGTTGCTAGTCCAGAGTTGACCTCAGTATTGAACGCAGTTAGCCTTGACTCCAGCGTGCTACTGGCCCATGAGTTCAGGACGGCAGTGATGTCATCCATAGTGTTGACTAGATTCCCGTCAACAACCACGGTTGTGGCGTCAATGTACTCGGCAGCCAGGAAGACTGCTTGCCTAGCCATCAGGTTCAGGGAAGCTTCTGTGATGCTAGTACCGTCAGTGAACTCCACCAGCGGTAGGTTCTGTGGCGTATCCCGGTAGATCGTGAACTCGCTACCAACAGGGATCGGAGCTGCGATGCGTAGCGTGAACGGCCCCGTCAGGGTGAAGCTCGGAAAGGAGCGTACACCATTGGCATCCTGTGCGTAGCACTTCACATGCGCTGGATTGATGTACCCGCCGCTGAATGTGAAGTTCCACACCAGCGTACTTCCATCCCCCGCCCAGCGGTTGATGGAGTCTAGTTGAAGGATCATAGGACGGTTTCCTGTGTGTGAATGGGTAAATGATACCAGTAAAGCAAGGAGGCCCCGCAGGGCCACCTCGTCAATCCCCGAGGAGGTTGACCATCTGAACTACGCCTGGCAGGTTAGCACCCGGCATCACCTTAGCTGCTTTCTTCAGATCAGTACCCTCGTTGGTGTTCTGTACCGCACGGTACACGTCGTTCAGCAGCCCGGCTGCCGGTGCTACAACGTTCCCAACGAAGTCCTGCTCCTGGTCGCCCTGCCGGCCACCCAGGTTCCACCCGCCGATCGCACCCAGGGAGTCGATGAAGTCGGGGGCTAGGCCCCAGAGCGCGCCATAGTTCATGAGCTGCCGTGCAACTCGCCGTGGCTCGAATGCCTTGGCGAGGTACTCCTCTCTGTCATCCCGGCCAATGCTGTTGGCATACATGCGGGCTGCATAGATCGGGAACGCTGCCGACATCATGCCGATCATGATGCCTAGCGTCTTGTAGGTGCCGACGTTGCCGACCTGCCGGCCCCACTGCTTCTCTACCGAGGTGAGCGAGAACGTGCGGAACTGCGTCAGCAGCCGCATGTGCGCGTCGGTGGCCCACTTGCTGCGCTCACCAATGAAGGTGCCCTGGATGATCTGGGATACGCCACGATGCACGGCCTGCGTGAACTCCTTGGCCGCATCAAGATCAGATGCTTTGGTAACGTCCAGGTCGAGGAGCCGGCCCTGCGCGTCGAACTGCGCCATGCGGGGCAGGTCAGCGCGCAGCTTCGCCAGCAGCTCGTCAGACATCCCCATGTCCCGCAGGAACACGTCGGCGGACTTCCCCTCCTGCAGGTACACCACCGCCTTGCGGGCGATCTGCTCGGCCATGCCTCGGTGCTGCGCGCTGTGGATAGCACGCCACATCGAGAGCTTGCCCTGCAGGTGCCCGCCGCCGCGCAGCAGGCGGTCCATGAAGGTCAGGGTATCCTGCCCGTAGCTGTGCGGATCAAGGCTGCGGCTGTCGAACGGGAACACCGTCTTGTAGGACAGCGTTCCGAACTCGGCGCCGTACAGCTTCTCCATCCCGGATAGAACACCGTTGACCTGCTCCCCACGGGCAAGGGCGTGGACCTCGCCGATCAGCCGTGGAATGCCGATGACCGAGTCCATAGCCCGGCCAACGCCAAGATGCACAACCCCGTTGATTACCTCGGATAGCTGCGTCCAGGCCAGCCCACCCAGGCGGACCAGGGAGTTAGCCTGCAGCACGCGGTCGATGACCTTGTTCTGCGTGCCGTAGGGGGAACCAAGGAACTCAGCAGCGACTTGGTCGAACGCATCGACCTCCCGCAGCGTGGCCTGTTGACCGTCTTCCCCAGCGCGCAGGGCGCGGCGGATCATGTCCAGCCCGGCCTTCCCAGGGACTCCGTGCTCGGACAGCGCGACCTCACCGCTCACGCGGCTGGCCTGCGCCCGCAGCAGGGTGAACTGATCCGTCTCGAACAGGTCGCCGAGGCGGAAGGTGCCGCCATCCGGCGTGTCGTAGGTACGGTTCAGGTCCAGTTGCAGGCGCTTCTTGGTGTGCCCAGGGCCTGCTTTGGCGATGCGCTGTAGCGTGGCCTTGACCTCTGCATCACCCATGCCTGCGGCCCGCAACGCCTCCTCCACGACATCCGACGCCCCGGCGTGCGCCATGCCTGCTGGCGTGTCAGCTCCGCCCAGCGCCCGGATCTTCACCCGGTCGATGTACTTCGAGGCGAGCATGTCCGCGAAGCTCATGTCGAAGCCTAGGTCCGTGACGAACTGATCCGTCAGCGCGGTGTGCAGCGCGGACAGCTCCTTGGTCCCCGCGTTGCGGATTTTCTCCTGGCTCAGCCGGTGGGGCATGTAGCCACGGGACGTGCTAGGCAAGCTGCCAGCCCCGACCGTGTTAGCCTGCACCTGTGCCGTGCGCATGCGCTCGTAGGCGGCCTCCAGGCTGTCAGCAGCCTTGACGACTTGCTGATGGCTACCTACCTGCGCGCCTCGTCCCCGCCCCTCGATCTCACGCACCACCTGCGCGTTGAACTCCCCCCAATGCTTGCCGCCCCAGGTATCCTCTACAACGCTGCCCCCGGCCTCCTGTCGGTACAGCCTGTACGCAGCCTGCACCTCGTTCATGGAGTTCCCCAGGAACGCCTGCTCATGCAGGGCCTTGGCGATGGCTGCCGTCTTGCGACGGCCTGCTGCACCTGATGGAGACTCCAACAAGGTCGCGGAGACGAAGCGAGCCACCGGGTTCTTAGCGCGCAGCAGCACGTTAGCGCGGGATTGCCCGTCCTCGAACACCGCAGTGTCCAGCAGCTTGGACAGCCGCTTCTCGTCCACCTGGATGTTGGAGGTCTCTGCCTTGCGGTACAGTTCCTTGATGGCTAACACCTCAGCACGGGCCTGCGGTGTGTCCATAGGGAACAGGTGCATACCGAGGCGCTGGATGTCGGGATCAGCGTGTAGGTTGGGCTCTTCCATCTTTGAGCGCACTGCCGGTGCTCCGGTGCCCACAGCGTTAGATGCACGATTAAGTGCCGCCTGCTTGGTCAGGATAGCCTCGAACATATCAGCATACCCGTCAGCCGGCTTGCGGAATGCCTTGGCACCTTCCTTGAAGAACTTGATTAGCCCAAGCACCGCGTCGATCAATGAGTCAGCAAATGTTCTGTCAATGCGCAGGAAGTTCCCGCCGTTAAGCACGCTGTCCTCAATGTACTTGGCGAACTGCTCTGCCGAGAACTCGTCCCGGCTCAGCTCGTACTTGGACTGCCCAAGCTTGAACGTTGCGCTAGGTGCAGTGTTGGAGTAGCGGAGGCGGGCTTGCTCCTTGGGATCAGCAGCGCGGAACTCCTGGTAGGCGCGGTCCACATCCTTACGCATCTCCGGTGTCAGCTTGGCAAGGTACTTCTGCCACACCGCATGCCCGATCTCGTGGATGATAACGCGCTGTTGCTTGACCTTGGACTTCTTCAGGTCGATGTTGATGACCGCCACGTTCTCGCGGATCATAGTGATGGCGCCGTCTGCACCAGCAAGCGCAGAGTCCGCATCCATAAGCACGATCTTGAAGTCAGCACCGAGGAACTTGGCGCGAAGCTGCTCGGCAGCCTTCTCTACGGCAGAGAAGTCCTTGCCTGCCTGCTTGGTGATACCCGCAGGCAGCACGTCCAGGTCGGCCATCGTCTTATACTGCCCGTGCGTGATCTGGCCAAGCACGGCCTCATGCTTGCCTCCGGCACTGAACTGCTTCTCGCGGACCCTCCACACGTCCTTGTTGTCCCAGCCCTCCCAGCCGTAGTCAGGGCGCCCGACGTGTTGCTCGGGTGACGACCGGAACAGGCTGCGCAGCCACTGCAGGATACCAGGCCCATACGACAACGACCGTGCGGCTTCCTCGTTACCGAACGCAGTCCCTATGGTCACGTCATCAGCGTTGAACACAACGATGTTGCGCACACCGCCCTGGGCGCTCGGGTAACTGTTTCCCTTAACCCCTAACTCGCGCAGCACTGCAGATGCCTGCTTCGCCTGCTCTGCGGGTGCCCCAGAGAACCGCTTCATCAGGCTGAAATACGCCTGCTCGCCAGTACCGCTAAGGCCAAGCTCACTGAACGCCGCCTGCACTACTGCCGGCTGGCTGGCTGATTCCCAGGTAACCAGCTCATCGCGGGACATAGCAAGACCGACCTTGTACGTTGTGCCGGCATCCTCTCCTAGGCCGCGAGCCAGCGCCTCTTTCTTTCGATAGAACTCCGCAACGCCCTTGGCCTGCGTGAAGTACAGGCCGCTGCCCTGTGTAATGTTGCCCTCACCGGTACCGATCTTGCTGGACTCGAATTTGTCAAACAGGCGCGGCGAGCCATGATAGGCCACCATGCTGGTACGCTCAGCCTGCATTGAGCTTTCGATCAGAGCAAGCAGATCGGTGCGGGTCAATGACTTGTCGCCAGTCAGCTTAGCCCACCAGCGGCGCATGGTGTCCAGTACCCGCTGGGTCAGTGAGCTTGTCTCGGACGATGTCCGGATGTACTCGGCCAGCCGGGCCTCTCGGTTCAGTATGTCAACCCCTGGGTACTTGGCCTCGGCTGCCTTCGCTATGGCATCACCGCGCTGCGCCAGCTTGTCAACACTGCGCAGTGCAAGGTTGTACTCCTCGTCCCCGAGCACTCCGGCCAGTCGCTGCTTGACCCCTACCTCAGCAAGTAGATCGGCGCGCATAGCTGCCGGATCGCCCGCCTTGGCGTACACCTTACCAGTAACCGGATCGTAGGCGGCAAGGCGCCCGTTCGGCAGTGAGGTTCCTCCTGACACCGGGATTACGTTTGCTGGGAACGTAGTAGCAATCGCAGCAGCCTCTTCAGTAGACGCCGCCTGCACTGTCCGCACCCATTCCCGGCCAGCGACACGTGCCGGGCGGGCTGCGGGCGCTGTGCGTGTCAAGTCGGCGCCTACCCCGAGCAAAGGGTTATCCCCACGGGGCTCGGATAGCACCGCCTCTGCGTCAAACAGCGGAGTCGGGGCCTCGGCCACAACCGCATCCAGCGAGGAGTCACGCAGCTCCTGCTGCTGCACCACCCTGTGCGCTGCCGGGGCATCTGCACCGGCAGCTGCCTCAGCCGCTTGCTGCGCAGCTAGGCGCTGCTCCCCGTGCGCCTCGCCAGCAGCCATCAGGCGCCGGCCTAGCGCCCCCTCACGGATCAGGGTAGGGCTACCCAGCGCGGCGTCGAACAGCACGCCTGCCGTCATGTTGAACACGGCATCCTTCCAGGTGTGGAACGGGTCGATGCGCTCCTGTATGCCCTCAGCGGCGGCGTTCGCTGCAGCATTCTCGCCGATGTTGTACCCGACAGCAGCGCCGGGACGGCCCGCTGCCAGCAGGCGGGCGCTGCCCAGCCCGAGTCGGCCCGCCGCCATGGCGATCCCGGCCCCGAGCAGTGCCGAGGTCGGCAGCTCGGACACCGCACCAGCCAGCAGCGCGTACCCTGCGCCGCGTGCCTCGACGATCTTCTGGCTCTCCCGGCGATCCTGCACGGCCCAGAGCCGATGCTCCAGATCCTTCGCGTTCATGGCCTCGGATAGGAACTCATACTCTGCGCTGTCCGTGCCTACTAACTTCGCTGGGTCCAGCCGGAAAGCTGGGTCCGGGGTGTTGTCCCCCAGCACCTCCTTGGCTGCAGCCATGCGGATCACAGCCCCCACAATGCCCGAGGAGGCTGCGCTACGGCGCGCCTGCTCCAGCACTGACACGCGGGCCTTGTCGGCCTCTTGCCGGTCCAGGGTGGCCTGTGCCTGCACCTCAGCTACCTGATCCGTCCCCTTGATCTCACGCGGGGCCGGTAGCACCGGCAGCGCTGCAGCGCCGTTGTCGGGGCCGCCCTTGGCGTAGGTGGCCTTGCCCGGCATCACCTCCTGTAGCGGGTCGGCGGCGCGGGCCGGGGCGCCGTACTGCGGCTCGACCACAGGGGCCTCCGGGCCGGCGATGCGGGTGCCTGCCGGGGCTGTTCGGCTGGCAGTGCCGAGGAACTTTGCTTGGTAGTTTGGGTCCGTTGCATAGCCTCCCTTCACAAGGGCCTGCACAAAGTCCCCTGGGGTCTTGGCACCGGCTGCGCCTGGATACCGAGTGCTCAGTAGGCGTGCGTAGTCCGCTGCCGCCTCGTCCGGGCTAGCGTAGGACCGGAACTTAGCTACTTCCGACACCGGCTTGCCGTCCTTGAACTCGGGCACCGTGGCCCCTACCGCGCTGCCGCCCCACGCGCTGCCCGCCTTGATGTTGGCGTAGTTGAACTGGCCGATAGCCTTGGTCCCGCCTGCCGCAGTTTCCATGCGGGTGTGGGTTGCAATGATGCTGGGATCAACCCCGAGCTTTGCTGCTGCTGCGTCAACGAATGCCTTGTAGCTATCTGCCATTGTTCACTCTATTTGAAGAATTGTTTCATATTTGGCGCCGGGTTAACGGCGCCGGCCTGCGGCACTGTGATTGGCATAGACGCCGGCACAGGTGCTGTCTTCTTACTTCTCGTCTTATAGTATAGATCGAACAGTTCTGCCACTGACAGGTCAACCTGCCTCGACTCGCCATCGCCGGTAACCGCGTGCACAGCAAACTGTGGCACACCAGCCCGGTCTGGGAGACGTAGCACCCGAACGTAATCTGACTTGTTCGCTAGCACACCGCGATCCCCGTACAACTTTTCGTCGAGGGCCTCCTTGAAAACATCAGCCACATTGTCTGTGACAACATGCCCTTTACCGTTAGGGCCGGTGGTGCTAGTTAGGTACTGCACCAGTGGGATCTGCCCTGGCTTGTTGCGCCATGCGTGTCCGCCCAGGGTTTCAATCTCCGGGGTAGCCTTGATAGCGCGCTTGGTAGCAGTCTCGACATCCATCCCCGATGACACAAGCCGCGCTGCCTTGTCCTCTATCTCGCTCATGACAAAGTGCTGAGACGCACGGTTCATCTCATGGCTGAACCCCATCCAAGTAGGCTGCAGCGTAACTGACGCTACCTCAACAGCCTTCTTGAAGTCCTTGGTATCCAGGCGAGAACGCTTAGCATCCCCCCGCAGGAACCCCATGTACGCCTCCTGCGGTGACATGATCTTCACGTCCTGGCGCATGCGCTCCATGCGCGGTGCGTAGCTGCCGAACACCATGTCGGCTGCCTGCGTGCTCACCCTTGCCAGCTCGTCGTACTCCTTGAACATGGAGTAGAATCGGTCGGGCATGATACCCTGTGAGCTGTCCTCCACCATCCGCCCGATACGCCCCTCGTACTCCTTGGCTACGGCTGTCGGGGCAACCCCGCTGGCTGCGACCTGCGTGAGGTACGCGATGCGCTCTGCGGGCTTGTCCCTATACGTGGTGTTCAGCTCGGTCAGGACAAGGTTGCTTAGCTGGTCCTGCCCGACCCCGGTTACCGTCATTGCATGCGCAACGTTTCCAGTGACGACGGCCTGCCGCAGGAACTCCATCTTAGCTGCCTGCTTTGCACCCTCTTCCCCAGCGCGCTCTGCCTTTTCAGCCGCCCGCAGCTCGGCCTGATACCGGCGCTCAGCCTCGCGCTCTCGGGCATGAATGACACTGACGGCACCCCCCTTCAGCAGCGCGGCGCGCTCTTCCCCGGAGAAGTAGTTCCTGATGCCGTGCTCTGCATACAGCTTGGCGTCCACTGCATCGACCATCGGCAACACATCCTCCGGCTTAGCCCCAGGCGGTGTAGCTGCTGCAAACACCCCGATGCGAGCCAGATCCTTAGCTACAGTCAGGGAGAACTGCGCCTTGGTCCGGTTCTGTGCCGTGTTGATCTTATTGCGAAGGCTCTCCTGCATGTCCTGCGGGAGGCTGTCTACGAACCCTGCCTTGTCAAGGGCGTCGAATGCGTGGAACTTTCCTGTGGTGGCTAGGTACTCAAGGCCGTCGGTCTTGGTCTTAGCGTACAGGTGCTCCGGAAGTCCAGGATTTACCTGGGCCTCAACGAACGCCTGCACGGCCTGCTTCATATCATCCGGACTGTAGGTACCAACTGCGGCACCCTTGGCGAAGTCCTGCAGGCGCTGCGCCCCCTGGAACATGGATGCCGTTAGGGCCTTCACTCCCTCCTCGTTAAGGAAGGCGATGTGCTCCTTGGCCTGCCGCTTGAACGAGGGGGTCACCACCTGCGTTAGCTGCTGCACGATGGCCGTGTCGGCTACCGTGTCTCCGGTCATCCTGGATTCGATCAGCGACTGCATCTTGACGCGGGCAGCGTCAGGCGGCAGCTTCCTCAGCTCCGGCATCAGGCTGTCGAACTCAGATGCGACGTTGTTCGCTACTGTGTGCGAGGCATACCAGCGGGCACCCTCTGCGGCATCACCGTCCCCAAACAGCCCAGCGTACCACGGCTGCTCACGCGCGATGTCAGCCACCGCCTCCCCGGCAGCGGCGCGCTGCATCCCTGCCAGGAACGCCTCATTGTTCTTGCGCGCCTGCTTCTTGGCTAGGATAGTGCCGCCTAGGTTGAGCAGGGCACCGACCATCGGGCTTGGGCCTTCCTGCTGGATGCCCTGCGCCTGCGTTCCGCCAACACCGACAGTGCCCCCGGAGATGCCCGTCTGGATCGCGCCCTGACCGGAAAGCTGTAGCTGTGGCACCCCTTCGCCTGCCTGCGGGGCGAAGGTCACGGATTGCCCGAGGCCCTCGGTCGGGGCGCCTAACGTGTTGTCTGCCATCACTTACCTCCGAGCAGTAGTCCCCTGGAGCTGCTGCCCCAGAATCCGCCGCCAATGTTGCCGCCTTGCTCCCCGAGCTGCACGCCAGACCCCAGCGGCTTCTCCTGTTGTGGTTCCGGCTTTGGGTTACCCCCTTCCGGGTCACCGGATGCACCAACAAATATGGCGCCTAGGGACGCTGCTGCGTTCCCTAGTATCATACCCGTTGATTGCGCATGCTGCTGCTGCAATATGGTCCCGTTGTAGTCCATGCCTGACATCACGGTGCTGGTGTCCATCCCGGTTACCAGTTGGTGTGATAGCTCCGCGGCCCGCCTACGCATGTCGTAGTCAGCCATGTTTTCAGTGTTAGCGACTGCCTGCTCCCCGATCTTGCGACGCAGGGCTGTAGCCCCGGCCACCATGTCCACCACGTTGCCGCTAACCCCGCTGGACGCTGCTGCGGCGGCCTGCGCCCCGGCACGCTCGGCGGATCTAATCCCGCCCGAGAATGCCTGACTAAGCCCGGTGTCCCGCCTTCGCCCCGAGTTGACAGTATCCGCTTCCATCTGCAGCCCAACTGTTCGAGCCCGGCGCTTGTTGTTTACGGACTGCGACCATAGGGACAGTGAGTTCTGCGCTGCTGCGGCCTGATTACGGGCGGGACGCAGTACATCCTCTGCGTCCGCCTGCGCCTTGCGCACACGGTTCTGGGCCTTAACCTGTTGACTCTGGCTGTACATGTTCAGGGCCTGCATGGCGACTGCAGCAACGGCGATAGCTACTTCACTCATAAGCTCTCCTATATGCGCTGAGCGCGTTGGAATAACTGACCAGTCCAGTCGATCGCTGTGATGGTCAGAGGGTACCAGCGAAGTGCCTCGACGGTGAGGGAGTATCCCTCGTTCCATTTAGCAATTGCTACCTGCTGCGACCAGTCACCTACAGGGATGCGGCCGATTAACCCAAGATCCTGCACCGAGCGTGACAGGAATGTCCTGGTCGTCGTCCCGGTTGGGGTGACAACTGACGCCACCATCCCGCTGCTGTCGGCGGCAACCACCTTAACGTTGGTAACCGTAAGGCGAGCACCCCGATTAGGCCGCCCGTCCTTGTCTCGTGGATACGGATTGGTCATCACGTACTTAGTTGGCTGCCTGCAGCCGATGACTAGGTTGGCGTCCCCGTATGTGGTGCGCAGCTCCGGCAGCTTGCTAATTACATCACCGATCAGGTAACGCACGCTGTCCTTGGTGTACGCTGCGACCCAAGAGTCGCTGCTGGTCACAGACACGCTACCGCCGGCCAGTACCTGCGCTAGCGGGCGCTGGCTGTCCGTGTACGGGCGTGTGCTCTGTGCAGCGTCCTCTGAGCATAGGTCCGCCACTAGATACGCCGTACCAGAAGACTCCCGCAGGAAGAACACCAGCACGCCAGACGCAGTAGGCATAATCCCAAGGATCGTGCCTAGCGTCGGGTCAAATGACCAAGTGTACCAGCTTGCTTGCTCGCGCCCACGCTGGCTGTCCTCGAACCGGAACTGGTACACCGAAGATGACGCCCCGCTGGTGCGCAGGTACACGGTATCTGGGTTGCTGCGCCTGCTGAGTTCGACGGGCTGCCCACTCAGGTAGTCCGACAGCGCAGCACTCACGGAGGTGACGCTGGGATTGTCTGGGTCTTGAGTGGGCTGCATCTGTGACATGGCTGTGCCCCGCTCCCCGGAGGTTGCGAACAGCAGCAGCCCGCCCAGGGCCACAGGGGCCACCTTGGCGGCCCCAGGCACCGTGCTGATGACCGGGAGTGAGATCCCAGTAGCAGTCAGCGAGGACTTCCCTGAGAGGGCGTATTGCTTCTGCTCCCCGAATACCAGGAGGTCACGCCCGTACAGAACAGCGTGCCGCAGGGTGTCGGTGTCGCTACCCTGCGCGCTGACCTCGAAGGCCGTGTCCGCAGGGACGGTCAGCACCGAACTCGGCATGAACCTCAGGTAGTCAGCAGCAGCGCTTATGCACAGCGTCCCGCCAGTGCCAACGATGAGGCGATCCTGGAACGTAGTCAGCAGCGTGATGGGCTTCCCTATGAAGGTCGGCAGCGGTGAGGTAACTAGATCACCAGCCGTGCTCGGACTGAACTCCGGATGATCCCCAGGCACAAGTGCAGCTAGCTTAGTCGCTGTGCTTGCAACGTAGCAGTTGCCACCAGCAACCAGCGCGTAGAACAGCGCGTGCTCCACGATGCTAACCACGCCGGGGGCCTCTACCCACACAACCTCAGTAAACCCAGCTCTACCCTCAGTCTTGGCCTTGGCCTTGACGTAGTACGAGTTCTCCTGCCCAAGCGGGCGTACACGAACTGTCTTCCCAACGTAGTGCAGGTCGCTCAGCTCCTCGACGGCGGCGACCTCCTGGTCCACTGCCCGTACTAGCGAGCCGTCACCTCCGTCTGTTGCCGCCACTGACTCCGCTGTGATAGCGATGTGCGAGTCGAACACGGCTACAGTTACTCCGGAGTTAGCCAGGGCAGAGGCCAACTTCCCGGCGATATACGACGGCTGCACCTTGGCTGCTGACGCGATCATCCAGGCCGTAACTTGCCGCTCATAGTTCAGCTTGGCATCGTCAACGAGGCGCTGGTAATCAGGGTTTGCTACGACCTTGCTGCGCCGCCCGCTGATGGTCACTGACTTACCAACCTCAGTGAACGCGAAGTACGCGTAGTTACCTAGCCCATTCAGGTACAGGAGCTCTGAGCTGGTGGGCGTGCCTGACGTGATGTGGGTGTACCCGGCGCATACGACAGGATGCATTGGGTACAGCAGTGGGTACGGTAGGTATGCATAGCCTAGCTGGGTGCCTACCTCAGCCGTTAGGTTGGCCGTTACTGTAACCGTCTCGCCGCTAGCCTCGATGAACATATCAAACTTGACGCTATACGACCTACCGGTGCTGGCGGCGTACAGGACCACGACGTTCTTGTCCCCGATCTGGGTTGAGTAGAACTCGGATGGAAGCACCGGTGCCGGGGACGATCCTAACGTGAGCGCGGCCCCGTCTGCGTCCCACACCTGTAGGTTCGATATGCTCTGGTTGTTCCCCGGCAAGAACAGTACCCCGGTGGCCGGCTGCGGGAGGATAGAGGAGGTGTACGATATGGGCTCGTCTCCGCTTGCATCCGGCACGTATGACGGAATGCCACCAGTGTCCAGAGTTCCTGGGTACTCAGCGGTCGGGGTCTTGTACTTGGCAGTTACGTCTCCGGATGTACGCTTAACGGTTACTGTGTACTCCCGTGAGTACGCCCCGCCACGGATCCATACTGCGCTCCTGTCCTTGAACGCTGGGCCCATTACGGCATCAGTGCTGCTGCCACGGGGAACGGTGGTGTTCCCCGCCATGAATAGATACGCGCCCACAGACGTGACCGAGCTACAGCCGCCGCTGAACAATGCATCCAGGTCAGCGTCCACACCGCGCACGATAGGCAAGAATGACTTGTCGCTGTGCCTGTACACCTGCAGGCCGGGGAGGGTGCATCCGGGCTCCACAGCCGCCGTACGTACCAGGGCGGTATACTCCCCGCCTGCCGTGCGCCACGGGGCTGTACGCCACCTGGCCGCATCCGTGAAGCTTGCTGCTGGCTGGGCACCAAGGCTGCGCTCACCCTGCCATAGGCTCCCGTGGCGGCGGGCCAGCCCTCGGGTGCGGTCGGACAGGAAGTTGATCTGCTCTTCACATTGTCCCGGCTGACGATCCCCAGGAGGGAGCTGAGACACGCCCCCGGTAACTCCCGGTAGGGCACCTGTTACCTTCATCGGGTTCCCCTGGTTGACCACCCGCGCATCGTTCGGATGCGCTGTATTGTTGGGTTAGCATCGGCGGCATTCGCCCCGTAGGCGCGGATGTGCTCTGAGTGCATGCGGGCATAGGCTGCCTTAGCGCGCTCTGCTGCCCCGGACAGCTTGGCGTTGTCCGCGTCTAAGGCCGAGATGAAGCGGCGCACCGTCTCCTCTAGCACGTAGTCGAAGACGGAGAGCGGAACGTCATCTAGTTCAACCTTGCGCACAAGGCGCACAGTCACGGGCGCCAAGAACACATCCGTGCTGTTGTACTGATCCCACAGCTTGCGCCCCCGCACGCCCACACGGAATCGACTGTCCGCGGACATCACGCTTAGCGCGTCGTTAGGCGCCGAGATGATTCCGGAAGTCTCTGGCGCTAGGGTAGGGAACTCGGTGTTGTACCACCACCCCAGATCGGAAGAGCGTCGTGTAGGGAAAGAGTGTCTTCGCCTGT
>ERZ650310.252-NODE-252-length-16248-cov-5.998765_pt1 | contig 16248 bp, 29 predicted proteins | sample MGYA00376246_ERZ650310 | MGnify/ENA primary metagenome ERZ650310 (study PRJEB26733, sample SAMN07839286) | wastewater metagenome | biome: small river; feature: stream; material: water | place: USA: North Carolina | collected 2016-03-01 ...
CTATGAAACTCGGCCGTCAGAAAAAAGCCGACGGCCTCAAACCCAGCGTTCATTCATCCAGTTTAGTCGAGTGAGTGCTGAGTCTTGCTTGCGACCGTTGCATGACCGGCACGCTGACTGTAGGTTGCCGATGTCATGGTTTGGTTCACCGTTGCCAGGGGGCACGATGTGGTCTATTGTCCAGTCTTTGCCCTCGAGGTGTTTGCCACACAGAGCGCAGATAGGTTCGAGCAGGGTCTTGGCATAGGCTCTAGCCTTGCGCCACTCTGGGCTATCGTGCCATTCACTCATTGTCGTCTAGGTACTCGAGGCCGTCGAAGTCTTGTATTTTGGCGATTGCGTCGACTATCTTGAGCACGATTGCAGGGATCACTAGAAGCCCGAGGATGATGATTAGTTCCATTAGTCCAACCAAACTTTGTAAGCTGCGGTCACGCGTCCCTTGTCTGGGTCGATGAAGTGCAGGCGTTGCGATGGTGTTGCCGATGCGGCCATTGTAATGCCGGCATAGCGGTTATCTGATTCTGTTGAGCCGGTCTGGTAGACCGCTCCGAGACCGTCAGGGAGAGCCCATTCGGCGTGCGTGTGGTAATGCCCGATGTATGCGTCGCGGAATGCCCACGGGTATGAGCCAGACTTCCACTTGGCAACGTGAGTAACAATGGCTGTAGGGCTTGCAAAGCCGTTACGGCCGACCTCGTCACCATGTAGCACGATTGCTCGGTAGTTGCCTATCTCGAGGCGCTGGATGTCCTCTGGTGATTCTTGGAACGTGAGTCGTTTTTCATCTTGGAGTAGCTGGCGCGCAAGTTCGTAGCACATTCGATCGACGTTGTCCGATCGTGGTATGCCGTCGCGCTTTGAACCGATTCGGCCATGATTGCCCCACTCGGGCACGATAGTGACGTGCTCATAGTTGGCTAGGGCTACACGCACTACGTCGATAACCAGGCGCGAAACGTTGACGTATTGCTCGAACAGTGTTGAGTCAATCTCCCACGCTTGACCGGGGTAGTTCCAGAGTCCTTCGACCATGTCGCCTGTGAACGCGATGTAACACTCGCGCACCGGGTGATGACTGCGTTGTATTTCGGTGATGGCGATTGCTCGGTCTGTAAACTCGAGGACACGTTTACGCATGATCTCTGAGTTGTAACTCGTGGTTACCTTTGAGCCTTGCCAGTCGCCCATAACCCAGAGAGCAACTTCGGCTCTCCCTTTGCGTCGGTCTTTGACTGGTGCCGGTACTCGAGGCACACCGCCCATTGAGAGCATTGCGTCAAAGGCTGCAGCTCGCGTTACTTCGGTGAGGTGCTCCATGCGGTCTTTGGCTTTGAGCAGGTCTCGTTGGGAGTTGCGGAGTGCAGCGCGCAGGTGTTGAATGTCTGCTGGTTCTTCGACTGGTGGCTCTAGATTTTCGAGCATCGGCACGTTCGTTTCATGTGGGCTTGGATAGTATCTTTCGCTATCGTAATCCCTCGGCCGTTGAGTGCGATTGCTAGGGCACGTGCAGTCCACCGGTCATCCTCGAGTGCTGCCAAGAGCACTTTTTGGTCATCGGGTTCGAGCTCGAGAACGAGTTTGCCGACTCTGCAGGGGTCGATGTTCTTAGTTGGTTCTAGTCCGTCTAGCAGTCCCATTAGATTGCCTCCCTTTGCAAAGCAGTTTTGAGTTTTCCACTGGTGAGACCATTGCGACGCTGGGTTCTGGTTTCTAGCATGATTTCGTGTTGCAGCTCGAAGTCTTTGGCAGCCAAGTGGAAGCTCAAAGGTAGTTTTATTTCGATTTCATGCTGTGAGTTGATTGCAATGATGATCTCTTTGAGATAAGAAATGTATTTCTCTTTTTCAAGCTCTGACTCATCCAGGCGTTTTTTTGTTCTTAGAAACGATTTTGCCATTTCTTCCGAGAACTTACTGTGAGTGATTGCAGTTTCTGCTTCACGTAACGAATCGCGTAGTTCTTTGACTTCCGTTTCTTTTTCGATTAGAGATTCGCGAAGCTTAGCGATTAGGTCGGCCAGTTGCTGTGATGCTCTGGATTCGGCGCGTATTGCGTATTTACCTTTTGCCATGATTAGAGTCCTTTGGTTGTTCGGTGTTTGATTTGTGCTGCTACTCGGTCGAGGGCGTCGAGTTCGGCTTGACTGGATGCGTGCTTGAGTTCCTCGATGACAATCTCCATGATTGCCAGGCGTTCTTCGAGTTTGGCACCGTTGCGCATTGACTCGGCTATCTTTTCGTAGAAGTCGCTTTCGGCGGTCATTTGTTGTGTCCTTTGATAAGAGCAATAGCATCGCAGTTGCAAATAACATCATCAATACCGGCAACAGTGCCAACGCCTGTTTTGTGAAAGCAGTTAGATTGTTCATCTAGCAGTTTAATGATGCGCTTTTGCTCTAGGTGCGCGCCTTTGGTTAATCCGCTGAAGTAGGCAAACTCTTTGGCTTCGGCTTTGTCTACCGCGCATGAATCATTGCAGCTCATTAGGCACGCTCCCAAACGATTGCGCGACGGCCTGATTCGGTGAGTGCGTAGCCGACCGGTACCACTCGTTCTTCTTGAAACAACTCTGCGCGCCTGGAGCGAATGCCACTTGGTGACGCTTTTGGAACGATGTCCGGGTATTGTTTGCGTAGGTTGTTGTAGTTCCCAACTAGTTCTTCATCGGTCTGAGGTATCTCTAGAAGGCTCAGGATGATGAGTTGGGTGGCTGTGAGGTTTTTGACGCTCTCAGCGGCTTCGTGTGACGTTTGAGGGTCGGTTGTTCTTGCGTGTGGCATTGTTCTTTCTCCTTAGAACTTGTCTACTAGGTTGCGGATCATGTGTGTTGCTTCTTCAAACGAGCAGTCAAACACTCGAGAGACGTGAATGACCGATTTGCGGTATCGGGTGAAGTTTTCGGTTGTTGGCATTTCAAGAAGTAGGTCGGCCATTAGCCGGGCTTCGTGTAGTGCGCCGATACGTTCCAGGTTCATTTTTTGTCTAGTCGCTTTCCGATTGAGAGGGTGATGCCGATTAGTACCCAGACGTAAACCCATCCGAATAGGGTGTTCCATTCCATGATCCAGAATGCAGCTCCGAGAATGGTTGCGATGATGGCTGCGCCAATCATTTCGATTGCTAGTTGTTTCATTTTTCTCCGATCAGTTGTTTGTGTTGCGTTACTAGGCTAACTGTGGTTTGACACGCCGAACAAGCACATTTATTGTGTCGTTATCAAACTGTTATTTGGTCGATTTCCATGACGCGAACCAATACACCTGGTGATTTGTCCGTGTACTCTTTGCGAGCGTTCAAAATAACAACCTGGCTATCGTCCTTGATGATTCGGCCAGAGAGACAGTCGAGCACTGATCGGCTGAGCTTGTCGATGTCTGGCTTGACGCTCATGTGTTGACGTTTGACCGTTTTCGGCTTGTTGAAATAAAACTGAAGTTCAACGCGCACCGGGTTCGTTGAGGGTTGCTCAAGCTGAGGGATAACCGTCGATACATGATCGCGCCAACTTTTGTGTTTCTTGTTGGCTTCGAACATGACTGCTCGGCCGTTCACAACCATTGCAGTTTTGCTCCCTTGAGGGATTGGGATACCTTCAACAAACCAGTGCAGCAGTTGAGCCATTAGAACGGTGCTAGTCCGGTGCCGTACTTGAGGCGGTCATCTTCGTCGAGTGTGTCGCCTTGGAATGCTCCAGCATCGTGCGCTTTGTGTGTGACTAGGTTTGGGTTGTTCAAGCTCATTGAGGTTTTGATTTTGTCATTGCCTTCTTTGTCTTTGCCCATGTAGGACGATGCTCCTGGCACTCCAACGATCTCTACCCAGTCTTTGATGTTGATTCCTTCGAAGCCTTGCTTAGGTAGCCAGACAGTCCAACGTTCAATCCAGCGTTCACCTTGGAACGATTCGAAGTCAACTAGTACGGCCATGTAACGTGAGCCCTTTTCGGTCTCTTTGATGTCGGCAACTTCACCGGTGATTGTGGCACTTTTCATTTTGATTTTTCCTTAATAAGCGTTCTTAATATGTTCTTAATTGTTAATTGTTACTTTGTAGGACATGGGTGTCCTCTATTGGTGTCGTATTTGTCCTCTATTGGTGTCGTTTTTGTCCTCTATTGGTGTCGAATCTGTCCTGTATTGCTTACGCCTCACAGTCGCCAGGTTGACTATCTCACCGCCTCGTTTATGCGCGTAGCTGGAGTCACAATCCTCGGGGCAGAGAACAGTTACGAAGTAGCGATTAGTTTTTCGCGCGCCACGCCCAGCACCGTCATCGTGTATCACGTCAATCTCAAGCAACTCGGTCAGTTCCGCTATTGCGCGACGCACTGATCTAGTTGAGAGCCCGGTCATGTTGGCTAGTGTGTCCTGAGCCATCCATGCGCCTTGGTCGCCTTCAAAATAGGCAATTGCAACGAGCACCAGTTTTGAGCTGGTGGATGCTTTGGAATGGTGCAGTGTGGCTGCTATCGCTTCGAACGACATTTGTTCTCGATTCTGCTAGGCTGAAGTTGCCTCTGGCGCGTTCTCCGATTCCGCGTCAGGGGCTTTTATTTTATGGCCTCGCCAATGGCTTTGATGGCGTCAAGAATCTCTGGAGATGCTTTGGCTTTCACTGCATCGCTGTATAAGGCTCGTAGAGCCTCTTTGTCACCCGTAAACGATAGTTCATTCGCAACCGCTATCCAATCGCCTCTAGCGGTCTCCTGTGGCTTCTGACGGGCATTTACTTCATCGGCACTCGCGATTTTGCCGTTGTTTTTGGTTTCTGCGCCTGTAGCTGCAACAATGGCACGTCCCCAAGCCGAGGTCTCCGCGACCATAAGCTCAGAGTCTTTCGTGTAGGGCGTCTTGCCAGGGACAGGCTCCCATGCTGACCCGATGCCTGGACGTTCATCGTCGGGGGTTCGGTAGCAGGCGGCAACATACAGAACAAACGTCTGTGAGCCGATCGTGTGGAACTCGACGCGCACTTGCTGAAGCGAGCCGGTCGGGTAATCAGTTTTGAAGTCGCGGATGCGTGTAGCAACGTCGACGTAATCTTTGGCAAAAGCCATTTTGTTCTCCGATTCTTGCGTGTTTATTTATTTATGTTTTTGGCAGCCAGTGTTGCGCCACCGATTGAGAGTATAGCTGCCGTGATGTTCATGATGTGGCCAGCGATGCCCTCGGTTGTGATTCCGATTGTAACGAGTAGGGGAACGATTGTGCCAACTACACGGTAAATCCATAGGCGAGTCTCTGCGTCAAACTTCATTTCTTTTTGCCTTTCGGGGCTGGTTTTTTAGGTGCTGGGTTAGCAGCAATATGTTTTAGTGGGTCGATGAGCTTGTCATAGGGGCATTCGTGAACGTTCTTGCTTGAGGCGATGCTCAAGTGTAGGTGTGCGCCAGTGGTCAGTTCGCCAGTGTTGCCAACTTTGCCAATAGGGTCTCCAGCGTGAACGAAATGCCCAATGCTCAAGTTTGGTTGCGCCTCGAGATGAGCGTAAAGAACGTGTAGGCCGTCAGCGGTCGATTGAATGATGAACCAGCCGAGACCGTTAGACCATTCGTTTCGCTTGATTGAGCCGTTTGTGATCGCTGGAATGATTTTGCCTGCGCCCGGTGCCCAGTCCTGTCCGCGATGCGGTCTGCCTTTGCGGTAGGGTGCTAGGTTGCCAAACTCGTCACCGCGTGTTTTGGCTGGGAACGGTTCAATATATTGCGCCACTAAACGCTCCTGCCGATTAGAGACACGATTACGGCCACCGCGACGGCGGTTGCAATGCTAGTAATCCAAGCCGATTGCCAACGTGCCTTCTCGAGCTCGCGAATGCGTGACTCATGATCAGCGACAATCTCTAGGCGCGCTTCAATAACCGATAGACGGTTGTCAATATGCGCCAGGAGAGTCGGGGTCGTCGGGCGTGGCAATTCGGCAGACATTACTCTGCTTCGGGGGCTGGCTCAGCCTTTGGTGCTTTGGCTGGCTTAGGTGCTTCAGGTGATGGCCAAGGCTGGCTGTCAACGTTTCCCATTTTTATTCCTCTACTGTTCCGGTGAGAGTTGCTTTGCAACCACCACACATGGTTTTTTTGTTGGTTTGTTCCATTCGATACTCGATGCCATTGTTTGGGCAGCTAGTTTCGGTGCAAGTAAATACGATGATCATGTTATGCGGCCTCATAGGTTAGGTTGAAGTCAAACGAGTGGGTTGATGCCCAAGTGAACGGAACGGTTGCTGAGATGTTAGCGCGTGCCAGATACGTTGAGACAATGTTGAAAACATATGCTTGAGTTTGGGTTATGCCACTGTAACGAGTTTCAAGTGCAAAGTTGTTAGTGCCGTTAGTGCAGTTACCGAAACCAGTGTGTAGTCGACCGCTCGGTGTGTTGACTGGAAGTGAAATACCCGGAACACCTGTAATTGCAGAGGTTGTTCCGAGGGTAAATCTGACGTGCATATGCACAACTTTACCGATTTGAATGTAGCGAGCAACTGATGACCCGTTACCAACTGTCACGTTTGTGTAGCTCGGAGTAAAAGTGTTCCAGGCTGTGTCAAACACAACCCATTGAGTGCCGTCGTAAATCGTGAAGTGGTTGCTGCCCTCAAGGTAAGCGACCATGCCCTCGTTGGGGGTTGGCAGTGCCGTGTCTCGAGCTGTAGCGTTTGCAAACGTCATGACGGCTTGTTCCATCAAATAAGTGTTTACGTCGCTTGCTAGGGCTGGTGTGCCCGATACGAATGTCTTAAATGGCATTTAGATACCTCTCCATAATTCCAATGTTATATCCCATGAGTTGGGAGTGATGCGATCTTGTTGTTGAGTCACGAAATAGTATTCGCTAAAACTGATTCCGTTGATGTCGTAAGTGATGATGTTCGGGTCGAACAATCGGTCAACCTGATACCACTCCCAAAGTTGACCCGGGCGCGAGATTGCGTCAAATGATAGCGACTCGACGCGGCGCAACTTAGTGGTTAGGTCTAGCGCGGCCAACCAATTATCTGTGCCTGTAGTGCTGTCGATTTTGAGTGTTGTCTCCAACGGTATCGGGCCATAAAGGTCAAATGCATCTTGATTAGTGATGGAGCGCACAGTACCCATGTTGTTTGTGGCCGTTATTTTGTTAGGCAAGTCTCGAGAGTCAGCCCTCATCACTAGATCAGTCATGCAAATGTGGTCTGGCGCGGTCGAGTGTATCGTCGAAAACTCAAACGAATAAGTGTCAATAATGTTTTCAAGGTCGTCTTGTGAACGGTAGTTGAGTACACCGTCGCGGTTCATCCACAAAGCACCGAGTCCAGCAGTTAGGCAATCTTGCACTACTTCGCCGACTGTCGTGTTGACATAGGTGGTTGGGCTAATGTAGCTCATTGCGATGTCTGGGTTCACGTTAGGAGTAAACGAGCCAGGATAGTAAAGGGCTGCCAAAGTAGCGATAACTTCGCCAGGGTATTGCGCACCGGTCGCGCCGAAGGTTACGAACTTTGTATTCAAGAATGTTTGCATTGCGTCGACCGCGTTGATCACAACAATGTTGTTGCCCTGCTGGTTGTAACTTGCGCTGAAGTCGCGCACGGTACCTTGCCAAATGGTCGTGTAAACGCCCGGGTCAGAATCTGGGAGAGTTTCAACTCTTACGCGCACTTCAGTTCCCGCGTGAATTGCACCGCTAGAAAATGGGTCATAATCCGCTCCCTGCATCCGAATCTGAGCGACCGAGCTCGAGGGCGCAGTAAAAATGCCGGATTCGATAGCGCAACCACTGGTCAGTTCGATGTCGAAAGTTTCGCACTTTAGGTCTTTCCAACTGACCGAAGATGGGTCAGTATCCCAAACGCCACCATCATCCCAGTAGTTCACTCCCCAAACAAACGTGCCTGAGTCTGGAATGTTGAACTCAATAATAAGATTTTGGCGGATGTCAAAAACGTCGTTGGCCATTAGAGTGTGGCCGTTCTGCCTCGGCTGATCTCGTAACGTCTAATCGCCTGGACAATCTCATCACCGGTCAGCTGCGCTCGGTTGATGTTGATGACGTAAGTGTTGCCACCGCCAATGTTGCCAAGTTTGCTTAGCGGAATGATGGCCTCGGCTTCTCCTGCTTCAGCAACGTTCACAATCGAACCGCCAGGAGAAGGTGACACGATGCCACCGCTGGCTAGTTTTGGAATAGTTACTTTGCCAATCAGACCGATGGTTAGTTTTTTACCAATAAGGTCGCCCAAGAAGCCAAGACCTTTGTTGGCCGTAGTAATCAAACCGTTGATGCCAGAGATGAAGAAGTTAATGAACGATTGCACAAGCCCGAGCCATCCGTTGATGATGCCCTTGAAGAAATTGCCGAAGCCTGCAAATTGGTCTTTCATGCCTTTGACCAGCGTTCCAATGTAGCCGATGATTGGCTTGATTGCGCCGAGTAAAAACTTGAAAACCTGCACCACAATCTTGATGATTGGCACAAGTAGCTCGGTGAGAATCTCAACCAATGGCAGGATGACGGGCATGAGCGCCTCAAGCAGCTCAACTAGCGGTGGCAGGATTTGCTCGATTAGTGGCAGTAGGGCTTCGACAAGTTGAATAAAGATTGGCGCAAGTGCGCTAATAAGTTTCGCCAGCACCGGTGCGATTTTCTCAATGAGTGGCGACAAGGTTTTGATAAGGGTCTCGAGCACCGGCAAGAATGCTGCACCGATTGTCTCTTTGGCTTCATCCAGGGAGACTTTGAACTTTGCGAACGGTGACGCGCTAACTTCGGCTGCGCCTTTTACAGACTTCGCTAGATCGTCAATGCCACCTTTCGTCTCCTTTAGTTGCGGAGCAAGTTTGTAAAGGGCTGTAGTGTTTCCGTTTTCAGCCTTTTCGAGCGCGCTCATAACGGTCGTCAATGGCTTGCCAGTGGCAGCTGCAACATCGAGACCGATAGTTAGTAGTTCTTGCGCGCGAGTCATGTCACCAGTTGCTCGAGCAGCGTTAGCCAATGCCGGGCGAAGTACATCGTCAGCGATGCCAGTCTGCTTAGACATGGCGGTGATGTTCTTTTCAACGGATGCAATTTGTGCATCGGTTGCGCCAGTTGAAGTTTTGAGTTGAAGGGCTAGTTTGTTTTGCGCGATTGCATCCTCGGACGCGGCTTTGGCTGCGTTCGTCAGCCCGCTGATAACGGCTGCAAAAGAGATTGCACCAAGTGCTTTACCAATGTTGGCTGAAGCGGTCTTGGTGGCCTTCTCGAAGCCTGTGAGGTCGTTGTTTGCGCCTTTGACTCCCTTAGCGAAGCCGACTGTGTCTGCGAGAAAGCGAACTTTTAGAGTTGAGGCCATCCTGTGTCACCTTTGCCTCGAGATAACTGCTTCGCGAATGCTTTGTATTCGTCGAGAGTCAGTTGGCGATATTCTGTTGGACTCAATCGAGTTGCCAGGCAGAAGTCCGCCATCCTTTCGGCTTGTTCCTTTCTCAGCTTGCTTTTGGGTCGTCTGCTTCACCACCGAACAATGCGGATGCTTCCTCGAGTGAGAGGTTACCTGCCTGTTCGAATGTAAAGTTTGGGTCGGTGCGCTTCTTGTAGATCATGATGATTGCTTTGAATGCGCGACCGCGTGGAGCATCCTCGCTCATGATTGAGTCGATGTTGCGCCCGGTCAACATTTCGATCTGCTCAATCTCGTTGAGGGTCATGCTGTTGAAGTCGATTGTTGCCATTACTTGTCTCCGAGTCCGTACTTGTTGATTAGGTTTTGCATATCGCGCTCATAGTTCGCGATGATTTCATCTTTAGTGTAACCGAGAGCCTTGCTAAAGAATGGTTGCGGTTCGATGTTTCGCACAGTGCCAGGAGCGAGTGTGCCTTTGTGACGTGGCCCAACAATCGACCATCCCCAGTGAATCGGGTTTGCGTATGGAACTCGGGCACTGCCACCTCGAGCTTCAGCAAAGTTTTGAACCTTGGCAGGTTTCAGAGTGGAACGCAAAGCACCGGTAAGAGTTGGCACCAGTGGAATTGCAGCCTTAATCAGAGTTTCGGCTGCATCGACGTTCGACTGAATAATCTCTGCCCGGTCGACCTCGAGGGACTTAAGGTCTCGGTTGAGTTGCTTAAGTCCCTCGACGTCAATGCGGCCGCTCGCAGTTGCTGAGCGCGCCATGTCGACTAGCTAACGGTCTTGGTGAGTCCGAAGTAGACGGCTGGAGTTGCGCTTGGAGTGTGTACAGCGTTCTTGACGGTTAGTTCAACTTCGAATGCCATGATCTCACCAGAGGTTAGTGATAGCGGTGGCAGGGTGTCGAAAATGACGGTACCGGTGTAGATTGGCTGGTTTGCGGTTGCAGTAGTGTTGCCGTTAGGTGCAACGCTGAATGCAACTTCAGTTCCGTAGTTGGCGAATAGCAGCTGGTAGAGCGAGCTTGAGTCGCCTGAAGCGATACCGGCTAGGCTCAACTTCCACTCCTGTAGTGGCTGAACTTCGCAGAAAGTCTGCTGTCCGCCAGGAGCGTCAGATAGTGCTAGTTCAATGTTGTCTGCGTCGCACGAGTACTCGGTCGAGCTGATCTTGAACTTGATGTTTGTTGCTTTGATTCTGGTTGATGCTGGCATCGGTTCGAACCTTTCCTAGATTGAGATTTGTAAGTCGATGTTGATTGTGGTTGCCAAGTGGTCGTTACCGTTCATGGCCAACAAGTAGGGCTGTGCAACACTGCCCACTCCTGCATCGCCTGGCAACGCTTGTAGTGTTTGCTCGATAAGGTCATCGAGGTCATCTGTGGTTGTTTCGTTTGTAGCGAAGCCAGCCACGATTACTAGCTCGAGGTTCAAGTCGTAACAAGAACCAACGCTTGCTGGTGCAATGTATGGTGAGCCGGCGCGCAGCACTAGAACGGGTGGGGTAACTCGTTCTGGTACATAGTCATAAACGTCGAGCCCAGCCTCTTGTAGAGTCAGAGCAAGTTCCGCCTTGGCTGCGCCGGCTTCACTCATACAGACCAGCCCAAATAGGGCAGGAGCTGAGCGTAAATCGACCGCTTAGTGTCGAGAGATACTCTCATCCCCTGCCCCGAACCGTCAGCGAACTGAGCGATGCCACTTGGAGCGTTGCGACGGTTCCAGTGTTCAGAGGCTACCTGAAGCACACAGACGTCTTTGATGACCGCTGGCACAGTCGTAACTGCACCAATCATCAAGTTGACTTCAGCCAAGCCTGCATCGAGGCAGCGTTGAGGGAAGTCTGAGGCGTCTTTAGTGCCAACGTAATCTTTGAACTGCTGGAGCGTCACTGCCATGATTTTGCCTAGGCGGTTACGTCGAGCTTGACGATTGCGCCAACGCGAGGAGTAGCCACAGCCATGTAACCGTAGATGCTCACCGAGTCAGTTAGCGTGGTGATGTCCGAGTCAGACAATCTCACAGTGCCAGACTCCATCGAGAGTAGAGCAGCAGAGTTTGCCATGTAGACAACGCCTGAAGCCAACTGTGGGTCAACGATCACTGGTAGACCGAAAACCGAGCCAGATAGACCAGGGATGTTAGCCGAGCCGATGGTGTTGCTTCCGTCGCCGTTTAGCGATAGAACCGGGCGTCCGTCTCCAGCTGCGACCTTTACAATGTTCACATAAGCGTCTGGTGCAGCCAAGATGAACTCTGGGCGTAGACCGCTGTTCTGGAAGATGTACGATGCACCGTTAGCAATACCTTCAGCAAGTGACGAGGCGGTCTGGCCGTCTGCGTCGAAGGTCTTGCCAGTCCAGTTGAGTCCGTTTAGAACTGCAACCATGCGTGCGTTCGTTGCCGAAGCGTACTGAATGGCTAGGCCTTCGAATACTGCGTCCAGCGTGTTGATCTGTGAACGCTCAACGTACTGCTTGGTGAACGAGGTGTAACCACCGTAGGTCTTGACGTCAGCCGAGACAACTTCGAAGGTTAGGTTACCGAACGATAGCGCTTCGCCTTCTGGGTTCTGCTCGCCAACCGCTAGGGTGTTTGAGTTGATTTTGGCGTACTCAACGGTTACGCCGGTCGCTGGCAACGCTGCGCGCGAAAACGCGTTTACGGTTGGGCGGTTGTTGGCGATAAGGGTGTTGATGTAACCAAAGTACGGTGGAACGATACCTGCGTCGCCCGAGTTTGAAGCGGTACGAGCTGCTTCAACTGCGTCGGTGTCGCCGGTGGCTAGTGCCTTAGCAAAAGCACCGATTGAACGGAACTTTGAACCTGCTGGGGCTACTGGTGCCTGTTGGGTGATGCCAGCCTCGACCAGGCGACGAACTTCAACGAGTTCATCCTGAATCGCGCGAACATCGAGGTCAATGTTTTCAGACAATGAACTCTCACTTTCTTGGATGTCGTCGGTCGGTTCAGTCTCAGCCTCAGCTGGTTCCTGTTCCTCGCGAACTTGGGTGATTTCCGCGCCTGAATAGGCTGGGAATGATACAACGCTGACCTCTTTGAGGTCAACGAGGGTTCTCGTGACAACGTTGCCGTCGCGAGTCTGCTCGAGCGGCACGAAGCCGACCGAGAATCTGTTGAGAACGCCGTCGCGCATAAGCGCTAGCGTTTCATCGGCGCGCTGTACGCCTTTGGTTAGTTTGGCTACAATCTCGAAGCCATGCTCGGTGTCGCGGCCTTCAATGACTTTGCCTATCGGCAGATCGTCGTGCTGGTGGCCGTAGTAGATTTTGACGTCATCGACTGAACGGATTGCGCCAGGTGCAAACTGCTCCTCGTATGCTCCGCCAATGTTGGCAGGCTGACCGTACGGAACTGCGATACCGCGAATAGTTCCATCCTCGTCATCGAGACGCATCTCGATTTCGCGTGTTTCAATCTCCATCTAGAGACCTTCCTTTGCTCGGACTTCATCCGGGGTAAGCCATGCTTGACCAGCCAGGGCGACGTCGTACATCTCCCAGCGAGTTTTCATGTCTGCCTTGAACAAGCCCTCGTAGTTGAAGCGAACTGTGTTGCCGCGTGGCAGACAGTTGCTTAGTGCGTCCTCAATGGCGTTTGTGTAGCCCATGAGGGTGTGGCGATAGAAAGTTTGCTGCTCATCGCTAAGGTTCGAGTAAGTGTCGCTCGAGCCGTCGATACCGGTCAGCAAGAGACGGGCTGGCACACCAAACAAGCGAGCGATTGTCTGGGTTGACTGTGCTGCGACGTTAGTGAACATCAAGTCCTGCGGTGTTGCGTTTATGGCTTGGTAATCGAAGCCCTCGCTGAGCACTGCTAGTTGTCTTGTCGCCTGCTTGGTGTGCCAGTTTGTGGTGATCTCCTCAGCTTGGTCTTTGGTGAGCATTTTGCCGGTCTTTAGAACGCCGGTCGGTACTCCACCAGAAGCGAACCAGGTGCTTGCAAAGTTGCGGAGATCAAGTGCGGTTGCGATGTCGTTGCCTGCAGCTTGAATCGGGCCGAGACCGCGAAGGTTGCCAACGGTCGTGAACAGTCTCATGTGTTCGATTTCGCGCGTGGTGTAGGTCTTGCCTATGTAGTCGAAAACTTTTTGCCCGGTCATTCCGTTGACGCCGTCAAGGCGTGGGCTGATTGTGGTCGGGTCGAGTGCGGTTAGGTCATTTACTTGGCCGCGTGAGTCGTATGACTTGAACCAGAATGCTTCACCGTTGATTGCCAGGCTGGTGACGGTTGAAAAGATAAAGTCTTTGCGCGACTCGGACAAGCTCGGGTTATTGACCAGCACCGGGTTCTCGACCTTGAGCTCGAGACCGCCACCGTAACGGTAAGTCTCAAGCGGTAGGGCTTTCGAGATTGGTGTCGCGATGATCTGAATGGCGCGGTAAACCGAGGCCAGAGATAGCGCAGTCTGCGTCGAGACATAAGTGTCTGAACGCACTGGAATGTTGGGAACAGCGGAGCGACGTTCAATCGGAACGTTGCCAGTCAATTTTTGCCAAAGTGTGGCCATGTAACAACCCTATAACGATTTGACCGATTCGTGATTTACGGGCGTGTTGCGTGTGTCGTTTCTAGTATACTCCCACGCCAGACATTGTTTGCGCGTTAGCGACATGAAGCGCCCAGATAGTTGCCAGGAGCGCGTCGATGTCACCGATGGAGTCTTTGCGTGAGATTTGCCAATATTCGCCAACATACTTTGCGACCGCTTGACCGTTCTGCATTACCAGCAACGGGTCGTTGTTGTGTGTCACTCGACCGTTAGCAAACATGGCGTAAGCGGTCATGCACGCGGTGTTGATTTCTTTGTTCCAGAGGTTCCAGACGGTGATGCCCTTGTCTTTCAACTTGCGATGAAGCGAATGCATTCCGCGATCGTCGAGAGCCACTGCGTTGATGGCTTGCTTGCGACAGATTTGGACAATCAAGTCCACCAGCTTGTCCTCGGTCGGGTTTACTAGCGATGCCACAATCTCGGTCTGGAAGTTATCGCCAACTCGTTTCGCGGCCGCAATAGTTGCGTGCTCGAAGTTGCGAGTCACGTCCACGCCCAGAATAGAGTTTTCGATGTTCTCGATACCGGTGCCAGCCGCTTGTCTGAACAAGTCGCCAGGTAGCCACGTCTCGCGCACTCCGCTGATGAACTGATTGAGCGTGTACCGGCGAACCTCATGCTCGGGCTGGGTGACGATGTCTTGCAGCACTCGCTCGATAGGGATACGGCCACACTCGACCGCTGGGTTGGCTGCCATGATTGCTTCGGGGTCGTCGAGCTGAGAGTTTGCTGGGGCTTCCCAAATGAACGCGCCAAAGCGTTCCAGGTTCTTGTCGCCAGCGATGGCTTGCTCGGCTGAACGGTATAGGTCGATAAGTGTTTGTGATTCTTGGTCGCCTGCGGTAGTGATCATAACAACTTGAGCACCTGCAACCGCAGCTGTGCCCTTGAGCGCAGCAGTCCAGATTCCGCGCTTGGCTAGGTGCCCTTCGTCGAGGATGCAGCGGCCACCGATTGTTATACCTTGCATCGACGATTCGCGAGCCGGGCTGACGTTGTATTTGCCACTGCCATCGGTCTTTGCCAGACCTCGAGTCTCTGTGGTTTTCTTGAACCGCTTAGCGAGCCAAGGGGTCGAGTCAATGACGTGCTTGACGCGAGAGTAAATGATTGTGGCCTGCTCGCGAGTCGATGCCAGCGACAGACAGTCACCTCGACGGAACGCCAGCGCCTCGAGAGCGAGCGCACCACCGAGCACAGACTTACCGTTCTGGCGACCGAGGCTAACAACAACTTGGCGATACCGAACCTCGCCAGGATAATCGGGATGGTCGTCTGGGTAGCGCTCGAGCATGGCGCGCAGTAGCCACTTCTGCCACTCGTCGAGCTTGATAGGTTTGTCATTCTCAGGGGTTACCCAGCAAAGTTCAATCAAGTCAATGAGCCGGTCGCCATCGGTGGGGAAGTCTGCCGATAGCGGTGGAGTGAACCGGGCTGGAAGTTGCATTACCTTTTCATCATCTCGGCCAGAGGGTCAAACTCTGGTGCTGAACCGTTCAAGTGTCGGCTGATCTCGAGAATAGTCTTCCGAAGTTCAGCTGCGGTCGAGGTGTTTCCTTTCTCATCAAACTCGGCGGCCAGTCTGACCGCTATCATGGCGAGCACTGCAGATTCCGCATTCAGTTCGCATTCGTTTAGCCAGTCTTTTAGGGCTGATTCAATCATGTTGACTCCGTTCTAGTCCAAATAATCTAACTCGGTTGTGTAAAGGAAAGTGTCAGCATCGAGGCGCCCTGGCGCTTGTCGACCACCTCGTTGCCGTCGACGTCGAGCGACTCGCACGGCCATTCCTCGTAGGATGAGACGAAGATGCCTGCGCGCTTTTCGGCTTCGAGTGCGAGGCCCACCTTGCCGGACGCCGCGGCTTCCGGCCCGTTGGGATAGACCTTGCCGATCGTCTGGCCGCAGTCGACGATGATGTTGCCGCGTGTCTCGCCGCTGGCCATGCCGGCCAGCCTAATACCGTTGCACTCCGGCCGCTTGATCAGGTTGTCGTTGATCACCGCGCCGATGCAGAAATTCGCTTCGATGCCCGACGCCACGATATCGGTCATGACGATATCGGTGATGACATTCGAGCAGGCCTGCGGATTGCGCGCCGCCAGCAGGTAGAGGCCAGCCTCGCCGGCACCGCTGACAAAGTTGTTCTTGATCTGCTGGTCATCGCCAGACGCCGAGATGGCCATACGCGCCAGGGTCTCGAAGCGGTTGCCGGTGGCGATGGTGCCGGATGAGCGGATCGCCACCGCATCCGAAATCCAGCAAGCGGGATTGAACACGAAGGCCGGGTCGCCGGAGGTATTGAC
>ERZ650310.253-NODE-253-length-16211-cov-5.121379_pt1 | contig 16211 bp, 14 predicted proteins | sample MGYA00376246_ERZ650310 | MGnify/ENA primary metagenome ERZ650310 (study PRJEB26733, sample SAMN07839286) | wastewater metagenome | biome: small river; feature: stream; material: water | place: USA: North Carolina | collected 2016-03-01 ...
GCTCATTTAATTTTCCATTGAAGAGGTTTGTGTACATTCTCTTTGTTTATAAACCACATGCTGCAATTATCTACCCGTATTGTTTCGTTGCTTATCAAAAATGTTTTATTGGTATCAACTTTATATCCGAAATGTTGAAGCAGTTTTTTTGCTAATGGCCTGCAATACACGGCCAGGCGGCTACCTGTTTTACCCTGCATTTGTTTTTTTAATGCCAGGCCGGTGGCTTGCTCATAGAAATAGATAACTCCTTTATCGTTACCATGAATACGGAAAGCTATTCGCATACCTTCTTTTAACCCTAATAATTTTACAGCTTCTACACTAAAGTTGATGCGGGCATTGCGGCCAGCTTCTATACGAACCACAGGTGGCTTGCCACGGCGGTTCCAGATGGTGTTGGTGCGCGTGCGCGAAGGCACGCTCATGGTGGGCTCGCGTCCACCCAGCGCGCGCTTGGCCACGTCGTCGGCGCCCTCGAAGTCGAGGTTTTGAAGGATTTTGCTCTTCCAGAACTCGCTCAAGAAGAGAACCCACTCGAAGCAGCGTTGAAGTTTGAGAGTTGGCCACTTGATCCGCTTGGCGAACGTCACCGATCTGTGGTCGAGGCTGCGCGCGACCGAACTCTTTCCGCGATTGACCAACTAACTGAGATGCAGGCCGGGTTGGCTTTTGGCGACAGGGTGCAGTCAGACATCGACCTGCTTCTTGCCGAGCGCGATGAGTCGCTAGCCTCAACGCAAGTCATCGAGCTGCCGGTGCGTGTTCCGGCTTCGCGATTCAAAGACTTCGTCGCTGACTTAACTGGTTTGGCCGAACGCTATCGCCGGCCAATGCCGCAAAAGCCTTATAAGCAAACTCGCAACGGAACCCTTTTTCACTCATGGGTTGAGGCTCGATTCGGGCAAGAGCACCTGGCCGATGCCCTCGATTCCGCAGATTCGCTGCCAACCGAATTCGATCTCGAATCAATCAAGCAACTTCAGGCCAACTTCGAAGCCTCGCGTTGGGCGTCTTTAGAGCCGCTCGAGATTGAGCGCGAGATTCAGCTGACCATTGAGGGCAACACCTTCATCTGCAAACTCGATGCGGTTTTTGCAACTGAAAGCGGCGTTGAAATCATCGACTGGAAGACCGGTAAGAAACCGAAAGATGCCAAGGATGAAGAGCTTCGAGCACTTCAGTTGGCGCTCTATCGGATGGCCTACTCGCGCTTCAGCGGCATGCCAATCGAACGAATCGAAGCGAGTTTCTACTTCGTAGCCGACGATGTTGAGGTCAAGCCGCAGAAACTGCTGAACGAGCAAGAGTTGCTCGAGCTATGGCGAAAGACGATTTCGAACTAAAAGAGTTCGTTGTCTGACTTTTCAGGAAGTTCGATTGGGCGGGTCTTGTCATCCACGAAGCCTGAGCGGGCGTCCTGGGTTTCTTCATCGGCAATCTCGTCGAGCTCTGCATCTTCAGCGATTACATCGATTGGAGCGGTCTCGAGTGAAACTTCTTCGTCGGCAGCCGCGGTTACAGTCTCGGTGATTTCGATGATTTCAAACTCATCATCGTTCTCGATCGCGACGAAGGATTCCGCATACCCTTCGATGATTGGCTCGGCGATGATTGGCGCGATTGGAGCGGCGGTCAAGCGGCCGATTACGCCGGCCTCGACATCCTGGGCCAAAGTGTCTAGCATTTCGACTGCATCGTCAATGATCGACTGGTCGCCCTTGTTCACGCCGTGCATCAGCCAGCGTGCGCGCTCGTATTCGCTGTAAAGCACCGCGCGCTGACGAATCGATGAGTCGACGCCCGGACGGTTCGCGGTGTATGCGGCAAGAACGGCGTCAGCAAACGGGTCATTCTCAGAGCCCAAAATCCAAGAAAGGTCTTCGGCCGGGTCGCTGATCTTTAGGCTGCTCCAGGCAAGGATGCCGGCCACCTGGCGACCATCTTCCTCAAGCACGGTGTCACCGTTGAGTGCGCCGTGAACCACAGTTGGCTGGAAGCGGAACAAGCTCGGGTCTTCTAGAACTGCCTCCCAGCGCGAAAGCAAAATCGGTGGCACCTTGCCGGTAGCGGCGAAGCGGTCCAGCTCCGCCGTGCGGGCCTTCAAAATGTCCTCTGGCTGAAACTCTGGCAGGTGCGCGTTCTCGACGGTGGTCAGTGGCAACTTGTGAATCGCGGCGATGGCCAGACCGATGTTGCGGGCAAGATCCGAATCTCCGCTAACGGTTCCGACGTCAACCGGACTTCCGTAAACGAAGTCGAAAATGAGGGCGCGGGCACCCTTGTCATCCTTGGTTTCGCCGATCAGGCTGGTGATCTTGAACGGAAGTGCGGCACGTCCCTCGGTGCCGAGCGCGCGAAGTGCCTGAAGCTCGACCTCTTGCTCGGTTCCAGCCGATTGGGTGTTAGCGATGCGCACCACGTAGTGTTCGCCTGTGGTTGCGGTAAGCAAGGCGGTGTCAAATGCGCCGTCGGCGCCTGCGTTCAAGCTCTTGACCTGAACGAAATCGAGGTGACGAACAGCGTCCTTAGCTAGCGCAGCTAAAATCAAGGGAGATTTGGCCATGTATTTCAGGGTAGACAAAAACTGGCCAATCGCACTGCACCGCCACGCCCCCAACGAAGGAAGACCAGATGCACGAACCGCTGAGCCTTCCGCTGGCACGCTCTGCCGTCGACCGAGATAACGTTTCCCGCAGCATTCCAGATTTTCTGGAAGATCTTTGGCGTGACGACTCAGCTCGGGTGTTAGTGCTTTCAGATGGCAAAACCTTGCTCGAAGGCGCTGTCGATGCGCCCACCCCAGCGCTCCGACTTTTGACCGTAAGTGACTTGTCCCAACTCCGAGCAGCAAACAACATTGAGCGAGATGCCTACCTCGGTTTCACCGTTGAAGCTCAGGGCGAGGTTCCGGCCGGCACCAAGATCATCCTTGCCGTCTTGGATGCGGCTGCCGCCAACGAGCTTGAATCTGACCCGGATGCCTGGCACGGTCTACGCCGCACTGGCGCAGGCTTGAGCGCTCGCGATGCCGGTCTCTATGCCGAGGCGTTGGCCCTAGCGAACTGGCATGAAACGCACCTCTATTGCCCGCGATGTGGCCAGGCTACCGTGGTCGAAGAAGCCGGTTGGGTGCGCAAATGTGTGCTCGATGGTCACCAGATTTTTCCCCGGACCGATCCGGCAATCATCGTCAGCGTGGTCGATCAACAAGATCGCATTTTGCTCGGTTCTCAGGGTGTGTGGGAAGAAAACCGTTGGTCGATCTTGGCCGGTTTTGTTGAGCCAGGCGAGTCTTTGGCCGCTGCCGTGCAACGCGAGGTCTTCGAAGAATCGGGCGTTCGAGTCATTGCACCCGAGTATCTCGGAAGTCAGGCATGGCCATTTCCTTACTCGCTCATGGTCGGGTTCACCGCCAAGGTCGACCCGGCTCACGCTGACCTGCCGTTGAATCCAGACGGTGTCGAAATCGAGAAACTCCGCTGGTTTAGTCGAGAAGAAATCGCCGCCGAGGCTGGCAATTTGCTGTTGCCGGGCAAACTTTCGATTGCCGGCGCGCTGATTGAACACTGGTACGGGGGTCCAATTGGATCCTGAACTACTGCTCGATAATCTCGACCCAGAACAGCAAGAGGCGGCTCGCTCACTGGTCGGCCCTACCTGTATCTTTGCAGGAGCCGGCACGGGTAAGACCCGCACGGTTACGCACCGAATCGCCTATGGCATTGCAAAGGGTTACTTTGCCGCCAATCGCGTGCTTGCCCTGACCTATACCAACCGAGCAGCCGGTGAGCTGCGAGCCCGCCTTCGTCAACTCGGCATCGGAGCCGTTTCGGTAAAGACCTTCCACGCGGCAGCGCTCGCGCAACTCGACTATTTTTGGCCTCAGTTCGCCGGGGTACCCGCTCCAACGGTTCTCGAATCTAAGGCTTCGTTGATCGCCAAGGTTGCCGAGGCGCAAAGCATTCGCCTAGACACCGGTGGTGTGCGCGAGTTGGCTTCAGAAATCGAATGGCGCAAGTTTTCAATGCTCAGCATGGATGAGTACGCAGCCCTAGCCGTCAATCGACCAAAGGTCGCGGGGCTCAGCCCGGCTAAAACCGTAGAGCTCCAGCGGGCCTACGAAGACGCCAAAATCAAGGCACAGCGAATCGACTGGGAAGACGTCTTGGTGCTCACCCTCGGAATGTTGCGTGCCGAGCCGCGTGCTCTGGCACACGTGCACCAGCAGTACCGTTTCTTCACCGTCGACGAGTACCAGGACATTTCGCCGTTGCAGCACGCACTGCTCGATGCTTGGTTGGGGGAGCGCAGCGAACTCTGCGTGGTCGGTGACCCGAACCAGACGATTTACTCGTTCACCGGTGCGAGCAGCAGTTATCTGCAGAACTTTGCCAAGACCTACCCAGACGCCAACGTGATTCAGCTCACGCGAAATTACCGATCGACCCAGCAGATCGTGAACTTCGCAAATCGTCTTACCGAAGAGACGGGTTTCGTAGAGCCGTTGCAGTCGCAGGGTGCGGTCGGCCTGGCTCCGAGAACCATTGCCTTTGCAACCATCCAGGATGAATGCTCGGCCGTGGCCGCGGCCATCAAGAACAAGATCGACCAGGGCGTCAAGGCCAGCGAAATCGCCGTGCTTTATCGAGTCAACGGTCAGTCAGAAGCAATCGAAAACGCATTGGCACAGGCTGGCGTCGACTATCAGGTTCGTGGTGGCGAGCGATTCTTCAATCGCGTCGAGATTCAGGCTGCGATTCGCGCTATCCGAGCCGAGGCCGCTTCGCCTAGTGACAAGCCAGTATTCCAGGCCGTCTCAGAAATCTGCCGATCGCTTGGCTGGTCGACTCAGCCTCCGACTGAGGCTGGATTGCTTCGTGAAAAATGGGAGTCGCTCAACTCGCTTCTGGCAATCACGGATGAGCTCCCAGCCGAAGCCACGATTGCTGATTTTGCGGTCGAGCTCGACGAACGTCAGCGTTCACAACATGAGCCGATCAAGGCTGCCGTAACCCTTTCAACCATTCACGCGGCTAAGGGTCTCGAATGGGAGATTGTGCACATGATCGGTTTGACCGAAGGTTATCTTCCGATCACCTACGCGACCACCGAGACCGAACTTCGCGAAGAAAAACGTCTGATGTATGTGGGCATCACTCGTGCCAAGAGTGAAATCACCCTGACCTGGGCCAAACGCGATGCCACTTCAACGCGAGATCGAGAGCCTTCTCGATTCTTCAATCAACTGCTCGCGCGAGGTTAGTTAGCGTGCCGGCACGAGCAGGAATCGTGTTCTGCCCATCGAAACTCGGTAACCGCTCCGCTGGCCAGGTGTAACTGATAACCGACTCGTTCTTTATCGGTTTGGGAAAAACCGCCGATGTCATCTAGATGACCGAGAATCTTTTGAACCGCAAGACCCGCGCAAAACAAGCGACTTGCCGAATCATCCAAGCGACTTTCGCTGTTTACCAGCTGACTGGCCAATACCGGCCAGCTCGAATCTTCATCGATGCGGGCTTGTTCGAGACAGTACAGGCAAGCGCCGCGACCGGGCACAACTAGTGGGCTCACCGATGCAGTCTCGGATTCAAACGTGACCGCAAGATGCGGCACGTCGCGATTTAGCCACTGAACATAGCGACGCGGTTCGATTGCGTTGTGCGCGATTATGGCGGCGCAATCGATCGCCTCGAGATTTCTAGACGTAAGCAGATGCCCAGCCACGACCCGCATTTGATTTGGCGAACCGGCTAATAGCGCCTTTACGGCTTGAAGCTTTGACTTTCCAAGCAGCTGGCTGGGATAGGCGTTTGGCCCAAGGTCTTTCGCTTCAACAACGCTCTGATCGTGTGTCACCAAGCGCCCCACGCCGGCCGCCGCCAAACCAAGGGTGATTGCCAAACCGGTTGCCGATAAATCATCGACGTGAACCGTTCGAAACTTTCTTTCCATCAACACATTGGCGCCGTCGACGGCGGTCATAAGGCTGGCTCGGATGATTTCGGCAAAGGCGCCGGCTACGAAATCCTCTGTCAGTGAATCGGCGGTTGGTCGCGAATCTTTTAGCAGCAGCGGGCTGAGCGCTTCGACCAGTTGGTGGCCTTCCACCTGATCGACGCCAAGGTCATCCAGCAGGTTTGGTAAATGTTTGTCGGCTATGCCGCGGTACAGCGCTCCGATGAGTCGTTCTTGAGCGGTGCTTAGCGAATTGAAGACAACCTTTCGGTCGCCGGAGCCAATCTGAAGGCTCTCGAGATCGCGCCACAGGGCGACTTGGTTTGGGTTGATTCGTAGCATTCCCAGAGTGAAGCAAAGTTATTTCTTGCTTGCTCTAGTTATCCCCAAACTATTCGCCCAGCAGGTCCCTCAGCGCTTGGTCAAGTTCGTCTTCGCCTGCGTTTCCGCCACCGAGCTTGTTGATAATGCTTGATGGATCCAGGATGTCGTCTTCACGTGGAAGCAGGTCAGGGTGATCCCAAAGGGCATCGCGTTTTTCGATTCCCACCGCGGCGCCGATTCGGCGCCACATTTCGGCGGCTTCGCGCATGCGACGTGGGCGTAGTTCTAGCCCGACGATTGTGCCAAAGGTCTGTTCGGCTGGGCCACCGGTGGCGCGTCGTCTGCGAACAGCTTCGGAGATGGCGTTGGCTTTAGGTAGAAGTTTGGTGGCTTCTTCGGTGACCACGTCGACCCAACCTTCGATGAGGGCAAGCATCGTCTCGATTCGATCGAGTGCCAACTGCTGCTCTTCAGATCGTGGGGCAATAAAGGCACCGGTTTCGAGGGCCTTTTTCAACTCGTCTGGGTTGGTTGCGCTGAAATCTTCGGCAATTTCGTTGATGCGATCGTTGTCGATCTTGATTCCGCTCGCATAGTTGGTGATCTGCCCGACAATCGAGTCACGCAACCATTTGCTGTGTTTGAACAAGCGAGTGTGAGCCATTTCTCGGATGCCAAGGTAGATGTAGGCCTGATCTGTTTCGAGCTCGAGTCCGGCGATTAGTGCCTCGAGGTTCTGCGGAACCAGTGCGATTCGCTGATCCTGAAAAATCGGCAATCCGATGTCACCGCCTGAGATGACTTCGGCAGACAACTTGCCGAGCGCCTGGCCGAGTTGCATGGCAAAAAGCGCGCCACCAGCCGAGCGCATCAATCCGCCGGCATTGCCGAGAATGGCAGATAGCTCTTCGGGAGCGTTGTCACGAAGATTCTGAGCTAGGGCTTCGCTCATGCGATTGGCGACCGGTGCCGAAAGTGCTTCAAAAAGCGGCATCGCGTCGGCAACCCAAAGCTCGCGGGTCAAGAGCTTCGGCTCATTATTCAGGCCCGGCATCGAGGTGGCCTGGTCAAGCCAAAGTGTGCCAATTGAGAGAGCGTCGCGAATCGACTTGCGTGAGCCTTCGCTCACCGAGACCGCTCCCTCGCGAGCAATGGCTTTGGCTTGGTCGGTGGCTAACTTCCAGTTGACCGAGCCATCTTCATTGTCTTGCCCACCCAAGGCAGCCTGAAGCTGTTCGACCAGCTTGGCGATGAGGGCTGGGTCGTTAGGTAGGCCAGCGGCTTTTGCCAGTTCGGCTGCATCGCCGCCCTTGCCAGCCATAAAATCTTTCAGAAACTTCTCGAAGTCTTCCGGGTTCATGAAACCAACGCTAGACCTTGATTGCTGAGAAGATGCTGAATCGCTGCCAATATTTGGGCTTTGTTCGCCCTAAGCGTTGCGCCTCTTGACCAAGTTTTATGGCGCAAATCGACCAGAGTCTTAGGCTTAACTCGATGTCTACTAAATCTCGCACTCGCAAGCTCACGGGCCTCGGTTTTCTCGCCCTGTTTATGGGCTGCCTTTTTGCGCTCGTCTTTCTGCCGACTCCATACGTGATCGAGCGCCCTGGCCCAGTGTTCGACGTGCTCGGCAAAGACAATGGCACGCAGGTAATCACGATCGAAGACGCCAAGTCTTACCCAACCACCGGTCGCTTGGATGTGCTCACCGTGAGTGTCGCGGGCAACCGTGAAGACACCCCGAGTTGGGCAGAGTTGGCGATGGCCTGGCTGGATCCGGCTCAGGCAGTCGTTCCGTTGGATGTCATGTTCCCGGCCAATGTCAGCACCTCGCAGGTCAACGCCGAATCGACGGCCATGATGGAGGAATCTCAGCAGGATGCAATCGCCGCTGCCCTGACCAAGCTCGGCTACACGGTTCCATGGCACGTCTATGTGAGCGAAGTAACTAAGGGCGGAGCATCTTCGGGCAAGCTCGTGGCTGCCGATTTCGTGATCAAGATCAATGGCATCGACGTCAAAGATATCGACCAAATGCGCTCCGTTATCAATAAGCAGGCTCTGCTCGGCCCATTGAAGGTTGAGGTTCTGCGCAACGGTGCCAAGGCAGTCGAGACCATCACTGCACTCAAAGACAAGGATGGCAAGTACCGACTCGGCATCCTTGCTGGCTACAAGTATGACTTTCCGGTCAAGGTCAAACTCGAACTCGGCGATGTCGGCGGCCCAAGCGGCGGAATGATGTTTGCCCTCGGCATCATCGATCGCCTCACCCCGGGTAGTCTCACCGGCGGAAAGCACATCGCCGGAACCGGCACGATTGACCCGGCCGGAAACGTTGGCCCAATCGGCGGCATCCGACACAAGCTCTTCGGGGCTGCTCGTGCCGGAGCGACAATTTTCCTTGCTCCAGACTCGAACTGCGATGAGGTCGTTGGCCATGTGCCATCGGGCCTGACCGTAGTAAAGGTCAAAACCTTGAGCGAAGCCAAGGCCGATCTCGAAAAGATTGCAACCGGCACCAAGCCTGAAACATTACCAACCTGCACCGCTAAGTAACCGAGGACAAAAATGACCAACGTCACCGCTTCACGCCGCCGCATTTCACCATTCCGCCTCTCGGTATTGATCGTCATCTTGGCCGGTGTTGCCTTTGCCGGCTACGCGAGCGTCTTGACCGATTTTCTTTGGTTCGACCAGCTGGGTTTTTCTAGCGTTTTTGTAACCAAGATTGCGGCTCAGGTTGCGCTGTTCTTGGTAGCTGCACTTATCCTTGGTGGCATCTCGGGGCTTAGTCTTTCGTTGGCTTACCGAAGCCGACCGATTTACCTAAAGTTTGCCGATAGCGGCGACCCATTTGGTGTCTACCGTGAGCTCATCGAGCAGCTCCGCAAGGGAGTCATGATCGGGCTTCCGATTCTGCTCGGTATTTTTGGTGGTGTTGCAGCCACCTCGAAATGGGATGTGGTTCTGGCTTGGCTAAACCGCACCTACACCGGTGAAGTCGACCCTCAGTTCAAGCTAGATATCTCGTTCTACTTCTTCGACCTGCCGTTCCTTACTTCGGTGGTGACCTTCGCCTCGGCCACGGTATTGATCTCTGGTCTGTTGGCAGCGTTCGTGCACACCGTATTCGGTGGAATTCGCTTCAACGGCCGCAAGTCGACCATCACAAAGGCGGCACGCGTTCAGGTTTCGATCATGGCGGCGCTTTACCTGCTGATTCAGGGTGTGAGCCTCTGGCTAGACCAGTACAAGACCATGACCAACGCTTCGGGCCTATACACCGGAGCGACCTACGCCGACGTGAATGCAGTCATTCCTGGATTCCAAATCCTTGCCATGATCGCTGCGCTAGTAGCAGTGCTCTTCTTGGTCACGGCCATCGTTGGTCAGTGGCGTTTCTCGATCATGGCTACCGCTCTGATGGTGGTCAGCTCAATCATCCTTGGCGGTGTCTACCCTTGGATTGTTCAGACCTTCCAGGTTCTGCCAAATGAGCGAACCCTCGAATCGGTTTACATCGACCGCAACATCGAAGCCACCCGAAAGGCCTATGGCTTGGATGCGGTTGAGAATCAGGATTACCAGGCCAAGACCGACACCACCGCTGGAGCACTACGCGCCGACGCCGAGACCACTGCGAACATTCGCATCATCGACCCGACTCTGGTCAGCGCTTCGTTCCGTCAGCTCGAGCAGTTCCAGCAGTATTACAACTTCGAAAACCACTTGGATGTCGACCGCTATGCCCTCAACGGTAAGACCCAAGACACCGTTATTGCGGTTCGCGAACTGAACCAGGCGGGTCTCGGAAACGCTAGATCTTGGTACAACGACAAGATCGTTTACACCCACGGCTATGGTGTGGTCGCTGCTTACGGTAACCAGGCAAGCTCGGATGGCCAGCCGGTGTTCCTTCAGTCGGGTATCCCTTCATCCGGGTCGCTGGGCAAGTACGAACCACGAATTTACTTCGGTGAAAATTCGCCGACCTATTCAATCGTTGGTTCGGATGCCTCGGCCAAGCCTCGCGAGTTTGACTACTCGGCGGGTAATAACGAAGCCGACCAGACCTACACAACCTTCACCGGCAAGGGCGGCCCTGCCCTCGACAACGTGATGACTCGTTTGGCCTATGCCATCAAGTTCCAGAGCGAGCAGATTCTGTTGTCAGATGCAGTGAACAACAAGTCACAGATTCTTTACAACCGAAACCCAATTGACCGAGTCAAGGCTGTTGCGCCTTACCTGACCCTCGACAGTGACGCCTATCCTGCGATTGTTGATGGCAAGGTTCAGTGGATTATCGACGGCTACACGACCTCATCGAGCTACCCGTATTCTCGCGCGGAGAACTTCAGCCAATCAATCGCCGACACCTCGACCAGTTCTGCCTTCAACCGCGGTTCGATCAACTACATCCGCAACTCTGTGAAGGCAACCGTCGATGCTTACTCGGGTGCGGTGAAACTTTACGCTTGGGACACCAAGGACCCAATCTTGGCCACCTGGGCGAAGGTCTACCCGGGAACCCTACGCCCAATTAATGAGATGTCTGGCGAGCTGATGAGCCACGTTCGTTACCCGGCCGACCTGTTCAAGATGCAGCGTGCCATCCTTGGTAGCTATCACGTCACCGACTCGGGTTCTTTCTACTCGCAGCAAGATGCCTGGATGACTCCGAATGACCCGGTCGGAACCACGACCACCAGCACCGGAAAACTTCAGCCTCCGTATTACCTCACCATGCAGGTGCCGGGCACGGATGCACCGGCGTTCTCGATTTACTCGACCTTCATCCCGAAGTCGACCGGTGAATCGAGTCGAAATGTGCTTCGCGGTTACTTGGTAGCCGACTCGGATGCGGGAGCAGTGGCCGGAAAGGTCTCGCCAAACTACGGCAAGCTTCGACTGCTAACTCTGCCTAAGGCCCTGAACGTACCTGGCCCTGGTTTGGTTCAGAACAACTTCAACGCCGATTCAGATGTTTCGCGATTGCTGAACATTCTTCGTCAGGGTTCGACCACGGTGCTGAACGGCAACCTGTTGACCCTTCCAGTCGGCGGCGGTCTGCTCTACGTGCAACCGGTTTACATCAAGTCGACCGGCGAGACCAGCTATCCATTGCTCAAGAAGGTTCTGGTTGCCTTCGGCGACAAGATCGCCTTCGAAGATACTTTGACTGCGGCACTCGACTCGCTATTCGGCGGTAACTCTGGTGCTGTGGCAGGGGATACTCCTACCGTCGTCACTCCTTCGAAGCCGGGAGATACTGGCACAGCAAGTGCAGCGCTGAAAGCTGCTCTGGCAAAGGCTCGTCAGGCCATGATCGACAAAGATCAGGCAATGGCGGCTGGTGACTGGACGGCCTATGGCAAGGCAGATAAGGCCCTAAAGGCGGCCTTGGATGCAGCCCTCGCAGCAAGCAAGTAGTTCGCTTCAGAGCCAGATTCGTGCTACACTTGGAACTTCGCCGCGGGGTGGAGCAGTTCGGTAGCTCGCCGGGCTCATAACCCGGAGGTCGTAGGTTCAAATCCTGCCCCCGCAACTAGAAACACATCGCATGCGGTGAAAGAAATCCGGTCCTTAGGGGCCGGATTTTTCTTTTGTGCATAAGTCGGGCCGAGCTAACCTTTTGCCCCCTATCTTTCTCGCATGAAATGGCACAACCCGACTCGATTACTAGCCCTTGCTGGCGCAGCATTGCTGCTGGTCATGTATCCCTTCACAGCAACCAGGTCTTGGGCTTGCACGGTTTCTGGTTCGTCGAACTTTAGCCACGCGTCTCAGGCCGATGACACCGCCATTACCGTGTGCGCTAAGGCGACCGCAGTGACTAAAGCAAAGGCAAAACCGGCCCTGCCCGCCAAGCCTGCTCCGGCCAAGCCTGCTCCGGCAAAGCCCGCTCCGGTCAAGCAATCTGCACCCAAGATGATTCCGAAGGTGACCCCAAAGCCGGCTCCAAAGCCGACCGCTAAGCCCACGCCTAAGGCGGCTCCAAAGCCGACCGCTAAGCCCACGCCTAAGGCGACGCCAAAGTCGCTAGTCACCACCAAAGTTTCGAATGCGCAAGCAAGATTCACACCGGCCCAGATTCAGATCACTACCAGCAATCAGTTTCCAGAAGTGGGGGAGGTCGTCCTCGTTCAGGTGAGCGCTGTCAGGCACTTTCGAACAGCCAGCTTGCTCGGACGTGAAGCGGAAGTGAGGTTTACGCCGGCCGAAACCGCTTGGGTTTTCGGCGATGGAGCGGGTGCGCTCGGTTCTGAAGCCAGGCCCTCTTACGAGCGAAGCGGTAAATATCTGCTGTCCGTCAAGGTCTCTTATTTCGCCGAGTATAGATTCGCAGGGGAGGCCAAATGGCAGGAAAGTGGAACGATTGTCGTTCGCGATTCAATCGAGATTAGCGTTGGCCAGGCGCCAGAATCTGCCGAAGTTCCTATTTCGGGGTCGCCGAATCGCGTGCTGCTGGTTGCTAAGAACTGCAGCGGGCGAGAGAACGCATTTGGGTGTAGCGGCTAACGCTCAGAGAACTTTCAGGTTATTTTCATAGACTGGTCAGACTTGCTTGTAATGCTCATTGCACAGCCAAGTTTGAAAGGTTCAAAGTGTCTGATTACAACCGCCAGTTCTTGTTTGAAACCGCGCCTGTGCAGGGTTTTGCTCAGCCTGTGAAGCAAAACATTTGGCAGCGACTAGCGAAAAAGACCACCCTGTTGACTGGAACCGCCATCCTTGTGGTCGGTGCTTCAATCGGCGCGGCCGTGGGTGCCGGTGTCGGCATCGGTGTTTTCAACTACTGGACCAGACCGGCGCCGGTGATTGTCAACAACAGTGACAGCGTCTCTTGGGTTACTGCTGCCGCTGCGGCAGCCTCACCATCGGTGGCAACCGTATCGGTTTCAAGCGTTGCCGGTGGCGGCAATGGCTCAGGTGTCTTCTTGACCACGGATGGCTACCTGCTGACCAACACCCACGTCGTGACACTCGATGGTGAAACCGCATCGGTAAAGATCGAGGTGAAGACCTTTGATGGTCACATTTACCCGGGAACCGTGGTCGGCACAGATCCAACCAATGACCTCGCGGTTATCAAGGTTTCTGCGCCGGTTCAGTTCACTCCGATCGTCTTTGCCGACTCAAATAAGTTGAATGTTGGCGATTCCACTGTCGCAATCGGTGCGCCGCTTGGTCTTTCGAACACCGTCACCAAGGGCATCGTTTCGGCGCTCAACCGAACCATCCAGGTGGCCTCTGCGGCCGCACCTGATAACTCAAACGGCGGTGGGCTTCAGTTCTATAACGGCTCGGGCGCTTCGGTGAACCTTCGTGTGATTCAGACCGATGCGGCCATCAACCCAGGTAACTCGGGCGGCGCTTTGCTCAATGAGCAGGGTCAGCTGATCGGAATCAACGTTGCAATCGCCAACGCGGGCGGCACCGGCGGAAGCATCGGCGTTGGCTTCGCCATTCCTTCCAATGTCGCCAAGCGCATCGCAGACGAAATCATGAAGTCTGGCCATGCAAGCCACGCACTGCTCGGCGCCATGGTTTCTGATGCCACCAACTCAACTGCGAACGCAAGCTTCACCGTTGGCGCCAAGGTACTCAAGCTAACCTCAGGTGGCGCAGCCGAAAAGGGTGGAGTCAAGGTTGACGACATCATCACGTCATTCAACGGCGTTGCGATCACTTCGGCGAGTGAACTCACGGCAGCAGTGCGTCAAGAAAAAGCCGGTTCCAATGCGTCTCTAGAACTTCTTCGCGATGGCAACAAGATGACCTTGCAGGTAGTCTTGGGTGACGCTGGAAACCAGTAACAAGGAGCAACGCATGGATGATTTCGGTCTAGACGGCATCGGCGGTCAAACCGCTGGTTCGACCCTGCTCGAGGAGCAGGTTCAAAACGTCGACCCGGGGGACCATGAGCGCAACTCGCACTATGTGCGTAAAGAAAAGATCGTCGAATCTGCGGTGCTCGGCACCCCGGTGATCGCTCTCTGTGGCAAGGTTTGGGTGCCAGGTCGTGACCCTGAAAAGTTTCCGATCTGCCCAACCTGCAAAGACATTTACGACGGCTTGCGTCCAGAAGATCCAAAGAGTTCCAACCCAGAGAAATAGGCCGAAGGTAGACTCATCCTTGTGAATGATGCACCGATCGGTATTTTTGACTCAGGCGTTGGCGGCCTAACCGTTGCCCGAGCCATCATTGACCAGTTGCCTAACGAATCGATCATTTATGTCGGCGATACGGCTAACACCCCTTACGGCCCAAAGAGCATCCCAGAAGTGCGTGAACTCGCGCTAAAGGTCATGGATCGCCTGGTGGATGAAGGCGTGAAACTTCTAGTTATTGCCTGTAACTCGGCTTCGGCCGCGGTGCTTCGCGACGCACGCGAGCGCTACACCGAAGGTCGTGGCATTCCGGTAGTTGAGGTAATCCAGCCGGCAGTTCGACGTGCCGTAGCTTCCACCCGAAACCGCAAGGTCGGTGTGATTGGCACCAACGCGACCATCAACTCAAAGGCATACGATGACGCATTTGCAGCAGCCGTTGACCTTGAAATCTACAGCGCCGCCTGCCCAAGCTTTGTCGAGTTTGTCGAACGCGGTGTCACCTCGGGGCCTGAACTTCTGGCCGCCGCCGAAAGCTACCTAGGGCCGATTCGTGAAGCCGGCGTAGACACCCTGGTGCTGGGCTGCACCCACTACCCACTGCTAACCGGTGCCATCGCCTACGTTATGGGCGAGGATGTGACCCTGGTCTCTAGCGCAGAAGAAACCGCCAAGGATGTCTACCGCAACCTAGTTGCACATGACCTACTTCGCACCGCCGCTAGCGCTCCAACCCTTCGCTTTCAGTCAACCGGCGACGCTGCCGCCTTTGGCAAGCTGGCTCGACGATTCTTGGGCCCTGAAGTGGCCGCCGTCGAACACTTGGCTAACTAGTTTTTATCAAATAGGAGAATCATGACCCTTCGTGCCGACGGCAGAACCACAGACCAACTTCGTACCGTTACCGTTGAGCGCGGCTGGAGCGAGCATGCCGAGGGTTCTGCACTGATTTCATTCGGCGGAACCAAGGTTTTGTGCACCGCATCGTTCACCAACGGCGTTCCGCGTTGGAAGGTTGGCAAGGGGGAGGGCTGGGTAACCGCCGAGTATGCAATGCTGCCGCGCGCAACCCACACCCGCAATGACCGCGAAGCCGTCAAGGGAAAAATTGGTGGTCGCACTCACGAGATTTCTCGCCTGATTGGTCGCAGCCTTCGCGCGATCGTCGACGTGAAGGGTCTTGGTGAGAACACCATCGTCATCGACTGCGACGTTCTGCAGGCCGACGGCGGCACTCGCACCGCAGCAATTACTGGCGCATACATTGCGCTCGCCGATGCAATCGCCTGGGGCAAGGAGCAGGGTTTCATTCCCAAGCGCAGCGAACCGCTAAAAGACAGCGTCTCGGCTATCTCGGTCGGCATCATCGATGGCGTGCCGTTCCTCGACCTCGCGTACACCGAGGACGTCCGTGCCGAGACCGACATGAACGTGGTCGTGACCGGTTCGGGTCACTTCGTCGAGGTTCAGGGAACAGCCGAGGGCGCACCTTTCGATCGCGACGAACTGAACGCGCTACTCGACCTCGCCCTCAAAGGCAACGCCGACTTGAAGACCATCCAGGCCGCAGCGCTGGCATGAAGCTCGTTCTAGCGACTCACAACCAGGGCAAGGTCGCCGTGCTCGGCGATCCAACGGCATGGTGGTTGGCATCCGCAAGGACTTTGAGTTCAAGTCCTCGCCGGACGCCGGCTTCACGGATTACGAAGTCGCCTTCCGCGGCATCCATCACGTCCAGGGCTGGGCGACCAGGCGCTACTGGGGAGCGGGCGTCCGTGTCCTGACGATAGCAGATCGGAAGAGCACAC
>ERZ650310.254-NODE-254-length-16160-cov-9.259795_pt1 | contig 16160 bp, 12 predicted proteins | sample MGYA00376246_ERZ650310 | MGnify/ENA primary metagenome ERZ650310 (study PRJEB26733, sample SAMN07839286) | wastewater metagenome | biome: small river; feature: stream; material: water | place: USA: North Carolina | collected 2016-03-01 ...
CCCGTATAGCGTGGTTGATTCAGACCGGCCAGGTATCCCCTATTGGCGTCCTAGCAGTGACCTTTACCAATAAGGCTGCCAAAGAGATGATGTTGCGCCTAAGCGCCATGCTGCCGATTAACACCCGTGGCATGTGGATTGGCACTTTTCACGGCTTATGTAACCGATTATTGAGGGCCCACCATAAAGAAGCGGGTTTGCCATCAACTTTTCAGATATTGGATACCCAGGATCAACTCTCTGCGATTAAGCGTCTTTTGAAGGGCTTAAAAGTCGATGATGAGAAATATCCCGCCAAGCAGCTGCAATACTTTATTGCTCATGCCAAAGAGCGCGGCCAGCGTGCAAAAGATTTATCCATTGGCGATGACTTTCAGGCCAAGATGGCACAACTCTATGCTGCTTACGATGAGCAATGCCAACGTGAAGGCGTAGTAGATTTTGCTGAGCTCTTGTTGCGTAGTTATGAATTACTCAAACACAGCGAAGCAATTCGTACGCATTACCAAGAGCGCTTTCGTCATATTTTGATTGATGAGTTTCAGGATACGAATGCCTTGCAATATGCATGGCTCAAATTATTGTCAGGTCATGATGCAAGTCGCATTAATGTGAGCGGCATGGGCAGCAGTTCTGTTTTTGCTGTTGGCGATGATGACCAAAGTATTTATGCGTTCCGTGGCGCAGATGTTGAAAACATGCGCCTCTACGAAAAGCAATACCACCCGCTCATGGTGAAGCTAGAGCAGAACTATCGTTCGCACGGCCATATTCTGGATACTGCAAATCATCTGATTGCTAACAACTCAGAGCGTCTTGGTAAAAACCTGCGAACCGACGCTGGTCATGGCGAACCGGTCCGAATTTATGAGGCCCCAAGCGATCATGCTGAGGCCGCTTGGTTGGTAGATGAGATCAAGGCTTTGGTAAATAGTGGCATTAAACGCACTGAAGTAGCTTTGCTCTATCGCAGCAACGCTCAGTCACGGATCATTGAGCACGCTTTATTTTCAGCAGGTATTCCGTATCGCGTGTATGGTGGTTTACGCTTCTTTGAGCGTGCCGAAATCAAACATGCGCTAGCGTATTTACGTTTGCTTGAGAATCCGAATGACGACACTTCTTTTTCTCGGGTGGTTAATTTCCCAACTCGCGGAATTGGCGCAAGATCTATTGAGGCCTTGCAAGATGCTGCCAGAGCGCAGCAATGTTCTTTGTATCTGGCAGCCTCCACATTAGAAGGCAAGGCGGGTGCAGCTCTTAGTGGGTTTGTGCGACTGGTTGATCATATGCGTGAAGCAACTCGTCATAACACCTTGCCAGAAACGGTGGAGTTTGTAATTCAGCATAGCGGCTTGATCCAGCACTATCTTTCTGAGCGTGAGGGGCAAGACCGCGTAGAGAACTTACAAGAATTGATTAATGCAGCGACTGCATTCATTGCCGAAGAGGGTTATGGCCAAGATGCCGCGGCTGCTATGTTGCCAGGTGAGAATGCCCCTGGCGTTGTAGAAGTTTCTCCGCTGGCTGCATTTCTATCACACGCTTCCTTAGAGGCAGGCGATAACCAAGCCCAGGCTGGCCAAGATGCTGTGCAGCTCATGACTGTTCACTCAGCTAAAGGCTTAGAGTTCACCTCTGTCTTTATTACTGGTCTTGAGGAGGGTTTATTTCCCCATGAGAACAGCGTGAACGAGCAGAATGGCCTAGAGGAGGAGCGTCGCTTAATGTATGTGGCGATTACTCGCGCTAAGGAGCGACTGTATTTATCGCACACCCAATCACGTATGCTGCATGGTCAGGTGCGCTACAACATGCCTTCCCGCTTTTTGGAAGAGCTACCCTCTGATTCATTGAAGTGGCTTACGCCTAAAGCAAGAGATGCACGTTGGGGCGGCGGCAATTCAAGATCCGGATCTACTTGGCAAGACGGCTATACCCGTCAACGAGAATACGAGTCGAATGATTTTTTTGATTCAGGCTCCGAGCGTCAAAGACCTGCCAAGCGAGTTGGCTCTGCTTCTATGGAAGTGAAAAGACTGGCTTCGCCGCCACGTGGGAATTATCCATTCACTATTGGGCAAAATGTTTTCCACACCAAGTTTGGTGAGGGGCGCGTGACTGGTTTAGAGGGTGTAGATGCAGATGCAAGAGCGCAAGTGAATTTCAAGCGTCACGGCATTAAATGGCTACAGTTGAGTATTGCGAAGCTTGCTGCGATTGACTAAAAAGTCAGTTAGACAGGCATCACAACTTCATTGTCTGTGAAGCATGCTTTCCAGGTCGCATAAAAAGAGCAGTGCATCACAGTGAGTCCCGCCATAGAGATGGGCGCAATGATGTACGAGGCTACTTGCCCCAAATTCATGGCATCAAAGATCATGCCGATAGTTAGGGGGATGGCAATCAGAATTGCGCTCCAAATCGACAGATATAAAAAGAATGCAGCTTTATTAGACCAGCACGCTAGGGCGCTTGAGAATAGAGCTTGAGGCACCGACATATCTTCCCATGCAACCAGCACTGGTGAAAACCACATCAACATCGCCACTGGTACATACAACATCGCACCAAAGAAAAGCACTAGATAAACCTGGCGAAGAGCCTCCGGAGTGATGGGTTTGTCGCTCGTCATTAGAGGCAGAAGTAATTCAAAGTCAACCAAGAGACTTAAGATAAAGCTCAGCAACACAATCATTGCGGCATATACCAAACCTAATTGCAAAATTCTTTTGCGAATCATCTGGCCAGACTTTAGCGCTGCTATGTATACCGAAGGTTTGATGCGCTCTTTTAGAATGGCTTGACGACAAGCCGTCATAAATCCTACCGATAAGGTTGGCGTCAGCAGTAGCACGGCAAAAACACCAATGACTGGGATGATGACTGCCAGTTGGGCGGCAAATACATACATAAAGACCAGCATCAAGAATCCCAAAGGATTCTGTTTGAAGAGCCAAATTCCTTGTCGAATCCAGGTATAGCCTTCTTTTGGAGCTACGTAATTGAGTTTCATAGAGATCTACGGCTTAAGAGGATGCGTTCAAAGTGCGTGGGATCATGGGGCGTCAGCATTTGAGCGTCACGGGGTAAGTAGAAATCCCACAATCTAGAAACCCAGAAGCGCAAAGCCGCTGCACGCAACATTAAAGGCCAGCTTGCCTGTTCTTCTTTGGTGAGTGGGCGCACCGATTGGTAAGCCTTCATAAATGCATCCAGGCGGATAGGATCTAAATCTTGTTTGTTATCGGCAAGACACCAATCGTTAGCGGTTACGGCAATATCGAATAACCACTTATCAGTACCAGCAAAGTAAAAGTCAAAGAAACCGCCTAATTGATCTTGAGATACATCTGCTCCCTTTGGATCAAATAAGACATTGTCGCGAAACAAATCACAATGACTAGCGCCTTGCGGCAAACCATCATACGTGCCTGATGAAAAGAATTCTTCTTGAGTTTTTAGCTCATGAGTAATGAGTTCTTTTTGCGAAGTATTTAAGTGCGGCAATACCGACGGAATTGTTTTTTGCCACCAATCAATGCTGCGAAGATTCTCTTGGTACTTTGAAAAGTCTTTTCCAGCCAAATGCATCTTTGCTAGCATCTCGCCAACTAGTGCGCAGTGATTAGATTCAGGTTGCAACCTAGAAAGGCCTGGAAGCTTGGTAACAATGGCTGCCGGCTTGCCCTTGAGGGTGAAAAGAATGTCGCCCTGTTTATTTTCAATTGGCCTAGGTACTGGGACGCCTTTATTTGCTAGGTGGCGCATCAGCTCTAAGTAAAAAGGGAGCTGCTGTGCTGTCAATCTCTCAAAGATGGTTAAAACATATTCCTGCTTCTTGCCATCCTTGGTAGTGTCTAAGAAAAAATTTGAGTTCTCAATACCACCATGAATACCGCGTATTTCACTAGCCTGGCCAATATCAAAGTCTTGATCAATCCATTGGGAAATATCCTCAAGCTCGATCGGTGTAAATACGGCCATAAACTAGATTGACTAAATGAATTAAACGATTTTTATCTGAGGGGGATGCTGATACTTGGAACGCTAATCAGATCAGTTTCTTTTGGTGGCCCTGGCATTACTGATGTAGGCGGCGCCATTTCATAGCTGGTGTAAGGTGTTTTTACGTCAACTTGAGTTGGTGAATTCACGTCTTTGTATTCGGTAACGGTAGTTCCGTTTTTGTCCTTGTACTGAAAGTTGGGCTTGCGTTGCTCAGGGGTATTCATAGCGCCTGCTGGACTGACGGTTGGCGCAATCGGTTGATTGTTGATGCGATTTAGTTCTGATGGGCTCAGCGCCTGGCTGTTATTCTGAGCCTGAACTGATGTAGCACCCAAAAATCCAAAAACTACTAAAAAGCTAGTTATAGCTAGGGTTTGGCTCATGGAGTGAGTAATTAAGTTCGTTAAATAATGCATTTTTTCACCTTTTTAAGCCTACTCTCGGGCGGTTCCTTAACCAGACCTGTAGGCAATTCACAACTAGATTGTACGATTGCGGTATGACTAAACATAGACTCTTGTTGGTAGACGGCTCTAGCTACCTCTATCGCGCCTTCCACGCCATGCCAGACCTCAGAAATGGGGCTGGAGAGCCCACTGGGGCCATATACGGCATGGTTAATATGATGCGCAGGGCGCGTTCTGAGCTCAAGGCGGACCATATTGCCTGTGTTTTTGATGCCAAGGGCAAAACTTTTCGCGATGAAATGTACTCTGAGTACAAAGCCCATCGCTCGCCAATGCCGGAAGACTTGGTCAAGCAGATTGAGCCTATTCATGCCATGGTTAAGGCTTTGGGTTGGCCCGTTCTCATGGTGAGCGGTGTCGAAGCGGATGACGTCATTGGTACTTTGGCTTGCCAAGCCACTCAAGCTGGATGGGAAACCATTATTTCCACCGGCGATAAAGATTTAGCGCAATTAGTAAATCCTTCGGTCACTCTCATTAATACGATGACGAATGAGAAGTTGGATATTGATGGCGTAAAAGAAAAGTTTGGTGTGCCCCCTGAATTGATTGTTGATTATTTATCTATCATTGGCGATACCGTTGATAACGTACCAGGCGTTCCTAAAGCAGGGCCGAAGACGGCAAATAAATGGCTAGCAGAATTTGGTAATCTCGATAACTTAATGGCTAATGCCGATCAAGTTAAAGGTGTTGTTGGTGAAAATTTGCGCGCCTCACTCGATTGGTTGCCGCAAGCTCGTCAGCTGATTACCGTAAAAACAGATTGCGATTTATCTCCTCATTTGCCTGGGCTTGATGATCTACATGCGAAGTCTGAAGATGCGCCTTTGCTACGTGAATTATTTGAGCGTTACGCATTTAAGACCTGGTTGCGTGATGTAGAAAAGCAGCTCACAAGCCCAGAGGATAAGGGTAATACACCAACCTTTGATTTGGCAGGTAGCCCAATTACCACTTCCGAAAATATTGCGGGTGAAGAAAAAAAGACTCGCGTGATTGCAAGCACACCAACTAAAGATTTGTCACAAGAAACACGCGACTCTCAAGATGCTATAGAGCGAAACTATGAGTGTGTGGTCGATGAAGCAGGATTGGAAAAGTGGTTAAGCAAGATTGACTCTTCTGCACTTACTGCAGTAGATACAGAAACAACCAGTCTTGATGCTCTTGCTGCAGAACTAGTTGGTATTTCATTATCAGTAAAACCAGGTGAGGCTTGTTACATACCCGTTGCACATCGCAATGGTGAAGTGCAACTCGATCGTGATCTAGTGCTGTCTCGATTAAAGCCCTGGTTGGAAAGCAAGACGCATTTAAAGGTCGGGCAAAACTTAAAGTATGACGCTCACATCTTTGCTAATTACGGCATCACTTTAAATGGCGTTGCGTTCGACACCTTATTGGAGTCATATGTGCTCGAGTCCCATCTGCCACACAATATGGACAGCTTGGCAGAGCGTCATCTGGGTATGAAAACCATTCGCTATGAAGAGGTTTGTGGCAAAGGCGTACATCAGATTGGCTTTGACCAGGTAGATCTAAAGATTGCCACCGATTACGCGGCTGAAGATGCTGACATTACATTGCGTCTCCATCTAGAGCTCTGGCCCCAAATTCAGGAGAGCGAAGGTTTGCTCTACATTTATGAGAAGGTAGAAATGCCTGCCATGCGTGTGCTGGGGATCATGGAGCGCAATGGCATTCGGATTGATTCTGCATTGCTCGCGAAACAAGGTCAGCAGGTCGGCAAACGTCTTTTGGAGTTGGAAGGAGAAATCCACAAGCTCGCAGGCCAACCTTTTAATATTCAGTCGCCCAAGCAAATTGCTGAAATTTTGTTTGGACAGCTTGAGTTGCCGGTGATTAAAAAGACCCCATCTGGCGCGCCATCTACCGATGAAGAGGTCTTGCAAAAGCTCGCAGAAGACTATCCGCTGCCAGCGCGCATCTTGGACTATCGCAGTTTGGCAAAGTTGATGTCTACCTATATTGAGAAACTGCCTCGCATGGCTGATCCTAAGACGGGTCGTGTGCACACGAATTTTTCTCAGGCCACTGCTGTGACCGGTCGATTGGCATCGAGTGATCCAAACTTACAAAACATTCCCGTGCGTACCGAAGAGGGTAGGCGCATACGCGAGGCATTCATTCCGGCAGAAGGCTGCAAATTATTGTCAGCCGATTACTCTCAAATTGAGCTGCGCATCATGGCGCACATTGCTGAAGATGAAAATCTCTTAGCTGCTTTTAGAGACGGCAAAGATGTGCACCAAGCCACTGCTGCAGAAATCTTTGGCGTTCCATTGGATGATGTGAATTCTGAGCAACGTCGCTACGCCAAAGTGATTAACTTTGGTTTGATCTATGGCATGAGTGCATTTGGCTTAGCGGGCAACTTGGGTATCGAACGATCTGCCGCGCAAAACTACATTGCTAAATACTTTGATCGCTATCCAGGGGTTGCTCAATATATGGAGCGCACTCGTCTTGAAGCCAGAGAAAATGGCTATGTTGAAACTGTTTTTGGGCGCCGCCTTTGGTTGCCTGAGATTAAGGGTTCTAATGGCCCTCGTCGCCAGGGTGCCGAACGTGCAGCTATTAATGCCCCAATGCAAGGTACTGCTGCAGACCTCATTAAGTTAGCCATGATTGCCGTAGAAGATTGGCTTGAAAAAGAGCAGTTAAAAACGAAAATGCTGCTTCAGGTACATGATGAATTGGTGTTTGACGTACCTTTGGACGAGATTGACCTGCTACAGGCCAAGTTACCCGATTTAATGTGTCATGTAGCTCAATTGAAGGTGCCTTTGGTGGTTAGCATCGGGATTGGCGATAATTGGGAAGAAGCGCATTAAGAATCGTAATAAACATTCAAGCGAGGAGACAAAAAATGAGTAAAGAAATTCAAAATAGTCGACGCAATTTTATGAAGACATCAGCCATTGGCGCTACCGCTCTTGGCGTAGGATTTGTAGCGGCATCTGAGCCAGTTATGGCTGCAGCTATTGAAACTGATTTCAAGGGTCTTAAAGTAGGCGAGCAGATGATTCCAGTGGGTAGCTTTCAAATGCCCGCCTATGTATCTCGTCCTGAAAAAGCAAAAGGTGCCTTACCTATTGTGATCGTGGTTAGTGAGATTTTTGGTGTCCATGAATATATTGCTGACGTCACAAGACGTTTTGCAAAAATGGGCTATCTTGCGATTGCCCCAGAATTTTTTACACGTGCTGGCGATCCTAATACCTATGGAACAGTAGCGGAAATTCAGCAAAATATTGTTGCTAAAACGCCAGACTCACAGGTTTTGAATGACTTGCAGGCTGCATTGGTTTGGGCTGGCAAAAATGGTGGCGATCTGAAAAAAGTTGGTGTGACTGGCTTCTGTTGGGGTGGCCGTATTACCTGGTTGTCTGCAACCTTGCCGCAAGTTCGCGCTGGTGTAGCTTGGTATGGTCGCGTGATTGGTGAGAAGACTGAAAATAGCCCACGTCATCCTGTAGATATTGCTGCTGACTTAAAGGCGCCAGTACTTGGCTTATATGGCGCCGCAGATACCGGCATTTCTTTGGAGAGTGTGGAGCAAATGCGCGCCGCATTGGCACAAGCAGCCCCTAAAAACCCCGCTGCCAAAGCATCGATGATTGAGGTGTATCCAGATGCTCCGCACGCCTTCCATGCAGACTACCGCGCTACTTATCGTGAAGGCCCTGCAAAGGATGGTTGGGAAAAGTGCCTTGCTTGGTTTAAGAAAAACGGAGTTGCTTAATTAGCATGTCAGTTTTACAAACCATTCTTCTGGTTACTGCATTAGCGGGCACTGCAAGCGCCTTGGTTGCTGCTAGCTGCTCGTTAGCCGTGCTCTCAAAGATGGTCAACAATATGGTGAGTTTGTCAGTGGGAATTTTGCTGGCAACCGCTTTACTGCACTCCTTGCCAGAGGCATTCAGCATGGAGGGTGTAAACCCTCAGCTCTTGTTTGCTACTTTGCTTGCGGGATTATTGGGCTTCTTCTTACTCGAAAAAATTGCTTTATTGCGTCATGACCATCATCACGAAGGTGATGGTCACCATCATCACCATGGGCATGATGCAGAAAATGCAGGGCGTAGTGGCTGGATGATTTTGGTTGGTGATGGTATTCACAACTTTGTTGATGGCATCTTGATTGCCGCAGCTTTTATGGCGGATTATCAAGTCGGAATCTTCACCGCTATTGCGATCATTGCCCATGAGATTCCTCAAGAGATCGGCGATTTCATTGTGTTGCTCAATGCGGGATTCTCACGCGCACGCGCCTTGCTCTATAACTTCATCTGCGGCTTAGCTGCGGTTGTTGGCGGGGTTTTGGCATATTTCTTTTTAGAGCGAGCGCATGCCGCGATGCCGTATTTGCTAGTTATTGCTTCTAGCAGTTTTATTTATATTGCAGTTAGTGATCTGATTCCGCAAATGCACCGTCGCCCACATTGGGTTGAGTCATTGCGTCAAACAATTTTGATTGCTTGCGGCGTAGGGTTTGTCGTTCTGCTCTCTCTGCTGCATTAATACAAAAATACTTAGAGCTCAACCGGCCTCTTGGGGTCAGCACACCACTCACTCCAGCTGCCTGCGTAAAGGCGCGAACCTTTAAATCCAGCTAGCTCCATAGCCAGAAGATTATGGCAAGCAGTCACTCCGGATCCGCACTGGTGAATCACTTCAGAAGCTTTTGTTGTACCAAGACTTTCTGAAAACTCCTTAAATAGTTGTTCTGGAGTTTTGAAAGCAGTGGCATTGAGGTTATTTTTAAAGAAGCGATTCATTGCCCCCGGAATATGCCCACCTACGGGATCTAGCGTTTCGTTTTGACCATGGAAGCGATCTTCAGATCTCGCATCAATAATTTTGTTTTTCTTAGTTTCTAGATTGGCTACAACCTCATCGACTAAAACGAGTCCTGCGTAAGGCATGGGTGCAATAGGTTGATTGCAAGGGGTCGGTGCTCTGGGTATTGACCCCATAGGGCCATTCCAGGCGTCTAAGCCACCATCCAATACGCGAACATTGGCATGGCCGGTTGATTTAAGCATCCACCATAGGCGGCTTGCGTATACGGAGCCTTGTTTGTCATAGGCAACCACTAGTGTGTTTGGGTTGATGCCCAGACGGGCTTTTGTTTTGGCCCAAGCCTCTGGGCTTGGAAGAGGGTGGCGACCGTTGGCGCCAGTTTTGTCACCAGATAAATCTTTATCTAAATCGACATAAATCGCGCCTGGGATATGACTTTCTTCGTATGATTTTCTGCCAATCAAGGGATCGACTAAATCAAAACGGCAATCACAGAGCAAGACATTCTCACCACTGTTAATGATTTCTTCTAACTGGTTAGCTGAGATCAGAGGAGTCATGATGCTTCCTATCTTTAGTGACGAGATTGTTGGGTAAAACGATAAAGCCTTATTTGATTATGCGCCTTCAAAGTTCATGACGCGGCGATACCATTCATGAAAATGTTGCATACCATCTTCCATTGGACTTTGATATGGGCCTACCTCATTAATGCCGCGAGCTAAAAGAGCTGCGCGTCCTTGATCCATGCGCTCTGCGATTTCATCATCCTCGATACATGTTTCCATATAGGCGGCACGTTCTGCTTCAACAAACTCGCGCTCAAAAAGAGCAATTTCTTCGGGATAGTAAAACTCAACAATGTTGCGAGTTTTACCTGGTCCCATTGGATGGAGTGTCGACACGCAGAGGACTCCTGGATACCACTCCACCATCACATTAGGGTAGTAGGTAAGCCAGATAGCGCCGTGGCGTGGGGCTTTGCCGTCAAATTGACGCAGCACTGCTTCGTGCCAATTGCGATAGGTTGGGGAGCCTGGTTTCTGTAGATCTTTATGAATACCAACTGTTTGTACGCTATGCCAATCACCAAATTCCCAATGCAGATCTTCGCAAGAAACAAACTTGCCTAAGCCTGGATGAAATGGCACGACGTGATAGTCCTCGAGATACACCTCGATGAATGTTTTCCAGTTGTAGTTGCACTCATGCACTTCGACATGATCTAAAACATAACCATCAAATTTGAGATCGTCAGCTACGCCAAGTTTTGCGAGATCATTGCGCACATCGCGTGGACCTTCAAACAATAAACCTTGCCAATTTTGTAAAGGAGATTTACCAAGATTCAAACAAGGCTTATCTTCAAAGTGTGGGGCGCCTAATAGATTGCCGCCCAAATCATAGGTCCAACGATGTAGTGGGCACACAATATTGTCTGCTTTACCGCGACCATTGAGCATGAGTGCTTGGCGATGACGGCAAACATTGGAAAGTAGTTCAACTCCAGATTCATTGCGAACGAGAATACGACCTTCGTTTTCTGCGCTTAAAGTTTGATAGGAGCCAACTTCAGGCACCATGAGTTCGTGGCCAACATAGCCAGGACCCTGCTTAAAAAGCAGTTCAATTTCCCGCTGATACAAGTCAGCGTCAAAATATGCCGAAACCGGCAGTTGTAGATTGGACGGCGCAAGCTGCTGCGCGGTAGCCAGATTAGTCATTCTCCCCACCCCCGAAAACGTCAGCCGAAGCTAAGCGGAATAACCAATCCAACCATCGACGGATCGATATTGGAAAGGAAGGGGTGGATTATACCCATCCAAAGGGCTTCTCGCTTTAATATGTAGGGCTATCCGTGTGGGAAATACGAAGGAAATAAGCTTATGGCAACCAAGAAGTCTGAGAGTTCAAAATCCGGTCTAGAGGTTCAAATTGACCCAGAATTGCGCTATGAACAAGCCGTTAAGGAGTTGGAGAAGCTCATTTCTGACATGGAATCTGGAAAATTTTCACTAGAAGAAACTTTGTTGGCATATCAACGAGGTGCAGCTTTGTTAAAACACTGTCAGGGCATGTTGGCTCAAGTTGAGCAGCAGGTTCGCGTATTCGAGGCTTAATGAATACTGCTTTTCAATTTCAAGAGTGGGTTAGTTCGCAATCTAAGCGAACTGAGTTGGCCTTAGATCGCTTGCTTGATTCTGCTCAAACCATTCCTCATCGTTTGCATGAGGCGATGCGCTATGCGGCACAGGGTGGTGGCAAACGTATACGACCACTGCTGGTTTATGCGGCGGGTCAACTAGGCGATCAGTCAGATGTAGCGCAGGCCGAGTCTTTGGATGCGGCTGCTGTTGCGATTGAATGTATTCATGCTTACTCATTGGTGCATGATGATTTGCCTTGTATGGATGACGATGATTTACGTCGTGGTCGTCCAACAGTTCACAAAGCTTTTGATGAGGCAACTGCTCTATTGGTTGGCGATGCATTACAAACCCGCGCTTTTGAAATTCTTGCCCATGCAAATTGCGATGCGCAGGTGCGCCTGAAAATGATTGCTGCTTTAGCGGCTGCCTCGGGATCGCGCGGCATGGCTGGTGGCCAGGCAATTGATTTGGAGAGCGTTGGTAAAAAGCTAGATCTTCCAGGCTTAAAGCAAATGCATGCCATGAAGACGGGTGCTTTGTTGTTATGTGCAGTGGAATTGGGGGGTATTTGTGCATATCTAAGTCCCGCGCAAATGGCTCATCTCGCAAGCTATGCAAAAGCCCTTGGATTGGCATTTCAGATTGTGGATGATGTGTTGGATGCCACTGCGGATAGTCAAACATTGGGTAAGACCGCTGGCAAAGACGCTGCTGCCAATAAGCCCACCTATGTGACCTTGATGGGTTTAGACTATGCGCAGAAGCAGGCTAAAGAGCTACAAGAGGTAGCGATCGCCAGCTTGGATAGTTTTGGCGCATCAGCGCAGGCTTTAAAAGATTTGGCCCTCTTAGTTGTCAATCGCGGCAAATAAGAGAGCAACAAAAGAAATACATTGGTACGGATTATTTAGATTCAATGACTTTACATTCCATTAACTCACCTGACGATCTCAAAAAACTCTCACGCGAAGAGCTTCCTGCTTTGGCGGATGAGTTGCGTGAGTTTGTGTTGGATTCTGTTTCTAAAACAGGCGGGCATCTATCCTCCAATTTGGGAACGGTAGAGTTATCGATCGCTTTGCATTACGTCTTCGATACGCCTGAAGATCGCATTGTTTGGGATGTGGGTCATCAAAGTTATCCGCACAAGATTTTGACAGGCCGTCGTGAGCGTATGAATACCTTGCGTCAGTACAAGGGCCTTTCTGGATTCCCGCACCGCGCTGAAAGTGAGTTTGATGCATTTGGTACCGGTCACTCATCAACTAGTATCTCGGCAGCGATGGGTATGGCTCGTGCATTTCAAACTAAAGGCGAGCGACATGTTGCTGTAGCTGTCATTGGGGATAGCGCGATGACCGGCGGCATGGCTTTCGAAGCGATGAATAATGCTGGTGTGTATGACGACTTGCCGCTTGTGGTGATTTTGAACGACAACGATATGTCGATCTCTCCAGCGGTGGGCGCGCTCAATCGCCATCTAGCTAGATTGCTAAGTGGCAATATTTACTCAGCAACTAAAAAAGGTATTGATAGCGTTTTATCTATTGCGCCACCTCTACGTGAGTTCGCAAAACGCCTTGAGGATCATGCCAAAGGCATGGTATCTCCATCCACTATTTTTCAAGAGTTTGGCTTCAATTACTTTGGTCCGATTGACGGTCATGATTTAGATGCCTTGATTCCAATGCTGCAGAATGTCCGTCGTTTGGCACTTGAAGGGCGCGGTCCACAGTTCCTGCATGTAGTGACAAAAAAAGGCCAGGGTTACGAATTGGCTGAAGCAGACCCAGTGCTTTATCACGGTCCAAGTAAATTCAATCCAGAAGAGGGCGTCAAGAAACCTGCTGCTAGCAAGAAAACCTTTACTCAAGTATTTGGTGAGTGGTTGTGCGATATGGCGCACGCTGATCCATTGTTGGTTGGTATTACTCCAGCGATGCGCGAAGGCTCTGGCTTAGTCGAATTTGAAAAGAATTTTCCCAAGCGTTACTACGATGTTGGTATTGCTGAGCAGCATGCGGTGACTTTTGCAGCAGGTATGGCTTGTGAAGGCATGAAGCCAGTGGTGGCTATTTATTCGACATTCTTGCAGCGTGCCTACGATCAACTCATTCACGATGTCGCATTGCAAGATTTGCCAGTACTGTTTGCGCTTGATCGTGCAGGCTTGGTAGGTGCTGATGGCGCCACTCATGCTGGTGCATACGACATCCCATTCTTGCGTTGCATTCCTAATATGTTGGTTTTGACTCCAGCGGATGAAGCGGAGTGCCGTGATTTGTTAACCACTGCATTCCATCAGCCGCATCCAAGTGCGGTGCGCTACCCACGTGGCGCAGGTGTTGGCACAGTACCTTCAAAAGAATTGCGCACTTTGCCATTGGGCAAGGGTGAAGTTCGTCGTAAATCTACTGCACCATCTGGTCAACGTGTAGCGATATTAGCGTTTGGCACTTTGCTTTACTCGGCGCTTGAAGTAGCCGAGGGTATTAATGCCACTGTTGCCAATATGCGTTTTGTGAAACCACTGGATGTGGATTTGATTCAATCCTTGGCGGCCGATCACGATTATTTTGTGACCATTGAAGATGGTGCAATTGCTGGTGGCGCTGGTAGTGCTTGTTTGGAGGCGCTATCTAATCTCGGAATCAATAAGCCCCTCTTGCAATTAGGTCTTCCTGATGAATTTATTGAGCATGGCGACTACAGCTTGCTAATGACCAAGTGCGGCCTAGATGTGGAGGGTATTGCTAACTCCATCAAACAACGTTTTCCAGCGATATTGACCCAAAATTCTGTGCTTGTAGGCAAATAAGCCTGTTTTGCCTGAAAATAGAGCCATGAATGACATGAACCCCGCTTTTTTGAAGCCTAGCGCAATGCCTGATGTGCAATCCACTTTGGATGAGCGCGCTTTGCCAATTGAGCAGGTTGGAATTCGTGGTGTGCGTCACCCGCTGACGATTCGCAGCAAGACTGGTAACTTTCCATCTGTTGGCACTTTTGAAATGGATGTTGCTTTGCCTGCGCATGTGAAGGGCACGCATATGTCCCGCTTCATGGCTTTATTGCAAAAACAAGATATCGCAGTGGACAGCACTTCAGTGGTAGCGATGGTTCGTGAAATGCTCCCATTGCTTGATGCCAAAGAAGGGCATGTGCAATTTACATACACTCACTTTGTAAAAAAAGCAGCGCCAGTATCTGGTGTAGAAAGCTTGATGGATTACGAAGTGACCTGGATGGCCACTGCCAAACAAAATGACAATGGCAATGCTGATGTGGAGTTAGGTTTGCGTGCGCAAGTTCCAGTCATGAGTTTGTGCCCTTGTTCAAAAGAGATTTCTGATTTTGGTGCCCATAATCAGCGCTCACATGTGACGATGTCTGTAGTACTCGACACTGAAACAAAAATGACAGTAGAGGATTTAGTCACCGCAGCAGAGAGTGAAGCATCCAGTGAGTTGTGGGGTCTTCTCAAGCGCCCTGACGAGAAGTGGGTAACAGAGCGTTCTTACAGCAACCCTAAATTCGTAGAAGACTTAGTGCGTGATGTGGCTGGCAACCTTAAGGCAGATCAGCGTATCCAGTCTTTTGTAGTGGAGGCTGAGAACTTTGAGTCTATTCATAATCACAGCGCTTTTGCCCGTATCAGCCATAAGAAATAAGCTGCAACTCGACAAGTTAGTTGCTTAAACCAAATTATTGCTTTGTAAATCCCAGCGGGGTTTGATATCAAAGGCTCCAGATGTTGTGGAGCCATTATTTTTAGCTAGCATTCGTAGCGCTCCAGCAAAAGCAATCATCACGCCGTTATCAGTACATAGTTCTAGTGGTGGGTAGTGCACTTCAAAACCATTGCGCGCAGCTTTTTCATTTAATGCGCTACGCAGTTGCAAATTAGCGCCGACTCCACCAGCAAGCACTAGATGTTTACAACCCGTTTGCTTGAGTGCCTTTTCAGACTTACTTACCAGCACTGCAACAATCGCATCGACAAAAGATCTAGCAAGATCCGCATGAAACTGTGCCACTTCAGATGTGTCGACAATCTTTTTATCCTCAAACTTTTTAACTTGATTGAGAACGGCGGTTTTTAATCCTGAAAAAGAAAAATCCAAATCACCTGAATGCAACATCGGTTTTGGTAAGTCAAAAATACCGGAGCGTCCTTGTTCGGCTAGTTTAGAAATTGCAGCGCCACCGGGGTAGTCGAGTCCGAGTAATTTCGCGGTCTTATCAAAAGCTTCGCCTGCTGCGTCATCCAAGGTTTCGCCCAGAAGCTCATATTGCCCAATGCCGGAGACTTTCATGAGTTGGGTATGGCCGCCAGACACCAAAAGAGCAATAAATGGAAATTGAGGGGCTGTTTGACCCAAAAGCGGAGAAAGTAGATGCCCCTCGAGGTGATGGACCCCAATTGAAGGCAAATTAAGCCCTTGAGCAAGGGATTTGGCAAAAGCACTGCCCACCAGGAGGGCGCCAGCTAACCCTGGACCTTGGGTAAAGGCCACAGCATCAATATCGGTCAATTTGAGCCTAGATTGGGCTAAAGATTGGTCTAAAAGGGGTAAAACACGGCGAATATGGTCGCGGGAGGCTAATTCTGGGACAACGCCCCCATAGTCCCGGTGCATGGCGATCTGGGAGTGCAAACCCTGGCCCAGTATGCCCTGGAAGGCCGGTTTACCCTCTTCCC
>ERZ650310.255-NODE-255-length-16149-cov-5.510439_pt1 | contig 16149 bp, 15 predicted proteins | sample MGYA00376246_ERZ650310 | MGnify/ENA primary metagenome ERZ650310 (study PRJEB26733, sample SAMN07839286) | wastewater metagenome | biome: small river; feature: stream; material: water | place: USA: North Carolina | collected 2016-03-01 ...
CGGCTGCGGGGTTGGGGGTAGGAAAGTCCTGCTGCGGGGGCTGCATCTGGGGCTGGGGCTGCTGGGGCATCAGCGCCCGCAGCATCATTGCCATCTGGGCTTGGCGATTCCCCGAAGCCTGCTGCCGATCCTTGCGAACTTCACTGTCGTTCTTTGCAGCCACCGCGTTCCGAGCCAGACCGCCAAGAAGTTCCAGGAAGTGTGGCGCCCGAACTGTAGCTCCGGCGTTTCGCATGCCCGGAGCCTCCGGCATACGAAGACGGTCCGCCTGGGACTGTTTGTCTTGCATTGCTGCTTCGAGGTCGCCATTTTCCCCTCCGAGTTGCAAGAGCCGGAGGTACTCCTCCATGGTCATGGGTTGGTTCATGCGAGCACCATTTCGTAGTTGACCTTGAGGAACCCGTTGCTGTCAGCGCGGACGGCTTCGGGCATGACGTTCTGCACTTCCTGCGCCAGCACGCCGAGTTCTGGGATGCTGGCGCCGACCATGCGGTACTTGTAGATGTTGATGCCGTTGGCCAGCGTCCCCACCTTGACGATGTCTCTCTTCAGCCTACGGTCCGAGAACCCAAACGCTGCGGAGCCCAAGTTGAACAGCCCGTTCATCATGCCCGCTTGGTTGGCCTGATTGGAGTTGTACGAGTTCATGTTCGCGTTGTACGTCTGCCCCATCGCCCCCATGAGGTCAGGCGCAGCCGCGCGACTAGCCGTGTTGAAGCTGGGCATCTGTGGCATGCCCACCTGCTGTCCGGTCATCAGGGCGTTCAGCTCGTTCAGCGGCTGGCTGCGGCGCTGGAGCATTTCGCTGATCTGCTGCTGGCGGTTCTGGTTGTTGAACCCGCCGGCCTGGATGGCCATGTTCAGCTCTTGCTGCGCCCGCTGGTCGCCCATCTGCGCCCGCTGCATCATCTGCGAGAAATCCTGGCTTTGTGCCTGGTTTTGGAACAGCCCTCGCTGCTGGCCCTGCTGGAACATATCGTTCTGGGCTTGGTTGTTGAACGTACCTTCAGTGGCGTTCTGCCCGAACTCCTGCTGGTTGGCTGCGTTGCGGAATTGTCCCTGCGCCTGATTCTGGCCGAACTGCTGCTGGTTGACGCTGTTCGCAAGTTGCGCGTTCCCCATGCCCTGCTGATACTGCTGTCCCTGGGCTTGGTTGTGGAACTGGCTCCCTTGCAGGTCCTGATTGAACAGTTGCCCAGCCTCGTCTCGGCCCGCCGCGATCGCCATCAGGTTGGCACGGCTTTCCGTGTCGCCCTGCTGCCGCATCGCAGTGTTGTAGGCGTCGCTCCCCCGAGTGATGCCCTGGTTCGCAAGTTGCGTATCCAACGCCGAGCGCTGTTCCTGCAGACCCGGCTGCTGCAACTTGGACACGGCGTCCTGGGCGGTCTGTCTCCAGTCGCCGGCGGTCTGGTCCATGTTGCGCTGGATGTTCCCAACCCCGTTGACCGTGGATTGAGTGCCAGTGGTGGGCCGCTGGATGGAGCTCTGGATGCTGCTGGTCGGGTCAGCAATTCCACGCTGGAGATTGTAGGCCTGCAACGATCCTTGGAGTGCTCCCGGCGTGGGAGTGCTCATGGGGATGTCCCGCGGGGACACGTTCTCGGACCCCGGCGAAATGCCAGAGTAATCGATGCCGCCGGTCGTTCCACCGGGAGAATTGTTGGCGGACCCAGGCCGGGCCTGCATCCGCGTGTATTCCCCACCAGTGGGGTCACGCCCTCCAGTGAACGGATTGTAGTGGCCGGTGCCCGGGGTGTCGACCCCAGGCTTGCCCGTGCCGGTTCCAGTGCCACCGCCGTGCGCTCCACCGCCCGTGGAGTGCACCGGGGCGGGCGTGCCTGGGGGTGGGGCCGGGCCCCAGCCTCCATTGCCCGCAGTGCTGGCCGGGACGTTCATCCCCATGCCGCTGAACACGTTGCCCATCATCTGCTCGGCGCCCCGCGAGCGCAAGTCCTGAATACGCATCTGCGAATTCAGGGCGCTCTGCTGGTCCGGGCTCAAGCTGATGTTCTGCGCCCACGAATTCACCGGCTTCCCGGTTGTGGGGTCGATGCTGGACTGGACTTGCCAGGTCTGCTGGCCCCAGGGCGTGTTGATCGTGGGGCGATTCGCCCACGTCTGCGAGTTGTTCAGCTGAACATTCGCCTCGCCGGTGGCGTTCGCAGCGCCAGTGTAGTCAGGCGCTGGCGGGGGGTCGGACCCGAAGAGAAAGGACATTCTGCGCTCCTAGATATTTCTCGCAATCTGTAGCAGTGGCTCCCAGCAGGAACAAATCCCCGCCTGACCTACCTGCCCCCTGCATTCTGGCTTGTTCTTTGAACCCGCATCTCCGTGCGATGCTGCACGAATTCTCGGTTTCTTCCACGAGTACCAGAACGCGATCGAGTTTACAGACTACCAGAGGGTAGTGCAGAATGGCTCGTATGAACGACCTGTCAAACGACGACTTATCGTCCACCGCAATGTGCATGAAACACACACGCGCGACGAAGCCATTATACGCAGCCGCACAAACTAGACAATCCCCAGCCACCTTGCCGATGGCTCTGAAATCAGAGGACCAAGGAATGCCCGTGCGCTTGTTCATCCAAGCCCACAGAGATTCCTGGTTATCGGAAACTATCACAGGGGGCCTGCGGGGAGCACCATGTAATCGACAGACGTGAGCGTTGTGTCGCCAACGCATACCGTGACAAGCGCAGCCCCACCAGCGAAGCCGATGCCGTTCACCGTGGCCCACTCGCTGTAGACTTTCTGTGCCCCACCCCAGATTGCGGAGTTCCACAGCGAAGTGTTCCAGACAGCCGCGGTAGAAGGAATGTAAGACGGGGAACCCGTGGGCACCGCAGCGTCGTAGTTGACGCCAATGTCCACAAGCACGTTCGGCACATCCGCCGAAAGAAATACCGCCCGCACCATCAGGAACTGCTTCTCCATGGCGGGAGTTCCAAACGAAGAGAACGCCAGTTGCATGGCTCCAGGAATGCCCTGCCCCTGGGTTGCTCCGTAAGCCACATTGTCGAATTGGCCGTTGTAGAGCAGAAGCACCTTGCCGTCCAGCGTTCCAGCGAAAGCGTACCCCGCGCATGTTCCGTAGCAGTACACAGGAATGTTGTTGAAGATGCACCACTGGTTGACAGAAGTGCTTATCGCGTACTGCTGACGCGCTACCGATCCGTAGTCCGGCACGCTGACGTTCATCACGCGTTCGCTGGGGTGCATCAGCACCTGCCAGCCACGAACGGTGAAGCTGGAGCGCAGATCTTGCCCCATGATCGTGCGAATCTTGCTGCTATATTCCTGCGCGCTGGCGACCAGAATATCAGTGCCGCCGCGAGTGACGTAGCTGACAGGGAACACACCCTGCGAAGACACGATTACCAGATCGCCGCCATACTGAGTGTACGCGCGCCGGCCCACGGGGATTTGGCCCACGTACCAGGAGCCGACGAGACTGAACGTCGTGAGGCTGGCGGGGTCGGTCCCCTTGTAGACCAGCACATCGCCATTGCTGCCGACAGCCACCAAGAAGTCATCGATCCCTTCGCCTGCGTCGATGGTCCAGTTGGCAATGTATGCCAGATGCCCTCCGTGCTTGAACAATGGGCCAAAGTCGAACAACGATCCTGCACCCGTGATGGAGTCCACCGGCAGGTACAGAGCCTTCGTGCTGTCGCGCAGAACAAACCACGCGCGGCGCTTCCACATGGAAACGTGCACGAACGTGTGAGGATCTGCGCCGGCCACCTGACCTGCTCCGCCGCCGAACGTGGGGTACGCCCAGGCTGCTCCGTCGTAGTAGTAGTAGCCGTCAGTCTCGGACGCCACCAGCAGAAACGACCCCGCCGAGTTCGTCAGCATCACGCTGTGAATCCATCCCGACAGAGCTCCCCCCGTCAGCGCTCGAGACAGGGTGGGGGCGTTCGTCGACGTTGTCACGTCGTAGATGCCCGCCTTTGTCGCTGCGAACAGCTTGCCCGGCATCACCGTGGGAATATCCAAGAAAGTTCCACCAGGGAACGTGTCCTGGGGCGCGGCGTAGGCGCAGATTCCCTGCACCGGGTTGTTTGATGGGAAGTTGATCGCCCATTCTCTGTACCCCTTCCGGCAACGGACCCCGTAGGTATCCGGTAGCCAATTCACCAGCGCCACCGCGTCGGTCTCCGGCATGGCAGCGATGGGGTCGCGAGCGTTCAGTCCTCCGCTGGGGGCTGGCTTGGAGAACACCTGCTGCGTCGCAGGCCACTGCTCGTTAGATGCCATAGCCAGTGTCCGGCATGTTGAGATAACCCAGGTACGGGAACTCGGCGCGACGCGACAACGACAGCGTGCGCCCAGGCTGGTCTGCGGCTTTGGCCTTCGCCAAAGCATCCTTGTACTGCTTTTCGAGCTTGGTCGTGTCGAACCCCTTTTCCTCCCGCCATGCCTTCTTCAAGGCGACACGGAAGAGATTGGAATCCAGCATGATCCGGTCGTCCGCAGCGTCCAGATTGTCGCTACGGGTGTTGTCAGCACGGATGACCCAGCCCCGCGACCTGTATGGGAAGTACAGGGTTTCGACAGCAGTGGGGGCGTTCAGCAACTCGATACGGCTGACCCCGTTGCTCGTGTCGGTGGGGCCGATACGGTACATCTGCGTGAACGTGCTGCTGGCCTGCAAGCGCACCTTCAGCATCGCCCATTCAGTGTCCGTCAGCGTGCCGATCACCGGCAGTCGGCTGCCGTAGTTCCACGACGCGTCGTTGGAGAAACCGTCGTAGTCTTCGGGCAAGTCATACTCGCTCAGGCCGATGGTGGTCAACTGGAAGAAATCCGCTGTCTGGATCGTCCACTCGGCCTCTCTCATCAGATTCTGGCCCACTTCGGTGGCCAGCGCCCACATCTGGATAGCCGTCTTGTCGGTGCTACCAGGGACTGAGGCCGGCGGGTTCAGGCCCATCGTCTTCATCACTGCAACGACCATGTCGTTGCCGGTCATCAATCTCTGGTAGTCCACGTGTCACCTCACTTCTTGGCAGTCTTGCTCAACTCGGCGATGGTCTTGGCCTGCTCGGCCGCCGTGCGCTCGGCCGTTTCCAGCTTGTTCGCCAGATCGGTCAGTTGCGCCTGCATCTTCTCCAGCGGGGCGCCCCCGGCTGCGAGCTCCAGGTAGGCGATGGCCTTGTTCTTGAGCCCTTGTAGACCCATCATCTTGGCGACGACGTTGTCTCCGGCCCTGGCCAGTTCTTCGACGGTGGAGAAGCCGAAGTACTTCAGCTCTTCCACCTGCGACGCCGACATCATGGGCCACTGCGACAGCGGGGTGCCCGTGACGACTTCGCGGTTGCCGTTGACGAAGTTCTGGTACACCGAACGGAACCGGGCGCGGTCGTCGTCGCGCACCGGGCGGCTGACGAGGTTGTTGCGATCGCCTCGCACGCGGATGTCGATGAACTCCACGTCCTTGTAGATCGGCCGGCCAGCTTCGACGCTGGCCTCTTCGTTCTTCATGGGCATGAGGTGGAAGCGCACGGCGAGCGACTTGTCGCTTTCCTCTTGACGCGCGTCGTGGACGGCGTAGTCGTGGTCCAGTTCTTGCAGGCTCATGTCAGGCCTCCTTCTTGTGGCTGGTTTTCTTGACCGTGGGCTCCGGCACGGACTCGGGCAGCGGATTCTCGACACTCGTCGGCGGCAGGTGCTCGGCGCAGAGATCAGCGTAGCTCTCGGGCTCCGGGTGACCGTTCGCCTTGGCGATGGCGATGAAGATGTCGCGTGCTTTCATTGTTACTCCTGGTGGAAAATCGGCCCCACTGTGGGGGCCGATTCGGGGTTGCGGCCGAAGCCGAGATCAGGTGATCGCGCCCTGCGCGAAGCCGCGGTCGAAGGCGACCACGTTGTAGAACACGGTGGCGTTGTTGTAGGTCACCGTCACGTTGCTCGCCACGACGCCCGAGTTGGCGACGCTGGCGACCACGTACTTGCCCATCGGGTCCACCGACGAGATCACCGCCAGCGCGCCGACGTTGGTTCCGCTCAGGTAGCCGCCCACGAACCAGCCGTCGGTGTCCGGCACGTAGATCACGGTGTCACCGCTGGCGCCCGTGCCCGCCTTGACGACGGTCTGGGTGGCAGGCGAAACGTTGCGAGCGTTGACGAGTTGCTTGCCCGCCGTGTTCGCGCCGATCTGGCCAGCGGCGGTGATGCCGACGGTCGTGTCTGCGGCCACCGAAGCGGTGCCGTTGACCGGCGTGATGCCCGTGTCCAGGAACCAGCCGTACTGGCCCGCCGCCATCGCGCCGCTGGCCTGCGCCACGTAGACCGGACGGCCCAGGTTGGCCGTGTTCGGGCACGCGGTGAAGTTGATCGTGTACGTCTTGTTCGTGCTGTCCCAGACCGGGGTCAGCACGCACAGGCCGAACTGCGGAATCACGCCGTTGGCGCGGCCGTAGATGAACTCGCCGGGGCCGTAGACCCTGTCTTCCGCCGTGGCGATGAAGCCCGGCGTGATGGGCGGGAAGGCACCCGTGGCGAGCGTCAGGGGCGCCGACTCGATCGGCGGATAGCCGATCACTTGGTCGTCGAACTTGTAGGTCATCTCGCCCTCCTTAGGCGGTTGCGATCAGGCGGCCTTGGAACTGCGCGCCCGAGCAGGTGATGTTGCCGGCGAAGGCCAGGATCTGGACTTCGGCGTCTTGGTTCACCGAGTAGCGCCGGTTGGGCGACAGCGGGACCATGTTGCGCTTCGAGTGCGGACGGTAGTACAGGTACTTCGTGTTGAGGAAGTAGCAGGTACGGGCCGCCGCGAAACCGCCGATGCCGCCGTCCATGACGCAGTCGGTGCCCATGAATTCGACCGTGGGGAAGCCCAGGCCGGCCTTGGAAGCCGAGGTGAAGCGTTGGAGCAGTTGCAGGCTGTTCACGAACTGCGTCCACCAGAGCGTGTCCATGAGGATCAGGTTCGGGCGATCCATGCCGCGGACGAGGCTGGCCCACATCGCGTTCATGGCCGGCTGCACGGTCGTTGGCGTCACGCTGGCGATCGTGGTGCTCTTCGAGCGCCAGAACGGCCACGCTGCGCGGTCGATGCCCCCGTAGGTGCCCGTCGCGGGGGACACCGGGACGGCCAAGTCCAGGCCGATGATCTGCTTGCCGCCAGCGCCGGTACCGTCGCTGTAGGCGCCGGCTGCGACGAGGTTCATCATGGTGGACTCGGCGACGTTCAGCCGGCTGTCCATCAGGTCGATCATCTGTTCGGGTCCGTTGTTCTTCAGCTGGTCCAGGCCGCTGATGATCACGGGCACTGCGGCCTGCTTGATGTCGAATTGCGCGGCGGACAAGACGTCCTGCGCGGCGACCGGCAACAGGTCGTAGCCCGAGTACCAGCCGGCGTTCGCGTTTTCGGCGAACGACAGTTCTTCGAAGATCACCGAACCTCCGCTGAACTCGCGGACGTTGCCCTTGTCCTTGATGTAGGTCAAGAAGGCGTTGTTCTTGGTGACGTTGTCTTGGATCTTCTTCGACCGGCGCTCGATCGTCGTCGCGACGATGTCGGTCACATTGGGGAATGCCATTTGGGCCTCCGAGGTTTGGTTGCAGAATCAACGAACGGGGCGGGACAGTTGCCGCACGCTGGCCATCAGGTCGCCGCGCAACGAGCCGTCGCTCTCGTTCTCTTCGCCTCGCGAGGGTGCTCCCGTTCCCGGAATGCTGGCCGCCGCCTCCTTCGCTCTCCGGGCCGCTGCTGTGAGCTGAGCCGCACCCTGAGACTGCGCCGATCTCTGCACCAGGGCTGAAATCGTCGGATGCGCAAGTGTAGCGCGTTTGTAGGCGTCTTGCAAGCTCAAAGTTTGCCCACGCTTGGCAGCGATTTCCATGAGGTCTGCCATGTCGTCCTTGACGTCCCATGCGTACTCGTTGGCCGGGTCCTGGAAGAAGGCGTCGGCCTCGCTCTTGACAGCTTGCATCTGCTGCTGCTGGATGCCCGACAAGAATTCGTTCATCGGTCGCAGCCGCTGCTCCAGCACCTGCTCGAACTGCTGCTGCGGGGCCACCTGGGGCGCCACGGGGTTCCCCTGGATGCGCGCCGACAGATGACGGTCCAGCGTCTGCAAGTCCACGCCGAAATGCTGGATCATCTGCGCCACCAAATCGGCTTTCTGTGCCGGAGGAGCAGTGTAGAGCATCGCCATCGAGCGCATGGCGTTGTCGATGGCCGTGATGGTGTTGACGTTTTGCGAGCGGAAGATGTGCTCGTACGGTTGCGTGATCTGCACCACGGCTTGATGGAATTGCCGGGCCTCGGCAGTCGTGCGCAGAGCTTCGTCGATTTCGCGTTCGCGACGAACGATCTCGTTCCGCACGATGGGGTCCGTGGACTCCCACTTCTCGCGCACCTCGGGCTTCCACGACACCGGCGCCTTCGTCTGGCCGGGCAGAGGGGCGGGCGTGGGCACCTTGGGGGCAGGCTTGCCCTCCGCGTCCAGCTTGGGTTCTTCGATGACGGCTGCGGTCTTGGGCGCGAACTTGCCGTCTTCCGCGCGCTCACGCGCGGGCTTGTCCGCAGGCTTGTCGGCGTAGGGGTCCGTGTCCACGATGGACGTGTCCACCTGCTGCGGGACTACTCCCTCTTGGCCTTCCGGCCGTGCTTCGACATCCGCCCACGCGGCTTCCAGGTCTTCTCTCAATCCGGGCATGCGACACTCCTTTGAACTTGTTCCGTGATAATGGATCGCAGTTCGGGGTCACGAGCCTTACCGAGCCGCGCGAGCTCTCTCTTCTGCTGGGCTTGCGCCCAGGTGTTCTTGAAGTCGTCGGCCATCGCCAAATCGTGCGACTTCATGTACTCTCGATGTTTGGTGCGCGTGTCGATGGGCGTGCCGTCGGTGGCAGTGAGCCCATCGTAGTGACGGTCGCCAGCCAGCGCGTTTGCCAGTCCAGACAGACCAGGAACCACAGACAGACGGCGTTCCATCTCCCCGTGTCCCTCGATGCACTGCGGCCTGATGGGCGTGCGGCAGTAGTCGTGGATGGACTGGAAAACAGACGTGGTGTCATGACAGCGCGTGCATTGGTAGTCGTAGGTGGGCATCACGGACCTTTCTTCGGTGGGGTGGGCTTGGTGTCTTGCAGATGCTGGGCATGTTCTCTGCCGGCCGCCGCCTGCTCGGCTTCGTGCGCGCGGCTGATGTCGCTCTCCTGCACGTCCATCTGCATTCCGGTGACTTCAACGGCCAGCTTCTTGTCGGCAAGACCGAGTTCCATCTGCTTGATGAGCACAGCGGTCTGATTGTCCTTCTCGCTGATTGCCATCTTGGTCTGGTTGTCCATCTGCGTTTTCTGCATTGTGGTCTGCGCCGTGAGCTGAGCGGCGGCCTGCTGGGCCTGCAACGCAGCCTGATCAGCTTGGGCCTTCGCGGCTTCCGCATCCGACTTGGCCTTTTCGGCCGCTGCCTTCGCCTGCGCCGCAGGATCGGGCTGTTGCTGCTGAGGCTGACTGGCCTGCTGGATGGCCTCGTCCAGGACGGTTTCCACGTCGTCGGCACCCTTGAACGCAGCGACCACCCAGGCGATGATCCGCAGCATGTACGGCAGCGCCTGCGGATTTCCTTGGGCCATCTGCGCCGACTGGCTCAAGAACTGGCCGATGGCGGTCAGCAACTCCGTGCGCGTCTCGCGCTCGGCGTTGTAGTCCGCGATGCTCAGGCTTTCCTCGCTGATCATGATGCGGTACTCGCTGGCCTCGTAGTTCTTCAGCAACTCTATGGCCGGCTGCGCGAACTGCGCCGACTCGGTGAACTCGATCTGGCTCATCTTGGCGATGGTGGCCGGCTGGAAGTGCTTGGCGATGATTTCAGCCTTGATGCGCAGAGCCTGCCGCACAAACAGAGCGATGTCTTGCTGAGTCAACTGCAAGCGAACGCTGGAGTACTGCGCTTTCATCTTCTGCGCGCCCAGCGTCTCCCGGGGGTTGCTGCCGCCGCGCATGATGTCACTGATGCTGGTCAGCTCGTAGATCTGGGCGATCACGGCTTGCCGCTGGATGGTCAGACGCTCGAGCACCTGCGCGATGACGTCCACAGGGAACCAGTCCACCTGCCCCTTGAGCCCGCCGTTCTCCGCGAACGCCGCCCAATTGTCCACGGGGATCATGGCGAACTCTGCGCCGTCCAGCATCTTCTTCAGCTCGCCGGCGGTCTTGTCAAACACACCCACGACACGGAGCGCCTTCGTCAAGATGGCGATTCGGTCGTTCAGCGTGTCCAGTTCGTCGTACTGGTCCTGAACCATCGTGAAATCAGGCCTGGGGATCGTGCTGTTGGACGTGTTCGTCCCGCGAAGTGGCATCGGGCAAGGCCAGAAGTCGTCCAGCTTGAGCGGATCCGGCTTTTCGTCCAAATTCTCGTCCAAGTGGCGATTCAGCCAGTAGACCTTGTTGGTCTCCTCGCACCAAATCTCGAAAACCTCCACTTTGCCCTTGACAAAGCCCTTGGGGAGCTGATTGTTCGTGCTGTCTTCGCGGCACTTCTCCCGGATTTGGCTGTACTTGTCGTTGCCGAAGCGAGCAACGAACTTTTTCTTGCCCATCCAGCAGCGACGGCCCACCCACCAGACCTCTTTCCAGGTTCTGGACGCAGACCAGAGAAAATCACGCCACTGCACGAACTCCGTGCAGACTTCTTCGTGGCTGATCTTCTCCGCCTGCTGCGCAGGGGCGATTTCTTCGCCAGTCTGTGGATGCTGGATGGCCGGAACCGTGTATTCCTCGGTTTCGACCTCGTACCGCAGCCAGACTTGCCCCAGGCCGGGGATCAGCCGATCCTCTGTGGCGAGCGCGAACGCCGTGTGCATGTCGCTGTCGTCGCATTCGAGACCGAACGTCAGAATGCGCTGCAAAATCATGGCGGCGACCCGCGCGACGTCGTCCTTGGCGTCGCCGTACTGTCGCTTGACCATCGGCTTCGGGGGCGTGGCGTACAGCGCGGACTTTAGAATCTGCACGTTGGCCCAGAAGATGTTGTACCGCTTGGCCTCGTCCGAAACCATGTCGTCGCCGCGCACGTCCAAGTACCGATTGACGATGCGATCGGCGCTGGTACGCCACTTCTTGTCCAGTTCCTGCTCCCGCTGGGAGATTTCGGTCATCCACCACTTGGCGGAGTACTCGGGCACGGATTCCTTGCTATCGGCCTCAGCCATATCGTCTCCCAGCAGATGAGTTAGGACCAAGGTCCCAGATGTCGTTTAGCGCGAAGCCGTAGTGTAACCCCCCCTGGGGGCCCACCACAATCTCACGCTTGGCCTTCTCGTGCACTTTCATCGTCGAACCAGGGTTCAAGCTGATGGACAAATACCGAAGCATGTCCATCCAGTCGCTGGACCAGTCGTGTACCGGCTCGTCGGAGTACCTTTTCAGCTCTTCGTCGTACTTGCGATGGTACGTTTTCGCCGCCAGCACGAGTTTCTTCGTATCTGGGGCGTGAAAATAGAAGCGCGGAAAGGTCGTCCGCACGGCGGCGATGCCATCGATCACGTCCAACTCCACGCCAATCTTGGGTCGGTGACCACGACGCTTGAAATGCTCCACGATGGACTTGCCAGTCTGCAACGACTTCGCGCGGGCGTCGTGGGGAAGCCATATCTGGCCGCGTTTCAGCGGCTTACCGATCCGGGCGTTAGTTCCATTCGCATTGTCGCCCTGCCAGTAGTCCTCCATGTAGTCGATATAGTGATCGATTGTCCGCAAATTGTCGCCGTGGGCGTGCCCGATGAGGATACCCCCCGGCCGTCGCTGAGCGGCACCCATCACCGTCTGGTCCTTCCACCCCAAGTCGAAGATCATCTCCGTAGCCGTGGTGAAATCCAAGGGGTAGTCTCCGATCCTGTTCTCTTCTTGCATTGTCTCCATCTGACGCGCGTAGATGGCGCCCCGGACGCTGGCCTCGAACGAGCACAACATTTCCTGAGCGTACTGCTCGGGGTCCATGATGCCCTTCATCACCAGCAAATCGTCTGCTGGGATGACTTTGGTCGTGGTTACCGGCAGGAATAGCGTGACCCAGTCCTCCTTGTCCAGCGCCTCGTACCACATATCACGGAAGTGGTTGGGGCCGTTCGGCGTCCCCATGAACACCGCCCATCCGCGACGATCGATCAGGGCAGGGAGGAGGACTTCTTTCCAGACGCTGCCCCGCATATTTCCGAATTCGTCGAGAACAACTCCATCAAAGTACATACCGCGGAAGCTGTCTGGATTATCAGCACCGTACAGAGTAATGCGAGGAGAATTGGGTAGCGCAGAGAGCTCCACGTAAAGCTGGCTCTCGTTGATCTTCGGGTTGTACGGAGCCGCAGCATCTTTGAGATACTGCCAAGCAATGTCTTTAGCTTGGCGCAGAAGTGGGGCGATATACGCATAGCGAGGATTCTCCCGTGTGTTGTAGGAGGCCTTCTCCACGAGATCATTCACAGCCGCGACGGTCTTGCCCGCACGCCGGTGGGCGACCAGCATGGACCACCTGCACCGTCGCAGGTGGAAGGGCGTGAAGTACGTTCGTGGCCGGTACTTCGACTGTATCAGCATGGCCGCTGCTCGCTCTGCCAGTGCTTCGGCTCGCCGTACGGAATCCACTCCTGTCCATCAAACCACTCTGTGGCCAGGAATTGAGCGGTACTGTACAGACGATCACCGGGCTGTGACACGAAAACGCGACCCGTACCGTCGCGCCAGCGCAACGACCCAGACTTCACGTCAGTGATGGGGTCACTCATGATTGTCCAAGGGGGTCGGGGGGAGACTATGGTTGATCTGAACCACAGCGTTGTCGCCGATGTTGATAGCAGTACTCGGCAGAAGCTTGGAGTACAGGGGGTAGAACTTATCCGGATGTGCGTTCGCCCAGAGCGCGAGGCGTTGCACCCCGCCGATCATGGTGAAGGCATTCGCGAAGGCGTTCACGACGTCCTGTCGCGAGAAGCCTTCAACGTCTCTTGACGTCTTGGGCACAGGCTTCTTGGCGTCCGTGCGGGACTCGATGATCTCGAAGGTGCGGTCGTTCTCGTCCACGTCGGGCTCCAGATCTGGAATGGCGAGAAGCCTACCACAAAACGGGCAAAATGACAATCGAGGCAGTAGGTTCTGGATACCCTATTCTGGGAATACTATTCTAGATATTGCATTCTGGAGACCCAAAATTTACAGAAATGCACGGGTCGGGCCGGTGAAGGTTTTGTTGATGGAAGGGGCCTACCTCCCCCGGGTCGTCGTCCGTCGTCCGTTCCGGCCGGCGTCCGGAAGTTAGCGCCCACTTCGTCGATATCGAAGTAAGCGCCCACTTCGCGGACGGACGCAGAAAAGCCCCGCAGCGCGGGGCTGCGGGGCTGGGCCGGGGTACCCCGACCGACAAGCTTAGGCGGCCTGCATGTAGCCCCTGCGGACCACGTAGCCGACGAAGATGGCGGGCACACCAGCTGCGACCAGCGCGGCCACCTGGGCCTGCCCGCCGCCAGTGGCGACCGCCTGGGTGCACTGCGCCCACCATGCTGTGTTGTGCGCCGCGCCGCAGCGGTACGGCTTGCCAGTAAGCTTTACGCTTGCAATGGCCAGCCCGCCACGCAGGGCCACCGTGACCGGCGCCGGCTGGGCGACCACAGCGACCGGCGTGGCCTGGGCAGGGGCAGCCGGCTGGGGCACCACGCTGAACACCGCTGCGGGCTGCGCAGGGGCCTGCACGGGGGCGGGCGGGCCCACCAGCACGACCGACGGCTTGCGGTTGGCGCGCTGCGCCTTGTGACCGACGGGGGCTGCGGCTTGGGTTGCGGACTTTGCCATGATACACACCTTACGTGACCCCTAGCGGGGGGCCTTACCGGCCGACTGGCGATGCTGCCAGGGCACCGGGATACTTGCATGGGTCGTGCCAGCCCGAAAGTGTCGCTTTGCGTCGCTTTTTCGTTGCTTTTCTGCACCTGGGCACCGATTTGTGTTGCAGACCGATACAAGTGCGACGCAAAGCGACGCTTTGTGCCAATCCTGGTCGCCGTTGCGAAAAGACCACTGGCACGGAAGATGCTTGTGGCACGATTCCTGCTTCGACCGACGATGTTAGTAAGCGCCCACTTCCGGGTCGACGTCTGAGGTCTGATCATCCAGGGTCGACTTCGGAATGCGAGGTCGGAGCATCTGGGTGTCAGACCAGCCACCTCCACACACACTTTCCCTTGATTTTCTTCTTACGCTTGAAGAACCCCAGCTTGCTCATCTGTATGCCCAATGGATTGGACTCTCTGGGGTCGATTTCGAGTCCAGCGCGCTCAGCCACTTCTAAGATCGACATCTCCATCGGAGGGTCGTTCCTCGGCATCTTCTGCAGGGCTGATCGGAACTCTTCGGAGCGGAGCGGGAAATTTCGGATTGTTGGCATCAGATGTCTCCGTTTACGTGCCACCAGTGTACCTGCTACGTATGCTTCGGAGGGCAATAACCCTACTGGCAGTGTGGTGCAGGTAACGGGTTGCAGGTTGGTTTAAGCCGGCCAAAGCCTCCTGCGTGCACGAGGGGGCGCGTGAGCATGTGTAGTCGTTTAGTTAGTATTCCTGTTACCTGCTACCTAGAATTAGCTAAGCCGTTGTTTTGTATGGAGAATTTAGGTAGCAGGTTGCGGTAGCAGGACAGGTAACAGGTAACAGGTGCTACGCGCCGGGGTACTTCTGAGCCTTCAGATGAGCGCGGGCCTCGTCCAGCGTCCATTCGTGATCCTTGTTGCGTATAACCCAGAACCTCTCGGGCTTCCCCGCCACCTTTAATGTGATCTTTTGGAAGCCTGCGGAGTGCATCTTGATGCCAAGGCTGTTCTTCTTGCCCGGCGATACGCCGCTAGGGTCTTCCGCGTAGCAATACTGCGCGAGCTCCCCATTGGTCATGAGCGCGCGCCCCTTCAGCACTGGCGTGAGTACCTGATCCGGGTCCTCCTGGAGCATCTTCACCCACTGCTCGTCTGCCCGCCGCGTGGAGTTGGTGACTTCTGCCTTATCCTCGGTCATGGGCGCCCACCCCTTAGGATCGAACCCAGAGAGGTCCACCGACAGCAGATAATCGTACACTGCCTCGGCCCCACCGTTGTCCAACCACGACCAGTACTCCATCCATTGATCTTGCCCCCACTTCGCCCCACCACGTGGAGGGCAGAACCTGATCACACACGCGCGCCTATCGTCGTCGTCCAGCTTGATAGCATCGGAGTAATTGCTGGTGCTGACGACTTGAGCGCAGTTGGGCACAGAGTATTCCGGCACCCCCTTCATGTTGACCACGAGCCTCTCGCCTGTGATCAGCATCTTGATGCGATTGGCAATCGCTATCGCCGACATCTCGCCCCCACCGTGTAGTTCGTCAAGATTGATGAACTGCTTGTTCGCGTACACACTATTGAATGACGACGCCACCTGGTCCTTGCCGATGACCACTGCGTTCGCATCACCATAAATCTTGAGCAGGGGCGCGAGGATCGCCTGCTTTCCTGTGCCGGGTGGGCCAAACAGATGCAGATAAGTAGTGAGCTTGGCGCCCAAGTGTTGCAGCGGGTACGCCATCCACTGCACCATCCACGTCCTCAGATTGCCCTCAGACACGTTATTAGCCAGTAGTGCAAGCCACGGTGCCACCCCAGCCCCCTTAGCGGCTTCTAGGCCCATGCCGAGCCACACATTTAGGTCCCCCTCGTACAGCTTCGGCTGTCCAGGTGCATACGTCAGCCGATTAACTTCCACTCGTCGTGGGTCCTGTAACCAGAGCTTCGGTACCCCAACCCACTTATCTTCGATCTCCGCCATGTAGTGCGCGTAGTTCACGTCCGTGAACGTGGCCCTGCTCATTAGATCTCCAGTGGCCTGATCCGCGATGCGGCCAAGCGAGCGGACGACGCAAACTTCCTCGTTGAGTTGGAGCTTGAGAAGCTCAACGCCAGATATTTCAATGGGCTGTCCCTCCCCACGCAGGAACTCTGCCCCAGCTTCGTCTCCATGACTGGCCACGTAATCGTCGAACCCCCAATGCTGTCCATCAGGGTCTCGCGGGAGCAGTAGGTGGGTCGCGCGCTGTCCAGTGACTTCAAATAGTTTCGCAGCGAGACGCCCAATCGCTGCTTGGATGTCCCAGTTGTCCTCGGCGTTGGA
>ERZ650310.256-NODE-256-length-16066-cov-19.587159_pt1 | contig 16066 bp, 21 predicted proteins | sample MGYA00376246_ERZ650310 | MGnify/ENA primary metagenome ERZ650310 (study PRJEB26733, sample SAMN07839286) | wastewater metagenome | biome: small river; feature: stream; material: water | place: USA: North Carolina | collected 2016-03-01 ...
TGATCCAAACGATTAGTTGCCCTGATGATAGCCTAGAGGCTTACATCAAAGCAACTAGCCCGGCAACCAATTAGAGATCCTGAAGCATCTTCCAGTTGACGACCGCCAGCCACAGCACCACGGAGAGCACCGGGGAGATCGGAGCGATGCAGATGGCAACCAGCAACAGGATCGTCTTCATGCTAGTCTCCGAGCACCACGACGAATGCCGACAGGACTCGGAGAGCAGATGCAGTCTCTGCCCTGCCGGCAGTTCTGATTGCAGCTCACAGCGGCACCTCTGCAATCTCATACTGCTGGGTGCTCTTGTTCTTGAACACGGCAAGACTAGCCGGAGCTTGGTAGCCATAGATGCGCGCCAAGACAATTGGGAGCATCTTCGGCACGAGGTAGGCCACTAGTACACTGTCAGCATTTCGCATCATTGATCCTTTTGATTGCTGCTTCAACATAGACTGCCGCGTCGAGCATCTCCTCTTGAAGATGCCGCAGCCAGTCTACCAATTCTAAGTCAGTACGCTCCGTCGTGACACCATACTTCTTGAAGCCGACCTTACTGCGCTCGAGCAGGCTAGACCGGATGGCCTCGACGTTCTTGTCTGGTGACTTAGCCGCCTCCAGCAGCTCGAGGCGAGCAACGGCACTCGCAATGTAGGGAGACTTGTGCTGATCTGCCAGCCGGCGCAGATTGCTCATCAGGTCGCTCGTACAGTGGCCTAAGCATTCACCTTCTGGGTAGTTGCATCCGCTTCCTAGACACTTCATGGTTGCACCTCCATCCGCAGACGCGTCTCGAACCAAACCAGGAAGGCTTCCAAGCCGATATCCACAGGGCAGCGCACTCGACGCTTTCCAGCCGGCAGATACCCGAACATGACTACCCTCCACTTGACGCGGTTCGACTTGTACAGCAGCACCGGTTCGCGAGTACTCCCCGCTTGCTCTTTGCATTGTTCCCAGAAACTATTCATGTTCGGATTCTCATGGTGCTTCACCTCTAGAGCAATCCAATCTAATCCGACTATATCATGACCTCCCTTATGACTCTGCATCAAGTTCCGCTCGAGCGAGGGCACTTCTCGATACGCATCCAAGTAGACCTTGGTAACCACGGGCTGCAACATCTTGACGACCTCTCGCTCGGCACGCTGGCCTTTATCACGACTGAAACTTCCACTTGCCATCTTACTCTCCTTCTCCCAGTTAAGGGTGGTTAATAATCCAAAATAAAAAATCTCTAATGACTTCAATAGGTTATATATATGTTTAATAAGTTTAATAAGTTTAATAGGGATATATAGACCTTTCTTATCTACTCTCCCCCCTTTCCACTTAAAGGGTCCCCGTAAACCCAAAACCCCCAAAAACCCATTAAACCCTAATGACTTCAATAGGTTAGCGCTGCCAGCCCCCATTAAATGCATTAAATTCGATTAACTCCAATTAGAACCAATTCCATACGCCACGCCGGAGAATTTATACTTCTCGAGTAGTTGCGGCTTGGCTACCTCGATAAGATAGCCAGAGTCAATCATGGATTGCAGGTTTCGCTTGAGCGCGTTAGTCGACCCCATCTTATCGTGACGGAAGCTGGCCACCGCGGCAGTGCGCTGGAGTAGATAGGCGTATGGAATAATCTTGGCCTTGATTAGGTCGTGCTTTCCTCCGGACGCGCTACCATACTTATTCCGGACCGAGGCGGCAGGGTGATTGAAGTAGCTTTCGATCGCACGCTTGAGGTCATGGAATTGCTTGCTGTCTCCCTGGCCCACGTCACCCTCCTTGAAACGGGCCGCAACGAGCTCGACGTCGCGCGTCACAAAGTCAATAGCCCACCGGGCCATATCGGCAGTGACGACGGGCTGGTGGGGGTTACAGCCGACGGCTAGTAGGGCGGAGAGCTTGAGAGCTTTCAAGTGGGCACGGTTCCAGACCTGCATTTCAACGTCCATCTTGCTGGCATTCATAATTCCGTCCGCCCGGGTGTCGAAGTCATCGAGCAGGGCTACACTGTGGTTATCAAGTTGTACCGGCGCGCAGGCGTTATTGTTCGAGGTGGTCAGGCTTATGGCCACCAAGTCGATAAAGCGTTGGGCAAGACCTTGGGAGGGCGGCACGTTGGCATTGCGGTTGCGCGGCACACGGTCGCCTGAATACTCAATGACCGAGAAGCGTGGAATAAGTCCCTCAGCAATGTGCGAGGCGTCAAGCCCATCGAAGAAGGTCTCGGGAGTGGACTCGCCCAGGATGGTAACGTTCGGGGCTTGGATGATCTTAGTGTTCTTGTCCGTGTCGGAGTAGACCGAAGAACGCAGCATGCGGTTCCATCCGGACTTGACATACAGGTCAAGCAGCACCTTGCGGAGCATCAGTTGCGCGGAGTTGGCGCGCTGGTCAGACAACTGTTGCAGCGTGAGGCCGAACTCGCCGAGCACCGATACAAAGCAGGGCTTATCGTTGAGTACCTTGACCAACGCCTGACCGGATGCGAATGCGGCAGGCCCGATGAATTGATCCACCATCGGAATCTGCGCGCGCACGGCGGAGATCAGATTCTCGATGCCACTGAGTGCCCCTTCCTTGCCCGAGCCGGTCTTCGCCAGCAAGATCAGATACTGGTTGAGGCCGGAGCCAGAGATGTTGTAAGAGCGCCCACAGACACCAGCTGTCAGCGCGAGAGCAGCCGCGAGGGCAATCTCTGGCACTGGGCGGATGGCCGTCTGATAGAAGTAGCTTGCCAGCTCGCCGACCAACCCAGGGGGCAGCGTTATGCCCGGAACCGACGGAGGTCTACTGGGGTCTACGGTGATCGATGTAGAACTGGGTATACCGAGGTTACCCGAGTTATTGGGTGATTGCATAACCTCGGGTAACTTTGCTATAAGTGCCTCAGCATTGGCTGCGATGGCCGTCATGTCCACAGGTGCTGGCTGCTGGGCGCGTATCTTGCCGAGTGCGAAGTTCAGATAGGTGTCATTTCGAATGGCCTTCTCTCGCTTGCCCAGGGCGCTCATGCGGAAGAGCCTTCGCACTTGCTCGTTGTCCGGCGTGTAGTACGCAATGATGGACAGCAGGGCGAAGTCGGCCTCGCTTTGGCTTGGATAGCCGGTCATGTCACCAGCGCAGAGGGCGTTGAACTTCTCGGCATTACTGGCCCGCATGGCCATGGCAATGACTTCCTCGTCTTCTTGAATGGCCTCCCGGTCGTTGAGCTCGACAGTGGCTGCCGGCTTCATCTCCCCGTAGAGCACATCAAGGAGTTGCTGGTAATCGCTGATCGGAGTATTGCGCACCACATCGCCGGTGCAGATCATATAGCGCGCTGAGCTGTAGACCTCCACGTTGTCGCGGTGCACCCCGGATGGGAGCTTGCCTTTGACAATGATATGGTACCCGCGGCCGCTGGCAGAGCGCTCGGTGTAGCTGTCAAAGGCAGTTAGGATCTTCTGATGCCTTGCCCACTCTTCTTCGCTGAGAGGCTTGTCGGGCTTGTTGTCCAGATCGATGATGCAATAGGGGTCCCAGGTGGCTAGCACGAAGCCGACGTACTTGAAGCCGGTGCGGCAGGCTTCTTCAAAGGTTCCCCAGGTGGCAGGATCGGTTACGCTGGCGGCTTGACCGGTGCGTGGGCTGACTGGAATCTTATCGACACCAGCACACACCCACTGCGGCAGAGCTCGCAGTTCGGTTGGAATGTTTTGTCTCATCTTTATCAAACCAGGTGACTGCCAGAGAGGTGCTCATACAGATATTGCACGCGGTTGACGGAAGGGTTCTTGTACGAGCCGGATACGAACTTGCGCAGCCAGTAGAATGATATCTTGGTCTCCGAATAGACCTCGAGAAGATCACGCCCTTTGAGCAGATCAATAGTCTTTAGCATCAGACTGTTGGGCTGGTCATAGGGCTCATGTTTTTGGGACATAGCTATAGACTCCGTTGTGGGGATGGACCGGCCCATTATAGGGAAAGCTAACCTTATCGGGCAAGCCTTTTTCGGGGAACCAAATAACACTTGGAGATGCTCGAGTGCCCCTTTATAATGGGCCTTCGTTCAACAAAAGGAGTTAGCATGCAAGACCCCGCGTATGTGAACATGGTGCAGAGCCTGTTCAAGACCAAAGATTTTAGTGTGGCAGCAGACGGAATGATGCACGCTGCCATCGGTGTAGCTGGTGAGGCCGGCGAGCTTCTGGATGCCGTGAAAAAGGTCTGGGCTTATGGCAAGCCGCTCGACCGCGAGAATGCCATCGAAGAACTGGGCGACCTCGAGTTCTATATGGAAGCCCTGCGCCAGCAGATCGGTGTCAGCCGCGAGCAAGTCCTCCAAGCTAATCAAGAAAAGCTTGCCAAACGTTATCCAGGTCTCCGATACTCCGACTCACTGGCCCAGCAGCGTCTCGACAAAGAGAGTACCGTCGGCCGGGATCATTTTCAACCCTAAGGAGATCAGAATGGAACTCGCGCAATCAACAAAGCTGCAGGAGTGGAATGAAGCCCTCGTCGCAGCTACCGAAGCCAAGAAGGCTATCGAGAAGGAGCAAGCGCTCCGCAAGGAAATCATGGCCTTGTTCTTCCCCGCTCCGGAAGAAGGCACCAACAAGGTAGACCTCGGCGCTGGCTGGACTCTCAAGGCCACTCATAAGATCGACCGCAAGATTGACGAGGCCGCATTGCCGGCAGTCTTCCAGCAGCTCCGCGAGATGGGCGTCAACCCCGATCCGCTGGTGCGCGCCGTGCCTGCCCTCGAGACCAAGGCATACAAGTCCCTGGCCCAGATCAACCCCGACGCTTCGCGCGTCTTCGAGCAGGCCTTGACCATCAAGCCGGGCTCCCCCACTCTGGAGCTCATCCCTCCGAAGGCGGCGTAATGGCCGTCCATATAACCACAACCCAGCAGGCCGCCCAGTTGCACGGCATTAAGTGCCTTGTCTACGGCAAGTCGGGTGCGGGCAAGACCAAGCTCGCGGCGACTGCTCCTACCCCGATCATCCTGTCGGCTGAGTCTGGTATCCTATCTCTTCGGGAGTTCCAGATCCCGATGATTCAGATCAAGACCGTCGCCGACCTGACCGAGGTGCACCAGTGGGCTCTAAACTCGGCAGAGGCCAAACAGTTCGCCACCATCTATATCGACTCCATCTCGGAGATCGGGGAGGTGGTTCTGGCGAATGCTAAGGCCCAGGTCAAAGACCCGCGCCAAGCCTACGGCGAGCTTATCGAGAAGATGATGGCGACCATCAAGGCGTTCCGCGACCTGCCCGGCAAGAATGTGGTCATGGCAGCAAAGCAGGAACCCATCAAAGATGAGATGACTGGCATCGTGCAGTACGGCCCAAGCATGCCGGGTTCGAAGCTCGGCCCTCAGCTTCCATATTTATTCGATGAAGTGTTCCGGCTCGGTGTCGGAAAGACTCCGCAAGGAGTAGAATACAGATTCTTGCAGACCGGACCCGATCTGCAGTACGACGCTAAAGACCGGTCGGGGTCTTTGGCTCCCGTTGAACGTCCCGACCTTTCGTTTGTTTTCAGCAAAATCCTAGGAGTTAGATAATGGCCCAATTGAATTTCGATGCATCGCAAGTCGCCCCGAGTGAAGTTCTCGAGGCAATCCCCGCAGGTTGGTACAACGCGCAGATGACCGCTTCCGAGATGAAGCCCACCCCTGATGGAACCGGCACTTACCTGCAAGCCGAGTTCACCGTGCTCAGCGGTGACTACGCTGGCCGCAAACTGTTCGACCGCATCAACTTGCAGAACAAGAATCCGGTGGCAGTGGAGATCAGTTACAAGACGCTGTCGGCTATCTGCCATGCTGTCGGCGTGATCCAAGTGCAAGACAGCCAGCAGCTCCACGGCCGCCCGTTGCAGCTGAAGGTCTCTTTGCGTGCTGCTGGCAAAGGTGCTGACGGCAAGCATTACGAAGCCAGCAATGAGGTCAAGGGCTACAAAGGCATGGACGGCGCCGGCGTGCCGATGGCCGGTGCTCCTGCCGGTGGTGCCCCGAGCTGGGCTCCGCAAGCTCCTACCCAGCAGGCCGCCCCTCAGTATGCACCGCCTCCGGCAGCAGCGCCGCAACAGTGGGCTCCTCCGGCTCAACCCGCTGCGGCAGCCCCTCAGCAATGGCAGCAACCCGCTCCCCAAGCGCCGCAAGCCCCTGCCCCTCAGCAATGGGCACCCCCTGCCCAGCAGGCCGCCCCAGCGCCCCAGCAAGCGGCTCCCACGCCCCCATGGCAAGGTCAGCCGACTGCCCAGGCACCCGCCGTCGGCCAGCCCGTCGCACAAAGCAACGCACTGGTACCGCCCTGGGCTCAGCCAGCTAAGTAATCGAAGCACGAGGCCCGTTCCGAAAGGTTCGGGCCTTTCTCCTCTTTGGACAACCATAATGCTACTCGCAACTAAGACTCTGCAGGCCATCGAAGAAGCCTTGCAGAAAGACCAGGGCGCCAAGTTCCGCGGCCACCTGGGTGAGCTCATGCCGCTGGCCGGCGACGCCTACAGCACCAAGGAAGACGACTGGCGCGACCACTTGGGAGCCTCTCTGATCGGCCGGGAGTGCGCACGCGAGGTCTGGTACGGCTTTCGCTGGACGACCTTGAAGAAGTTCGACGGCCGCATGCTCCGTCTGTTCAATCGAGGGCATCTCGAGGAGCCTCGCTTCATTGCCTTGCTGCTCATGATTGGCTGCCAAGTCTGGCAGATCGATACCAATGGCAAGCAGTTTCGAATTAGTGGCCACATGGGGCACTTCGGCGGTTCGCTGGACGGCGTCGCCCAGGGCATCCCCGACCTCCCGGGCATCCCGGTGCTGACGGAGTTCAAGACCCACGGGGAGAAGTCTTTTATCAAGCTCAAGGCCGACGGGGTGATGTCTGCCAAGTGGGAGCACTTTGTCCAGATGCAAATCTACATGGGAGAGAATTCCTTGACCTGGGCACTCTACGCCGCGGTCAACAAGAATACTGACGAGATCCATCTCGAGCTGGTGCAATTTGACCAGCAGCAATATCAGCGCTACCTTGACCGCTCGGCTATGATCATCGAGGCCAAAGAACCGCCGCCGAAGATTAACCAGAGCCCTGGGTGGTTCAAGTGCAAGTTCTGCGACCACGCAGACGTCTGCCATGGTGCTGGTGTCCCTGCGCGCAACTGCCGGACCTGCGTCTACTGCCACCCAGTCGACGGCGCGAAATGGGTTTGCACACTCAAGTTCGAAACCGAAGAGTTGTCAAGTGCTAAGCAACGTGTCGGCTGCGATAATTACTCCTTGAACCAGACTTTCAAAAACAAGGTGTAACATGAAGCTCCGCGATTACCAAGACGCTGCGGTCGATAGCATCTTCCAATACTTCGCCAACGGTGGCCAGGGTAACCCGATCGTGGCGCTGCCCACCGGCACCGGCAAGTCTATGGTCATCGGAGCATTCATTCGGCGCGCCATGGAGCTCTACCCTGGGACGCGCGTTATGAAGCTGACCCATGTCAAAGAGCTGATCGAGCAGAATCTGGAAAAGCTGCTGGCCATCTGGCCGACTGCCCCCGCCGGTGTTTATTCGTCCGGACTCAAGCGCAAGGATATCGGGCAGCCGATCATCTTCGGCGGCGTTGGTACGGTGGCGCGTGGCACGCCAGACCTTTTCGGGCGGATTGATCTGCTCCTGATCGACGAATGCCATCTGGTCTCCCCCAAAGAGAACACGATGTACCAGATCGTCATTCAAGGGTTGAAGGAGATTAACCCACACCTCAAGGTCATAGGATTCACGGCCACGCATTACCGCCTTGGCCATGGCATGCTGACAGAGGAGGGTGGTCTTTTCACGGATGTCTGCTTCGATATGACTCGCCTTGAGGCTTTCAACCGGTTGCTGTCAGAAGGCTACCTGTCGCGGCTGGTACCAAAGCCCACCTCCGTCCAGCTCGATGTCAGCGATGTCCACATCCATGGCGGCGAGTTCAAGCAGAACGAGCTCCAGGCGGCCGTCGACAAAGACGAGGTCACCTATGCTGCGGTTCAGGAGATGCTAGCTTATGGTCATGACCGCGCGCACTGGCTGATCTTCGCCTCCGGTATCGAGCATGCCGTTCACGTGGCTGCCATGTTGGACAGCTTGGGCGTCTCTGCCACCTATGTCCATTCGAAGATGCCAGACAACCAACGCGATGCCGCCATCCTTGACTTCAAGCGCGGTAAGTTTCGGGCCATGGTCAACAACGGTATCTTGACAACTGGCTTCGACTTCCCAGGAATCGATCTCATTGGCATGCTACGCCCGACGCAATCCCCTGGGCTGTGGGTTCAGATGCTTGGACGAGGTACGCGCCCTGTCTATGCCCTGGGCTATGACCTCAGCACTGCCTCCGGCCGCATGGATGCCATCTATTATGGTGGCAAGCAGAATTGCCTCGTGCTGGACTTCGCTGGCAATACAAAGCGTCTAGGGCCGATTAACGATCCTGTCCTGCCCAGACGTAAGGGCAAGGGCGGTGGAGTCGCCCCTGTGCGGTTATGCGAGGTCTGCGGCACCTATAACCATGCCAGCGTCCGCTTCTGCGTTGAGTGCGGTGCCGAGTTTCCGCGCGAGGTCAAGATCCGGAAGCATGCTGGGACTGACGAGCTCATCTCGGATGGCGCCCCGAAGACAGAAATCTTCAAGGTTGACCGCGTTATCTATGGTGAGCATCGAAAGGAGGGCAGACCCCCGACAATCCAAGTAAGCTACTTCTGTGGTCTGCGCATGTTCAAAGAATGGGTCTGCCTCGAGCATGAAGGCTACGCCGGCAAGAAATCTCGCGATTGGTGGCGCGAGCGCGCTCTAGATGAGCCACCTGAAACAACCGCCGAGGCTTTGGCTGGTCTCGACGTCCTTCGCACGCCAACCCATATCCGAGTCTGGCTGAAGCCCAAGTACGATGAAGTGCTGGCCTACGACTATACCGGAACATCCTTTGGAGAATCATAATGACCAAGCTAGCTGAAACCCGAGACCTCTTGCATGCCGATCTGATCCGAAACCAGATCATCCGAAGCTGCCTTAACTGCGAGTGCTTCGACAAGCAGAAAGGCGAATGCCTCGAATTCAAGGTGCGCCCACCGACCGAGGTGATCGTCTTTTCTTGCAAGGAGCACTGGATTGGAGAGATCCCTTTCTAGAATGAGAGCCTGTAAGCTCTGCGGAGCAGACATTAGCAACACCTACCATTCACGCCTGTATTGCGCGCCGTGCCAGCCGCATGCCCAGGTGGTGAAGGGAGCGCGCCTTGCGAGGGCGGAGGTTGCTAAGGCTGTCCGAAACGGCCTCCTCCCAGATGCCAAAACACTCCGATGCCGTGATTGCGGGAAGCCGGCTACCCAGTGGGAGCACCGCGACTACGCAAAGCCCTTGGAGGTCGAACCGGTCTGCGGAAGCTGCAACTGTTGGCGAGGCGAGGGTAAGCCCTTATGAGGGTTTTTAGGATCATCTTCTTTGAAAAAGGTGTTGCTACCCTATCGGGTTGCCCCTATAATTCATTCATGGATCAGAAGAACAGATCCTAAACCTCAACAGCCAACCTAGGAGTTTCTCATGTACTATATCACCACCAAAGCAGCCGTCCTCCCCTTCGCCCTCCTGGGCGAGCACGCCAGCCGCGCAGATGCACGCCAGATGGCAAAGGAGCTCGGAGGCACTTGCCGCACCCAAGCTGAATACGACGAGCTGGTTGCCCTCCATGCTACCGAAGTCCCTACTGAAGTGGATCAAGCTACCTTCGAAGAAGTCCAAGAGACCGGCGACCTCGAAGAGCGTCTTGAGGTTGCCTTGGCAGTGGTCGATCAAGAAGAAAAGAAAGCCCCCACCGTCAAGGCCGACGTGGTACATGAGTCCACAGCTGAGCGTCCTTGCAAGCTGGTGTGGCACATCGCCGACGAGATGGTCGCCGCTAACCCGGCAGTGCGCCGCAAAGATGTTTTGGCAGCCTGCGTCGCTCGAGGCGTGGCCTTCTACACAGCTCGCACTCAGTACCAGCAATGGCTTGGTATTCAGAAAGAGATGGCCGCTCGTGAAGCAGCTCAAGCCACCAAATAAAGATGCCTGCTACTGCGACCGATGCCAAGGCGCCCTCCGCGAGTGAGGGCGTCACCCAGCGGACCCGACCGGAGAAAGGTTCGGGGACCACCACTGGCCGATCCCTTTACCCCATGAACGCGGAGCCTCTATGAAATACATGCTTATTGACGTCACCAACGTCGAAAGTACGGCGGTTATTGCCATCGCCACGCAACGTCCGGTTGTCCTGCTGGGCAAAGTCCATGCCGCCCAGGGTCGCAAGGTTATAGCCCCGCCTCTTGAGGGTCGGAGCTTTGCCAAGCTCGACAAGCGGGCCTTGCAATATCTCTACTGGAACACCTGCAAGGAGACCCCTCCGGATGAATACGGCGACCTTGTTCGCAACTGCCTCGCCAAGCTGAATGCCCTACCGGAGGATGCTACCCCAATCGAAGACCTCGAGCGCGAGGCGACCAAACTCTATCCGGAGACTCCGACCACCAGCAGCGAAGAGAAAGCGCCCAGGGAGCCCGGTGCTCCGCCGCCCAGGCCGAAGGCTACTTCGACGACCGGGCGCGTGTGGGAGATCGCTGACCGCATGCTGGCTGCTGGCTCAACTGATCGCAAGGCTGTCATCGCAGCCTGTGAAGCCGAAGGCATTAACCCCTCCACGGCATCGACGCAATACGGAAAATGGAAGGCATCTAAATTGTAGGACAAGAGGGCTTGACCTAGTCAGGCCTCCCGGATATTATTCAGGTCATGGGAAGCACCCATATCAACCACTTACCACCTAGGAGTTAGAAATGACTGAAGAAGCGAAGACCGAAGCCGTCGAGAAGGCACCCAAAGTTGAACAAAACGGTGTGTCCCGTCCGAAGGTTGGCACCGTCACCGAACGCGTCTGGGCGATTGCCGATGCCTTGTCCACCGCTGTCGGCAAAGCCGTGGAGCGCAAGCCGGTCCTCGACGCAGCTGTTGCCGAAGGCATCAACCCCGCCACCGCTGCCACCCAGTATGGCCGCTGGTGCAAGTTCTTCGGCGTCGTGAAGACGCTGGGCGAAAAGGCTGTCAAAGAGCCCAAGGCTCCGAAGGCACCGAAAGCTGCTAAGGCCAAGGCCGCAGCTGAAGCTGACGTCTCCGTCGAGGAAGAACAAGCATCTTAACTCCTTCTGGCTGTTGGGGTTCAGGGGCACTTCGGTGCCCCTTTTTGTTGAGGACTGTTCAAAAGGAGAGTTGTGTAGCCTGGCAGTCGGGCTTATAATTGGAATTCCTTATCAGGAGTACCCAATGAACCAACAGCCAATTGAAAAGCGGATCTCTCGGGATGATGGCATCCTCAGTGTCCACAGTATCTTTCACACCATCCAAGGCGAAGGCCCGTTCTGCGGAACGCCGGCAGTCTTCATTCGTCTGGCAGGGTGCAACCTCCAATGCCCAGCATGCGACACGGATTACACCTCCAGCCGCTGGGACTCCGGGCCGTTGGCCATCCTTGACTATGTCCGCGAACAATCTGCTTATGGACTTGTGGTCATCACAGGCGGAGAGCCTTTCCGGCAAGACCTTGCCAAGCTCCTCAACGTCCTGACGGATGCTGGCTACTATGTCCAGATCGAAACCAATGGCACGCTCGAGCCAGCTGATGTCCCGTATTCGCTGGTGACCGACATCCGCACCGGCGTCTACGTCGTCTGCAGCCCAAAGGCCGGCAAAGTCCATCCTCGCATTGCTGAGGTAGCCTGCTGCTACAAATACGTCCTCTCCCAGGACAGCATCCACGCCGATGGGCTGCCCCTGCGCGCCCTCGAGCATACTGCCAGCCCATTCGTGGCTCGGCCTCCAAAGAATTGGCATCGCCCGATCTACGTCCAGCCGGTGGACTCGAAGGACGAGACAACCAATGGGCAGCACCTCAAGGCTGCCATCAACTCCTGCATGAAGAATGGTTACATCCTTCAGCTGCAGATCCACAAACTTATCGACATGGAGTAAGACATGAAAAAAGCCTTGGTAATCCTTTCCGGTGGGCAAGACTCGACCACCACCTTGTTCTGGGCGAAGGAGTGTTTCGACGAGGTCCACGCCATTACCTTCGACTATGGCCAGCGCCACAGAATCGAGCTGGACGCCGCAGTTAAGGTGGCGGCAATGGCGAAGGTCGCCAGCCATGAGATCGTCGCGCTACCGGGCGTTTTGCGCTCGACAAGCCCCCTTACCAGCGACGCCGAGCTGGAGCAGTACGAGGACGCCAGCCAGATGGAGGCTGTCATCGGCAATCGGGTGGAGCTGACTTTTGTTCCGATGCGAAATACCTTCTTCTTCACGGTGGCCATGAACCGCGCCGTTGCCCTGGGCGCCAATCATCTGGTGACTGGTATCTGCCAAGAGGACAATGCCAACTATCCTGATTGCACCGAGAAGTTCCGCAACGCCTTCGAGCGGATGGCAAACCTGTCCCTGGGTACCAAGCGCTTCTTCATCCATGCCCCACTGATGTATCTCAGCAAGGCCAAGACTGTGATGATGGCCAAGGCTATGCCGGAGTGCTGGGAAGCGCTGGCATACTCGCACACCAGCTACGACGGCAAGTACCCGCCGACCGACAAGAATCACTCCAATGTGCTGCGCGCCTACGGCTTTGAAGTCGCTGGCCTGCCCGATCCGCTGGTGCTGCGTGCTCACCGCGAAGGCTTGATGGAGTTGCCGGGTACCCCAAACTATCGTAACATTCAACTCTCACTGTTCAACGAGGAAAACTGAAATGCCCATCCAAGCCCACCGCTACCACGATATCTCCGTAGGCCATCGCGTCTACAATCAAGGCTCCAAGTGCGAGATGCTGCATGGCCATAACTACCGAATCCACTTCAACGTCGAAGCCCAAGAGCTAAACGAAATCGGCATGGTGCTGGACTTCGGTATCATCAAGTCGACGCTCTGCATGTGGATCGAAAACAACTGGGATCATAAGTTCTTGATCTGGGAGCAAGATCCATGGTCGCGCTATCTGCTTGAGATCGACCCGACAGTTGTGTGGACATCCTTTAACCCGACCGCCGAGAACATGGCCAAGTTCCTTGTCGAAGTCGTCGGCCCTGAGCTGCTGGTCGGCCATGCCTGCAAGCTGGTCTCCGTGACCGTCGAAGAGACCCGCAAGTGCTCCGCCTCCTTCAACCTCCCACAAGGCTACAAAGAATGAAAGTCCTAACCAATCAAGATGTCCGTGCTCTTGCAATCGATCTTGCCTCACGTGCCGCTGTTCTTGGCCTGGGCGCGAAGCTGTTTTCTATCCCGCGCGGAGGCATCCCGGCAGCCTATGCCATGCAAGCTATCGAATATCGCTTCGAGATTGTGGAGGACCCAGCAGCCGCAGACTTCTTCCTCGACGACATCATCGACTCCGGCTCAACCATGCAGCAGTGGTGTGATGAATATCCCGGAAAGCCCTTTGTCGCGCTCATCGATAAGACCGATCCATCCTGCCCATATCGTGATGAATGGGTGCGCTTCCCTTGGGAGGGCACAGAGCGCTCAGAAGACGATACCATCGTCGGGACGCTGACTAACCGGATCATCGAGGCTGGTGCACCTTTCCTTGCCAACGACAATATCGCGGCCTTCTTGCAAGGCGGTGAGCTGAACTTGCTGCAGGAGGAGGTGGCCCGTCGGGCAGAGCACTTCCTCCGTGGACTCGTGATCGATGTCGACAATGACCACAACACCGTCGGGACGGCCAAGCGCATCGCCAAGATGTACCTCCGCGAGGTGTTCAAAGGTCGTTACCTCCAACCGCCAGCCATCACGGACTTCCCTAATGCCAAGGGGCTGGACGAGATGTACATGACCGGGCCGATTACGGTGCGCTCTGCTTGCAGCCACCACTTTGTCCCAATCGTCGGGCGCTGCTGGATCGGCATTATCCCAGGCGAGCGGGTCATCGGGCTGTCCAAGTTCAACCGTATCGTCGAATGGGTTGCCAGCCGTCCGCAGATTCAAGAAGAATTGGTTATGCAAATTGCCGATTTCATTGAACAGCAGATCCAGCCGAAGGGCTTGGCGGTCGTCGTGGAGGCCACCCACCTCTGCATGACGTGGCGCGGTGTGCGCGAGCCGATGGAAGCCAAGATGACGACCAATGTGATGCGCGGTGCCTTTCGCGATAAGCCGGAGGCCCGAGCAGAGTTCATGACCTTAGTTGCCAAGGGATGAAACTGTACCTAGCCGGTATCTATACAGCGAACTTCAAGATAGGGGGTTCGCTGTATAACCGCCTCACCGAGAACGAAAAGAGGCAACGCGAGAGCGCGACCAACTTGCTTGAGTCGTTCCACTATATCCACCGCCAGTCCTTTGTGGATAGCATCCGCGGGGATGGTCGAAAGGTCTTTCTCGACTCCGGAGCCTTCTCCGCCTTTACCAAGGGGGTGTCCGTCGACATCCCAAAGTATTGCGATTACATCAAGCGCAATAAAGATATCATCGAGCACGTCGATGGAACCATCCTGGCATCTGTACTGGACGGCATCGGGGACCCGCTCAAGACCTACCAGAACCAGCTTGAGATGGAGCGCCTTGGTGTGCGTCCGCTGCCCTGCTTCCACTATGGCGAAGACGAGCGGTACCTCGAGTGGTACATTGCCAACTACGACTACATCACCATCGGTGGCATGGTGCCTATCTCTACCCCACAGCTCAAGATATGGCTTGACCGGATCTGGGAGAAGTACCTCACCAATGGCTCCGGCAGGCCCAGGGTCAAGGTTCACGGATTCGGCCTGACGACTGTGTCTCTGATGGAGCGCTATCCTTGGTATTCAGTTGACTCCTCGTCCTGGGTGCAGATTGCCCGGGTCGGTGGGATGATGCTTATGCCGGAGGCGCGCGTCATCAACGTCTCCGACCAGAGCCCGCAGCGCCGCGTAGAAGGCCAGCATATCGATACGCTGACGCCTCCCCTGCGGAAAGCAGTCGAGGACAAGCTGCGCGCTTGCGGTGTTGATACGGATCGGATGCGGGAGACTTACCTCTCGCGGTGGTGCTACAATATCTGGGCATTCGACCAGCTTGGCATTCAACACTTCGAGGCCGATCCAAAGTTCGTGCCCGATCAAATAGGATTATTCTGATGCTTGACTCCCTCCGCTTTGTGCAGGGGGCGGTCGCGAAGAAAGACTTCGTGCCGTCTCTCACCCATTTCCGAATCCAAGGCGGTACCATTCGCGGGTTCAACGGCATGCTGGCGCTCTGCTGCCCCATCGATGTCAACCTCGACTGCAGTCCGAAAGCGCTGCCCTTTGTCAAGGCCATCCAAACATGCAAGGATACGATTCAGCTCCACCTAACCCAGGCCGGTCGGCTGTCTGTTAAGTCCGGGAAGTTCAAAGCACTGGTCGATTGCATCCCGGACGAATACCCAAGCGTGGAGCCTGAAGGTGTGGTCATGCCACTTAACGGAGAGCTGCTGAAGGTGCTCAAGCTCCTGACTCCGTTCATCGCGGATGATGCTTCCCGTCCCTGGGCGCGCGGTATTCTTCTGCGAGGGCAATCTGCCTTTGCGACAAACAACATCGTGCTGATTGAGTGCTGGCTTGGATACACTTTTCCGGTCGAGCTAAATATCCCGCGGTCGGCCGTAGTAGAGATGATCCGTATCGGGGAAGAGCCTGAGCGCCTCCAGATTTGCGAGAACAGCGTGACCTTCCACTTCTCTGGCAACCGCTGGCTGCGCACGCAAACCTATTCTACGCAATGGCCGGACATCGGACGCATCCTCGACAAGCCTTCCAACCCCCTTGCGCTCCCTGATGGTCTGTGGGAGGCGGCTGCTGACCTCGCCCCGTTCGTCGACGAGCTCGGGCGCCTCTTCCTTTCGAATGGCATGGTGACCACAGGGCATGGCGAAGGTGCTGGTGCTTCCATCGAAGTTCCGGGAATCCTTGATAATGGGTGTTTCAACGTTCAACAGGTGATGCTCCTCAAGGGCGTCGCCAAGACAATCGATATGACTGGTTACCCTGGGCCGTGCGCCTTCTTCG
>ERZ650310.257-NODE-257-length-16056-cov-12.142554_pt1 | contig 16056 bp, 12 predicted proteins | sample MGYA00376246_ERZ650310 | MGnify/ENA primary metagenome ERZ650310 (study PRJEB26733, sample SAMN07839286) | wastewater metagenome | biome: small river; feature: stream; material: water | place: USA: North Carolina | collected 2016-03-01 ...
CAGATTTTCCAAATTTAGACCCGTCAGCTTTTGTAATCAAAGGACAAGTCATGGCATAGGCTTTAGCACCTTCGGCATTCATTCTACGTACCAATTCGGTTCCCGTAGTTATATTTCCCCATTGATCAGAACCTCCCATTTGCAACAAACAGTTGTATTCTTTATGCAAATGATAAAAATCGTATCCTTGAATTAATTGGTACGTGAACTCCGTAAACGACATTCCTTCACCTTCTCCAGACAATCGTTTCTTTACCGAATCTTTCGCCATCATATAGTTAACTGTGATTCGTTTACCCACATCACGAGCGAAATTGATGAATGACAAATCTTTCATCCAATCGTAGTTGTTCACTAAAACGGGTGCGTTGACATCTTTAGAATTAAAATCTAAGAAACGAGAAAGTACCGCCTTAATTCCTTCTACATTATGAGCTAAAGTCGCTTCGTCTAGCAAATTTCTCTCATCTGATTTTCCTGATGGGTCTCCAATCATTCCCGTTGCGCCACCTACCAAGGCAATCGGTTTATGTCCAAAATTTTTCAAATGAACTAGCAATAAAATTGGCACCAAACTCCCAATGTGCAACGAATCAGAAGTGGGGTCAAATCCAATATAGGTCGTTGTCATTTCTTTTAAAAGTTGTTCTTCGGTTCCCGGCATGATGTCATGAACCAAGCCACGCCATTGTAATTCTTCTACTAAATTTTTCATTTTGATAATCAATTTGCGCAAAGATAGCCATTTCAACAGCAATTGCAAAAATCAATTTCAATAGCAAAAATCAAAATTCAAATCCGTTAAATCCTTGTAATCTGTGGCAAAAAAAATTATCTTTACCACATGATTTTAGTTACAGGAGGAACTGGTTTAGTAGGCGCGCATCTCTTACTCCATTTAGTAGAGAATGGCAAAAGTGTGCGAGCAATTTATCGTACAGCAACTTCTATTGAAAAAACTAAAAATTTATTTTCAATCTACCATAAATCTAACTTATTTGAAAAAATCGAATGGCTAGAAGCCGATATTCTTGACATTCCCTCTTTAGAAATAGCCTTCCAAAACGTGAATTACGTTTACCATTGTGCCGCGCTAATTTCTTTTGATCCAAAAGACGAAGATGCCATTCGTAAAACGAATATTGAAGGCACAGCCAACATTGTTAATTTTTGCTTGGCCTACAACATCAAGAAAATGCTATTTGTGAGTTCGATTGCCGCATTAGGAGATCCAAATGCAGCCGAAACTATAATTTCTGAAACAACTGAATGGAATCCCGAAAAACCACATAGTGACTATGCTATTTCAAAATATGGTGCCGAAATGGAAGTTTGGCGAGGTCAACAAGAAGGCTTAAACGTACTCATTGTCAATCCCGGAATTATAATAGGCCCTGGATTTCAAGAGCAAGGAAGTGGCGCTTTATTTTCGGCCGTTGCCAAAGGAATGCCTTTTTACACCTTAGGTACTACAGGATTTGTTGCAGTTAGCGACGTGGTAGAAATGAGTGTAAAATTAATGGCAAGTGACATCAAAAACGAACGATTTACCTTGATTGAAAATAATTATTCGTTTCAAGAAATACTAAATTGTATTGCTGACAGCCTACAGGTCAAAAGACCTCAATGGCATGCTACACCTATTGTAATGAAAGTATTTTGGAGAATAGATTGGTTCTTGAATGCCTTTCTATTTCAAAAAAGAAAAGTATCTCGTGCTAGTGCCAAAGCTTCGTATTCGAAAAGCAACTATGACAACACTAAAATAAAAACCGCATTGAATATTGACTTTAAATCGGTGAAAGAATATTGCAATCAAATACTAAATCCACACTCTTAAAATAAATTTATGTCATTAATAACCGTACAAACGACTATAACAGCATCCGTGGCAACTGTTTGGGAATGTTGGACAAAACCAGAACATGTCACGAAATGGAATTTTGCTAGTCCTGATTGGCATTGCCCAAAAGCAACATCTGTACTAGAAGTAAATGGAGAATTTCATCATATTATGGCTGCCAAAGACGGTTCATTCGAATTCGATTTTTGGGGAAAATTCACTCAAATTGAAATAGAAAAACAAATCCAAATCGAATTAGGTGATTCCCGTAAAGTAACCGTTCTTTTTGAAACTAAATCGGACCAAACCACATTGGTTACGGAACATTTTGAACCAGAAAATCAAAATCCATTAGACCTTCAAAAAGCAGGATGGCAAGCCATATTGGATAACTTCAAACAATATGTTGAAACTATAGTATAATGTTTTATTTCAAGAATAGGATTACTGCATAAAAAAAGCCTCTCAATTTCTTGAGAGGCTTTATGTTGGTCTACAAGGACTCGAACCTTGAAAGACTGCACCAAAAACAGTTGTGTTACCATTACACCATAGACCAGCAGTGCTGTTAAGCGAGTGCAAATTTAATACAAATTTTATTTTGCGCAAACTTTTGGATTGTTTTTATCAAAAAACTTTTGGGTTTCCCCCAAAGCAATCAGAAACCAACTAAAAACCAATTCATTACTAACTGGTTTACGATATTAGAATTTTTTGTTAATGATCGCCTCATTACATAAAAAAACATTTTCTTTGCATTTAAAATAAAAACCCAATTTTAGACATGAATAAGGCCGATTTCAATTTTAATAAATGGAACACCATTTTAGGTTGGTTTGCATTTGCGGTAGCATTAGTAACTTACACCCTTACCGTTGAACCTACTATGAGTTTTTGGGACTGTGGTGAATACATTGCCACATCGGCAAAGTTAGAAGTTGGTCACCCGCCTGGAGCACCATTATTCCAAATGATTGGAGCTTTTTTTGCCATGTTTGCTTTCGACAAAGAACATATTGCCTTGATGGTCAACATGACTTCTGTGGTATCCAGTGCCTTTACTATTTTGTTTTTATTTTGGTCGTCTAGTATGATTTTGAAAAAAATCATCGGTTCATATAACGAGATTAACAAAGACAATTCTATAGTTATCTTGGGAAGTTCGTTAGTAGGTGCTTTAGCCTATACTTTTTCAGATAGTTTTTGGTTCAATGCCGTAGAAGCCGAAGTATATGCTATGGCTTCTTTATTGATTGCGTTACTTTTATGGTTAGGATTGCGATGGGAACAAGAAATGAATACACCAAGAGGTGACAGATGGTTATTGATTATTTCATTAGTAATTGGACTTTCCTTTGGGGTTCACTTCATGGCTTTGCTAACAATTCCTGCCATTGGGTTTTTATATTTTTTCAAAAATTACAAAACCGTAACTGTCAAAAATTTCATCATTGCTAATGTAGTGGTGATTTCGATTTTGTTGTTTATCTTCAAAATGTTGTTGCCATTAACTATGGCTTTCTTTGGTAAAACCGAAATTTTCATGGTCAATGAAATGGGATTACCTTTTAATTCAGGAACCATTTTTGTCACTCTTTTATTGATTGCTTTCTTCTACTTTGGATTGCGTTATACCAAACAAAAAGGGTTGGTTTTTTACAATACCATTATTCTTTGCACGTTGTTTATTTTAATTGGATTTTCGACTTGGATGATGTTGCCAATTCGTGCCAACGCCAATACTGTCATTAACGAAAATAAACCTTCTGATGCTGCAGAAGTTCTCGCGTATTACAACAGAGAACAATATGGTGTCAATCCGCTTTTTTACGGACCTCAATACACCGAAACATTTGCAGGATTGGACAAAAACAATCCGTATTTAGACAAGGCTCCAAACTACGAAAGAGATTACACAACAGGTAAATATGAAATTACCAATAATTTCAAAAATGCAGAACAAAATAGCGATGACAATCAGAAAACTATTTTGCCAAGATTATGGAGTTCAGAGCATATTGCAAACTATATCAACTTCACTCATCCGCCTGAATTTAAAATCAATTATGATTATCCATTTGAGGAAGATTTGGCCAAATACGGCATTGATGCTAAACAATTAAGCGAAGAAGAATACAATAAAGCGATTGCGCAATTGAAAGGAGAAATTGAGAAAGTGGTTGCCGAATTCAGACAAGCCTACGCTCAAAAACAAATCGACAATGATGGTTACGTGTCTTTCTTGAAAAACTATGGTGATTATTTAATCATTGAAAAACCAACTACTGTTGACAATTTCAGTTTTATGATTGAGTACCAATTTGGGTACATGTACTGGAGGTATTTGATGTGGAATTTTGTGGGACGCCAAAATGATGTACAGGGGAGATATGATAATTTGAACGGAAACTGGATTAGCGGAATTCCATTTATGGACAGTTTGCACTTAGGTTCCCAAGATAATTTACCTTCAGATGTATTGAATAACAAAGGACGCAACACCTACTTCTTCTTACCATTTATTTTAGGATTAATAGGATTGATGTACCACGCTAGTAAAGACCGAAAAAGTTTTTACGTATTACTTTCTTTGTTTTTATTCACCGGAATCGCATTAAAAATATACTTAAATGAACGACCTTTTGAACCTCGCGAACGCGATTATGCTTTAGTAGGTTCTTTTTATGTATTTGCAATTTGGATTGGTTTTGGCGTCTATTCGCTTTATGAAAGTACCAAAAAATATTTGGCTCCAAAAATTGCTGGACCGGTTTTAATTGCAGGAAGTTTATTAGCGGCACCAGTTCTTATGGGATTCCAAAACTGGGATGATCACGATCGTTCTGACCGTTATACTGCCGTAGCGATGGCTAAATCGTACCTGAGTTCTTGCGATAAAAACGCCATCTTATTTACAATTGGTGACAACGATACTTTTCCGCTTTGGTATGCTCAAGAAATTGAAAAGTTCCGTACCGATGTGAAAATTGTCAACACCAGTCTTTTCATGACTGATTGGTACATTGACCAAATGAAAATGAAAAGCTACGAATCTGACCCGCTACCTATTTCATTTAAACACAGTGAGTATGTAGGTGATAAATTAGATTATGTAGCCCATATTCCTAAAATTGAAACCCGATGGGATGTGAAAGATTTTATCGCTTTCATCAAGAATCCTAAGTCAACGGTAGAAATGCAAAATGGACAAACCATTCATTTTTATCCAACGAATAAAATCAGAATTCCTATCGACAAAAACACCATTATTAAAAACAAAGTGGTGAGTCCACAATACAATGATTCTATTGTTTCAGCAATTGATATTGACATCAAAGGAAGTGCTATTTACAAAAACAGACTGATGATGTTGGATTTAATTGCCAATAACAATTGGAAAAGACCAATCTATTTTAGCGGTGGCTCTTTTGACGATGATGATTACATCTGGATGAAAGACTTTATGCAATTAGAAGGAATGGTTTATAAACTAGTTCCTGTAAAAACGGCTATGAAAAAAGAGGGTAGTCAAATGGATATGGGACAAATTGACTCCGATGTAATGTACAACAAAGTAATGAAATGGGATTGGGGTAATAGCGAAAGTAATACCATTTATCACGACCCAGAAACCCGTAGAAATAGTATTACCTATCGAATGAACTTATCTCGATTAATGGATCAATTAATCAAAGAAGGCAAAAAAGAAAAAGCTAAAAAAGTGATTGACTTAGCTATGACCAAGATGCCAGTAGATAAATTTGATTATTATTCTCTAGTGGATCCATTTGCAAAAGGGTATTATGAAGTGGGCGAAAAAACAAAAGCACAACAATTACTTACCCAATTAATTGGCAAATATACTGAAGACCTCAACTATTACAGCCAACTTTCGGCATCAGAGCAAGTGGATATTGCAACTGAAATCATTACCGACATTGAGCGTTATAGAGGACTTTTAGAAATCATGAAAGAAAGTGGCGATCTAGCATTTTATAACAAATCAAAAAAAGCATTCAATACGTACATTAGCGTATTTGAACGTTTTGGAAGAGAAAAAGAATAACATTTCAACCACACGAAATAAAAAAAGCAGCACTAATTGGTGCTGCTTTTTTTATTCTTATTTTTTAGACGTAGAGGGTATAGAATCTTTCGCTTTTCCAGCTTGCTGTTTTTTCTTTTTCAGTTTTTCAAGTCGGATTTTGTTTTTCTTTTCTTCCGCTTTAATTAAGGCTTTAGCTTTTTTCTTATCCGTATCTAATCGTTTAGCTACTTGCTCAATCATCACTTTATATGCTTTATAATCAGAAGCGTAATAGACATTATTTTGTGCCAGTTGCAAACTATCTATTTTATACTTTTTATAAATAAATTGTTTGGGTCTAATTTGATTCGAATCTAAAACAGCGGGGTTTTGATATTTAATTGCTTCTAATAAAGTTAAATCATACATGATATCGACCATCTGCGCTCTTTCAATCAAATGTTTTGGCTTTTTAACCAAATCTTCTTTACAACCCCAAAAGGTCAAAATCGCTAAAAATGGCACTATCTTCTTCATCCTTATTATCTATTAAATAACAATCGTTTTCCTGCACGAATGTCTTTTACTTTAAAAGCATTATAAACCAATTGTCCGTTTACAAATGTATGGGTAATTCTTGATTTAAAAGTGAAGCCTTCAAAAGGAGACCAACCGCATTTAGATAAAATATTTTCTTTCTTTACACCCCAAGGCAAACTTGCATCAACAATTACCAAATCAGCATAATAGCCTTCTTTGATAAAGCCTCTTTTTTCAATTTTGAAAATTTTAGCCGGATTGTGACACATTTTCTCTACAATCTTCTCAATACTTATTTTTCCTTGATGATACGCTTCAAACAAAGCTACCACCGCGTGTTGAACCAATGGTCCTCCAGAAGGTGCATTCAAATACGATTGCTGTTTTTCTTCTAAGGTATGAGGTGCATGGTCCGTAGCAATCACATCAATTCTATCATCTAATAAAGCTTTCCAAAGCGCATCTTTATCCTGCGCTGTTTTCACTGCTGGATTCCATTTGATAAAGTTGCCTTTGGTCGCATAATCTTCATTGGTAAACCATAAATGATGCACGCAAACTTCAGCTGTAATTTTTTTGTCCTCCAATGGAATTTTATTGGTAAACAAATCCATTTCTTTAGCAGTTGACAAATGGAAAATATGCAAACGAGCGCCTGTTTTTTTTGCCAAAGCAATTGCTTTTGACGACGACAGATAACACGCCTCTGCACTTCGAATTAAGTGATGTGCCGTAACTGGAACATCTTCCCCATATTGTTCTTTATATTGAGCTAAATTATTTTTAATTGTCGTTTCATCTTCACAATGCACGGCAATTAACATTGGAGTACTTGAAAAAATACGTTCTAAAGTGGCTTCGTTATCCACTAACATATTTCCTGTAGAAGAGCCTAAAAATATTTTAATTCCTGCAACATTCTTTGGATTAGTTTTTAAAACCTCCTCTAAATTATCATTCGTTGCTCCCATCATGAACGAATAATTCGCAAATGATTTTCGGGAAGCAATTTCGTATTTTTCTTCTAAAATTTCTTGTGTTACCGCATTAGGCACAGTATTCGGCTGTTCGATGAAAGAAGTGATTCCCCCTGCCACAGCAGCTCTCGATTCCGACTCAATATCACCTTTATGCGTAAGTCCTGGCTCTCTAAAATGCACTTGATCATCAATTGCTCCAGGAATTAAATAATTCCCCTCGGCATCAATAATTTTACATTCGGCTGATTTGGCGCTAATCTTTTCGGCAATTTCAACAATTAAGTCGTCCTCAATCAAAACATCGCCTTCAAAAATCGTCCCTTCGTTTACTATTTTGGCATTCTTAATTAAAACCCTGTTCATCCTATCTTTTTCTTATAATGTATTGACTAATCTTTTTAATCGTAGTGCAATTACCCCAAAAACAGCTTCCACGATAATAGAATTGCTCATTTTTGATTGTCCTTTGGTTCTATCAGTAAAAATAATAGGCACCTCGGTAATTTTAAAATTTTTACAGAAAGTACGGTACTTCATTTCGATTTGAAATGCATACCCCACAAACTTGATTTGATCTAAATGGATACTTTCTAATACTTGTCTTTTGTAACACACAAATCCAGCGGTAGCATCATGAATTTTCATTCCGGTGATTAGACGTACATACACCGATGCGAAATACGACAACAATACGCGACTTAAAGGCCAGTTAACTACATTAACACCGGTCACATATCGAGAACCCACTGCCAAATCAGCATCACCAAAATGACACGCATTATATAATTTTTCTAAATCATGTGGATTGTGCGAAAAATCAGCATCCATTTCAAAAATGAAATCGTATTGATGTTGCATTGCCCATTTAAAACCATGTACATAAGCCGTTCCTAAACCCGCTTTCTTTGCTCTTTTTTCCAAAAACAAACGCCCTGGAAATTCTGATTGAAGTGCAATGACTTTATCTGCAGTATGGTCTGGCGAATTGTCGTCAATAATCAGAACATGAAATGGCTTATGTTGTGAAAGCACAGTTCTAATGATGCTCTCCACATTTTCAATTTCGTTATAGGTAGGGATTATAACAATACAGTCATTCATCTTTTTGAGTAATTTCAACGCAAAAGTAAACTTTTTATGCCATTTGAGTCATAATAAAATTATAATAAAAAGAATGAAATAAAAAATTAGTAATTTTGTCACACTATGACTGAATACGTACTTCATCCCCGCATCACCGAGAATACCGATTGGGCAACACTTTTATTTTTAATGTGTTTTGCAACCATTGCAATTACCAAATCTGTGTTTGAAAATCGATTCAGTGATTTTGCCAACTTACTTTTTTCAGATAAATACAACAAGGTATATCGTGAAAGCAGTAATTTAAAAAACGGCTTTACCATTGCTTTGTTTTTTGTTCAAGTCATTTCTTTAGCATTTTTTATCCAACTTTCTTTAAGCATTTATGGGTACGGGAGCAAAACAGACTGGATGCAATACATTCAAATTATTGATTTTTTACTTTTCTTCATTTTGGCAAAAGTATTAGTCGAAAAAATCATCGCTACTTCATTTCATATTGAAGAATTTGTAGAACAATTCAACCATCAAAAAGTAACCTATCGAACTTATATTGGACTTATTTTACTTCCAATTAATATGTTATTTTTCTATTTTGACCATATCTCAACAGTCATTCCCTCCATTATTATCGCAATCGTAATAGTAGCTAACCTAATAACTTACAGTATTTCTATAAAAAATTATCAAAATTTAATATTCAGTAAGTTGTTTTATTTTATTTTGTATCTTTGCGCTCTCGAAATAGCCCCTTACTATTTCATGTATTATTGGTTTACAAAAGGAATTGCTTAGAAAAAGTTAAATATGAAAGTGAAAACAATTTTGGTGTCGCAACCAGAGCCTAAAGTGGAGAATTCTCCTTACTTTGAGCTGCAACAAAAACATAAGGTAAAAATTGATTTCAGACCTTTTATTCACGTAGAAGGGGTTAGTGCCAAAGAAATTAGACTACAAAAAATCGACCTAAATAATTACAGCGCAATTATTTTAACAAGTAAAAACGCAGTAGATCACTTTTTTAGAGTGGCTGACGAAATGCGTTATAAAGTTCCTGAAGGATTAAAATATTTTTGCCAGTCAGAAGCTATTGCTTTTTACCTTCAAAAATATGTGGTGTATAGAAAACGTAAAATCTATGTAGGACCAAAAGATTTTGCCGATTTGTCTCCGCTTATCAAAAAATACAAAGACGAAAAATTCTTATTGCCAGCTTCAGACCAATTGAATGCCGATATTCCTGTTACTTTAAACGGTTTAAAAGTAGATTGGACTCCAGCAACTTTTTACAAAACAGTAATGAGTGATTTATCTGACTTAGCCGATGTGTATTATGATGTTTTGGCGTTCTTTAGCCCAACAGGAATAAAATCATTGTTCAAAAACTTCCCTGATTTCAAACAAAACGATACGCGTATTGCTGTTTTTGGAAGCACTACTCAAAAGGAAGCTTTAGATCACGGTTTACGTATCGATATTATGGCTCCAACACCTGGAACACCATCCATGACAATGGCACTGGAAAAATACATTGCCGAAGCCAATAAAGGAAAATAAAATTTCTTATAAATACAATTCAAAAACCATCCTTTCGGATGGTTTTTTTATAAACTAAAACAAATAAAAATAATTAAATTCATTTTATTTTTTCTACTTTTGATTTTCAATTTAAACTAAAATCTGTTTTTTAGTTACAATTAATAAACCATGAAAATCAATTCACTACAAGTAGAAATAGACGGAATCGACAAAGAAATTTTGCGCGATTTAATGGAAGATGCTAGAAAACCTATCTTACAAATCGCTAATAAAATTGGAATCTCAGGAGCTGCTATTCATCAACGGTTACGAAAACTCGAACAATCTGGAGTTATTTCAGGCTCCAAGTTCACTGTCAATCACAAAGTGTTAGGCTACAATACTATGGCATTTGTTGGAATCTATTTGGACAAAGCCGCTCGAAATTCGGAAGCAGTTCGTGACTTGAAAAAGATTCCCGAAGTATTGGAATGTCACTATACTACTGGAAACTGGTCGATTTTAATTAAAATTATTTGTTTAGACAACGAACATTTAATGCATTTATTAAATACTAAAATTCAAGCTATTGAAGGTGTTTCTAGAACGGAAACATTTATTTCTTTAGACCAACAAATTGATAGACAAATTCAGTTGTAATAGCCTAGAAATTTAATTTAAATCAAATCGCACCCCTAAAGAAATAGTATTCTGTTTAACCGTATTTTTTTCAAAAAGAGGATTTAAATCGTATTTAAAATACAAACTTGTTTGTTTGTATCCAACATATGTACTCAACCCATAAACAAAATCATTGGCATTAAAATCTCCTTTTTGTTTTAATGTGTTTTCTTGATTATCAACAGAATATTCTTGAAATTGTTTTGATTTTATTCGCGCTCCAACATACCCTCCAAGTCCAAATCGATAACTTTGATGAGTTCTAAAATAAGATTTATCACTGCTTACCACTTTTCTACTAAAATCAAACTCTAAATGGAATGGAGCTGCCAAATAGACGTTTTTGAACCGACTATCACTTAATGTTAACGGACTTGTTACTAATGCTGTTTGATCTCCATTTTTTACAAAAACTCTATTATCAGTAGGTCTTAGATTATTATACATTACCGAAACACCATATTTGAAATGAAGTAAATTGGATTCTTTAAACAAACGAGTATTGTACGTTGCTCCTACTTCATAAAAATGAGAACCAAAATACCTAAAATCAGAATTGTCAATCTTACCTTCTGTTGTTACATTATTTATACCAGCTGCAAAAACAAACTGAGAGGTTGTTCTTTTTTCATAATTAACCGATTTGTGTTTTTTAGGTTTCCAATTAACGCTCAAACCAGAAACAATTTCATCTTGTTTATTCACTTTCCCATCTACTTTTTGTTGAATTATATCTTTCAACTCAGCTTGCACAACTGCAATTTTATTTTCGATTAAAATCGCTCTTGCTTCCGCCATTTTTTTCTTCTCTAACTCAGCATTTTCTTTTGAAATACTACCCTTTTCCAATTGAGTATTAATAGCTTCAATCTCTACCTTTAAAGCCGCTTTTTCTTCTTTGGTAATTTGCTCTATTCTTTCTCCAATTACTTTAATTTTAGATTCAAATGTTTCTTGTGCATTTAATTTACTTACCAAAAGGCTTAATACTACTGCTACATAAATAATACTGTTTTTCATAATTCAGGTTGGATTAAAATTAATTATTCTTGGTTTCGTGTTACTAAAACGACTTTTATTTCTTGGTAATTCTTACCAATTTTAGTAATCACTTTTTCTCTAAATGTTTGTTCTAATTCTCTATCAACTTCTGACAAAAGGCTATTAGCATCTACTTTTATCTTTTCATTTACAGGCACTTGTTTCAGAATGGAAACACGGATTCCTTTTTCGTTATCTTTTTCAGATTCTACTAGTGTATTTTGAGTTTTTGATTCTATTTCCTTTTCATTCGAAGATATTCTATTTTGAATTTGAGAGATTGAACCATTCATTTTACCAATTCTCATTTTGACAGAAGTTTGTTTAATTAAATGGGACTGATTAACAGAACTGATAGCAACCCTTTTTTCTTGAGGCAAAACCTTAATCGCTGTACTCTTTTCAACTGTGTGGTTTTTAGTTGAATTTGTCGAATTAGCAACTGCTCTGACGCCTTTATCTTTAGTAAAATCTCGCAAGCCATTAGTATTGAAAAACAATCCAATACTAATCAACAAACTAGCCGCTACAGGAATCCAAATGAAATTACGGTTTGACTTAGACTCTATTTTATCAGATAGCATAGCCTCTAATCGTTCCCATGAAGAATCGCTAGGTGTAATTTCGTGGGCGCTTACTTTTTCCCTGATTTGGGTTTCAAATTTATTTGGTTCCATTTCCATAATTCAATTTGCTAATTTGTTCTTTAAGTATTTTGCGAGCATGTGACAATTGTGATTTAGATGTTCCCTCACTAATTCCTAACATACTAGCAATTTCTTGATGCTTGAAACCTTCAATTGCATATAAATTAAAGATCATTTTATATCCTTCAGGGAGATTATCAATTAAATAGAGAATTTGTTCGGCTGAAAATTGAATTTCAATACTATTTAAACCATCATCTACAAACAATTCCTCTTCAATGAAAACTACTTTTTTTCGCGATCTAAGAAACGAAATACATTCGTTAACAATTATTCTGCGTATCCATCCCTCAAAACTACCTTCGCTTTTAAAGTGTTTTAAATTGGCGAAAACTTTAGTAAAAGCCGTAATTAAAACATCTTCCGCCTCGTGTATATCCTTACAATACCGTCGGCAAATTGCTAACATTTTTGGAGAAAATCTAACATATATCTTATGTTGTGCCTGACGATTATTATCGACAGCTAAACGAATTAGTTCTTCTTCTGATTGATATATATTGATGACTTTCAAATTTTGATAAATACGTTTCTATTACAATAGACGAGAAAATTTCACAAATGGTTGCATTAGGATAAAAAAAATCCCAAACTTTTATATTTGGGATTCAAATTATTATATTTTTTTACTTAACAATTATTATTCTATAAACTACCCAACCAAATTAATAATCTTGCCTGGCACAATAATTACTTTATTAGGCGTTCTTCCATCCAACTGGCGTAATGTTCTTTCGTCTTTCATTATTATTTCCTCAATTTGTTCTTTGGTTAAATCCAAAGGCAATTCAATTGTGAAACGCATTTTTCCGTTGAATGAAACCGGGTATTCTTTGCTGCTTTCCACCAAATGAGCCGCCTCAAATTTTGGAAAAGTTACTGTTGCAATCGAATCCGAATGACCCAATAACGACCATAATTCTTCTGCAATGTGTGGCGCATACGGCGAAATTAAAATCGCCAATGGTTCTAAAATTGCTCTTTCGTGACAATTTTGTGTTGACAATTCGTTGACACAAATCATAAACTGAGAAACCGAAGTGTTGAATGAAAAACTCTCAATATCTTCTGCTACTTTTTTAATCGTTTTGTGAAGCGATTTCAAGTTGTCTTTGGTTGGTTCGTTATCGGTAACTACCAATCCGTTATCATCAAAGTATAAACGACATAGTTTTTTCAAGAAACCAAACACTCCAGAAATTCCTGCTGTATTCCAAGGTTTAGCTTGTTCCAATGGTCCTAAAAACATTTCGTACAAACGCAAGGTGTCAGCACCATATTCAGCACAAATTAAATCGGGCGTAACGACATTGTATTTGGATTTGGACATTTTTTCGATCTCACGACCTACAATGTATTTACCATTCTCTTCGGTTATAAATTGAGCATCCGCATAATCTTCTCTCCAGTTTTTAAATGCTTCAATATCCAACTCATCAGAACTGTTGATCAAATTAACATCTACGTGAATCGGTGTAAAATGCTCCCATTTTGTATTTGAAGAATAAATTTCCCCCTCTTTCTCTAAATTATTTATAAGTTCACTAAAGGATTTATTATTTACTAACATAGAATTCGATTTAATCGAATTCTCTATAATATTTTTAGAAACAAATACTGTTTTTTTATTTGAATTGGAAGAATACTCCCATCTGTACACAAACGCACTCATTCCCAAAATCATTCCCTGATTAATCAATTTTTTGAAGGGTTCTTCCGTTGGTACAAAACCTTTGTCTTTTAAAAATTTGTTCCAAAAACGAGAGTACAACAAATGGCCTGTAGCATGTTCGCTTCCACCAATGTACAAATCCACACTTTCCCAATACTTCAAGGCATCTTGACTTGCAAATTCGTTTTCGTTATGCGCATCCATATAACGCATCCAATACCAAGAACTCCCCGCCCAACCTGGCATAGTGTTCAATTCTAAAGGGAAAATAGTCGTATTGTCAACCAAATTTGTTTCAACGACTTTGTTGTTTGCACTGTCCCAAGCCCAAACTGCAGCGTTACCCAAAGGAGGTAAACCGTCTTCGGTAGGTAAATATTTCTCCACTTCTGGCAAAATAATAGGCAAATGTTGGGCGTCAATCATCTGAGGCAACCCATTTACATAATACACTGGAAATGGCTCTCCCCAATAACGCTGACGAGAGAAAACAGCATCACGCAAACGGTAATTCGTTTTTCCTTTTCCTTGTCCTATTTTTTCTAAAGCTTCAATTACTTTTTTCGTTCCTTCTTTGTATCCTAAACCGTTTAAAAAGTCGGAATCTATTAATTCGAAACCACCTTTTTCTCCATAAGCTGCTTCTGAAATGTCTTTATTGAAAATATTTTTAATAGCCGGCATTCCGTTTTGACCTTTAAAGAAATTGGTGAAAGCATAATCTCTTTCGTCTCCACAAGGTACCGCCATTACAGCTCCTGTTCCGTATCCTGCCAACACATAATCGCCTATCCAAACTGGAATAGGTTCCTTAGTAAATGGATGTTCAGCATAGGCTCCAGTAAAAACACCTGAAATGGTTTTCACATCAGCCATTCTTTCCCGCTCGGAACGTTTGGCTGTTTTTTCGATGTACTCTTCCACCGCTTGTTTTTGTTCTGGAGTCGTAATTTGTGCCACCAACTCATGTTCTGGAGCCAAAGTCATAAATGTTACTCCAAAAATCGTATCAGGACGAGTCGTGAAAACATCTATAGATTGCTTGGCTTCGCTCGCAATCACGTTGAAAGAAACCATCGCTCCAACCGATTTTCCAATCCAGTTTCGCTGACTTTCTTTAATACTTTCAGTCCAATCAATCGTATCTAAACCTTGTAATAAACGTTCGGCATAGGCTGAAATTCGCATACTCCATTGGGTCATTTTTTTACGAATCACTGGAAATCCACCGCGTTCTGAAACACCGTTTACAATTTCGTCATTCGCCAAAACCGTTCCCAATCCTGGACACCAGTTCACTTCGGTTTCTGCTAAATAAGTTAAACGGTATTGCAACAGTATTTTTTGTTGTTCCTCTGATGAAAATGCGTTCCATTCTGATGCCGAAAAAGATACAATGTTATCATCACAAACGGCATTGACAGTAGTATTTCCTTCTTTTTCGAATAAGTCAATTAAAGTCGAAATATCCTCTGCCTTATCTGAATTTTTATTGTACCAAGAATTAAATAATTGGATGAAAATCCATTGTGTATGCTTGTAATAATCAGGATTAGAGGTACGCACTTCACGACTCCAATCAAATGAAAATCCGATTTTATCCAACTGCTTTCTATATCCCGCAATTTGGTTTCCTTCTTTGTCAACTCCACCGTCAATATTAACCGAAGTAGTGTCTTCAGGACGTTGTCCCGTTTGAATGGCGTATTGCTCTGCTGGCAGTCCAAAACTGTCATAACCCATTGGGTGTAACACATTAAATCCTTGATGTCTTTTGTATCTTGAATACACATCCGAAGCAATATACCCTAACGGATGCCCCACATGCAGCCCTGCTCCTGATGGATAAGGAAACATGTCTAACACATAATGTTTGGGCTTGTCAGAATTATTTTGCGCTGCAAAAGTTTGATTTTCTGCCCAATACTTTTGCCATTTCGCTTCAATTTCGTTCGGATTGTATT